>Ga0335397_10013220_pt1 | contig 10059 bp, 9 predicted proteins | sample MAT04_FD_205740 | JGI IMG/M metagenome (GOLD analysis project Ga0335397, IMG submission 205740) | Freshwater microbial communities from Lake Fryxell liftoff mats and glacier meltwater in Antarctica - MAT-04 (spades assembly) (version 2) ...
GTGCTGGCTCCACCCCGGCGCTCAACGCCCTCGCGACGGTGATGTTGGTGCTCACGCTCACTGCCGTCGCCCTCGCCGCACTGGTGTTGAAGGGCATACGGCGGCGAGGTGGCGAGGACCCTGGCGCCGGCGGCGGTCTCGCCGGTCTCAGTGGATGATGCGTTCGACGGCCGCCGAGCGGCCTTTCTGGGCCTCGATCGTTCCGGTTTCCGAGACGATTCGGACGCAGAACGTCGAATGGGACGATTCGGACCCAGAAGCCGGGGGCGCGTGGCGGGGTGGATGGTGGGAATCTGCAATATTGGGGGCGGCCACGTTCCGCCAGGAGATCGACGCACCATGACCATCACCGACACACCCGCCGCCGCACCCCGTTTCGTTCGGGCCGATGGGCCCGACAAGGTCACCGGAAGTGGGCGGTACACCGCCGACCTCACGCTCACCGGGCTGCTGGCGGCCAAGTTCAAGTACGCCGATGTCACGCATGCGCGGGTCACGCGGCTCGATGTGTCGGCGGCGAAGGCCATACCTGGCGTGTTCGCCGTGCTCACTCAGGCCGACGTGCCCGACGTGAAGTTCGGCCCGTTCGTGCAGGACCGCACGCTGTTCGCCAACGACGTCGTGCGCTACGAGGGCGAGATCATCGCCGCGGTCGCCGCCATCGACGCCGCGACTGCCCAGCGAGCCGTCGACGCCATCGTGGTCGAGTACGAACAGTTGCCCGTGGTGAACGACATCGAGGCCGCACTCTCGCTCGATTCGCCGCTGGTGCACACCGAGTGGGCGTCGTACGGCAGCGGCACGGTGCGCGACCGCAACGACGCATCGTTCGCCAGTATCGCCAAGGGCGACGTCGATGCCGGCATGGCCGAGGCCGACCACGTTGTGCGCAGCCGCTACGTGGCCGACGGGTGCCACGCAGCACCCATCGAACCCCGCGCGGTCGTCGCCCAGTGGGAAGGCAACAAGGTCACCATCTGGACCAGCACGCAGGTGCCGTTCGATGCTCGCGCCGGTGTGTGCGAAACCCTCGAACTGCCGGCCAACCGGGTGCGCATCATCGTGCCGCACCTGGGCGGCGGGTTCGGCGGCAAGTGCGGCTTCCACTACGAGGCCCACATTGCGGCGCTGGCTCGTGCCGCCAAGCGCCCGGTGCGCCTGGTCTTCAGCCGCCGCGAGGAGTTCCTGGCGCCCGACCGTCGCCGCGAGGGCATCGTCTACGACTTCGAGACCGGCGTGAAGACCGACGGCACCATCACCGCCCGCCGCGCCTGGCTGGCCATCGACAACGGCGCGTATACCGCCGACGCCGGATTCTTCAGTCAGCTCGCCGCGATGCACGCGCTCGGCCCGTACCGCATTCCGAACCTGCTCGCCGAAGCGCACCTGGTGTACACCAACCACCAGCCGTCAGGGTCGGTGCGGGCACCAACCGCACCGCAGACCTGCTGGGCGCTCGAGTCGCACACCGACGAAGTGGCCCGCGCCGTTGGCCTCGACCCTGTGGCGTTCCGCAAGCTCAACGCGGTCGACACTGGCGTGGAAGGGCCCGCCGGCCAGACCTACGGCGAGATCGGCGTGCAGCAGTGCATCGACGCCGCCGCTGCCGGCGCGGGCTACGGCCAGGCGCTACCGCCCGACGAGGCCATCGGCGTTGCCATTGGCTGGTGGCCCAGCTTCTCGGTGCCATCGGGCGCCTACGTGAAGATCGACGGCGACGGCAGTGGCCAGATCATCACCGGTGCGCAGGAGTGCGGCACCGGTGCGGTGATGACCCTGCGTCAGCTGGCCGCCGACGAGCTGGGCATGGACCCGGAAGACTTCGAGCTGGTGTACCAGGACACCAGCGTCGCCCCCTACGACATGGGCGCCACCGGCTCGCAGACCCTGTTCAACAACGGGCGCGCCGTGGTGGCAGCTGCCGGACAGATTGCCGAGCAGTTGCGCAACCTCGCCGCCGAGCACCTCGAGGCCAGCCCGGCCGACATCGTGCTGGCCGACGGCATTGCCAGCGTCGCCGGCAGCCCCGACCGCGGCGTGCCCATCGCCGAGTTGGCCGGCATCGCCGCCGGCGGCGAACTGCTCATCGGCCACGGGTCGGGTGCCCCACCTGCGCCTCCCACCACGGTCGGCGCCACCTGCGTGGGCGACCTCGGCATGTCGGCGTGGGTAGCCCCGCAGTTCAGCTGCCACGCCGTGCGCGTGAAGCTGGACCGCGACACCGGCGTCGTTCGCGTGTTGCACGTCAGCGCCGCGCACGACAGCGGCACCATCATCAACCCCATCGGCGCCTCCGGCCAGGTCGAGGGCGGCATCCTGATGGGCATCGGCCAGGCGCTCACCGAGGGCACCACCTACGACACCGACGGCCGCCAGCGGACTGCCGGGTTGCTCGAATACAAGCTGCAGACGTGTGCCGATGCACCGCCGATCGACATTCACTTCGTCGAGATCAACACGCCCGACGCCGGCCCACGCGGCGCCAAGGGTCTCGCCGAGGCACCCAACGTGCCAACGGCGGCTGCGGTGGCCAACGCCATCGCTCAGCTCGTCGGCACGCCGGTGCGTCAGCTGCCGATGACCGCCGAACGCGTCTGGGAAACCATCAACCAGGAGGCATTGTCGTGAGCTTCACGATCGCCAACACACTCGACGACGCACTCACAGCGCTGGCCGGCGGTGCCCGCCCCATCGCCGGTGGTACCGACCTCGTCGTCGGCGCCCGGCACGGCAAGGCACCGTTGCCCGAGCACCTCGTGGCCATCGATCGCCTGCCCGAGCTGAAGGCAGTCACCAGCACTCCTGAGGGCGTCAGGATCGGTGCACTCGTCAGTCATCACGACATCGAGACCCATCCGTTGCTCACAACCGTGTACGCCGCGTTGGCCGACGGCAGTGCGCTGGTGGGCTCGCCCGCCACCCGCCACCTCGGCACCATCGGCGGCAACCTGATGAACGGCTCCCCTGCCATGGACACCGGCGCCCCGCTGGCCGTGCTCGGTGCCGAGGTGGAGCTGCAGTCGGTGCGCGGCAGCCGGCGGGTGCCCATCGGGAAGCTGTGGACCGGCCCTGGTCGCACCAGCGCCGAACCCGACGAACTGTGCGTTGCCGTGCACATCCCCGCACCTGTCGAGCGCAGCAACAGCGCCTACGTGCGGCTCGAGTACCGCCGTGCCATGGAGATCGCCGTCGTCGGCGCCGCAGCGTTCGTCGCGCTGGCCCCCGACGGCACCATCGCCGCGCTGCGCGTGGGTCTCACTGCGGTAGCGCCCACCATCCTCATCAGTGACCTCGTCGGCCAGGTGGGTTCGTCGGTCGCAGAGGCCGCCGCTGCCGCGGCCGCACTCGCCTCCGAGCAAGCCACGCCCATCAGCGACGTCCGCGCCAGCGAGGCCTACCGTCGCCACACCGTGGGCGTCATGGCGCGGCGAGCCGTCGAAGCAGCCGCCTGCCGAGCCGCTGGCGAAACCATCAGTACCCCCGTCAATCGCGCCATCGGCATCGGAGCAGCATCATGAGCGAGCAGTTCGATCTGCAGGTCAACGGCATCACCTACCCCGTCGCTGTCGAGCAGGGCCGCAACCTGCTCAGCGTCATCCGCACCGAGATCGGGCTCACCGGCACCAAGGAGGGCTGCGACGACTGCGAGTGCGGTGCCTGCATGGTGCTGCTCGACGGTCAGCCGGTGAACTCGTGCAGCTACCTGGCCGCGCAGGCCCAGGGCCGCGCCATCACCACGGTGGAAGGCCTCGCCGATGGCGACGCGCTCAACGTGCTGCAGCGCAACCTGCTCGAGACGGGCGGCGTGCAGTGTGGCTTCTGCACACCCGGCATGCTGCTGTCGGCGACGGCCTTGCTGGAACGAAACCCCGAGCCAACCGAGGAAGAAGTACGCATCGGGTTGTCGGGCAACCTGTGTCGCTGCACCGGCTACACCAAGATCGTCGTCGCCGTACAGCGCACTGCGGTGGAGATCCGCAACGGCTGAGCCGCAGCGCGCCCGGGGTAAGTGCCGATGGGGCGGCAGCGAGCGTCAGGCGGGTTCGCACACGGCGTTGGCGCCGTTGATGAGCACGGAGACTCGATCGCCCATCTGTAGATGATCGGCCGCGCCCTGGCCGATGTCGGCGCTGACCAGCTGATCGAACACATCGACTCGCACCCCGATGAGCGTGGTGGCGCCCTGGAACGTGACCGAAGTGACTGTGCCCAGCAGACCGCCGTCGCCCAGCGAGAGGTCTTCGGGCCGCACCAACATGCTGAGCGTGGTGCCGGTCACGAACCCGATGGCGCCCGGGGCACCGAGACGGGAGCCAGCGACCGCAACCTCACCGGGCCCGGTGACCTCGGCCCTGAACTCGTTCATCGACCCGACGAATCGAGCGACGAATGCGGTGGTGGGCGTGCGATACACCTCGGTGGGTGTGCCCAGCTGCTCGACCTGGCCCTGCGACATCACGCAGATGCGGTCGCTGATGGCGAGCGCTTCCTCCTGATCGTGGGTGACGAACAGCGTGGTGATTCCCACCTCGGTCTGGATGCGGCGGATCTCGTCACGCAAGGTGGTGCGCACCTTGGCGTCGAGCGCGCTCAGCGGCTCGTCGAGCAGCAGCACACGCGGCTGCACCGCCAGCGCCCGGGCAAGCGCCACACGTTGTGCCTGACCACCAGAGATCTGGTGCGGGTACCGATCGGCGAAGGGTGTGAGCTGCACGAGCTCGAGCATCTCGGCCACTCGGTGGTGCCGCTCGACGGGTGCGACGTTGCGCGTCCGCAGACCGAACTCGACGTTCTTGGCCACGGTGAGGTTGGGGAACAGGCTGTAGCTCTGGAACACCATCCCCATGTTGCGCTTGTGCGCCACGGTGCGGGTGATGTCGGCGCCACCGACCAGCACCGCGCCGGAGTCGGCGAACTCGAACCCGGCGGCGATGCGCAGCGCCGTGGTCTTGCCGCACCCCGATGGCCCGAGCAGGGTGATGAGCTCGCCCTCGCGCACGTCGAGGTCGAAGCTGTGCAGCGCGACGGTCGTGCCGAAGGTCTTGCGCACGGAGATGAAGTCGAGCGTGGTCATGCGGGCGAGGGCTCCTGAGATGCAGCCAGCTGGGTGGCTGCGTAGGCGAACGACTTGCGCTTGCGGTCGCGCTTCTTGGTGAGCACACTCACGAACACGAACAACGAGGTGGTGCCCAGCAGCGCCAGCAGGTTGAGGCCGAACCCAGCCTGCGTGTCGGTGCCGACCAGGATGCGCTGGTATGGCGGCAGCGAGTCGATGAGCAGCAACCGGGCAATGGTGTACTCGCCCATCACCACCGCAGCCGTGAGGAACGCCGCCGAGATGATGGCGGTGCGCAGGTTGGGAATGAGCACCCTGCCGATGGTGCTGAGCCACCCCGAGCCGAGGCTGCGGGAGGCGTCGACCAGCGTGCGCAGGTCGATGGCGCGCAGACCGGCATCGATGGAGCGGTAGGTGAACGGCAACGCCAGCACCACGTAGAAAGGGATCAGCGACAGGTCGGAGTTCAGGAACCAGCGTGCGTGCGGCTTGACGAGCTTGATGCCCGCCACCAGCGCGATGGCCGGAATCATGTACGGCAGCACGGTGACGAACTCGATGACCGGGCGCATGCGCGGAATCCGAAGATGCACCCAAATGGCGGTGGGCAACAGCAACAGCATCGTCAGCAACACCGTGCCAGCGGCCAGCTTCAGTGACAGGCGGAACGCCGGCCAGAACTCGGGCTCGCCAAAGGCAACGGCGAGCGGCTTGAGCGACCACTTGTCGAACAACGTGTCCCAGTCCCACAGCACGGTGGGCACCTTCTGCATCGCGAAACGAGCGAGCGCCAGCAACGGCAGGATGAAGAACAGCGCCGCAACGATCAGCACCACGTTGGGCACCAGCCGAGCGAACGAATTGTTGGGGCGGCCCACGGGGGCCGGCGCCAAGGCCGTCGGGGCGGTGGGCGGGCCTTCGTTGAGCGGATCGTCGAGGCCGGCAAGGCTCATGACTGCCACCGTTCTGCGCGCTGGCGGGCGACCCAGTAGAGGCCCATCGAGACGGCCATGATGATGATCATCCATGCTGCCAGCGAGAACCCGACGGCGTTCTCTCCGATGGACACGTCGCCACCGAGGAAAAAGCCGATGCGGCGCGACACGATCATCGAGTTGTCGGTGAGTACCGCCGCAGTGGCGTAGGCGCTGAACGAGTTGGCGAACAGCAGCAGGAAGCCGCCCAGCAGCGACGGAGCGAGCACGGGTAGACCGATGCGCCGCCAGAACGTGAACGAAGTGCCGCCGAGGTTGGCGCATGCCTCGCGCCAGGCTGGCTTGAGGCCGTCGATGGCGGGCAGCGTGATGAGCACCATCAGCGGAATGTTGAAGTACGAGTAGACGGTGATCAGCCCGGGAACTGAACCCAGCTCGAAGTCGCCGGAGTACAGGTCCCACCCGAGGCCCTTGAGGACCTTGGTGAGCACGCCCTGCTTGCCGATGAGGGCCAGGAACATGAATGCCAGCGGCAGGCCGCCCATGTTGGCCGCCACGCCGCTGAACGAGGTGACGGTGTTGCGCAGCCAGCGCGGCCGCGTGGCGGTGGCCGCCGCATACGCGAGCAGGGTGCCGAACACCACGCCAACTGCAGCCGAGCCTGCGGAGAACCGAACCGAGAACCAGAACGCATCGAGGTTCTGTCCACTGAACGCTTCGCCCATCGCTGAGAATGAGAAGCCCTTCTTGGTGTCGAAGGCGTTCCAGAACACGCTGAGCGCGGGAACGATGAGAAAGAGGAACAGGAAGGCGAAGAACGGCAGCACGCCCAACCACGCCCAACTGCGCCGCGCCGCGGGGGGCGCACCAGCGGTGCGCCCCCCGTCGACGACAAGTGTGTCAGTCATCCGAACCCAACGAATCAGGCGTCGGCGACCATGGGGCCCCACTGCTCGGCAAGGATTTCCTTGGCGGCAGTGATCTGCTCCGGGGTGAGGAAGCTGACCTGGCTGATCAGCTCGGCCGGGGGAAGGCTGGACTTCATGTCCTCGGTGACCAGGCCGGCAGCCGTGATGGCCTCGTAACGGGCCGGGATGGCGCCACCTTCGAGGTAGCCGAGGGCGCCCTCGTCGCTGAGGATGTGCTCTGCCCACAGCTTCGAGCAAGCCTGGTGCGGGCTGTCCTTGACGACGCCCTGGCCGTAAAAGCCGCCATAGACGCTGTCGGACGGATAGTTGACTTCAACGGTGAGACCGGCCGCATCGAGCTCGGTGAGCAGGCCCGGCAGGTTGTAGCTCCAGTCGATGGCTATAGGGGTTTCGCCGGTGAGCACCGTTGCCTTGGTGACGTCGGTGCCACCGAGGTTGCCCGACGCCTTCAGGTCGGCGAAGTACTGGATGCCGGGCATGATGTCGTCGGCCGAACCACCGTTGGCAATGCTGGCAGCCATGACGCCAGCGAAGGCCGAGCCCGACTCACGCGGGTCGCCGTTGAGCGCGACCAGGCCCTTGTACTCGGGCTTGGTGAGGTCGGCGAAGCTCGTGGGAGCATTGGGCACGATGGTGGTGTTGGTGAGGATGGCCATGATGCCGTAGTAGGCAGCGGTCCAGTTGTTGTCCGGGTCCTGCAACGCTGCGGGCACATCGCCGATGGAAGTGGCTGCGTAGGGCTCGAACAGGCCCTTTGTCACCATCTCCTGCGCGATGGCAGGGCTGACGTCTACGTTGTCGGGCATGTTGTCCTGCCCAGCGAGCGTCTCGACAGCGTTCATCTCGTCGGCCGACGAGGCGTCGGGGTCGGCCACGGGGTTCTCGACGCCCGGGTACTTGTCGCGGAAGCTCTGCAGGATGCCCTTGTAGTTGGCCCATTCGTCGGGCAGCGCGATGAGGTTCACCTTCGCGCCGTTGTCGAGGCACTCCTGGTAGAGGCCCGCGAGGGGGTCCGCGGTGCCGGCTGCAGTGGTTTCGGTGCCGGCTGCAGTGGTTTCGGTGCCGGCTGCAGTGGTTTCGGTGCCGGCTGCAACTGTCGTGGTGGACTCGGTCTTCTCATCGTCGCCGCAGGCCACGAGCAGCATTGCCCCGGCTACGACTGCGCTGACGAGCTTGGTGCTCGACTTCGGACGCATTCTCATGTTTGTCTCTCCCCTTGTGTGGTGAAATGCGGCGCCACTGTAGGTGTCACCAGGTGACCACCGCGTCGCGCGAAACCGTACAGCATGTGAACAGTTGGGGTGTGCGTCCGCCGAGCCCGCCGCGATGTACGCTCGTCGATTGATCGGCCATTCAGGAAACGATCAGTGAACCTCAGGGGGAACCATGAACTGGGACGTCTTCATCACGTGCGCCGTCACCGGCGCCGGCGACACCACCGCGAAGAGCCCGCACGTGCCGGTGACGCCGCAACAGATCGCCGAGTCGGCCATCGATGCCGCCAGGGCCGGCGCCGCAGTGGTGCACATCCACGTGCGCGATCCGCACACCGGCAAAGGCAGCCGCAACACCGAGTACTACGCCGAGGTTGTCGAGCGCGTCCGCGCCGCCGACGTCGACGTCGTGGTGAACCTCACTGCCGGCATGGGCGGCGACCTGGTGCTAGGCGGCGACGAACAGTTGTTGCCACCCAACCCCGACGGCACCGACATGGCCGGCGCCACCGAGCGCCTCGACCACGTGCGCGCCATCCTTCCTGAGATCTGCACGCTCGATTGCGGCACCATGAACTTCGCCTCCGGTGGCGACTACATCATGGTCAACACGCCTGGCGTGCTGCGCTCGATGGCGAAGCAGGTGCAGGAGCTGGGCGTTCGCCCCGAACTGGAAGTGTTCGACACCGGTCACCTGGTGCAGGTGAAGGAGATGGTGCGCGACGGCCTGCTCGACGACCCGGTGATGATCCAGCTGTGCATGGGCATCGCCTACGGCGCACCCGACGACCCCACCACCTTCATGGCCATGGTCAACAACCTGCCCAACGACTGCGTGTTCAGCGGCTTCTCGATCAGTCGGATGCAACTGCCGTTCGTGGCCATGGCTGCGCTGGCCGGCGGCAACGTACGCGTGGGTCTGGAGGACAACCTGTACGCGGGCCCGGGCGAACTGGCCACCAACGCCCGCCTCGTCGAGAAGGCGAAGAACATCCTCGACAACATGAACGTGCGCGTGATGAGCCCGCAGGCCGTGCGCGACAAGCTGAAGCTGGTGAAGCGCTGAGATGAGCCCCATCCCCGGTCTCTCGCGTGTCGGCCTGCTCGGCGGCGGTGTCATCGGCGGCGGCTGGGCGGCCCGCTTCCTGCTCAACGGCGTCGACGTGCAGTTGTACGACCCCGATCCCGAAGCACCGCGCAAGGTGGGTGAGGTGCTCGCCAATGCGCGGCGTGCACTCACCAAGCTGGTGTCGTCGCCGCTGCCAGCGGAAGGCACACTCACGTTCGTGGCCACCCCGGAGGAAGCCGCCACCGGAGTGCAGTTCGTGCAGGAGAGCGCTCCCGAGCGGATGGAGCTGAAGCAGATGCTGCTACAACGCGCCAGCACCGCAGCGGGGCCGGAGGTGGTCTTCGGGTCGAGCACGTCAGGTCTGTTACCCAGCGAGATGCAGCAGGGCATGACCCACCCCGAGCGGTTGGTGGTGGGCCACCCGTTCAACCCCGTCTACCTGATGCCACTGGTCGAAATCGTGGGCGGGTCGGCCACCAGCGAGGCGGCGAAGGTGCGAGCCGCGGAGGTCTACACCGCCCTCGGCATGCACCCGCTGCCGTTGAGCAAGGAGATCGACGGCTTCGTCGCCGATCGGCTGATGGAAGCACTGTGGCGTGAGGCGCTGTGGTTGGTGAACGACGGCGTGGCCACGGCCGAAGAGATCGACGACGCCATCCGTTTCGGGCCCGGCCTGCGCTGGAGCTTCATGGGCACCATGCTGATCTACCGCATTGCGGGCGGAGAGGCTGGTATGCGGCACTTCATGGCTCAGTTCGGGCCGGCGTTGAAGTGGCCGTGGAGCAAGCTGACGGATGTGCCCGAGCTCACCGACGAACTGCTCGACACCATCGTCGGCCAAAGCGATGCACAGGCG
>Ga0335397_10013221_pt1 | contig 10058 bp, 13 predicted proteins | sample MAT04_FD_205740 | JGI IMG/M metagenome (GOLD analysis project Ga0335397, IMG submission 205740) | Freshwater microbial communities from Lake Fryxell liftoff mats and glacier meltwater in Antarctica - MAT-04 (spades assembly) (version 2) ...
CAACGCGTAGCAAGCCGAAGAGCGCCAACGCGTAGCAAGCCGAAGAGCGCCAACGCGTAGCAAGCCGAAGAGCGCCAACGCGTAGCAAGCCGAAGAGCGCCAACGCGTAGCAAGCCGAAGAGCGCCAACGCGTAGCAAGCCGAAGAGCGCCAGCGCGTAGGCGCGCGGTCGCTCGCGGGGTGGCACGAGCCCTGCTATTTACCGCTGGATGACCGAGCCCGTCGTTCCAAGTGCCCACCCTCTGGCGCTGCGCGTCGTCGTCGCGGTGTTGGTCGCCGGCGCGCTCTGGGTGTTCCTACCGCTGTGGCCGTACCTCGTGCTCGCGCTCTGGTTCGCGGGGCTCGCGCGCCCGATGCACGAGTGGCTCGCGAAGCGGATGTTCGGACGCTCGTGGGCGGCTGGGGTGCTGACGCTCCTGCTGTTCGTCGTGATGGTCGCGCCGCTCGTTCTCGTCGGCGTCGCGGTGACCGCTGATGCGATCGAGCTCTGGAATCGCGTCTCCGCTTCCGAATCCGGGCAAGCCGCGCTGCAGGCGATCGTGTCGCCCGGCGGCGCCACGGCAGACGGCCCGACCGCTGGCGAGGCCGAGCTGTCCTTTGATCTGCAGTCGCTGGTCCAGATCGCGCAAGAAAACGGTCAGCGCGCGCTCGCGGTGCTCAGCAGCGTCGCGGGCGTCGCGGCGACGGCGACGCTCGGCCTGTTCATCTTCCTCCTCTCCGCGTACGTCTTCCTCGTGCACGGTCGGCGCGGATACGCGTGGATCGCCGAGCACACGCCGCTCGCGCACACCCATCAGACGCGCTTCGCTGCAGCCTTCGCCGAGACGGGGCGCGGTCTCGCCATCGGCGTGGGTCTCACCGGAATCTCGCAAGGCCTGATCGCGACCATCGCGTACGCGTCACTCGGTGTACCGCGCGCGCTCGTGCTCGGCGTCATCACCATCTTCGCGTCGGTGATTCCCACCATCGGCACCAGCCTCGTGTGGGTGCCCGTCTCGATCGGCCTGCTGCTGTCAGGCGAAACGACCAAGGCGATCATCCTCGGCGTCGTCGGCGTGGTGGTCGTGTCGAGCGTCGACAACGTGCTGCATCCGCTGTTCGCGCGGTGGGGAAAGCTCGACATGCACGCGTTCGTCGTGCTCATCGCGATGCTCGGCGGCATCGTCGCGTTCGGCGCGTGGGGCTTGCTGCTCGGTCCGCTGATCGTGCGGCTGGCGATCGAGGCGCTGCGCATCTTCCGTGAAGAGGGGATGGCCGCCGATGGCGGCGCTCAGCCGGTCAGCAGCCCCGAGACGGACTCGCCGTCGAGCTCCTCGTCGTCCTCGGTGCGCACCGAGTCGAGCACCACGCCGCCGTCGGGTGTGCGCACGACCAGCGAGCCTTCCGAGTCGACGTAGGCCTCGCCGGGCTCGAGCGCGCGCGGCACGCGGCTGGTCGCGACCTGCGCGCGCAGCACCGTCACCAGTGTGTCGCCGAGCAGACAGGTCGCGCCGGGGTTCGGCGCCGCGGCGCGCACGAGCCGCACGACGTCGACCGCCCGCTGCTGAAAGCTGATCACCAGCTGCGCCTCGCTCGGCTGCGGCGCGTCGGTCGCGAGCGCTCCGTCCTGCTCCGTCTCGTCGAGACGCTCGCCCCGTGCGAGGCGCTGCGCACACTCGACGAGCAGCGCGAGTGACGGACGATCGAGGCGACGCGCGAGCGTCCACGCGTCTTCGTCGACGTCGATGTCGAGCGCGCGCTGCGTGACGATCGCGCCCGTGTCGTACTCCGGTGCGAGCCGATGCAGGGTCACGCCGGTCTGCGCGTCACCGCTGCGAATCGCCCAGAAATAGGGGTCCGGACCGCGCCAGCGCGGCAGCAGAGAAGGGTGCACGCCGTACGCGCCGCGCGGAACGATCGCGAGGACCTCCGCAGGAATGCGCCGCGGCCAGAACCACGAGAGGATCACGTCGGGTCGCGCCGCGCGCAGCAGCGCGACGATGTGCTCATCGTCGAGCTCCGGCCGACCGAGCACGAGTCGGCCGGGCTGCGCGGCGAGTCGGCGCACGCGACGCATGCCGGGCACATCGAGCTGCCAGATGCACGCAACGTCGGGCGCAAGGCCGTGGCGCGCGAGCACCGCCGCGCCGAGGGGAAGGCCGAGATAGAGCGTCCGCATCCGGCGTGGTATACCGCTTCGCCGTGACCGCCGAGAAGCCTCCGCGTAAGACCATCCGCGTCGTCGCTGCCGTCATGGAGCGAGACGGCCGCTACCTCATCACTCAGCGCAGGCCCGCGGCGGTCCTCCCGCTCCTCTGGGAATTCCCGGGCGGACGCAGCGAGGAAGGCGAGTCCGACGCGGAAGCGTTGCGCCGCGAGGTGGTCGAGCGGCTCGGCGCGCAGATCGACGTGGGCCAGCTGATCTCGTTCGTGAGCCACCCGTACGAGAGCTACACCGTCGATCTCTACCTCTACGAATGTCGCCTGCTGAGCGAGGCGCTCGAGGCGCGCGCCGTACACGACTACCGCTGGGTGACGTCGGCCGAATTCGATCAATATCCGTTCACACCGGCCGACGAGGCCTCGATGACGCAGCTGCTCGGAGAACCGTGATGTCGCGCACAAACGTCGGATTCTTCGCCGTCGTCGCGCTCTGCGGCGGCACCGCGCTCTCAGGCTGCACGCCGAGCGCGCCTGCGAGCCCGCCAACGACGGAAGTGGCCGAGCCTGTCGCCGAGCCTGTCGCCGCGCCTGTCGCCGCGCCCGCGCCCAACGCTCACGCGCCCACCGCTCCCGTCCCTGTGGCGACTGGCGCGCGGACGTTCGGCGCGCCGCTCGATCCCGCGCGCGCGCTCACGGCGCTCAGCGCGATCAGCGCATCGCCCGAGACGTTCAAGGACCAAGTGGTCAAGACCGAGGGCGAGATCGCCCGCGTCTGCCAGTCGATGGGCTGCTGGATGGAGCTGCGTTCGACCGCCGAGGCACAGCCCGTTCGCGTGCCGATGGCGGGTCACGCGTTTTTCCTGCCGAAGGATGTCGCTGGCCGCCACGCCACGATCGAAGGGCGCGTCGCGCTGCAAGAGCTCTCGCCGGAAGCGCGCGCACACCTCGCTGGCGAGGGCGCGACGGCGGTCGCATCGGCGCTGTCGATCTCCGCCAGCACCGTCGTCATCGACTGATGACGTCGCCGGCGCCCGCGATCTGTCCGGCCTGCGCCACCCCGATCCCAGCGGGGCGCGCGCAGTGTCCAGGCTGCAAGAAGGTGTTCGGCGAGGACAACCGCTGCGAGACCTGCAACGCGGTCGCCGGTGTGTTCGCGCGCGGTGGCGGCTACGTCTGCGCGGCGTGCAGCGCCCCGCGGCAGCTGCTGCCCGGCACCGTGATCCTCGGCGGCGGACGCCCGCAGTCGCTCGCACCGAGCGCACCGCGTGCAGGCTCGACCGCGACATCGCCGACGGCCGTCGCGGCGCGCGCTGGCGCCACCGGACTGCGCCTCTTCGGCGGCGCAGCGATGGGCGGCGGTGTGCTCGGCGCGGCGCTCGCCGTGTTCCTGATCAGCGGCCCGATCGGCTTCCTCGTCGGCGGTGCGATCGGCCTCGTCGGCTTGGCGTCGGGCGTGCTCGCATGGCGCAGCGGCGGCAAACAGCAGCAGAGCGCGGAGACTGAAGAGCGCGCCGCGCGTGAGCGCGCAGTGCTCGTGCTGGCGCAGCAGAGCGGCGGCATCCTCACGGTGACCCAGGTGGCACAGGCGCTCGGCTGGTCGGCGGAGGCGGCCGATGCGCTGCTCACCTCGATGGCCGATGGCACCCGCGTCACCGTCGAGGTCGACGATCAGGGCCTCGTGAGCTGGCACTTTCGCGAGGTCATCGCCGCGGCGAGCGCCGTGCGGGTGCGCGTGTCCGCCGACGCCGCGCCGATCCCGGAGACTCGCGCGATGGAGCAGGTCGACGCGGAGGCGCTCGAGCGCGAGCAGAAGCGCTGAGTTGCTCGCGTCGCAGCCGGTGCGCGACGCGCGTCGCTGTTTGCGTTCCGTCGCGGGCGCGCTTCGTGTAGCCTCGGTCCGCGTCGGAAGAGACGAAAGGCGGGCGAGACGATGAGCGCGATCAAGGACCGGATCATGGTGATCACCGACCTCCTCCTCGGGGCGGCGTATTCAGACGACAAGCTCGCGGGACAAGAGGAGGCAGTGGTTCGCAAGCTGCTCACCGAGCTGCTCTCGGGCGAGGCGCTGCCGGCGGAGGTCGACACTCGGATCAAGACGTTCCCCGCGGGAAGCTTCGATCTGGCGAAGACCGCGGCCGACTTCGCCGCGGACCCGCCGATCCAGAAGCGCAAGCTGCTCGAGCTCGTGTCGGCGGTGAACGACGCCGACGACGAGGTCGATCTCGGCGAGGACGAATATCTCGTCAAGCTCGCCAAGGGCATCGGCATGAAGAGCGAGGAATACGCGGACCTCACCCTCGACGTGCATGTCGAGGATCTGAAGACCGCGCTCAAAGACCTGCGCGCCGGCAAGTAGCCGCCCGCCAGCGCGCCGTCTCGTGTCTGTGGACGCTGACGGCGCGTGGCGCGCACGCCTGGCCGCGCGCAGCGAGCTCAGGCGAGGATCTCGCCGCTCGGTGCGGCGAGCTCACCCGGCGGCGGCTCGACACATTGCGAGAGCGCGATCACCTCGACGAGCACGGCGCGATAGACGTCGTCGAGCTCGTCGAGGTCCGCTTCGTCGCCGGCGACCTCGAGCGCCTCTTGCAGGTGCTGCTGCACGAAGTCGAGCACCGCAGGCTGACCCATCGCGATGACGTCGTCGCTCTCGAGCACCTCATCGGAGGCTTCCGCGCGCAGCGCCTCGTCCGTCTCGAGCGAGTCGACGGCGGCGGCGAGCGAGGCCTTGTCGATCTCACCGAGCCGCGTCGGGAACGCCTCGCGGAACACCAGGTAGACGGCGACGATCAAGAAGTAGCCGAGCGACTGCGCGACCTCGTCCTTGCGCGCGGCGATCTCCTCGGAGAGGAACGTCGCGAGCTGCGGCTGCAGGCGATCGAGCTCGCGATAGCCGCGGTCGAGCGTCCCCTCGAGCGCGCCCTCTTCGTCGAGCGTGCTCTCGACCTGCGCGATCGCGGCCTCCTCGACCACGGCGTGTGGCGGTACTGGGCGGATCGCGGCGCGCTGAAGAAACTGCACGGACGCTCAATAGCAGCCCGCCGCGCGATCGCACGTTGTGCGTACGATCCGGGTCAGGCGAGCTCTCTCGAAGTGCGGCGGCCGCTGCTGCGGGTCGCCGCTTCGAGGCGTCTCACTCGTCGTAGAACATCGGCGCGCGCTTGCGGATGAAGCGCAGGATCAGCTCGCGCGTGTCGTGCGGCAGGCCCGACGCGAACTGCACGCCGATGCCGGGCTCGGAGTCTGCGGCGAAGTCCATTGGATCGCGCACGAAGCGCACGATGCCGTTGACGTTCGTCTCGAACCCGCCGGGCAGGGTCACGGTGACCGTGACCGGCTGGCCGCGCTCGAGCGACGTGTAGGTCGCGATGAACACGCCGCCTTCAGAGATCTCGCCGGAGAAGCCGACGAAGAAGTTCGACTCGGTCGTCGCTCCGATGTTCGCCTCGAGCGCCGCGCGCGGCAGATCGTTGCGCATCGCGACGGGCGGCGCGGAGTGGCGCGGCTGGGTCTGGGCGATCGCGGCGGCGCCGCTCGGTACTGGCGCCGCGCGCGGGATCTGTGGCTGCGCCACGTCAGCGGCGGGCGGTGGCATCTTCGTCGGGACGGCGGTGAGCGGGAACAGCGCCGACATCACCTTCGCGATCGACTCCGTGGCGAGGGCGATGCCGGGGTGCTGCGAGCGCACGTCCTGCAACAGCGCGAGCGTCTGGCTCAGCGATCCCAGCGCCGCGCGCACGCTGTTCTTGCCGGTCGTCTCGTCGGTGGCCTTCTCGGCGTTGAACAAGGCGCCGACGGCCTGCGCCATGTTCTGCGCGACGCTGAGCACGTCGGGCGGGATGTTCGAATCGGACTGCAGCGCTGCCAGTGCCTGACCGAGGCTCTCTCTCGCCCCGCTCGCCGTACCTGCCCCCGAATAGCTCATCAGTCCGCCTCTCCTACAAGGTCGCGCCTTGATCGTCGCGGCGATGATAGCCAATGGCCCCGGCCGCTGCCACCGCGAAATTCTCGCTAACTCCGCACGCTTCCGGCGCCCAGCATGCGTCGAAGGCAGCGCTCTCAGAGCGCGCGCGTAAACACGATTCGCGCGCGGCCCTCGCCGGCGTATGACGGATCTTCGACGACGTCGAAGCCGAGCGCGCGGTGAAAGCTCAGCGAGCCCTCGTTGCCGACGGTGGTGATCGCCTTGATCCGCGCGGCGCCTGCGGCCTTCGCGCGCTCGGCGAACTGCAGATAGAGCAGCTTGCCGACCGCGCGGCGGCGATGCTCCGGGTGGATGCCCACGAGGTGCACGTAGCCCGTGCGCGGCGGCCCCTCGGCGATGAAGCCGAGCAGGAAGCCGACGAGCTCCCCGTCTTCCTCTGCGATCAGCGCGTGTTCGCCGAATTCGTAGAAAAAATAAGGCTGCGCGCGCTGCCCGGCGGGGCCGCCGAACCAGCGATCGAGCACGGCGACGATGGTGTCGAAGTCGCTCTTGGTGATGCCGCGAGTGATCATCGAAGTCAGCCGCGACGTTACTGCAACATCGGTCCGGGGTCGATCACCCCGTAGCGATCTTCGTGTCGCGCGAGCGTCTCGCCGAGCACCGCGTGAAATCGCTTGGCGTGCTGCGGCGACATCAGCAGCCGCGAGAGCAGCCAGCCGGCCGGCCCTTGCACGAAGGCGAAGTCGAGCACGAACGAGTCGTGCGTGCTGCCCACCTGCGCGAGGTTGGCGAAGCGCCCCTTCGCGGTCTCGTCGTCGGCCTTGATCGTGAACGCGGGCATCGCGGGCTTCGGGTCCATGCCACCTCCGGCGCGTGATATGGATCGGGCCGTCGCCGTGCGCCCGCCCTCGTCCTCCGCTTCCGTGCTGTTCTGCCCGTTTTGCCGCGAGTCGTTCGAGGGCGAGACCAAGTGCCCCGAGCACGAGCTCGCGCTCGTCCCGTTCGATGAGCTGCCGGGCGCCTCCAGCCGCGACGAGATCCCGCGCGACGACGAGCCGCTCGCGATCTTCGATCTGCGCTTCGGCCGCGGCGTCGTCGGCGCGGGCGCGATGCTCGCGATCGTCGGCTTCCTCTGCCCGATCGGCGTGATCAGCGCCGCGGCCGAGCGCCTGCTGATCACCGGTCCGTCGATCGCGGTCACGCACGCGCCGACGCTCTGGGTCGTCCCTGGCATTGGCGTCGCTGCCTTCGTGCTGCTCGCGACGCGCCGCTCGCTCGCGCGCATGCGCTCGATTCGCCTCGTCGTCCCGCTGCTCGCGTGGGGCGTGCCGATGTCGGTGTGGTCGGCGCTGCGCAAGCTCGATCGCTGGGCCGAGCTGATGAGCGTCGGCGACGTGCCGGCCATCGCACACTACAGCTGGGGCCTCGGCGTGCTCGGCGTTGCGACGTTGCTGATGATGATCGGCGGGCTGCGCCTCGGCGTCACCCCGCCGCCCAAAGTCTTGCCGCACGGCGCCGAGCCCGACAGCGCGCACCCGCGCATCGAGATCGATCGCGACGACGGCGCGCCGTGATCGCGGCGCGAGGCAGCGTGCGCGCGCGAGGTGCCTGCGCGAGGCGCGCGGTACGTTTCGCGACGTCGCGGGCCGCGAATGCGTCGTGCTGCGCGGCGCTGCCTTTGGCGGCGTTCTCCTGCGCGGTGTTCTTTTACGCCTCGCTCGTCGCGAGCGGCGCCCACGCGCAGTCGCGCACCTCGTCGCTGAGCTGGGTGCGCCTCGATGGTGCGGAGAGCTGTATCGCGGGTCCCGACCTCGCGCGTACAGTCGAGGCGCGCCTCGCGCGCAGCGTGTTCGTCGCGACGCCGAACGCGGAGATCGTCGTCGAGGGTCGTGCCGAGCGCATCGGCGTCGACGCCGCCGCGCGCTGGCGTGCTGTGCTCCACATCACCGACACGAGCGGCGCGCTCGTCGGCGATCGCGTCGTCGAGAGCAGCGCGGTCTCCTGCGACGAGCTCGGTCGCATCGCAGCGGTCGCGATCGCGCTGATGATCGATCCGGTGACAGCGCCGCCCGTGACAGCGCTCTCACCGGACACCCCGCCAGCTGACGCGGACGCGCCGCCTTCGGACACGCCGCCCTCGGACACGCCGCCCTCAGACACGCCGCCGCCGGAGACGACGCTGCCCGAAGCGATTCCGCCCGTCGCGCCGCCGCCGGCACCGCCCGCGAGTGACTGGCGCTTCGAGGTCGACGTCGCGCTGCTCGCCGCGCTCGGCGTGGTGCCTGGCATCGGCGTCGGCGGGCAGAGCACCTTCGTAATCGTACCGCCCGGCTTCGTCCCGCTGCTCGTCGAGGGCACGCTGATTCCGTTCGCGCGCAGCGACGGCGGCGGCGCGCGCGTCGACTTTCTACGCGTCGCCGGCGGCCTACAGATCTGTCCGCTCGCGCTCCGCGACGCGCGGTTCGCCCTGCGCGGCTGCGTAGGCGTCGACCTCGGCGCAATGTTCGTTCTCGACGCGTCGGTCGCGCTGCGCGAGCGCGAGAAGGTCCTCGTCAACGGGCACCTCGCGGTCGTGGGGACTTGGCGCTTCGTCGGACCCTTTTTGCTCCGCGCCGGCGCGCACTTGCTCGTCCCGTTTCGCGGCGTCGCGTTCACGCGCGAGGACACCGGCGCCGAGCTCTACGCGCCGGGGATCGTCGCCGGGATGGTCGACCTCGGCGTCGGCGTCGAATTCTGAGCGCACGTTCATAAAGCGGACGACGCTGGTCCACTCAAGCACTCGATGGAGCTCGCGACGCAGCTGCAGACATCCGCGATTCCTCGCTTCGACGAGGTCTTTCGCGAACATGCGCCGCTCGCCTGGCGCGCGCTGCGCCGCCTCGGCGTACGCGAGGCCGACATCGAAGATCTCTGCCAAGACGTATTCGTCGTCGTGCACCGCAAGCTGCCCGAATTCGAGGGCCGCGCGAAGCTGTCGACGTGGATCTACGGCATCTGCGTGCGCGTCGCCGCGGACCACCGCAAGCGCGCCCATCTCCGCCACGAGTCAGAGTCGGACGTCGTCCCCGAAGGACGGCAGAGCGCACCGCAGCTGAATGACGTCGCGCAGCACCAAGCGCGCGCGCTCCTCGACGCCGTCCTCGCGGAGCTCGACGACGACAAGCGCGCGGTGTTCGTCCTCTACGAGATCGAAGAGCTGCCGATGGCCGAAGTCGCGGTCGCCGTCGGTGCGCCGCTTCAGACTGCGTATTCGCGCCTGCACGCCGCGCGAAAGTTCGTCACCGAGACCATCGCGCGCCGCGCGGAAGGAGGCGCGACATGAGCGAAATCGAGCACGACGAGCGCGAACCAGAACGCCTCTCTCTCGCCGCCGCGAGCTCCGATGTACTGCGCGCCGCGCTGAACGCCGCGCGCGCCGAGCGTCCGACCGACGCACAGCTGAGCGCCGTCGCCGCGCGTGTCGCCGCGAACGTGGCGGCGGCAGCGGGCGCGGGTGCGAGCGCTGGCGTGTGGACGTCGGTCGCCGTGATCGCGGTGCTCGGCCTCGCCGCGGCCGGCGCGTTTTGGGCCGCGACGCGTGGAGCGGACGTACCCAGTTCGATCGGCGCGGCAGCCGACGCTGGGGCGGTCGCGGATGCGGATGCGGCTGCGGCTGCGGATGCGGCCGCTGACGCCGGTGCGGCCGCGATCGCCGCTGTCGTCGACGGCCGCGTGTTGCGCCGCTTACGCTTCTCCGCACCCGATGCCGGCGCCGCAGCCGCGGCCATCGAGGTCGATATTGACGCCGAGCTCGCGCTGCTGCGCACCGCACAAGATGCGCTGCGCGCAGATCCGGCACGCGCGCTCGACGTCGCAGCGGAGCACACGCGTCGCTTCGGCGACGGCACGCTCGCACAGGAGCGCGAGGTCGTCGCGATCGAGGCGCTGGTCGCGCTCGAGCGCAGCGTCGAAGCGCGCACGCGGGCAGGGCGCTTCACCGCACGCTGGCCGCGCTC
>Ga0335397_10013222_pt1 | contig 10058 bp, 12 predicted proteins | sample MAT04_FD_205740 | JGI IMG/M metagenome (GOLD analysis project Ga0335397, IMG submission 205740) | Freshwater microbial communities from Lake Fryxell liftoff mats and glacier meltwater in Antarctica - MAT-04 (spades assembly) (version 2) ...
GGTTGACGTTCACGGCCCTGGCCGCGGATTAAGGCGGCCTTTCCCCCGGAACCCAGGTCACATGGCTACGCGAAGTATGCCAAATCGCGCGGCCGATTTCAATAGTAAAACTGGACAAAAATACGAATGTAAAAAGAAACACAAAAGATGCGTTGCAAACGGCAAATGGGCATTTTGCGTCGTGTCGTTGTGCTGTCGTGGTAAAAAACAAAGAATTAAACCACAACGACACGACGGCACTACGAAGAGGAAGAGGGGAATACGATGAACGCGAAGACAAAGAACCCTCGCTGACGCGTCGGGCTGGGAAGGGCGATGGCTTTCTGCTCACGCTTCGGAATGGATGACTTCATGCTCTGCATGATGGCTACAACGGAAACAGTCTGGCCAACTCCTTGGCGTCCGGTTGGGCGGCGTATTCGCTGATTTCGAAGACTTCGGCGAATTCCACTTGCGGACCGCGCTCGCCGTAGGTGGCGACTAGTTCCTGTCGGTAGCGATCCGCTTGCGGTCGCAGGTAACCGCTGAACCACCCGCGGAGCCAAGCGCGCTTACCGGCCTCGTCCGCCGGGAGTTGGTCCAAGATGCCGCGATTGAACGGTAGCCATTCAAAGACTTGCGAGCGGTGACAGGCGAGCATCTCCAGGATCGCGTCGAGTTCGTCCGTCACGTCCAGCGTCACGTCGCCGCGCAGTGGATTGGGCCTGGTGAATCGATCGGGCAAGTAGGCCACCACTGGCGGACCACTCAGGATGGGCGTCTCGCGCACGATCGCCGGCACGGTCACCAGGTAGCTGGCGTCGCGCACCACGTGCCCCGCCGCGCGGTGGTCTGGGTGATAGTCGTTCGTGCGGTGGGTCAGCACCAGATCCGGCGCGAACGTGCGCAGCTCGCGGATCACCTGCCAGCGGAGATCCAGGCTGGGCTCCAGCCGGCCGTCGCCGTGTTCCCACATTTCGAAGTCAGCGCCAATCACCGCGGCCGCGGCGCGCATCTCTTCGCGCCGTCGATCCGAGAGCGCGGGTCCGGATTGTGTCTGATGCCCGGCGTCGCCGCAGGTGAGCGAAATAATCCGCACGGCATGGCCCTGGCGGCGATACCGGGTCGCCAGGCCGCCGGCGTGGAATTCGGCGTCGTCCGGATGGGCGCCCAGGATCAACAGTCGCAACGGAGTACTCATGGAAGATGCCTATCAATGCGGTAAAAAACGTCAGGCCCCGGCGAACGCGACCGCTGGCGGGCCGCGCCATGCAGAGATTATGATAGCGTCGCCAGAACGGGCAAAGCCCCGGGAGGCCGTCGCTCGGCCCCACGTACGGAAGGATGCAGCCATGCAACAGTTTATCGAGATGACCGGTAAGACGCTGATGCGCGTCATCAAGGAAGACGAAATCTCGCCGGAGCAACTACGCGCCAGTGGCGTGACGGAAGAAAGCCTGATCCGCGTTAACCCCCAGGGGGATATCGAAGTTCGCCGCAAGGATAGCTGGGACGTCATCGGCGGCCTGTTGGGCGAGTTCATCGGCCGCGTGCGACACGATACAGGGCTCGATTGGGCGTAGCCGTCTGGGCGTTATCGTTTCGTGCCGGCCTCGATCGTCGAACCGCGCTTGCGCGCGAGTCCATTGCAAAAGGCAGGACCTGCATGCGTTTTAGAATCGCAATATTCGTAGCGCTCTCGCTGATTTGCGCCGCCGTTGCCCCATCCGCCTCCGCGGCCGAGCCGACCGCGGAAACGCTCGCGATACTGAAGACGTTTCGCGCAGAGTTCGTTGACGTCAGGCCGGGCAAGGGCGATTTTCCGGCGGAGTTTTCCATGGGGGACGCCGCGGGCGAGCCCGACGAGCGGCCGCCACACACGGTCAAGATCGCCCGGCCGTTTGCCATCGCGCGGTATGAAGTTCCGCAAAACCTGTGGCAGGCCGTGATGGGCGAGAACCCAAGCCGCTGGAAGGGACCGCGGAATTCGGTCGAGATGCTCAGCTACGCGGACGCTGTTCAGTTTTGCAAAAAGGCGACCGAGCAACTTCGCGCCGCCGATCTGATCCGCGCGAACCAGGTGGTCCGCCTGCCGAGCGAGGCCGAATGGGAATACTCCGCCCGCGCCGGGACGAAGACGCGTTTTTCGTTCGGCGACAACGCGCGCGATCTGGACGAGTACGGCTGGCACACGGGCAACGCGGCCGGTAACGATCCGGCCGTGGGAGTCAAGCGCGGCAACGCCTGGAAGCTGCACGACACGCACGGCTATCTGTGGGAATGGTGCGCCGACGCCTGGCATGACAACTACGAAGGCGCGCCTGCCGATGGCAGCGCGTGGAACGCCGAGAACGCCAAGCAGCGAGTCCTGCGCGGCGGAAGCTGGAAAGATAAGGCCGACCGCTGCCGCAGCGCCAGCCGCCGCGCAGCGAATGCGGATCTGAAGGATGACGCCGTCGGTTTACGGTGCGTGCTGGGGGATGAAGGTTAGGAACTCCGACAACCATCGACGAGCGCATCGGCGATTTTCATCATCGCACGATAGGCAGCAACGCACATAACATCGCGACGATTCCGTATAGAGCCAGCAGTGTTCCGATGAGATGCGGCGGGCTTTCCCGGGAAGTTCTTGTGGAAATGGCGATCCAGCCGCCGACCAGCATTGCAGTAAAACCGCTCACGGCGACGATCCAGGTAGGCGACCTGTCCGTAAGACTCACCGCGCCGACAAAGACGCCCACCGCCGTGACGAAAGCAAAGAACGCCCGCAAGCTGAATTGGTACCAGCAGCGATCTGGCGTGGATGGTGGTTGATGATCGTCGCTCATAGGGATCACCTTAACGCGGCGAACTGTCCCGGTGATAACCGTCAAAGGTCAAGCGGCATGATCCCGAAAGAAGTCCGCGATCTGCTGTTTGGTAATTTGACTCTGCGCTGTCTGCAGGACACGGTCGACCAAGGCATCGTCTGTCCAGTGTGAGAAAGTGCGGCAAGCGTCGCTACTCCGCCAGCTTCTTGAACGCTTTGGAGTATTTTGCGTTGACTTTCTTGCGCGCCGCGCGAACGCGGCTTTGATGTCCGGTCGCTCCCACGGGCGCAATGGTCATCGAGTGCCCGTCGGTTGTGATCTCGACGGGCTGCTCTGGGCTGATTTTCAGCAGGTCAAGAATGGGCCGGTCAATTACCAGGGCCCAACTATTGCCGTGCTTGACGAGGCTCTTGATCATGAATCGACTCCTAAAAAAGCCAATACCAATGGTATACCATTGTATCACCACCTGGAGCCAAGGCAAATCTCGCGTGGCCAACAGCGAGAAAACGCCTTCGCCTGAGGCGACGGGTCCTTGGCGCGGAGTCGGCATTGCCTATTTTGACGGCGAAGCAGCAGGGCATTCGTTGCCACTGCTAACCGTCTATGAATCCCATGTAAACGAAAATCGCAATGAGCAGGATGGCGCCTGTTGCCGTTATGGGCGCGAGCATCGCCGCGATCAACCAGCCGTGTTTGGCTTGTCGGAACAGACGGTGAATTGCCGCGGTCATGCCGAGCAATACGAGCGGCACTAAAACGTACCCGACTCTCGCCAGCCCAGGGCTAGATCCGAGAAAACAGATACAGCCCATCCAAAGCGCCGCCGTCGTCACCCAGAGGAGAAACGTCAGAAGTGAGAACTGGAAGTTCATCCTTCTATCTTAATACCGCGGCATTCAAGTCGGTGGGGACGTTCGCCCATAGCCAACGGGATTCTCGGGGCCCATCAAACTGTTAACAGGCTATCGTTTGCGCCAATCTCTTGCCCCCGGCTTTGCCCTGCGGCTAGAGTAAGGGCTTGCCGCCCGGTTGCGGACGGCCCTGCTGGCTCCTTCCATCTTCAGGCGATCCCTCCATGCTGTCTGCTTGCCTTGCGCTGAGTCTGTTGGCGGCCGTGCCGACGGCCGACACGATTGTCGTTTGCCCTCAGGAGTTGCGCCCGGCGCTGCGGCCTTGGCTCGCCCATCGCCTGCAGCAAGGACACGAGTGCCAGGTGATCAACGGGCCAACGGCCGAGGACATTCGCGCGCAGATCCGCGCGGCCGCCGCCGGTGGCAAGCTGAAGTATGTGGTGCTGATCGGCGACTCCGCCGCGCAGAACGCCAAGAATTCCAAAGGCCCGCTCGTCCCCACGCATTACGCGCCGGCCAAAGTCATCTCGCGCTTCCGCGGCGGGCCGAACATCGCCACGGATAACTGGTTCGCCGATACAGACGATGATCAGATCCCCGATCTGGCGATCGGACGACTGACGGCCGACACGCCGCAAGAGCTGAAGACGCTGATCGAAAAGACCATTTCCTACGAGCGCGGCCTGGCGCCGGGCGAATGGCGGCGCCGGATCAGTCTGGTGGCCGGCTTGGGAGGCTTCGGCCAGATGGCGGACACCGCGATTGAAACGGTCGCTAAGCGGCTGTTGATCGAAGGCATTCCACCTGCCTACACCACCACGGTGACCTACGGCAGTTGGCGCAGTCCGTATTGCCCGTTGCCGACGACGTTTCATGACACGACGATGTCGCGCTTCAACGAAGGCTGCCTGTTTTGGGTCTACATGGGTCACGGCCAGACGCGCGAGGTCGACCGGATGCGCGCCCCGGACAAGGTCCATCACATTCTGAAGGCGGAAGACTGCTCCAAAATCCAGTGCGGTGATTACCCGCCGATTGCGCTGCTGCTCTGCTGCAACGCCGGTGAGTTCGACGCCGGCAAAGACTGCCTGGCGGAAGAAATGCTCCGCGCCGGGCAAGGGCCGGTGGCGATCATCGCCGGTTCGCGCGTGACGATGCCCTACGGTGGAATGGGCTTGGGCGTTGGCATGCTCCGTTCGTATTTCCGCGATCGCGCGGAGACGCTGGGCGACCTGCTGCTGGCGGCCAAGCGCGAAAGCGCGATGGGCCCGCGCGAGGACGAAAACAGCAAGGCGATCGACGCCCTGGCCCTGATGCTCAACCCAGCCAGCAGCGACCTGAAGGCCGAGCGGCTGGAGCATTTGGAGCTGTTCAATCTAATTGGCGATCCATTGCTGCGGCTGCCGCACGCGGACGAAGTCCGTTTCACATCGCCTGCCGCCGCCGCGCCAGGCGCGGTGATTGAGATCGCTGGCACGAGCGTCATCGACGGCACGGCCGACGTGGAGCTTGTCGTTCGACGCGATCGTTTGACATTCCGCGCGCCGGCCCGTCCCAAGTATGAGACAACGCCCGCCTCGGCCAAAGAGTACAAAGAGACCTACGATAAGGCGAACGACTCGCGCCTGGTATCGACCAAAGTCGCAGTCCGAGACGGCGTCTTCCGCGCCCGGTTGACCGTGCCGGCGACTGCGTCGGGCGCGTGCCACGTGCGCGTGATCGTCCACGGCGCCAAGAACGTGGCGGTCGGTTCGAGCGATATCGATATCAGCGAAGCGGCGTCGGCCAAACTCGACGCGGCCGCGGCCAAGCCCGGCTCTTCCGCTGCCGGTAAGTAACTAGAGGCCGGATCTCATTATTTTCTACGGCGCTGGCTGAACGCGGTTATGAGCAGCGACGCCGCCAAATTGGAAACGCTCGCCACGTGGGTGAGCGAATCGCGGCGCGGCGTTGCCTTCACCGGCGCCGGCATCAGCACGGAAAGCGGCATCCCGGATTTCCGTTCGCCCGGCGGGATCTGGACGCACTTCCGCATGATCCAATACCCGGAGTTCATGGAGAGCGCCACGGCGCGCCACGAATACTGGGAGCAGAAGGCGGCCGGCCAATTGGAATTCGGCAGCGCTCGCCCCAACGCGGGACATCTGGCGCTTGCCGAGTGGGAACGCGAGGGGAAACTGGTGGCCGTGGTGACACAGAATATTGACGAGCTCCACCAGGCGGCCGGAAGCCAGCGCGTGTTGGAGTTGCACGGCACGGCGCTTGCCGCGCTCTGTCAGGATTGCCACGCGCGATTTGATGTGGCGCCTCTGGTGGACGAATTCCGCCGCACCCATGCCGTTCCGCCCTGTCCGGCTTGCGGTGGCGACCGGCTGAAGCACGCGACCGTCTCGTTCGGTCAGGCGTTGCCGCCAGAAGTAATACAGGCAGCGTTTCAGTCGGCCCGCGACGCTGACTTGATGCTGGCGATTGGCTCATCGCTGGTCGTGGAGCCTGCGGCCAGCATTCCGCGCACGGCGAAGCGTTTCGGCGCGCGGCTGGTGATCATCAACCGCGAGCCGACGCCGCAAGACGACGATGCGGACCTGGTGATCCACGCCGCGATTGGCGAGACGTTAATCGCGGTGCAATCGCTAGCGCGCTCGCGCTGATGCGTGGTTACTTGGGAGCGTCTTCGCTTTTGGTAGCGGCGCCTTGGACTTTGGCGGCGTCTTCGCGCTTGAAAGTCTCGTCGCGTTCAAAGAACATCAGGTGTTGCCAAGGCAGCTCGTCAAACTGCTCGACGACTTTCAGCCCGTTGGCCGCGTACTCCTTGAGGATCTGTTCCTTGCTCATTTTGTGGAGCAATTTGATCGGCACGGCCGGATCCTCGAGCCGGTACTCGGCCAGCGCGATCCGTCCCCCCGGCTTCAGGCTTTTGCGCATCGCCGCCAGCATTTGCACTGGGTAACCGAACTCGTGATAGACGTCGACTACCAGGATCAGATCGACTTCGCCCGCCGGCAGACTCGGATCGATGGGCGATCCCAGCACGGGCTTGATGTGTTTTGTGCCGGCTTTTTTGGCGGTCTTGTCGAGCAGGCTGAGCATCTCCGGCTGGATATCGACTGCGAGCACTAATCCTTTTTCGCCGACGAGCTTGGCCATGCGCACGGTATAGAAGCCGCTGCCACAGCCCATGTCGCAGACAGTTTGCCCTGGCTTGATCTTGAGCGCGGCCAGCAACTGCTTGCAGTGTTCTTCTTCCTGGCGCTCTTTGCGCATCAGCCACGGCGCGCCGTGATACGTCATGTAGGGCGCTACTTCGCGCCCCATGTACGTATCGAGGGGCGCTGGCAGTTCGTCTTGCTCGTCTGCCTTGTCGTTCTGGTCAGACTGTTGCCCGGCCAGTGGCGGGGCCGGCGCGGCAGGCGGATCGGCCAGCGTAGTGAGTGGGACGATCGCAAATAACGTCAGCGAGACGAGTGCTAGCTGCCAGGTTCGCGTCACGGCGGAGCCTCGTCGTTGTGAAAATGGGTTCTTTGAGTGAAACGCCCCGCGGACGATTCGATTCTAGGCCCCCGGCCCGGCAATCGCAACGAAACACCCGCTTGCAACACGTTCGGCGTTCCGATCCGAGGCCGCGCGAGGTCCATCGGCTGATGCTGCTAGCTAGGAAAGGCATTGCCTGGCGAAGTTGATGATCGCCGAGACGGCGTTTTTCAGCAGGCAGTTGGGCCTATCCGCTCTGGTCACGGATCCCACTCTGCCGCTAGAATCCGCCGCCCCTCAACAGGCCAAGAGAGGTTTTGGCTGCGCGCACGATGCGCGCAGGCCGGCCGCCGAGTGGTTCGTTCGATATTTCTGCCATCAGCGCCAGGGCGAAAAGGATTTCCCCCTTCGTGAAAGAGACTCCCCCCATTGCTGCCCCCTCGACGCCGCAGCCGCTGCGCTGGCCGGTGTTGCTGGCAATTGTCGCGGCGCTGGTCATCTGGTGCGCCGTGGACGTGCAGCGCCGGGGGCGCGTCGATCCAGAGCGGATCGAGCGGCATCGCACAGACTTCACCGTCTACACCGTGGCGGGCGCGGCGATGTTCGATGGCCGCGATCCTTACAAAGTCACCAACCCGCGCGGATGGTTCTATCTCTATCTGCCGATGTTCGCGATCGTGGTCTCGCCCCTTGCGCACTTAGACCCGCGCTGGCAAGTCACGGTCTGGTTCTTCTTGAGCTGCGCGTTCGCCTGGGGCTGTTATCGCGAACTGGGAAAAATCCTGCGAAGTTTTGTTGGCCCTGCTGTTGGTCCGCCAACTGCTGACGGCGAATCAAACGATGACGCTTCGGCGCGGTTTCCGAGTTGGATCGCCTGGGCGGCGCTGGCCGTGGCGCTATTGCCGGCGATGAACAACTTGCAGCGCGGCCAGGTCGATCTGCTGAAGCTCTTTTTGCTGCTGCTTGGCTTCCGGCTCAGCCTGACCGGTGGCGCATGGCGCGCCTGGTTCGGCGGAGGCGTGGCATTGGCCGCGGCCGTGGTGCTGAAGCTGACGCCACTATTGCCGGCCGGAATCCTGCTGCTGTTGCTGGCCGGTCGAGTGCTGCGTGGGCCACTGTCAGACGGCAAACCGCTCAAGCGCGTGACTACGGTCAGCGGCGGAATGCTGGCGGGCGCGTTGCTCTTGGTGCTGGTCGTGCCGGCCTCCTTGGTCGGCTGGCAGGACAATCTGCGATACATCAAAACGTTTGCGATGGAGCGCGTGGTCAAGATGGGCGATGGCGAAGCCGCCGACCCGGCTGGCAATTCTCGCACCGGGCGGAATCAATGCCTGGCCAACGCCACCATCCGGCTGGGCAACTTCATCAGCTATCAGTTTCTGGGGGGCGCCGACGACCGAATGATCGACGGCGACCCATCCAAGTGCCCGCCGATGATCATGGATGATCCCGGCGTCCGCTACGTGCTGATCGCTGCGCGTGGAGCGCTCGTTGGATTGCTGCTATTGGCCGGCGCGCTCTCGGTCGGACGGCGCGACACGCTGGCCCAGGCGACCGTCTTTGCACTGGCTTGCGCGGTCACGCTCGTCGTTTCGCCGATTGGCCGCGGCTCTTACTTTACGGAACTTGCGCCGGCCGTGTTGCTGGCGCCGTTTTGGATTTATCGCGCAGGACTTCCCCATGCGGCCAAGCTGGTTGCTTGGACCCCCGTGGCCCTCGTGTGGTTGCACTACTGCGCCCTACCGATCGCTGGCCGGATTGGCCTATTGGGTTTGGGAACCACGGCCTGGACGGCGACTTGCCTGATGTTGATCGTCGTTGGCCGGCGCGCCGCGGGTGAAGTTCAGGATCGCGCCGCTCGCTCGACAGTTGCAAAACGCCCTCACGCCAGCAACCCCTGGCCGCGACGTCCAATGACTCAGGAGTACGCATGATCGCAAATCCGTGCCGCCCGCTGCTATCGATTATCTTGCCGGCGCACAACGAGGAACCTCGCTTGCAGCGCTGCCTTGATTCGATCGAAGCCTTTCTCGCCACACAGCGTTTCCGGGCGGAAGTGCTGGTCGTTGAAAATGGCAGCCACGACAAGACGCTCGAGATCGCCAAACATTTCGCGGAGACGCGCCCCTGGGTGCGACCGATGCAAGTTGCCACGCGCGGCAAGGGGCAGGCAGTGAAGGCCGGCATGCTGGCGGCGCGCGGCGATTTTCGCTTCATGTGTGACGTTGATCTCTCGATGCCGATCGACGAAGTCGTGCGGTTCCTGCCCCCGCATACTCGCGGCTATGACGTGGCCATCGCAACGCGACAGGGTGAAGGCGCCAAGCGCGTTGGCGAACCGCTCTACCGCTACTTCATGGGTCGGGTCCATAGCACGATCGTCAAGTTGATCGCCATCCGCGGTTTCAAGGACACGCAATGCGGCTTCAAGATGTTTAGCCGCCGCGCGGCGGAGGATCTGTTTCGCGTCCAGCAGATCGAAGGCATCGGCTTCGACGTGGAACTTCTGCTGATTGCGCGTAGTCGAGGTTACCTGATCAAGCAGATTCCCATCACCTGGCATTACGATCCGGACAGCCGCATCCAGTTGGTAAACGACTCGCTCCGCATGCTTAGCGACACCTGGAGCATCCGCCGCAACTTGCGGTTTCAATTAGAAACGCCAGCGCCCGTTCAGGAATTGGTGTATCGATAGACATATCGAATGGCTCGGATTCTTTAGGAACCAGGAACAGAACACGGACGGGCAATGCAGCACAAATCCATGTTTAGCGAACTCGACCTCCTCGGGCTCCGGCGCCCGCTTTTTGGCGACTTCGTCCGCCAACTGACCTCGGTGACGTCCGATCAGATGGTGGAGTGTCTCAGAGAGCAGCAGGGCGCGGGAGGGTCGCTGGGTGAGATTCTTTGCCGCCGCGGCGTGCTGACGCAGGACCAGGTGCTT
>Ga0335397_10013228_pt1 | contig 10057 bp, 11 predicted proteins | sample MAT04_FD_205740 | JGI IMG/M metagenome (GOLD analysis project Ga0335397, IMG submission 205740) | Freshwater microbial communities from Lake Fryxell liftoff mats and glacier meltwater in Antarctica - MAT-04 (spades assembly) (version 2) ...
GATCGAACTGTTAGGCGGCGTGTCTTTGGACGCGCCTTCCGAGTGAGCGGTGGTGAAGTGATTTACTTGTCAACATATTTCAGGAGCTGAGCAAGCATGGCCACAGGTAGCAGTCAAAAATTCATGGCTCGTAATCGGGCGCCCCGCGTGCAGATTGAATATGACGTCGAACTCTACGGCGCCAAGAAAAAAGTTCAGTTGCCATTTGTCATGGGCGTGATGGCAGACCTGTCAGGCAAGCCCGCCGAGCCGCTGGCGGCGGTCGCGGATCGCAGCTTTTTGGAAATCGACGTCGACAATTTTGATGATCGCCTGAAAGCCATGAAACCTCGGGTGGCTTTCAATGTGGCCAACACCCTGACAGGTGAAGGAAATCTGAGCGTGGACATCACTTTCGACAGCATGGAGGACTTCTCTCCCGAGGCCATTGCCCGCAAGGTGGCGCCGTTAAAAAAATTGCTCGAGGCGCGGACGCAGCTCAAGGACTTGCTCACCTACATGGACGGCAAGGTTGGCGCCGAAGAACTGATGAGTAAAGTCCTGAGTGATCCGGAATTGCTGAAGTCCCTCGCGGCTGCGCCCAAACCCGCCGATGGCGAGGTTGCGAAGTGACGATGCAAGCCACCAACAACGACTGAAGGAGCGAACGGATGGCTACCCAACAAGAATCAGTGCAAGGCTCAGCCGCGCTCAGCGAGTTGGACGACTTTGCGGCCTTGCTGCAAAAAGAGTTCAAACCCAAAACAGATCAGGCCAAGTCGGCGGTGCAGACAGCAGTGCATACGTTGGCGCAGCAGGCACTCGCCGACACGGCTTTGGTGTCCTCGGACGTGTTCGCAACGATTGAAGGCCTGATTGCGGCGATCGATAAAAAACTTGAGGAACAGATCAATCAAATTCTGCACCACGAGGAGTATACCAAGCTCGAAGGCGCGTGGCGCGGCCTGCACTATCTGGTTAACAACACGGAAACTGACGCGCAGTTGAAGATTCGCGTCATGAACATATCCAAGACGGATTTGCACAAAACCCTCAAGCGCTACAAGGGCACCGCCTGGGATCAGAGCCCAATCTGCAAGAAGATTTATGAGGAAGAGTTTGGTCAACTCGGTGGTGCACCCTACGGATGCATTGTGGGTGATTACCATTTCGACCACAGTCCGGTTGACGTCGAAATGCTGTCCGAGTTGTCTAAAACCTGTGCTGCGGCGCATGCCCCGTTTATTGCCGGAGCAAGTCCGACGACCATGCAGATGGATTCTTGGCGTGAACTTGCCAATCCCCGGGACCTGACCAAGATTTTTGAGAACTCTGAATACGCGGGCTGGCGCTCTTTCCGCGAATCTGAAGATTCAAGATATGTTGGGCTTGCGATGCCCAGGTTCTTGGCGCGGCTACCCTATGGCGCTAAAACGAATCCGATTGAATCCTTCAATTTTGAGGAGGATGTGGAAGGAACAGATCACAACCGTTACGTCTGGGCTAATTCGGCCTATGCCATGGCCACCAACATCACCCGTGCATTCAAACAGTACGGGTGGTGTACAACCATACGCGGTGTGAATTCGGGGGGGGCTGTCCCGAACCTGCCGGTGCATACATTCCCAACCGATGATGGTGGCACCGATGCCAAGTGCCCTACTGAAATCGCCATCTCTGACAGGCGTGAGGCAGAGCTGGCCAAGAACGGATTCATGCCTTTGGTACACCGCAAGAACAGTGACATGGCGGCCTTCATAGGAGCGCAATCGCTGCAAAAGCCTGCGGAGTACGATGATCCGGATGCTTCTGCCAACGCCAATCTTGCGGCACGCTTGCCCTATTTGTTTGCGACTTGCCGGTTTGCCCACTATCTGAAATGCATGGTGCGTGACAAAGTCGGAGAGTTTGGCAGCGCTGCGTCAATGCAACGCGAACTCAACGATTGGATCATGCAGTTCGTGCATGGCAGTCCAGAGACCGCAGGCCCCGAGTCGCTTGCTCAGCGCCCGCTGTCTGGGGCCGAGGTAGTGATTGAAGAAATAGAAGGCAACCCCGGCTTCTACAATTCAAGATTCAGGTTGATTCCACATTATCAACTCGAGGGGATGAATATTTCCCTGAGCTTGGTATCGAAGCTGCCTTCTTCAAAGGCTGCTTGATAGTCCGGCTGCGCGAGGGCGAGCCTGGAGCGTTAGCGTCAGTGCGTTATTAGGAGTTTGAAATGGCTGTTGACTTTTTCCTCAAGATTGATGGTATCCCCGGCGAGTCCAAGGACTCGAAGCATTCAGGTGAAATTGATGTCCTGGCATTCAGCTGGGGCTTGTCGCAGACGGGTATCGGGCACATGGGCGGCGGCGGCGGTGCCGGCAAAGCTAATTTTCAAGACCTGAGCTTTACGCATCACGTCGATGCGTCGTCAACTGCGCTGATGTACCACTGTGCCAGTGGAAAGCACATCCCTTCAGCGACTTTGGTTGCACGGAAAGCCGGCGAAAAGCCACTGGAGTACCTGAAGATCAAGTTGACTGATATCCTGGTCACGAGTGTCTCGACAGGTGGGTCAGGCGGTGAAGAGCGGCAGACGGCGAATGTAACCTTGAACTTTTCCCAAGTTGTTGTTGACTACACCGAACAGAAACCGGACGGCAGTGGTGGGGCGGCAAAGAACTTTGGCTGGAATGTGTTGAAGAACGCCAAGGTCTGACTTGTAGCGGCGGGCGGTGCTTCTACCGACCTGCCGGCCGCCATCAGCGTGCCTTAGGGCGTGTATTCAGAGTGGGCGTCGGTGCGGCGGCATTGGCCGTGCGGGCCAACGCCCATCCCAATTTGAGATGCCATGTCTGTCAATTTGAGCATGCAATTCTCTTCTGCCGATCCGCTGTCCCAGTTGGCCGCGCTTCAGGCGAGAATCCGCAAAGAGCCCCAGCGCGTCGATCTGCGCATCTTTCTCTTTCAAGTTTATTGCCTGCAAGGTGCCTGGGCCAAAGCCGGCGCGCAATTGAATGTGATCGAGGAACTCGACGTCGACGCCTTGCCGATGGTTCAGACCTACCGAGAGGCCTTGAGTTGCGAGTTGTTGCGGCGCGGCGTATTTGCCGGAACCCGCACGCCGCTGGTTCTAGGCAATCCACGCGACTGGTTGGCTTGGTTGCTGGAGGCCAATCGGCTGCTCGCGCTTGGTCATGTTGAGCAAGCGCAGCAGTGGCGCGATAAGGCGATGGCTGCTGCGCCTGCTGCCTCAGGTACCGCAGACGGGGAGGTCTTCGAGTGGCTTGCGGACGCCGACTCCCGACTCGGCCCGGTGCTTGAGGCGGTCCTGAATGGCAAGTATTACTGGATTCCGTTAGAGCGTCTGGCCAGAATCGAGATAGAGCCACCTGCAGACTTGCGAGATATGGTTTGGACGCCGGTAACCTTGACTTTTACTTCCGGTGGATCGAACGTGGCTTTAATACCCACTCGATACCCTGGCGCTGAAGATCTCACCGACGATCAATTGCGCATGGCACGCGGCACGGAGTGGCAGGCGATTGGAGACGAGACCTGGATTGGGCATGGTCAAAGAATGCTGGTCACGGATCAGGCAGAATATGCGTTGCTGGACCTGCGTCTGATTGAGTTTAATCTGGCTGACCGCGATATAGGGCAGCCGGAGCCCCCAGTTGATGGCTGAGATCACGGCCAAGGATCGGCTTTACCCCTCACTGCTTGATCGATTGACGGACGAGGAGCCCTCTAAACGGTCTGAGCCAGCGGATGCGCGGATGGCGTCGATGAGCCGCTTGCGTGAGTCGGTACTCCAGGACTTGAATTGGTTGTTTAATGCGACCCAGATGGATGTGGACTCGGATGAATATCCTGAGGTCGCAAAGTCGGTATTGAATTACGGTTTGCCGGCTTTGTCGGGATGTCCGGCGTCGAGCTTGAAGCTGGTTGAATTGACCCGAGCCCTGCGTGATATGTTGCTTCATTTTGAACCACGGCTTATCGCGGGCTCCTTGCGGGTTCATGCGGAAACCACGGACGAAATGTCGCACAACGTGATTGTGTTTCGGATTGAGGGTCAGTTGTGGTCGCAGCCCATGCCGATAGAGATCTATATGCGAACGGACATTGATCTGGAGAGTGGTCAGACCCGTGTAGTTGAAAGCAAGCCGGGCTGAGGGGCAAGGGTTATGCATTCGAAGTTGCTACCGTACTACGAGCAAGAGTTAAAGCATATCCGTGAGGCTGCAGCTGAGTTCGCGCTGGAGCATCCGAAAGTTGCAAAGCGGCTTGCGCTGAATGTTGCAGCGTCTGGTGGTGAATGTCCGGACCCGTATGTCGAACGTCTTCTTGAGGGTTTCGCATTTCTGGCAGCCCGGATTCAGTTAAAACAGGATTCTGAGTATTCAAAATTCACCCAACATTTGTTGGAGCTGATCTACCCCGGGTTCTTGGCACCACTGCCGTCAATGTTGATCGCGCAGTTGCTACCTGATCTGGACGATGCCGGGTTAGCCACTGGGCCTCGCGTTCCGCGGCATAGCGCCATGTTGTCTCGACTGTTGCCAGGAGAGCGCACCGCTTGCAAGTTCAGGATCGCGCAAGAGGTTCGGCTTTGGCCACTTCAGGTTCGACAGGCGCGGTACCAAGCCCATGTCACGGATTTGGCGTCGCAGATTCTCGCGACATCGCCCCGTGCCCGTGCTTGTTTGCGTGTTCGCTTTCAGGTCACTGCCTCGTTGCTTGCCAGCAAGCTGTCGTTGGACACGCTGACCTTGCATTTGTCGGGCAGCGAGAGCGTTTCGCACCGTATATTTGAGCAGCTGTTTGCGCAGTGTCTTGCCGTGGCGGTTTACCAACCCAGCAAGCGGGCCTCACCTTGCGTTGGGATCCTGCCCGCGCAATCTCTCGTGCCAGGCGGACTCCGTGAAGACGAAGCGTTGCTGCCCCCGGTAAGTCAAAGCTTTTCGGGCTATCGCTTACTCAAGGAGTATGCGGCCATGCCCGAGAGATATCTTTTTGTGCATATTAATGGACTGCAGGAGATAATTTCAAGGATCGATGCCGACGAATTTGAGATTTTGTTTTTGATGGACCGGGTTGACACGGTTCTGGAGAAAACGGTAGATGCTGGAAATTTCATGTTGCACTGTGTGCCGGCTGTTAATCTTTTTCCGAAGCGAGCGGAGCGCATCGAGGTCAAGCCAGGGCAGCATGAACATCATCTGGTCGCCGACAATGGTCAACCCATGAACTTCGAAGTACACAGCGTCACTGCTGTGGGCGGTATTGATGATTCTGGAGTGCAGAAGTCGCGTCAATTTCGGGCTATCTACAACCGCCAAGATCTGTCAGGAGACGCTGACCAGGCTTTCTATTCGACTCGTCGCGTGCCTCGTCTGCTCTCGAAGGCACAGCTGGTCCACGGCCCGCGCACTGGTTATGTCGGCACAGAGGTGTACCTGTCGCTGGTTGACCCCAATGATGCACCAATCTCAGGGTTGGTTTCGCACCTGTCCGTGGAGACCTTGTGTTCAAACCGGGATCTTCCAATCACCTTGTCAGTGGGCAGTGCGGAGGACTTTTCATTTGAGGATAGTTTTCCAATTTCGGGAATTCGTTGCATTAAAGGACCAACCCGTCCAGTGGCCCCCGCGCTCGAAGGCGAGACACCTTGGAGACTGTTGAGTCACCTGCAGTTGAACTACCTGTCTCTGGTGGACGGCGACGCTCGGGAGGGTGCGGCCAGTCTGCGGGAGTTGCTGGCGCTGTACGGCGCAGACCCGCGGTCTCCACTGCATAAACAACTCGAAGGTGTGATATCGGTCGCCAGTCGGCCTGCAATTTGTCGGGTTCCTGTTGCTGGCCCCATCACGTTTGGGCGGGGCGTGCAAGTTGAACTGACCCTCGACGAGCGGGCTTTTGAAGGCACGAGTATCTTGGTATTGGCTACAGTAATGGAACGCTTTCTGGCGCGCCATGCCTCCATTAACAGCTTTGTTCAAATGGTGCTGCTGTCGCAGAGTCGAGGTGAGGTCAAGCGATGGACGCCGAGAATCGGTCTGCGCGCGATCGCGTAGCGTTGATGCAGGCGCTGTCCAGTGCGCCGCATCAGTACAGCTTCTTTCAGGCCGTACGCCTGCTGGAATGCGCTTTTCCAGACAAACCTCGGATCGGTACATCGCTGCGTTTGGCTGATGATCCGTTTCGGCTCGGACAGGAGCCTGATTTGGACTTTGCCCCCGCCACCTTATCGGCGTTCCGGCCCTGCGCGGGATTGGTCGGCTTGCCGCAACTTTTGGTGCGTTTTCAAGGATTGACGGGCCCCAACGGCCCTTTGCCGTTGCACTTGACAGAGTATGCGCGAGACCGGATGCGTAACTCCGGCGACTCAACGTTGGTGCACTTTTTCAACATGTTTCATCATCGCCTGCTGTCCATGTTTTACCGGGCTTGGGCGGAGGCACAGCCCACCGTCAGTCTGGACCGGGCCGACGGCGATAAATTTGGCCGTTGGGTATCATCGCTCGCAGGTTATGGGATGCGGCCCATGCGCGGCCGCGACATGGTACCCGACTCGGCAAAGTTGGCCGCAGCGGGATTGTTGGCCCGGACTGTGCGCAATGCGGAAGGGCTCTCAGGCCTGCTGGCTGACTATTTTCAGGTGCCAGCAAAACTGGTCGAATGGCATCCACATTGGCTGCGGCTGCCCGAGGATGCCCAGACCCGCATCGGTCTCGGCCAGGCCAGCAACCGCCTTGGTCTGACTGCCGTGGTCGGTCAGCGCGTATGGGATTGCCAAAGCAGCTTCCTGGTTGTTCTTGGGCCATTGAGACTGGATCAGTTCAAGCGATTTCTGCCTGGCCAAGACAGTATGCGCAGCCTGAAGGACTGGGTACTCAATTACTGCGGCCTTGAACTCGGCTGCAGCGTGCGCCTGGTTTTGCTGCGTGACCAGGTGCCGACCATCCGTCTGGGCCAACAGGGGGCGCTCGGCAGGACCACATGGCTGGGTCGCCGGCCAAGCCGGGATGATGCCGATGACCTCGAACTCCAGGTGGTCTGACCATGTCTGAATCCAGAATACGTTTCGTGCTTGGCTGGCCTGGGCCGTCGTGGGCGCCGGCGGCCCGATCACCTGGGCCGCTGGGTTGGCTCGATGCGGCAGATCCAGTTTGGTCAGTATGCCCTCTGGGCGATACGCCAGGCGTCCTCGGCGTGTCGGATGCAGCTGAAGTGCGTTCAAGGCTTTCGCCGACTTCTGGCGCGGAAGAATCACTCATTACGGTAAAAGTACTGAAGGCCGCGAGTTCATCTATCGGCACAGCATATTGTGAATCAATAATAGATGCTATGCGTAAGTACGCCAAAGCCTATGAGGTAAATACTAGATTGCGTATAACCAACTTTCTTTCGCAGATTGGTCATGAAAGCAGCATTAAGGCGGTGTCGGAGAATGGCAACTACAGTGCATCGAAAATGAAGAAGACTTTCGGCTGCCGAGGCGGACCGAAAAATTTCGACAACGTTACGGCCGACTGCAAGTTGGATGCGGTAAGCCACGAGCCCATGCGGAATCCGAAGCGCGTCAAGTTGTGGACTGAGGAGCGCGTCTATTCCGGAAGCGCGATGAAATTGTTTAATTATGTGTATGCGTCGCGCATGAGCAATAGCGACGAGGCGTCTGGCGATGGCTATAAGTATCGGGGTCGCGGCTTGATTCAGTTGACGGGAAAATCGAACTATCAGAGCTTCACCGACACGCGCAACGCCAAGTTTCCAAACGACAAGCAAGACTTTGTCGCCAGCCCTGATCTGGTGATTTCTAATATAGATTACGCCATCGAGTCGGCCTTCTATTTTTGGAATTCAATAAGCTCTTCACTAAAAATGATTTCCATGTAGAGCGAAATATAATTGCGAATCCGATTGTTTTTGCGCTATGTTTGATATAATATCCTGTCTATAAACAGGATATTTATGGCCCGCAAACTCACCCTGACTCTAATCAAGGCTGATCGGATTTCTCTAGAAAGGCTGTTGATTTATGGGGCTGAATGGAGACCGCGCCAAAGGGCCAAAACGCTGATTCTTCTGGACGATGGGTTTACGACACAAGAGGTTGCCGCAGCAGTCGATGTGGATGCAAAGACTGTCGGTACAACTCTGAGAGATTGGCTCGATACAGGAATTTCCTCTTTAGCTGACAAGGCGAGATCTGGAGCACCAAGAAAGATCACTTGCGCCCAGGTCGAAAAGATTGTCGAGTTCGCAATGGCAGAACCCCTGAGCGCCAAGGCCTTATTTGTCAAACATCTGGAAAACGGGGGCGCCAAGGTTCATGTCAACACGCTTACCCAAGCGCTCAAGGCTTCAGGCATGGTGTGGAAGCGTACCAGGCACTCCTTAAAAAAAAGCGATGCGAGTCAGCCTTCAGGGCCGCGCAGGCCGAGATCGAAGACTTGAGGGCCCAAGCGGCGGCGGGCAAGATCGTTTTGGCGTACGTCGATGAAGCTGGCTTTTCCCAAGTCCACCCCAATCGAAGCGCTTGGACGCCGACCGGTGGCAGGCATTTGATTCAAGCTATTCGTGGCAAACGGCTGAACGTATTGGCGGCGCTAATTTCTACAGGCCAGCTCTTCAGCGCTAAGCTGTGGAATACTACGAAGTCAGATGCATTTGCCGGTTTTCTCTGTTTACTCTACAAATACATTGGCAAGGCTTTTACCGTAATTCTTGACAATGCATCTATTCACAAGTCAAAGGAACTCCAGCCTTTCATAAGGTACCTGGAGCAGCAAGGTGTCAAATTTTACTTCTTGCCGCCATATAGTCCAGAGCTAAACAAGATCGAACGACTGGGGCACAAGATGAAATACACTTGGATGGCTCCCAAGCAGCGAAACGCTCAGACGCTGGAAGACGATATTGATGACATGCTTGACAACTTCGGAGCGAAATTCAAATTCGCGTTCTAGACTACATAGAAATAACTTAACGTGACGAGCTTATCAGCAAACAGTCTGGCTGATTTGGATGATTTGGACGGCGTGACGTTAAAGGTGAATGGCGGTGATATCGGTATCAAGGACAGACGCTTCCGACTTGTCAGCGTCAAAATAGCCCTGGGGTTTCCCTAAATGAACGCAGCGCCGCTTCGCATGAAATTTTTGTCACTCATTGTAGCGATGCTGATCCCATTATTTTGTTTGGCCGAAAAAACACTGTGTTTGACTGGCGAGTCGGTTGTGTTGTCTTGTCAAATTAACCATAAAAGCGTTTCGCTCTGTGCGATTCCATCTGCTGCGCCTATGTAGGTTTACCGTTATGGCCAAGTCGGCAATATTGAGCTACGCTATCCTTCGAAAGGTAAATCCGGAATTTTTTACCAATCCGAAGTCGCGCTAATTGGCGGTGTTGAAATGCGTGTCGAGTTTTTTCGAGAGAATTATCGATACCGCGTATTTAGCCGGTTGCGTCGTGATGACGTGCTGTCCGATGGCCAGCGCGAGCCAGTATTCGAGGATGGGTTAGCTGTCTTTCGGGACGAGGTGCGATTGTCTGAAAAAGTTTGTGATGACAGTGGCGAAGGCTTTCGCGTGGATTTGACAAAGTTTCATCTTCCGCCGCCATACTGAAATTATTGGCAACGATCAATTTAACAGATAGGGTGACCATGAGTGAAATCAGCCGTGTGGCATTGTTTGGCAAGCTCAATCCGATGGCCTACAAGGCCATCGAGGGCGCGACCGTGTTTTGCAAACTTCGCGGTAATCCTTATGTGGAATTGGTGCACTGGCTGCACCAATTGGTGCAGCTTCAGGACAGCGACTTGCACCGCCTGTTCAAGCACTGTGGATTGGATGCTTCGAGGCTGGCGAGTGACCTGACCACTGCGCTGGACGCTCTACCGCGAGGCGCTACGGCGATTTCTGACTTCTCACCCGTGATTGAAGACGTTGTTGAACGCGGCTGGGTCTACGGCACGCTGATGTTTGGCGAGACGGCGGTGCGCACCGGCCATTTGTTGTTCGGGGCCGTGAAGACACCCAATCTGCGAAACGCATTGCATGCGATTTCAGGTGAGTTC
>Ga0335397_10013232_pt1 | contig 10054 bp, 10 predicted proteins | sample MAT04_FD_205740 | JGI IMG/M metagenome (GOLD analysis project Ga0335397, IMG submission 205740) | Freshwater microbial communities from Lake Fryxell liftoff mats and glacier meltwater in Antarctica - MAT-04 (spades assembly) (version 2) ...
TGTAGCCCGCGAGGCGGTCCTGCACGGTGGTGAACTCCTCGGTCTCGCCGAGGAAGGCGATGCGGGTGTGGCCGTGCGCAATGAGGTGGCGCACCGCCTCGACGCCGCCCTCGTGGTCGGTGACCCGCACGACGTCCTTGTCGTCGATGCCGCAGCGTCGGTCGATGACGACGACCGGGATGTCGTCGGGCAGCGCGGCCCGCGCGTTCTCGTCGTCACCGAACGGCGCGACCAGCAGCGCAGCGACGCCGCGCCTCACGAGCCGCTCGACCTGGGTGCGGGCGCGCAGCTGGTCCATGCCGGTCGAGGCGACGAGCACGTCCATCCCCATCTCCTGGGCACGCCGCTCGATGACGGCGATGACCTCACCGAAGAAGGGGTCGTTGAGCGAGTCGACGACGACGCCGATGGTGGGGAGCTTGCCTCCGCCGAGGCGCTGCGCTGCCGGGTTCGGGTGGTAGTCGAGGGCCGTGATGGCGGCCGCGACCCGCGCGACCGTCTCGGCACGAACCCCGTTGGCGCCGTTGATGACCCGCGAGACCGTCTTGATCGAGAAGCCCGACTCTCGGGCGACGTCGTAGATGGTCGGCTCGCTCATGCAGGCACCCCCTGGGGCAGCCGTTGCAGCAGGCCCTCGACCAGACCGGCGTCGAGCATGCCGCCGCGCTCGTGCTGCACCGCCGCCGCGGCGACGCTCATACCGTGACGCACGGCGGCGAGGTCGTCGGCGCCCGCGGCCAGGGCGAAGGCGGTGCCGGCGAGGAACGAGTCGCCCGCGCCGATCGGGTTGGACACGGGCACGGCCACCGCCTCGACCCACCAGGTTCCGGCGTCGGTGGTGAGCGCGGCGCCGTGGGAGCCGGCGGTGACGACGGCGCGACGGGCACCACGGGCGTGCAGCTCGCGCGAGGCCGAGGTGCATCGGTCGGCGAGGTCGTCGCCCTCCTCCTCGACGTTCTCGTCGGTGCGGCCGAACAGCAGCGACTCGACCTCACCGACGTTGGGGCTGACCAGGTCCGGACTGCTGGAGAGGGTGGCGCCCAGCACGGCGGGGGCTGCATCGACGTAGACCGGCACGCCGCGGGCGTGAGCGGCCACGACGACGTCGGCGTAGAGGGTGGGCGGCACGTCGGGCGGCAACGAGCCGGAGCAGAGGACGGCGGCGGGGCTCTTGGTGTCGACCTGCGCGGCGACCGTCGCCAGCAGCTCGTCGTGGTTCCACTCTCGGAGCTCGGGCCCGCGGCCGTTGACGACCGTGACGCGGCCGGCATCCTCGAGCAGGATCAGCGCCAGCCGGCTCTGGCCGCGATGTGGCACCGCGAGGAAGTCGCAGCCCTCGGCTGCGAGCAGCTCGGCCAGCCGGGAGTCGGAGTCGGGGGCGAGGCCGAGAAGCCGGGGGGTGCCACCCAGGGCCCGCAGCGTGCGGCAGACGTTGACGCCCTTGCCGCCGGCGGTGACCTCGGTGCGGGTCGCCCGGCTCACGGAGCCTGGCACGAGGGAGGGCAGCCACGTCGTCACGTCGATGCACGTGTTGGGCGTCACGACGAGCACGAGGGCCTCCTTGCCCGGTGGACAGCGCTGTCAAGAGCGGAGCACCCTTGCTCGGACGCGTGTCTGCGACTAACGTAAGAGCTTATGACAGCGCTGTCAATACCCCAGGTCCCATCCGCTCAGACCGTCGGTCTCCACCGACGCATGTCGCGCATCACCGATGCCGCCGGTCTCATCCGCACCATCGCGATCGACCACCCCGACAACTATCTGCTCCTGTTCGACGACGACCTGTCGCAGGTGTCGTTCGAGGAGGTCGTCGAGTCCAAGCTCGAGATGATCGCGGAACTGAGCAAGCACGCGACCTCCGTGCTCGCCGACCCCGTCTACTGCTTCGGGCAGAGCATCGTCACGGGAGCGCTGCCCGGCGACGTCGGTGTGATCTCGGGCCTCGAGGACCTCTACTACACGCCCGCCACCAGCCCGGTCGGGTTCGACACCACCCTGCGGCTCAAGGCGGGATGGGACCCGGCCAAGCTCGCGGCGCTGGGAGCCGACGCGGCCAAGCTCGTCGTGTTCCACCGTGAGGACGGCGACGGCGCCGAGGTCGCGCGCCAGCACGAGGTCGTCGCTCGGGCGGCGCGAGACTGCCACGCGGTCGGGCTGCCGCTCATCGTCGAGCCGCTCTGGTTCCAGGTGGCCGGCGAGTCGATGGACGACCCGGAGGTGCGCGAGCGCCGCCGCCACAGCGTCATCAGCTCAGCGCGCAGCTTCCATGATGTCGGCGCCGACATCATGAAGGTCGAGTTCCCTCTGCTCGACCTCACCGATCTCGATGCGGCACACCGGGCCTGCGCCGACCTCGACGACGCGATCGACGGGCCGTGGGTGCTGTTGAGCGCCGGGGTCACCTTCGAGGGGTTCCGCACCCAGATCGACGTCGCGGCCGACCACGGCTGCAGCGGGTTCATGGCCGGTCGGGCCATCTGGGGTGACGCGGTCGGCCGGATGGGCGCGGAGCAGCGGGCCGCCGGTGCGGCGCTCGCCGCCCGCCGCCTCGACGAGCTGGCCGAGGTGCTGCACGGACGCGGTGCCGCGGCCTGGACCCCGGTCCCGATGGCCGAGGCCGCCGGCGTGGTGGGCCCCACGTGGTACCGGTCGTACGGCATGACCGGCGCCTGAGATGACGGGCGCGACGAGCGTGCCGCCCGGGTGCGTGGTGGGTGGATCTGTGCCGGGTGGCACGCTCGTCTGCGTCGGGGGGGCGCCGGGCGCCGGCAAGACCACGGTCGGAGCGCTGGTCGCCGCCGCCGGGGGCTTCGGCCTGGTCGATCTCGACAGCGTCACCACGCCGCTCGTGGAGGCCTTCGCCGCCACGCTCGGCGCCGTCGCCGATCTCGACGCCCCCCGGTTCACGGGGCTGCGCGAGGCGAGGTACGCCTGCCTCGCCGAGGTCGTCGCCGACAACCTGCGGGCCGGGCTCGCCGTCGTGGCCGTCGCCCCCTTCAGCGCCGAGGCCGCGGATGCCGTCGGGTGGCGGGAGCGGGCGCTCACCTGGGGTGCCCACCGGGTCGTGCTGTGCTGGCTCGACGTCGACCCCGACGTGGCGGCCGCACGCGCCGCGGCCCGGGGCCTGCCACGCGACCTCGCCAAGACGCGGCGAGCGGCGGGCGGGTCGGCGGCGGGAGGTGACGGCACGGCATCCTCGCTGGTCGACCGTGCCGGCATCGACGTGGTGCTCGACGGGGCAGCGGACCCGGGAGTGTCCTGCGCCGTGGTCCTCGCGGCGGTGCGACGGGGCACAATGCCCCCATGAGCGAGGGTGCCGTCGAGCGGGCCAAGCGCGTGCTGGAGGAGGGGATCTCCACCGACTTCGCTCAGGCGATGTCGTACGGGGCCTACCTCGACCTCGACACCCTTCTGTCGGCACAGCACCCGCGCAGCAGGCCGGCGCAGCACGACGAGCTGCTCTTCATCGTGCAGCACCAGGTGGCCGAGCTGTGGCTGAAACTGCTGCTCCACGAGCTGCACTCGGCCCGGGCGCTGCTCGCCAGTGACGACCTCTCGCCCGCGCTCAAGCGGTTGGCCCGGGTCAAGCACGTGCAGAAGCAGCTCGTCGAGCAGTGGGACGTGCTGGCCACGCTCACCCCGAGCGAGTACGCCCGGATCCGGCCGTTCCTCGCGACGAGCTCGGGGTTCCAGAGCCACCAGTACCGGGCGGTCGAGTTCCTGCTCGGGAACAAGAACGCCGACATGCTGCGGGTGTTCGAGCACGCTCCGGCCGAGCACGAGTCGCTGCTGCGCCTGCTGGGGGAGCCGACGCTGTACGACGAGTTCCTGCGCTACCTCGCTCGCCGCGGGTATGCCGTTCCCCCGGCGGTGCTCGAGCGCGACGTCACGAAGCCCTACCGGCTCGTGGAGGACCTGGTCGAGCTGTTCGCCGCCGTGTATGCCGCGCCGGCCGAGCACTGGGGCGTCTACGAGACCTGCGAGGAGCTCGTCGACATCGAGGACCTGTTCCAGCAGTGGCGGTTCCGGCACCTGCAGGTGGTGTCGCGCACGATCGGACACAAGCAGGGCACCGGTGGCTCGAGCGGGATCGACTTCCTGCGACGGGCCTTGGACCTGACCTTCTTCCCGGAGCTCTACGCGGTGCGCGTCCACGTCGAGTGAGCCGGTCCGGCATTCGAGGTGATCCGCTGGTGCGTGGGACCAGAACATCACCTCGACTCGCCAGGGGGGCGCGGCATACTCGGCGCATGCCTCGCGTCATCCACACCGCCCAGGCGCTCGTCGACGCCGTCATGGAGGTGCCTGCCCTGCCCGTCCGGGGCGGCAACGTCATGGCGAGCTCCTACCGCCGCTACGCCGGGGGAGCCGTCACGATCCTGCTCGCGGCAGCCCGGTCCGGCGCCAGGTGCGTGCACGCGGGCGCCATCGGCACCGGGCCGAACGGTGACCTCGTCCGAGCGGCGCTGGCGGCCGAGGGGGTCGAGGTGTCGTCACCACCGGTCCCGGACGTCGACACGGGGGTGTGCGTCGTGCTCGTCGAACCGTCGGCCGAGCGGTCGTTCGTGACCACGCAGGGCGCCGAACGACGGATCACGGGCGCGTCGCTGGCCGCGAGCACGCCGGTCGCCGGTGACCTCGTCTGCGTCAGCGGCTACTCCCTGGTCGGAATGACCCGAGACCCCCTGGTCGACTGGCTCGACACGCTCGCTGCCGGGGTCGTCGTGGTGCTCGACCCCGGCGCCACCTTCGCCGTGCTCGACCCGGCCCTGCGCGACCGCGTGCTGGCCCGCACCTCGGTCTGGACCGGCAACGCCGACGAGGCCGCCGCGCTCACCGGGGTTCACGGCATGCGCGAGGCCACCGAGGTGGTCGCCGCCCTGCTGCCCCCGGATGCCGTGACGGTCGTCCGTGACGGACCCCGCGGTTGCGCCGTGCGCGAGGCGGGCACCACGACGCACCTGGCGGGCCACCCACAGCGCGCGGTCGACACCAACGGCGCCGGCGACACGCACACCGGGGTGCTGCTGGCGGAGCGGGCGGGCGGCGCCTCGTGGGTCGAGGCCGCCGCGCGGGCCAATGCGGCCGGGGCGATCAAGGTGACTCGGCGGGGCCCGGACACCGCACCGACCCGTGCAGAGATCGACGCTTTCATCCGCCCGCTGACCAGCAACCCGAGGTAGAGTCAAGAAACCTTCAGCGAACAGTAAAGAAGTGGTCAAGAGAGATTTTGGCCGCTGCGGCACTGGAGGTGACGGACGCTCGTCGCCGCCAACCCCTTCGGCGGCGACGAGGCAGGGAACGGCAGGGTCGGCACCCTGAGGCGGGGTGCCGGCCCTGTCGTTGCGTCCACCGCCCCGGGTCCGCGACCGCGCTCCTCTCCTGGGCGCAGGTCGAGGCCCGGTGGCACGAGGAGCTCACCGACCTCCTGCTCAGGCCAGCCGGTCGAGGTCGGAGCGGCAGCGGCGCTCGAACTCGGTGAGCTCGGACAGCGCGGCGTCGATGTCGCGGCGCCGTTGTTCGAGGTCGGCACGGCGCTCGTCGATCTGCCCCAGCACGTACTCGAGCTGGCCCCGACGACCGCGGGGCACGTCGTAGAGGTCGATGATCGTGCGGATCTCCTCGAGCGGAAAACCGAGCCGCTTGCCGCGCAGGATCAGGCCCAGGCGGGTGCGGTCGCGCCGGTGGAAGAGGCGTGCCGTGCCGCGCCGCTCGGGTGTGATCAGCCCGAGCTCCTCGTAGTGCCGCACCGTGCGGTGGGTGACCCCGAACTCGTCCGCGACCTGCGCGATGGACCAGGTGCGGTCACGATCGGCGACGGTTGCAGCGGTGGGGGAGCGCACGGCATCCGGGGCGGGGGTTGGCATAGCGGGGAGTATTGCTTTACGTTGACGTCAACGTCAAGAAGACGACCGCCGCCGAGCCCGCGACCCGGGGGCGGCACCACCTGCGCGAAGGAGCGCCGATGTACGAGCTGAGCAAGGACCACGAGGACTTCCGCAAGGTGGTCCGCGAGTTCGCGACCGAGGCCGTCGAGCCGCACGTCGCCGCCTGGGACCGCGCGCGCCACTTCCCCGTCGACCTCGTGCCGAGACTGGGTGAGCTCGGCCTGTTCGGCCTGGTCGTGCCCGAGGAGTTCGGCGGCTCGCTCGAGGCGTCCGACGGTGGCGCCTTCACCAACCTGTGCATCGCGATCGAGGAGCTCGGCCGGGTCGACCAGTCGATCGGGATCACCCTCTCGGCCGGGGTGGGCCTGGGTATCAACCCGATCCTCACCTACGGCAGCCAGGCCCAGAAGGAGCGCTTCCTGCCCGACCTGGTCGCCGGCCGCGCGCTCGCGGGCTTCGGTCTCACCGAGCCGGATGCCGGCAGCGACGCGGGTGCCACGCGCACCAGGGCGGTGCTCGAGCACGGCGAATGGGTGGTCGACGGCTCGAAGGCGTTCATCACCAACGCGGGCACGCCCATCACGTCGGTCGTCACCGTGACGGCCCGCACCGGTACCGGCGACGACGGCCGTGCGGAGATCTCCGCGATCATGATCCCCTCCGGCACACCGGGGTTCACCGTCGAGCCCCCGTACGACAAGCTCGGCTGGAACATCTCGGACACCCACGGCCTGTCGTTCAGCGGATGCCGGGTGCCCCAGGACCACCTGCTCGGCCAGCGCGGCCAGGGTTTCCGCCAGTTCCTCAAGACCCTCGACGACGGGCGCATCGCGATCAGCGCCCTCGCGCTGGGGCTGATCACCCGGATGCGCGAGGAGACCACCGCCTACGCGAAGACCCGCACCGCCTTCGGCCGGCCCATCGGGGTCAACCAGGGCATCGCCTTCCCGATCGCCGACCTCGCCGTCATGGAGGACACCGCGCGGCTGCTCACCTACCGGGCGGCGTGGCTCAAGGACGAGCAGGAGGGCGGCCGCCGCTCGGTGGCCGAGGTCAAGCAGGCCGCCGCGGTGGCCAAGCTGTACACGTCGGAGGCGGCGGTCTCGGCCACCCGCATCGCCACCCAGGTCTTCGGCGGCAACGGCTTCATGGAGGAGTACCCCGTGGCCCGCTTCTACCGCGACGCGAAGATCCTCGAGATCGGCGAGGGCACCTCCGAGGTGCAGCGCATGGTCATCGCCAAGGGCCTCGGCCTCCCCACCGCCTGACATCCTCGAGTTGGGTGCTCAGCTGGCTGCCCCGGCAACCAGCTGAGCACCCGACTCGGGAACGTAGAGAGAGGCATGCCCGTGAGCCCGGACCCTGAACTGCCAGACACCGTCGCCGTCGCCGAGCCGGGTGCCGTCGCCTCGACGACGGATGCCGTGGCACACCCCGTGGCAACCCCCGTGGCACCCCCCGTGGCACCCCCCGGGGACCCCCGGGTCGCGGACGTGCGGTCGCGGCTGGAAGCCGCGCACACGGCATCCGAGCGCGCGACGAACACGGCGGCGGCCAAGCTGGCCAGCCAGAACAAGCTCTACGTGCGCGACCGGATCGCCCTGCTGGTCGACGACGGCAGCTTCGTCGAGGACGGGCGTTACGCGAACTCGCGCGCGGCCGGTCTGCCTGCCGACGGTGTGGTCACGGGACGCGGGACCGTCGACGGGCGCCCGGTCGTCGTCATCGCCAACGACCCCACGGTCAAGGCCGGCTCGTGGGGTGCACGCACCGTCGAGAAGATCGTGCGTGCCACGGAGACCGCTCTGCGCGAGGAGCTTCCGGTCTTCTGGCTGGTCGACAGCGCGGGCGCCCGGATCACCGACCAGGTCGAGATGTTCCCGGGGCGACGCGGTGCGGGGCGGATCTTCCACAACCAGGTCGCACTGTCGGGCAAGGTGCCGCAGATCTGCTGCCTGTTCGGGCCCTCGGCCGCGGGTGGGGCCTACATCCCCAGCTTCTGCGACATCATCATCATGGTCGAGGGCAACGCGTCGATGTACCTGGGGTCGCCACGGATGGCCGAGATGGTCGTCGGCGAGAAGGTCTCGCTCGAGGAGATGGGCGGAGCACGGATGCACTGCACCGTGTCCGGTGTGGGCGACCTGCTGGCGCACGACGACACCGAGGCGATCGAGCTCGCGCGGCTGTACTTCTCGTACGTGCCGGGAAACTGGCGCACCGCGCTGCCCACGTACCACCCGGAGGAGCCGGGCGAGCCGCTGACCCGGGAGTCGGTGCCCGAGCGCGAGAGCCAGCCGTTCGACGTGCACGACTTCCTCGACGGACTGGTCGACGACGGCAGCTTCTTCGAGGTCAAGCCGCTCTTCGCGGCCGAGCTCGTCGTCGGCTTCGCGCGGATGGGCGGTGAGACGGTCGGCATCGTCGCCAACAACTCCGCGGTCAAGGGCGGGGTGCTGTTCACCGACTCGGCCGACAAGGCGACTCGGTTCATCTGGCTGTGCGATGCCTTCTCGGTGCCGCTGGTCTACCTCGCCGACGTGCCGGGCTTCATGATCGGCTCCGAGGTGGAGCGTGGCGGCATCATCCGGCACGGCGCCAAGATGGTGTCGGCGGTCGCGTCGGCCACGGTGCCGCAGTTCTGCGTGGTCGTGCGCAAGGCCTACGGTGCCGGGCTGTACGCGATGGGCGGGCCGGGCTTCGGGCCGGACGCCACCATCGCGCTGCCCACCGCCCGGATCGCCGTCATGGGGCCCGAGGCCGCGGTGAACGCGGTGTACGCGAACAAGATCGCGGAGGTGGAAGCCGCGGAGGGGGTGCCGGCGCGCGAGGCGTTCGTGGCGGCACGCCGGGCGGAGTACGAGGCCGACGTCGACCTGGAGCGGCTGGCGGCCGACCTCGTCATCGACCAGGTCGTGGAGGCGGACGCCTTGCGCGGTGAGCTGCTCCACCGGCTGCGCTACGCGGCGCGCCGCGATCGGCACTTCGCCGACAAGCGCCGCGACGTCCCCCCCGTCTGACCCCCGGCGGCGGCGACGACTGTTCCCGCGAAGTCAGGAGCACTTCGCGGGTTCAGGACCGTATACGGCCCTGACTCGGCGAAGTGCTCCTGACTTCGCCGGGAATGGCCGGGGTCAGGCGCCGGCGATCTCGCGCAGCGCGGCAAGGTGACCGCTGTAGGCCGAGCTGCCGGATCGGGTGAGCGAGAGCCAGGTGCGCGGTCGTTTGCCGACGTACCCCTTGCGCACCTTGACGTAGCCGGCCTGCTCGAGGATCGACACCTGCTTGGAGAGCACCGAGTCGGAGACCTCGACCTCGTCGCGGACCAGGGCGAACTCCGCCTCGTCTACTGAGGCCAGCGTCGCGACGATGCTGAACCGCACTGGCGCGTGGATGACGTCGTCGAGCCGGTGCCGCGCGTGCGGCGACCTCATGGTGCCCTCGGCGCTCACCGCCGTTCGCCGCGCTCGCCGCGCTCGATGAGGGCGGCTGCGACGAGCATGGGGGCGGCGACGACCAGCCCTGCGAGCACGAGGAGAGGCACCTCCTGCTGTGCGTCGACCACGTTGAAGGCGATGACCGCGCCGAGGAAGAGCACCACCGTGACGCCGAGACCGACATAGCTCGTGCGGCGCGCGCGCCGCGGCCAGGTCCTCGCCTCGCGGGTCTGCCACCCCGCGAGGCCGAGGAGGAGCAGCACGTAGCAGACGACGACCAAGGTCTCCGCGGACGTGTCCTCGACCAGGCGTGACACGGCCAGGTAGGCGCCGATGACGAGGCCGAAGCCGGCGGTGGCCAGGGCGTGAACCCGGCGGTCGCCGGCCCTGCGGTCGGTGGCGGCCTCGGCCGCGGCGAGCTGCTCGCGGGCTTCCTGGGGCGTGACGTCGTTCGGCATGGTGTGGTTCCCTCCGATGATGGTGCAGTGCGATGTCCCATCACCATAAGAAACTACTTTTCACAATGTCAAGTAGTTTCCGTCGGCAACAATCAAGCGAAGTCAGGAGCACTTCGCGCAGTCTGGGCCGTATACGACCCTGAGCCCGCGAAGTGCTCCTGACTTCGCGGAAGGGGGGCCGGGTCAGGTGTCGGCCTGCGGGTGTCGCAGGTCGTGCCAGTCGACGCCCAGCTCGCGCACCAGCTCGCGCAGCAGCGGGAGCGAGACGCCG
>Ga0335397_10013233_pt1 | contig 10054 bp, 7 predicted proteins | sample MAT04_FD_205740 | JGI IMG/M metagenome (GOLD analysis project Ga0335397, IMG submission 205740) | Freshwater microbial communities from Lake Fryxell liftoff mats and glacier meltwater in Antarctica - MAT-04 (spades assembly) (version 2) ...
CTCCTCCTGTGCCCGGTAGCCGGCCCACGAGCCACTGAAGTCGTTGGCCGCGTAGTCATAGCTGCCGATGGAGTGGTCGATGGTCCAGCTGCCATCAAGGCTGGTCGCGGCTGGGGCACTGCCGACTGGGGCAGGCGACTGAGCAGCCACGCCTGCCATGGAGCCCATGAGCAGGCCCATGGAGAGCGTGGCGATCGCCGCAATGCGGCGGGAGAGTCCGAGGGTCATCGTGTCAGCCATCCTTTCTGAAGAAGACTTGGAATTCCAGGGTGACGTCGTCGGCCAGGGACACGACTCGCTGCGAGGAGGGTTGCTCCATGCGGAAGTCCTGCCACGTGAACGTGAACGAACCGGAGACGCCGATGACGTCCTGGGTGAGGCGCGCGGTGAGCGGGATCTCGACGCTCTTGGTGACCCCGTGGAGGGTCAGCTCGCCCGTGGCGGTCACGGACACCTGCTCGCCCTCCGTGGGTACCGAGCCGAGTTCGATGGGTGCCGTGAGCACGAACGTGGCGTCCGGGAACTGGTCCGTCTGGACTCCCTGGCGGCCCAGTTGGCCGTCCCGCATCGACTGGTCGCTGACGAGCGTCGTCAGGTCCACGCTCAGGTTCGCGGCGGTGAGCTGGGTGGCGGCGAGGGCGAGGGTGCCCGTGACGTCCGGGGTGCGGCCGACGGCGACGGTGCCACCGATGCCGACCAGCTCCTCCTGGACGCGGTAGCCGGCCCAGGAGCCACTGAAGTCGCCAGCGCCATAGTCGAACGAGCCGATGGACGGGTCGACGGTCCAGCTGCCATCGATGCTGATCGCCCCAGCGGACGCTACTGGGGCAGCCGAGCCGCCGACTGGCGCCGTGGACGCCGCCGGGGTGGCGGCGCCCGGGATGACCGGCGCGCCGGTGCCCACGGCTGCGGGGCCACCGGGCCGGAAGAAGATGTACCAGATGCCGAAGCCGCCCGCGATCAGGGCGACCATCAGGATGCCGATGAGCAGGGTCCGGACCCAGGGCAAGCCGTCCTTGGGAGCCTGCTTCCCTGGTGGCGATGCTGGTGGCTGCGTCACGCGGTCCTCCTGATCGAGGGCGATCCGCCGGACGCCCGGTTGGCTGGTGCGCCCACCCTACCGGGTCCGGGCGCGATCTGGCGGCGACGGCCATCGTTCGTACCGTTGACGATGGTCTGCGAGTCTCCTGAGATCAACCTGAGATCACGATGTCCCGGGTCCGCCGACTGGGCGTTCGTGTTTCTCAGCGGAACAGGCGCACCCGCCCGTCCGAGGTGCCCAGGATGACCTCCACCATGCCGTCACCATCGATGTCAGCGAGCGCGATCGCCGTCACCCCGGCCCCCACATCTACGCTCCAGCGGGTCCGCACAGGCCCATCGAGCTGGCCGAGACACAGCAGTCGACCCTCCGGTAGACCAAGGATGCACTCGTCCATGCCATCGCCATCGATGTCGCCGACGGCGACCGCCGCGTGCTCCAGGACGTCCGTGACGGCCAGCGTCCAGCGCACAACCCCGGTGGCGACGTCGACCCCGTCCACCACGCCGTCCCGCCGCGGGTGGATGACCAGGCTGGTCCCGTCCGGCAGTCGAGCCACCGCCGCACGGCCCGCCGAGTAGCGCCACAGCTCCGCGCCGGTCCGCCAGCGCGACCGCCCGGACGAATCCAGGAGCTCCAGGCCATGGATGCCGTTGGCGCGCAGGATCGCGGATCTGCCGCTGGGCAGGAACGTCCCGACGACGGGCATGGAGTACGCGGCGGTCCAGTCCCGCTGCCACTCGGGATGCTGGCGGGCGGCGGCGCCAGCTTCCGGGGCGTGTCCCGCGACGGCGGAGAACCGGCGCAGGATGCCGTGGTCGTCCAGGATCACGGCTGCGACGCCGTCGATCGTGGCGGCGGCCGGCGGATGGAAGTAGGCGCCCGTGTCCGCCCGCCAGCGGAGCGTGCCATCGAGCTCCCGGACCTCGGTCGCGAGCACGTGTGTGGACGTCCGGAGTGTCAGCACCATGGCGCGATCCGGGAGCCACGAGACCGGCCGGTCGAGCGGCGCTTCCAGCGGCACGCTGATGGCGCGCGTCGGATCGGGACGGTCACCAGGGAGGATACGCAGGACCGGGTCGCCGGCGATGACCTCCATCACGGCGAGCACCTCGACGCCCACCGCACGCAACGGAGCGGGATGGACGCCCCGTACATGCCACGCATCGCGGAGTGCGCCTCGTCCGGCAGGTGCCCCGCCAACGATGGTGCCGTCCGCGTGACCGACCACGAGCTGCGGACCGGTTGCCGTGGCCCGCACGAGTGGCTGCACCGCTCGGCCGGTCGCGGTCACGCCGGCACGCGTCTGCCAGGCGCCCGACGTCGCTCCTGGAGCCCGCTCCAGGTGCCTGACCCGGCCGGTCCGGCCGACCAGCAGCGGCCGGTCGGATCCGCCATGGACGGCGATGGCCTCCTGGCCGCCGATGCGCTGGAGGTGCCGGCGGCCGGCGTCATCGACCGACCAGGCGGCAAGGCTGCCGTCCTCGAGACGCACCACCACAGCGTCCGTGGCATCCGCATCCGTACCCCGGAGCCGCGTCAGCCCACGCCGCTCGGCCATGAATGCCGTATCGACCGGCAGTGGCTCGGCCGGTCCAACGACCACCGACGCGCCATGGATGCGGTCGAGGACCTCGTGCGTGGCGCCATCCAGCAGCTCCAGCGTGGCGGGCGCGGTGAGCTGGCGCTCGGTCGCGACACCGACCAGGAGCGCTGCGCCGCCATCGGCTCGATCGAGCGTCCCCCAGTGCACCCGATCGGCCAACGTGGCTCGTGGCTCGGGTGTCGCCGAGCCCGGGTCGAGGACGAGTGCCTGCCATGCCACGCCATCCCAGAGGGACACGATGAGTTCCGGCGCACCGTCGCCGTCCACATCGCGACAGGAGTCAGGATGGACGCGCAGCTCCTGCGCATCGCGCGGCCAGTCCTTCTCGACGAACCGACCCCAGCCACGCCGCAGGGACCCATCCCGGCCACGGCGCGTGACGGCGAGGTACTCCTCGACCTGGCAGCAGACCAGCACGATGCCCGGTCGTGCCCCTGGGCGGAAGGGCACGGCGGTGAGCAGGCCGTAGGGCCGGGCACATCGGTAGCCGCGACCGTTCGGCGCCCAGGCAACGGACCTGCGCACCTCGCCCGTCGACAGATCCGCGACCACCTGGTACAGGGATCCACGCTGGCGGCCGAGCACCAGCTCTGATGAGGTGCTCGCTCCATGCCGCGTCCGGTCGCTCGAGCCCATCCGGCTCGACAACACCAGATCCGGCTGTCCCTGGCCGTCCATATCGGCGGCGATGAGGCTCGGCCCGAAGCCCGCGTCCCAGTCGCCCTCCAGTCGCCAGCGCTCGACCGGCGGCCCAGCGCCGACGAGGTCGAAACACACGATGTACGTCGCATAGATGGGCGCCACGACCAGGCGCTGGCCGCCTGGGATGGGCAGCAGCAGCACGGCGCCCGAATCGTTGATGAACGTGCCATCGGGCGCCACCCAGCGCCAGCGCACGCCGCCGGTCCGGGCGTCCAGCAGCAGCAGCTCCTGCTGGCTGCCCCGCGCGAGAATGCAGCCGGCGCCGGTCCCGTCCAGGTCCCCGGTCGTGATGAGCCGACTCACCGGCCGCCGCGGCAGTGACCAGCCCCCTGCCCCGGGCGGTCCCTGCGCCTGGAGCACGCTGCCCGCGAGCGCCACGACCCAGGGGACGCCGTCCACGTCCACCACGGCGGCTCCGGTCACGTCGCCGCCGGTACCCATGCTCCAGCGCTGTCGGGGGCGCCGGACGATGCGACCAGGCAGGCTGGATCGCGCCTGGTTGGTGGGGTCCGCCTGGGGCATTCGCCAGTCGCCGGCCGAGGTCAGGGCGTCGCGCAGCGTGTCGATCACGGCGTCGCGCGGCGTGCTGGTCACCGGTTGCCCGCGTGATAGGCTCGCAGGCGACCACGGGAGGACAGCATGGGGTCCAGCAAGGCCGCGAGCAACGGCGAAGCCGCGCCGACACCAGACACGGATGTCCTCGACGGCGCCACGGCACCGACGCGCAGGCCCAAGTTGGGGGCGCAGGTCCGTGAGGCGCTCATGGCGGATATCTGGTCCGGGCACTTCCGCCCCGGCGACCACCTGCCGACCGAGGTCGAGCTGATGGCCCGATTCGGCGTCAGTCGCGCGCCCATCCGGGAAGCGATGCAGTCACTGCTGCTCCTGGGCATCGTGGATATCTCCCCGCGCCGCGGTGCGACCGTGCTGGCGCTGCCCATCCGGTCCGTGATGGATCTTGCCATCCTGTCCGGGATCATGGGCAAGGAGAGCCACGTCTCGGACGTGTTCGACTTCCGGGACGTGATGGAGGGTGCGACGGCGGAGCTGTCGGCGCGCAACGCGTCCTCGGTCCAGCTGGAGCGTGTCCATGCGATCCTGACGGAGAACGCGAACGCGGTGGCGACCGGCGATCGGGTCCGTGCCCAGGAGATCGACGTCCGGTTCCATGCCGCCATCGCAGACGCGTCCGGCAACGTGGTGTTCCAAGCCGTTGCCGCTGCTGTCAGCGGGCTGCTCGCCGAGCTGCGCAAGAGCACCGGCGGCATCCCCGGCGCGTCCGAGACGTCGCTCGAGGAGCACCGGGAGATCTGGGACGCTCTCCAGCGGCGTGATGGATCCGCGGCCAGACGCGCCACGGAACGCCACATCCGCAACGCCCAGGCTCGGTATGTGTCAGCAGGCCGTCCGCTCGATCGCACCCTGCGGGCGCTCGAGGGGGAGCGGGCCATCGGGTCGGCCTGACCGACCTATGCCACGAGGTGGGGGCGGAGCGCGTCCTCGTCGAACACGACGCCAAGCCCCGGCCGGTCGCGCACCAGCAGTCGGCCATCCTGGAGGTCCAGCCGGTCGTGCAGCACGCTGTCGCGCCACGGGATCCAGCTGGGTGCGATGAACTCCTGGATGAGGGCGTTCGGAATGGACGCCATGACGTGGGCCGCGGCCATGATGCCGACCGGCCCCTTGGTGTTATGGGGCGCGATGACCACCTGGTACAGCTCGGCGATGGCGGCGACCTTCTTGAGTTCCGTGATACCCCCGATGTACACCGGGTCCGGCTGCGCGACGTCCACGCCACCCGCCTGGAACAGCTCGTTGAAGCGGAACTTGCTGGTCAGCCGCTCGGAGCCGGCGATGGTCGTTGTCGTGCCGTTGCGGATGCGGGCGTAGCCGGCGAGGTCTTCCGGGATGGTCGGCTCCTCCAGGAACAGCAGGTGGTAGGGCTCCAGCACGCGCGCGACGGCCAGCCCCGAAGCGGCGTCATATGCCGCGTGGGGGTCATCCATCAGCTCGACCTCATCGCCCAATGCCGATCGCAGGGCGGCGTACGCCGCGTCGATCCGTCGCAACGCATGCCGGTCCACCCTGGGTCCCGGCGCGATCCATTCGGTCGTGCCGGACTTGATGGCCGTGAAGCCCTCCGCCATCCGCCGCTGGGCATCCTCGATCCGAGCCTCGATGGTGTCGCCCCCGAAGTGGGCATAGACGGGCACTCGCGCCTCACGCGGCCCACCGAGGAGGGCGCTGACCGGCGCACCGAGCGCCTTGCCTTTGATATCCCAACATGCCTGGTCGATGCCACTGATGGCGCTCGTGAAGATCACGCCACCGGTCCGGTACCCGGCTCGACCGTGGGCGTACAGGTCCAGGTACAGCGACTCGGTGTCGAACGGATCGCGGCCGATGACTCGGTCGCGCAGCGCCCGGACCATCTCCGCCACGACCAGCTCCTTGTGGGAGTAGGTCGCCTCGCCGATACCCCGGATACCCTCGTCGGTATCGAGCAGCACATGGGTCCATTTCCGGCCGTCGTCCGACTGGACAAGCTGAACGGAGACGTCAGTGATGCGCATGCGAGCTCCCTGTTGTCGAAGACGCGCCGGTGGCGTCACGATCGTACGATGAATGGATGCGCGGGGTCGAACAGATGAGCCACGGGACATCCGGATCGCCGGTGGGGGTAGCGCTCCTGGGCTACGGCGCCATCGCCGAGATGCATGCCCTGGCACTGCGTGCGGCCGGCGCCCGGATCCTGGTCGTGGCCGGCCCCAACGAGGCAGAAGCCCAAACGTTCGCGAGTCGCCACGGCATCCCCCAGGCCGTCCAGGATCCCGCCGAAGCGATCGAGGGGACCGGCGTGGAGGCTGTGGTCATCGCCTCCCCTACCCAGATGCACGTGGCCCAGACAAAGGCAGCGCTCCGGGCGGGGCGCCACGTGCTGGTGGAGATCCCACTGGCGACGTCGCTCGTCGAGGCCGAGAAGCTGGTCGTGCTCGCCGCCTCGAGCGGGCTGACGCTCGCGGTATGTCACACGCTGCGCTACTGGGACCCGGTGCTGACCGCGCATCGATGGCTCGCCGCGCAGCCGGCCAAGCCCACCAATGTGGTCGCGCGAGGACTCTCGTTGCGACACGCGAACGTGGGCTGGACGGGTCGCCAGCGAAGCTGGACCGACGACCTCTTGTGGCACCACGGGGGCCACGTGGTGGATTTGGTGCTGGCGCTGCTGGGCGACGAGGTCGTCACCGTCCAGGCGACGAGCGGGCCGACCTGGGCGCCGAGTGGCCGTGCGATGGATCACGCCATCAGCCTGGGCACGCGTGGCGGCGCGGTTGCCACCATCGCGCTGTCGTATCACGCGCGCATCAGCGCCTCCGAGTACCTCGTCATCGGCGAGCAGGAGACGCTGCTCATCGCCGGCGCGGAGATCCGAACGTCCGGGGCTGCCCTGGTCACGGGCCTGGATGTCAGCAGCGTCCAGGATGCCGCCATCGCGGCACAGGACGCGGACTTCCTGGACTCCGTCCGGACCGGGCGACCGACCGCCTCGGATGCGGCGCTCATCCTGCCCTCGGTGCGCATCCTTCAGACGGTGAGCGACCTGGCTGCGGCACGCGCCTCGGAGACGACCGCGCTGGCCGTCGATGCCAGGAAGCCGGAATCGGAGCCGACGGCCACGAACCGGAATCCGAGCTCCAGGTAGACGGCCGCGTCGGCGGCGTTGCGGACCAGGATGCCCGCCGAGGTACCAGAGGCGGCCGTGGCCGCGAGCACCGCATCGATGGCCGCTCGATACGCCGGGGCATCGAACGAGCCAGGGACGCCCAGGGCGTACGAGAGGTCGCCGGGACCGACGAACAGCACATCGACACCGTCGACGGCAGCGATGGCATCGAGGTCCCGGAGCGCCCCCAGGGTCTCGATCTGGATCACCCCGACCAGCGCATCATCGAGGTCCACGAGACCGGTCATTGGCACCCGGCCATAGTCGGCGGAGCGGTTCTGGACCGCCACGCCACGCACACCATCGGGCGGATAGCGCATGAAGCTGATGGCCTCGTGGGCACCGTCCGCACTGTCGATGCGCGGGAACATGATGCCGCGCGCCCCGGGGTCGAGTGCTCGCGCGGCGTGCGTCCGGGTCGGACCCTCCACGCGCACCACGGCCGCGGCGCCGGTCGCCTCGATGGCGTGCAGCTGGGGCATCAGGTCCGCCGCGGTGCCCGAGCCATGCTCGAGGTCGATGAGCAGCCAGTCGAAGCCACTCCGGCCACAGATCTCGGCCGCCACGGCCGAGCCCAGGTTGAGGAAGGTGCCGATGAGCGGCTCGCCCGCGAGGACCCGCTCACGGAACGACGCCGTGGACCGCTGCTGCATGCCGTACCTCCTGCGCGGGCCGGATTGGCGCCCGATCGACCGGACTCATTATCATTCGTCCGATGATTGAGGTTCGGCCTCGCGCGACAGCCCTTCGAGTCGCCCGGCTCATCGACGGCACCGGTGCGCCGATGCGGCGCGATGTCGTGGTCGTCCGTGTGGATGATCGGATCGATCAGGTCGTCGACTGGGCGGCGGCGGCGTTGCCGCCTGACCTCGCCGTCGAGCACCACCCGAACGTCACCCTCGTGCCCGGCCTCATCGACTCCCACATGCACCTGGTGTTCTCGGAGTCGGACGTCCGGCTGACGCGTTCGGAGGCGCTGCGGGTGGCGCGATCGCACGCCGCAGACCTGCTGACGGGTGGCGTGACGACGGCGCGTGACCTGGGTGTGCCGCACGGTGTCAGCGTGGACGTGCGGGATGCGGTCGCACGCGGCGAGCTGGCGGGGCCGCGGCTGCTGGTGGCTATCCAGCCGGTGACCCGCCGGCACGGTCATTGCCATTGGTTCGGCCGACACGCCGAGGACGTACCGGGCATCCAGGCGGCCGTGGCCGGTCTGGTGGCGGAGGGCGCCGACGTCATCAAGGTGATGATCACGGGTGGCATGTCCACGCCTGGCAGTGAACCCGGTGTCTCGCAGTACTCCGTGGCGGAAGTGAGCGCCGCCGTCGACGAGGCGCATCGGGCCGGAGTTCGGGTGGCGGCCCACGTGCTGGGGACCGCCGGCGTGCGGGTCGCGCTGGCCGCCGGGATCGACACCCTCGAGCACGGCTGGACCATCACCGGGCTGGAGCAGCAGTTCGAGCCAGCGGTCGTGGAGGAGTTCGCCGCGTCACCCATCATCGCGAGCATCACCAGTCACGAGAAGCTGCGCCAGCTGCTACCCGGCGAGGTGTCAGCGGACGGCGACCTGGTGGAGCTGCGGCGCCGGCTGGCGCCGCATCGAGCGCTGCTCGGTGCCGGGGTGCCCCTGGTGGTGCATAGCGATTGCGGTCCGTACCAGACCCGTTACGACCGGTTCGGTCTGAGCGTGCGCGTGTTCGCACTGGGCATGGACGTGGATATGGCGCGCGCGATCCATGCAGCGACACTGATGCCGGCCCGGGCGTTGGGCGTGGAGGCGTCGGTCGGGTCGATCGAGGCGGGCAAGCGGGCCGACCTGGTGCTACTCGATGGCGATCCGTCGGTCGACCCCGCAGCGCTGACCCGGATCCGGCAGGTCATCCAAGGCGGCCGCACGGTGGTGCGGGACGGTGCCCTGGTGCGGGGCCCAGCCGGCGGCTGAACTCGGGCGATCCGGGGCGTGCTCGCGCTTCCTTACCGCTGGCCATGCTGCAGTTCGTGAATGTGCCTACAGCCCGGTCGTGCCGGGCAGCCGGCCGCTGGGACCCCTGCGGTCACCACCATGACTGTCCCGGCACACGTGGGACGGCACGCACCCTCACCTGTAGTGACGCTTCGTCGCCGATGTAGGAGCTGGCTGGGACCTTGGCGAAACTGGCCCTGACGGGCCCAGGCGGGCGTGGTGCCCTGAACCGCACTGAGTTCCATGGAGACTCTGAGGTGCCCTGTCGTCTCTGGTCGAACTCGCCGAAACCTCAGTCGAGTCCTTCCAAGCGGCCGACTCACTAGCCCGGGTGATGGACGACTTGGCCCCGACCGCGCGCGTGCTGCGGAGGCCAACCGCACGAGTATCGAATGCCTTGCGGAACCTGCCCGCCCTTGGTCAGCCCATCGTTGACTGGGGCGGCAGAGCGCAGTCGATCTTTGCGAGCACGGCCAAAAGTGTTTCGGGAGACGAACCGGATCTGCTCGGCGCATGACCTCAGCACCTACAGATGCTTGGAGCGCGCGCGCGCCTCCGCGCCCTCGCGGAAGGGCGGGATTCCGTCAGACTGCATCCTGGTCTTGGCCAACCACCCGTCGACGACCAAGGTCCTTGCGGGCAGACCTCCCTACGGCGACTGATGCCGTGATGGCATGAGTGGACGGTGGAGCCTGAGCGCTGCGTGGCGCGCCGGGCCCACACCGGACAGATGAGGCCGTGATGGCATGAGCCGACCGTCGAAGCCAGGTGCCCGTGCCGTTGGTGAGTCGTGGCCGTCGTGTCATGCCATGGGGCATCGATCGACGTTGCCGGGCGCGCGGAGCGAGGATGCGATGACCGGGCGAAGGAGTCCCGTGCCGGAGCCAGGCCCAACGACCCGGGCCAGGCTCAGCCGATGAGGTCCATGGCGTAGGCGAACATGGCGGGCAGGCCGCCCGTGTGGATGAACACGACGGTGTCGTCCGGACCTAGCTCACCGGCACGCACGAGCGCGAT
>Ga0335397_10013235_pt1 | contig 10053 bp, 12 predicted proteins | sample MAT04_FD_205740 | JGI IMG/M metagenome (GOLD analysis project Ga0335397, IMG submission 205740) | Freshwater microbial communities from Lake Fryxell liftoff mats and glacier meltwater in Antarctica - MAT-04 (spades assembly) (version 2) ...
CCGCATCCGCGACGACGGAACGCGGACCACGCTCGCACTCACCGGAGCGCCGAGATCGCGATTCGTGGACTTCGCGCGGTTTGGCGCGAGCTATCTCCTGCTTGGACTCGACGAGCTGCCGGACGGCGTCGCGCTCAGCCTGCACGACCGAACCACAGGCGCACGCACCGCGAGCGGCACACTGACGACGATGCCCGGCTTCGGCGTCGTGCACGCGCCGCTCGAGACTGACCTGCTGCTGCTGTCGGCATCCTTCGGCATTCCGATCGACACGTTCCGCGTGACTCCAACGCTCGACGTCACGAGCCCGAGCCCCGCGACCCCCGGTCGGCGCGGAATGGTCGGCGGTCTCGCGCTGCATGGCGGCGGCTACTATGCCGTCGTCGAAGACGAGCACAGCGGCCACGTGCTCGTCACCCTCGACGCGCTCACTGGCGCGTGGACCGATGTGATGCCGCTCGGAATGCTCATGGCACCGACGTGGATGTGGCCGACAGTGATCGCAGCCGACGGCGACGATCTCGCCGTCTCGTGGGTCGACGTCGACGGCATGCTGCGGACGCTGGTGCTCGATGCCACCGGTGCGCGCATCGGCGCGTCCATCATCGAAGTCGGCGTGCCCGAAGGCGCCCTCTGGGCGGGCACGACGACCGCAGGGGCCCGCGTCGTGGTCCCAACGTCGACTGGGTGGCTCCTCGTCGCGCCCGCGGTGCGCCGAGTGCCGTGATGAGGACCTCGGATGCTCTACGCACCCGCGGTCGCTGAGGGTCTCCATGGGCACCAAGTCCAGTAAATCTGGGCGTGTCCACCGCGAGTCGAAGTAGAGGCCGGCGGCTTGGAAGGTCCCCCTCCGGCGCAGCAATACCATGCAGCTACGGCCGCCGTGGGCACTTTCGTGGGCGCTGTCGACGCGCAAGAGAGACTGTTCGAGGCTGCTCGACGCGTTTTGGGTGACGTTCCGGAAGGCGCCGTGACGCACGAGACGCTCAACGGGCTGGCGCTCGCTACGTTGGCGCTGGCGACGACCGCATCGAGCGAACAAATGCGCCTCGCGCTCGAGGGCGGCGCGCACGCGGTGCGGCGCGCGTTCGAGTTGGCGGCGCTGGTGCTCAGCGAGAGCGTGGTGAGCGACGCTTGCTCAAGGTGAGCCCACCTCCGGAATGCTCGCGCCTAATCGTTGTGCCTCGCGTCCCTCGCGTGTCACCCACACCGACCAACTGCCTACCGGGCTCGGCAACAACGCAATCAAACCCGCCTGCCACCGGGACCTCGTCGCGGCGCGCCGAGAGCCGCAGCACTGAAGCGCCCTGTTGGCCGACCGCGACGGCATCCATGCAACCGTCGTCGTCGACATCCCCGAGTAGGCGAATCGAGCCATCGATCGTATCCCGACAGCCCCCACCCAGGATGCGGGCGCTCGGAGTCATTTCACCGCGCGGCTCGAGCGCGCTGCCCGTCCAGCGGATGACGTCGTGCGGCTCGCGCCACCGAAGATACTGCTCGCAGAACTCCTCGTCGTTGCGGACCGCGTTGAGAATCGCTGGATAGCCGAGCAGCGCGTATCCCCAACTGGTGTCGGTCTGTCCCGAGCGCGCAGGCACGCGAAGCCAAGAACGAACGCGTAGCCGGCCGCCCTTGTTGCGCACCTCCCAGCACAGTCCCGCGCGGCAACGCCGAAGGCACGCGCGCTTCGCTCCCGTCGACCGACTGCGTCGTCAGCACGTGTCGACACTCGAAGTCCGCGCATGTGCGCAGCGACCCGACGACGCGCGGCTGCCATCGAAGCGTGGGACGGGTGTTGGTCACGCGCGCACCGCGAAAGGGGCTGAGCGCACGGGGATAGCGGTTTGACTCCTCAAGCACACGAAGAGCAAGCACCCCAACACGCTCGCGGCAAGCCCGAGGACATGACACTTGCGCGCACCACCACTCGCGACACTTTCCTCACGGAAGATCGCGCCTCCGCACGATCGCCTTGGGGGTATCGACGCGCGAGTTGAAGTCGAGGATCGCCTTCGCGCCTGGGCGCCAGCCGACGAAGGGCCCGTCACGCGGGACACGGTGCAGAGCCGGCACGATTGCATTCGCTGCGGCGTCCTCGGCCTGTATGGCATCGGGGTTATCGAGAGCCTCGGTTTGCATCTTCTGGTCTGTGGCGTTCGCCGACTCGGAGTTGCTGCGTCCAGTCACATCGGGCTTACCATACTGCCAAATGAAGGCGCCAGCATATCCACCTTGGAAAGCCCTCGGCGCGACCGCATCGCTGATTCGCGGGAAGAACCCGCTGGTCGCACGGAGAATCTGCGGCACCGAACTGCGGCGCGACGGGCGGAACCGACGAGCGCCGCAATCGTTCATGGGTGCGTCAACGTCGCTCTGCGTTCGCCGTCCGAGAGCAGGAGCGCCGACTCACCGACGCTCGGCACCGCCGCGATATCCTTCTCGCGCAACATGTCGTCACCGAAAGCGCGTGGTGACTGCTCGATCGCAGGCAGTCGCCCGAGCGAGCGGATGATGTGCGCCGCGTCTTCTCGGTGAGTTGGTCGAGCAGCACGCCGGGGTATCGGCCGATGAGGTTGACGCTGCGCGCGTGCTCCGAGGATCTCGACCTCATGGTGCAGCACGGTTCGGTCGGAGGTCTCCCCCCAGTCGCGAACTGGACGAGCGCCAACAAGGGACCGGTCGCCGCCCGGCGCGCGTTCCATGCGGCTCTGCCCAACACGTTCGTCATCCTGGGGGTGAACAGCTGCGGGAAGTCGCGATCGTCATGGACGAAGGTCATGTGGGCCGCGCCTCGTCGATGCAGCCTTCGATCAGCGCAGCGATCGACTTGGTCCCGTACGTTGCGGCCATGTCGCGTAGCGTCGCAACGTTGCAGCGCCCGAGCCGCAGCGTGGCGACGAGGTTCGTTCGCAGCTCGCTGAGCGCGACGCCCGCCATGTGTGATGCTTGAGGAGATCCACGACAAACCACTCCGGCGAGGACTGGCTCGGGAAGTAGACTCGACGCAGGAAGAAAGGGTGTCCCGCCAGCGTGAAGTCACCGGTTCGCCGCGTGTTGTAGACGAGCGTCGACGCGAACATCGCCGTCGAGCCGAGGCCGAGGGGGTTCCAGCGCGGAGGCCCAGAGATGAGGAAGGGCTAGTCGTCGAGGAACGCGCGCAGCAGCACCTCGTCGGAGACCGGTACGGGGCCAAACTTCGAGGGCACCGGCGTGTAGTAGAGGCCATGCGCAGCCTCGCGGAGCCGTCCCTCACGCACGAGGCGCTGCGCAATGCGTGCCGGGTTCCTGCCCCAGCGCGCGAGGTCTCGCGTGCGGTACGCTCCACCAGCTTTCAGCTTGGGCTGTGCAGGCGCGGTCATGGAGCGGCTTTGTACATAATCTACCGTACACAAAGTACGTACGCGCCGGAGTTCGCAATCCGGTTGCCGCTCGAGCACGGCCCCGCGGTCCGCGCCGAGCTGCGACGGCTCGTCGCCGACGGCGCGACGATCGGGGAGCGCGCGCTCCCGCCAAGCTGCACGCCGGCACCGCCGACCGCGTGTTCGACGAGTGCACGCCAGCCGCCTGCACAGGCGCTCGCGCACACCTCGTCGCGGACTACGGCGCGCCCTCGCTCACCTGGAAAGACCTGCGCTCGACGTGCTCGACTTACCTGACCAACGCGTGCGCGGGTAGGGCGATGGGGAACAGAGCGGGGCGCCGGGGCGACATCCCTTCCGCCCACGGCTGTCGACGCCGCCGCGCCGCCCGGGCACCACGCCCTGCACGCTGCAAGCACAGCGTGACCTGTCGCAACCTCTGACGGTTGGTCGGGCGCCCTGATACGCTGGCCGGGATGAACTCCCCTACTCCGACGTTCGGCGATGCGCTCGTGCTCCGCGTCGTCATCCGGGATGTCGAGCCGCCCGTCTGGCGCTCGATAGTCATGCCTGCCGAGCTGTCGCTCGGTGCGCTCCACTTCGTGCTGCAGGCGGCCTTCGGATGGAAAGACTGCCATCTACACGAGGTCCGCGTTGGCGAGCTGCATTTCGCCCCGCCGTCCGACGAGGACGAGCTGCTCACGATCGATGAAGACGCAGCGCCTCTCGGCGCGGTCGCGCGTACGCGCTCGACCCTTGTCTACGTCTACGACTTCGGCGACTCGTGGACGCACGACGTGACTGTCGAGCGCGTGATCGAGGGCGGGGGCGATGGCGCCTCGCCGATCAAGTGCATCGGCGGCGCGCGCGCCTGCCCGCCGGAGGACTGCGGCGGGCCGCCTGGTTACGAGCGGCTGCTCGCAGCGCTAGCGGACCCGGCCGACGAGGAGCACCAGTCCATGCGGACCTGGGTAGGGCGCGCCTTTGACCCAGAGAAGTTCGACGCTGCGACCGTCAACAAGAAGCTGGCAACGCTCTCCAAGCGGCTCCAGAAGACGCGCCGATAGCACCGACGACGCGGACTCGGTCCGTCGAACGAGAGTCGGGCGCAGATGCAAAGATCGCGATCTCCCCGTGTACCACTCGCCGACCGACCTCAGGCGACTGCTCGCCGCCGCGCTCCGACACGACGCCGCAACGTTCGTCGCGACGCGCGAGGAACACGCTGGAGCCACCCTACCCGGCGGCACCGTGCGCTTCCCGTCCGTCGCGCCGTTCGCCGCGTTCCTGCTCCTCACCGGCTGCCGCCTCGGCGAGGCCCTCTCGGTCCGCTGGGCCGACGTCGACCTCGACACCCTCGACTCGAACCGCGCAGAGGTCGGCGAGTTCCGGCTCCGCGCCAGCGACGTGAAGACGCGCCGCGCGCGCGTGGTCGACCTCGAGGTGTCACCGGCGCTGCGCAAGAATCATCGCTGCGCTCAAGCTCCGCGCCGACGGCGCCGACCGACTGTTCGACGAGCTCACTCCAGACGCCTGCACGGCTGCTCGCGCGACTCATCGCCGACTACGGCGCACCCGCGCTCAACTGGAAAGGCCTACGCTCGACCTGCTCTACCTACCTGACCAACGCGCCCGGCATCTACGGTGCGGCGAGTGCGTTCCTCGCCGCACGCCAGCAGAAAGAGAACGGCCCCCCCGAGCGCTGCATCTGATGAGGACCTTGCTGACGGGGCGCCTTCTTCGCGTTCGCAGTACGCGACCTCGACACGATCGACCGCAACTGGGGGTTCCTCCATCCGAGCGTCGCTCCACCACGGCGCGTCTCCGCCGAGTTCATGGCCGACGCGTGCGCTGCAGCAGCGGCCGAGCTCCTCTCCGCCATTCGCCAGACCGGCCGAACTGCCGAGATCCTCGTGCGCAACGGCCGCTCTGCGTCGGTTCCGCCCGCACCCGCATGGGTCTCAGCCCTGCTCGGCCCGGGTGGGGTAACTCCAAACAACCCCCTCTTTCAGCCCGCGAGCGCGGCGATCGTCGGTGTGTGTTTCGCTATGACGCGACTCTACGAGCAGGTCGCTCTGATGGATGCCGCGAACAAGCTGCACCTACTCCTCGACGGCACCGCCGACGCTGTCGCAGAGTGTGGCTGCGGAGGCCTCGACATCGACGGTCTGCAGTACCTCATCGCGACCGTCGCTGGCTCGGGGGGACCGATCGTGCGCGCCTTCGTCTGGGACGGCCGCATGCCGGAGCCTGGCGAGACGCGCGCCGAGGAGTAGATCGCGCGCATCGCGCCGCGCTAAGCGACACGTCCACAACGAGCATGAAACCGGCGACACTCGACGCGCGACGCGTCGCGGGGCTCGATCCGACGAGCGGCTCCGTGGTGTGGGAGATCCCGCTCGACGCGAATCGCAGCTCGCAGATGGCACACCCCGGCGGCGCGAGGATTCACGGCTGTCGACTCGTATTCCAAATTGCCGACGACGTCATGAGGCTGGCCGACGGCTTCGACTCCTCGCGGCTCCGGGTAGTCGATGTGGTGTCCGGCGCGATCGTGTCGCGACCGACGTGCCTCAGCACTCCTCTCAGTACTCTGACAGTCACTCATCATCCGGCCCATTGAGGTTTTGCGGAAGATGAATTCGTCGCAATGTCTTGTCGGGAAGATGCTTGGGCGCAAGCAATCGTTCTAACCCAGACTCAAAATCATAGCCGAAGAGGTCGAGAGAGTAGTCCATGATGTGCAACCACAACCATCCTTCGCTGTCGATGAAGAGGCGTGAGCCGGAGTTCTTCGTGCAGGGAGGGAGCACCTGCAGGCTGGACGGCCAGACCGCCACCGTGCACGGAGTGCCGACCCCGCTGTCGCGCCTGCTTCACCAGCACGTCCAACGCCGGGTTGCATCGGATCTGGTTCGCTTGTGGCACGTCCTTGCGGGCGGAGAGGAGAGCGAGCGCGAGACATCCTGTTCCGCCGTGCGCTATGGTCGCGGCCATGAGACTCTGGGTGTCTGCTTGGGTGTGGGTGTTGTCGGCCGTGTCGTTCGGCGGACTTGCCGGGATGGGCTGCGGTGGCGTCGAGCCCGCGGCCGCGAGCGGCGCGCGGCGAGCGACGACGAGTGACGTCCGAGCGTCGCAGCTTCACCTTCCGGGGCTTCCGCCACTCGCGAAGAGCGCGCTCACAGCCGCGGAGCGCGCGTTGGTCGACGAAGCGATGCGGCTAGCGCGAGAGCCGCTCGGGCTGCGCGAGGAGATGTCCCTCGAGGCGTACGCGGCGTATGCGCAGGAGAGTGTCCAGCCATGGGCGACGAGCCGGAGATCGTTGCTCGAGCGGCTCGTCGCCGAAGCGCCACCCGACGCGCGGGCGGAGGTCGCCAGCGCAATTGCGCTCAGCCTCGCGTGGTCTCTCCAACAGCAGCTGCTGGCGATCCCTCTGCCGAGTGAGATCGCGGGTGACGAGGAGCTCGGCGCGATCTTTCACGACACCCTTCGCGAGCTCGCAGTCGGTCTCGTGCGCATAGCGCTGCGCGGCGCCGACCGCTGCACGAGCGCGAGCGCCGTACCGTGGACTGGCGAGGCGTGTCGCTCACTCGCGGCGCGGCTCTCGACCGATGCAGGCGCGGACACACCTCCGCGTGCGGCTGCAGCCTCCGTTCCCGAGCCGCAACACGGAGTCATCACGACGCGAGCCGGCGTCTACTTCAACGACTACTCCTCACCAGCGCCGCGCGCTGTGGCTTGGCCCTCGGTGTGTGATGGCGCGGCCGAGTCGCGCGCCTCGTCGGTGCCGACCGCGACGGTTTTCGCCGTCAGCTCGCCGAGCGAGTTCGCTGCGCAGCTACCCGACGCGCAGCGCGAGGAGCTACGTCTCGCCATCGCCACGCGACTCGCGACGCTCACGGGATGGCAGAGCCTCCCGGCCGAGGACGTGCGTCGCGCCGCCCAAGCGCGTGCCGAAAGCCTGGACGCTGGTGCATGCACGCTGAGTTCGTCGGAGCGTCCCGAGCTCGTCCGCGGGCGCGGTCCGATCTATCTCGTGCGGCCGCGCGTGCAGTGCGGCGGCAGAGCCCCGGGGACGTGCAGCCTCTCTGTCGATCTCTCTGCGCTCGACGCCGACGGACGGACCGTGGCCGCTCGCCTTCCGACGTTTCCGTCGCAACCGGTGGGTGCTCCCTCGACGTGGGTTGCCGCCGCGCGGTCACTCGAGATGCGCCCCGCAGAAGCGCCGATGGGCGTGCTGCGATCGTCTCGGACTGCCCCGCCTGGAGTGAGCGTCTACGCGTACGGACCGACGATTGGCGATGACGTCTAAGACTCGGCGAGGTGGGCTCACCACAGCTGGTGTCGGTCGGATTCGTGGTTGGCCCCGAGCCTGACGAACCAGGGCAGGCCATCGAGCTCTGGTCACCCGGCCTGTACAGCGTCGCCTCCAGCGCTCGCGCGCGCTCGACCCTGGCACGGTGCTTCGCCGGCCGAGCGCCGCCAGTGACTGCGCTGCGCGTTGCGCTCGACTCGCCGACGGCAGCCACACGTCTCGAAGGCACCGTGGTCAGTAGTGACATCGCGCGCTGTATCGCCAACGCTGTACGGGACTGGCCGCTACCGTGCGTCAACCCGCCGAGCGCGGTGACCGTATGCGTCCGGCGCCTCGAGTGACGCTACCGTGTGTGCGTTCAGGTGACTAGCGATCTTCCCCTCGCCGCCGCGATGGCGATCGCCGCGTGAGCAACGAGTGCGAGTGTCGCGACGTAGAGTGGCACTCTTGCGAACAGAATCGTCACGAGGGACCGCGGGTCGACGATGGGCCCCGGTTGAGTCGACCAGACGTCGAGCATGACCAGGTAAGTCGCGACCGCGGCGCCCGCCGTCGAGGCGGCGACTCGAGCATGCGAGCGCAGCCTGAATGCGCGCCAGAGCGAGAATGCGGCGCCCAAGAAGATCGCCCAGCCGCGCAGGCTCGGCGATCGCAGATCATCGACCATGGGTGCCCACCACCACCAGGTCCAGTCCGCCAGCGCGGACCACCGTAGGCCTGCGCGAAGAACACCCCCCATCATGATCGCGGAGACTGCGACATAGCCCGCCGTCATCCAGCGCTCTGTCACGCGAGGTCGGTCCGAAGCGCCCACCGCCCGACGCTAGCCGAGGCCGGTCGCTGGCAGCAAGCGTGGCGGTCACGGTCAAACCAGAGGTCTCGGGGTCCGTCGGGCGCGGTCGCTCGGCTTGTCGAGACGGCCAGAAGGCTCGCGCGCGTCTGACAAAAGGCATGTTGATCAGCACGTGCCGCTTCAGCGCCGGGAACGACTCCGCCGGAGTTCGCAACCCGGTTGCCGCTCGAGCACGGCCCCGTGGTCCGCGCCGACCTCAGCTGCGCGCGGTGCGGCGCGGGCTGCTGAAGGACGCGCACACGCTCGAGGTCGCGATGAAAATCGCAGAGGTGCTCGGCGACGTGCGCGCGGCAGTCGGGACCGCGGGGAGCGCTGCGCGGATAACGCGACGGGCAGTTGTGCCTCGAAGTGATGGGCCCACGGCGGCCTCTTGGGGTGAGCGCCTTGACCTCGTCACGATGAGTTCGCATCGCGCTCGGCCCACGTTTCTATGAAGTGGGTGGCGGGATGTACGGCGCCCAAGCAAGCTGGAGGGCCCGTACGGCGACCACCGCCGAGGGGCAACGGAGAACGACTCATGACTTGGCTTCGACGCTCGACGCAGCTCGCACTCGTGCTCCTCATTGGTTTCGCCCTCGCGCCGGAGCGCGCGGCTGCGTGCGGGGCGACCATTGGCTGCGAAGCGGCGCCGCACCTGCGCGTGTCGGGCGGCGTCGTGTCGATGCCCGAGGTGCCGGCGAACGGCTGGCTGTACTGGCGGCCGATGTACGACGGCTTCGATGCGCTCGGTCCTGGCGATGTGGGTCTCCGCGACACGCGCGATGGGAGCGCGGTGCCGTTCATCGCGAGAGCTGACGCAACGCTACGAGCGTACGTCCTCGAACCGAGCGCGCCGCTGACGCCGGGCGTCGTATACGAGATCGTCGGGGTGCCGGGGTGCGGCGAATCCGGCGGCTCTATGCAGCGCTTCCTCGCGACAGACACGGCGCCCGTGCCGAGCGGCGCGGCGGGGACGCTCGCGGTCATCGGCGCTGGCGAGTACCAGTACCAGATGTATTCGTTCGCCTACAGCGCTCCTGCCGGGCTCTGTACAACACCCGCCGCGGGACGCTACGCCGACGTCGAGGTGGCGCTCGACCCAGCCTTCGAGCCGTGGCGCGACACGCTGATGGTCGACTGGCGCGTCGACGGCGTGAGCTCGGTCGGCTCGAACACCAGCGGCCTGCTGCCGAGACCCGCGATCGGCCAGAGCCTCTCGGGTGAAGCGCGGATCCGGCTCGGCATCGCTTGCGCCGCCGCGACCGGATACACCGAGTATCCGCTCTACGACCGCGGCTTCGCACCTGGCCTACACACGGTCGAGGCCTTCGCGCTCATCCCCGGTGCGGGCGCGCCAGTTGCGCTCGGCTCGGCGGAAGTGACGCTCGACTGCGCGCCGCTCGTCACGCGCGCGGAGAGCACCTGCAGCGTGACGCATGGCGCGACTTCGCGCGGCGCTCTCGTCGAGATGCTCGCGATCGGCCTGATTGCGCTCGTGTTCCGTAAGCGGCGCGCTCTCAGTCGCGCAGCGACTTGAGCACAGC
>Ga0335397_10013237_pt1 | contig 10052 bp, 7 predicted proteins | sample MAT04_FD_205740 | JGI IMG/M metagenome (GOLD analysis project Ga0335397, IMG submission 205740) | Freshwater microbial communities from Lake Fryxell liftoff mats and glacier meltwater in Antarctica - MAT-04 (spades assembly) (version 2) ...
ATCTCATCATCACCCAGGATCTCTGCCGCGTCTGCTCGATTGATCTCGCCGCCGTCCGCCGGGCCGCCGCCCGCCTGAGTCGCCCGCCCAAGATCCTCAGCCTCAACCCGCACACCTTCGAGGCCGTGCTCGACGACGTGCTCCGCATCGGCGAGTTTATCGGGATGGAACGGCCTGCCACCGACCTGCTTGTCTCGCTCCGCGGCCGGGCCCACGCCGCCGAGGACTATGTCGGCGCCTTCGCCCCGCGCATCAGCGTCGCCTTCATCGAGTGGACCGACCCCCTCTTCGTCGCCGGCCACTGGACGCCCCAGCTCATCGAACGCGCCGGTGGCGAGCACCCCCTCAACCCCACCCACGCCATCCCGAGCGCGGGGGCCGCCCAGGGGCCCGTGGGCCAGTCGCAGCGCACCGCCGGCCCCAGCATCACCATCACCCCCGATGCCCTCGCCGCTTCCCTCCCCCAAGTCCTCATCATCAGCCCCTGCGGCCTGTCGCTCGACCAAGCCCTCCACGAAGCCCGCCTCCTCGCCCAAGCCCCCTGGTTCAAGCTGCTCCCGGCCGCCCGCGCGGGCCAGGTCTACGCCGTCGACGGCAACCAGATGTTCTCACGCCCCGGCCCCCGCCTCGTGGACGCCCTCGAGTTCCTTGTCGGCGTCCTCACCCAGCGCCCCGACGTCATCCCCGCAAACTTCCCCGCCCGACGGCTCTGAAGCACTGGGCATTCAGGCACCCGAAGCAAGCCGAGAGACCTACGGAATTCACACGAGAGCCCCAGTTCAACACCCAGCAGTGTTCTCTGGTTTACGCTGATCACTCCGGTCTTCCCGCGTTCCTGCCTTCTTTCCCGCCTTTGAGCCTTCGCGTCCACCCCCATCCCCCGCATTCTCCGGGTACACTCGACCCATGATCGGCTGCTTCATCGGCCTCACGGCCTTCTTCCTCCCGCGCGTCGCCATCATCCTCATGCTGATCTTCAGCACGTGGATCGTCGACCCCTTCCGCGCCCTCTCCGCCCCCTTCAGCGGGCTGCTGCTCCCGATCCTCGGCCTGATTTTCACCCCGTACACGCTCCTGGCCTACGCCTTCGCCTGGCATCAGACCTCCGGCAGCGTCGGCGGCATGTGGCTCATCCTGATCGGCGTTGCCGTCCTTTTCGATCTGGGCGTCATCGGACAAGGCAGCAAGTCCCGCCGCAAGCTCAAGCGAGCCTGATCGACCCGGGTACCCACACGCTCGGCGCGGGGACGCATCGGGTACGCCCACGTTTCGCGTCGGTAAGGTGCTCTCGCACGCACACGCCGGTATCCTGCACCCATGCCCCACCTGCGCGACACGCTCCTCCTCGCCGCCCTGCTTGTCCTCGGCGCCTGCTCGACCCGACCGGGCACCGAAGCCCCCCGCCGCGGCGACGAGATCGTCGTCGCGGGCCGGTCGTTCCACACCGGCGCCCCCGTCGTCCTCTGGACCGACCCGGGTGGCTACGACGCGTACCGCACCGAAAAACGCTTCGTCCCCTGGCCCAAAGCGGCTTTCACACCATCCAAAGATGGCAGCGATGATCCCTCCACCCCCAGCCGCTTCGGGCTGCGATTCGCCCCGCGCCCGCCCTTCGCCGCCGACAAGCCCCTCGACTACGCCCCGCTCACCGCCGAGCAGTTCGAGCAGGTCCGCGGCGGCGGCTGGGACCTCGACCTCCTCCGCCAGCACGTCGACCAGTTCGTCCTCCACTACGACGTCTGCGGCGTCTCCCGCCAGTGTTTCAAAGTCCTCCACGACTCCCGCGGCCTCTCCGTCCACTTCCTGCTCGATATCGATGGCACCATCTACCAGACCATGGACGCCAAGGAACGCGCCTGGCACGCCACCATCTCAAACGACCGCTCCGTCGGCATCGAGATCGCCAACATCGGCGCCTACTCCCGCACCGATAAAGACCAGCTCCTGAGCACGTGGTACCACCCCGATCCTCCGACGTGGGAACAGGCCGCCGAGCCCGGATTTCTGACACGCCTCCCCCCCACCACCATCACCATCCCCCCGACCATGGGTGACGGCGGGGTCCGCACCCCCGGCACCTTCGCGCCGTCCTGGCCCGTGCCCATCTACGGCCCGATCCAAGGCCGCGAGCTGCGTCAGTACGACCTGACCCCGGAGCAGTATCGCTCGCTCATCGCCCTGACCGCCGCCCTGCACACAGCGCTGCCCAAGATCCAGCTCGACTATCCCCGGACCGAGGAGGGGCGCCTGGAAACCAACGTCCTGAGCCGCGAGCGGTGGAACCGCTTTCAAGGCGTCATAGGCCACCACCACATCCAGAAGGACAAGGTCGACCCCGGCCCCGCGCTGGACTGGGACCGGGTCATCAACGAGGCCCGCAAGTCGCTGGGCATGAAACCGCTTCCACGCGGCGCCGACGAGGCGCGGTATCTCTCTCCCGCCCCCCAGCCCCCGCCCCCTTCCGCCCCTGCGTCGACAGGCGCGCCGACCGGATAAACGCACGTACCATCTTGGCCCATGCGTGAAGGCCCGAACGTCTTTCTCCGAATCCTGGTCCCCGTGCTGCTGCTGCTTGCCGGCGTAGGCGTGTTCTTCGCCGTCATGCGGACGTCCAGCACGCCCGCCATTACGCCGCAAGCCCCGGCGGTCGCCCCCGCCGGCGCCGTCGTAGCGCCCACCCCCGGCCAGCCCCCCGTGCCGGGCCAGCCGGCGGCCGCGGCTGTCGCTCCTCTTGCGCCCGTCATCGAGGCCCCCGCCGGCACCAGCTATGTCGCCCGGACGTTCCCCCTCGCGCCCTACACACCCATCGGCGCGATCGAGCCGACGTCCGACAAACCCGGCCAGCGCGGCCCCGGCTACCAGATGCGCCTCGAGTTCGACCGGTTCGGGGCCGGCGTCAGCCGCCTCGAGTTGGCCAATCACTTCACGACCATCAAGCGCGACAAACACGAGGTCTTGCAGGACCTGCTCAACACCCCGACCGACAGGTCCGTGGGCCTGGTCGCCTTCGCCGCCGACGAGGTCGTGATCAACGGCGTCCGCGTGGGCCTTGGTCTGGCCCGCGAGCGCGACACGCAGACCATCTGGCGTGAGACCGCACCGGGAGCTTTCGAGGCCCAGATCGTCGATCAGGCGGGCGCCGACGTCGCCACCATCACCCGCGCCTATCAGCTCGCCCCCGGCTCCTACGAGTTCATCATCCGCCAGGCGCTCATCAACCGCACCGCCCTGCCGATGTCCGTGGTCTGGAAGCAGTTCGGCCCCGCCGACCAGCCCCTTGGCACCATCCGCTACGGCGGCGACGTCCGGCGCGTCCGCTTCGGCTACCTGCTGCCCCCCGCGCAGGACCCAAGCCGCCAGTTTGTCCAAGGCGGCGACCGCTATCTCATCAGCCACCACGAGATCCTGGGCAAGGGCGTCGAGGGCAAGTTCTGGGCCGGCACCGGGTTGCCGGTCTTTGATCCCAAGCAGCTCTGGCCCACACCCAAGTCCGCGACCGATGGCCACTCGCTGGTCTGGGCCGCCACCACCAGCCGCTACTTCGTCGTCGCCATGCACCAGGCCGCCATCGGCGAGCCCGGCGCGACCGGCGGCCGGGACAAGACGCTCTCGCTGGTCGAGACCGTCGGTCGCCTGGCCATTCCGACCAACCCGCTGGACACGACCAAGTACGTCTCGGCCTCGCGCGCCCCTACGGGCTACGCCGCCCTCACGCTCGCCAGCCGCCCGTTCACCGTTGCGCCCGGCGCAACGCAGGACCTCTCCATCGGCGCCTATGCCGGTCCCATGAGCAAACGATTCATCGAGAGCGAGCCCAGCGCCTTCGCCTCCGGGCTCGAGAGCATCGTCGTCTACACCTTCGGCGGGCCCTGCGCCTTCTGCACGTTCCAGTCCATCGCCATCCTGCTCCGCTGGTTCCTCGGCACGCTGCACGACTACGTCGTGTTCGACTGGGCCCTGGCGATCATGATCCTGGTCGTCTGCGTCCGGACGCTGCTGCACCCGATCACGCGGTGGAGCCAGATGAGCCTCGCGAAGTTCGGCAAGCAGATGGGGGCCGTTGGCCCCAAGATGAAGGCCGTGCAGGAGAAGTACAAGGACGACCCCGCGAAGTCCCGCGAGGAGATGGGGCGGCTGATGCGGGAGGAGAACGTCAACTACGCCGGTGCGCTCGGCTGCCTGCCCGCCTTCCTGCAGACGCCCGTGTGGATCGCGCTCTACGCGATGATCTACTTCACCTTCGAGCTCCGCCACCAGGGCGCGTTCTTCGGCCTGATCCAGAACCTCACCGCCGGCAGGTGGACCTTCCTGGGAGACCTGGCCGAGCCCGACAACTTCCTCAACTTCCACCAGGTCTTCGGCACCAGCGAGCACGGCATTTGGGTCTGGGGCCTCTCGAGCCTCATGGGCCCGATCGAGGGCCTGAACATTCTGCCGCTGGTGCTGGGCGTGGTCTTCTATATCCAGCAGAAGTACATGACGCCGATCTCGGCCATGCCGCTGACCGACGAGCAGAAGCAGCAGCAGGCGATCATGAAGGTCATGACGGTCGTGATGTTCCCGCTGTTCATGTACAACGCCCCGGCCGCCCTGAGCCTGTACTTTATGACCAACTCCACGCTCGCGATCATCGAGAGCAAGTGGATCCGCAAGCGCTTCGACCACCTTGAGAAGATCCGCGAGAGCCAGCCACGGTCCGCCAAGAAGGCCCCGAAGGCGGGCTCGTGGCTCGAGAAGATCCAGAACCAGGTCCTCGAGACCCAGCGCCGGATGGAGGAGCAGCAGCGGCAGGCCAAGAAGAAGGACCGCAAGTGATGTCGCGACCTCCGGCCCCGGGGGGCGAGCCGGGGGATGCAGTCATCGCCCGGTCGATCGAGCGCTGGTTCGCGACCGCGAAGCGCGACCTGCCCTGGCGCGTGGCCCCCGACGCGCCGGGCCTCAAGCGCAACCCGTACCACGCGCTGGTCGCCGAGGCGATGCTCCAGCAGACGCAGGTCTCCCGCGTGATCGACAAGTACCGCGCGTTCATCGCCGCCCTGCCCACCGTCGCCGACCTGGCCCGGGCCGACGAGCAGCGCGTGCTGGCGCTCTGGACCGGCCTTGGCTACTACCGCCGCGCCAAGAACCTCCACGCGGCCGCCAAGCTCATCGTCGAGCGATTCCACGGCGAGGTTCCCCGCGACGCCGAGAGCCTCCGCTCGCTCAAGGGCGTCGGGCGGTACACCGCCGGGGCCGTCGCCTCCATCGCCTTCGACCGGCCCGAGCCCATCGTCGACGGCAACGTCGCCCGCGTGCTGCTCCGTCTCCACGCCCGCGACGCCGCGAGCGACGACAAGGCCGTGCAGCCCTGGCTCTGGGAACGCGCGGCCGCGCTTGTGACCGCCGCCGCCTCCCCCGCGGCGTTCAACGAGGGGCTCATGGAACTCGGCGCGACCGTCTGCCTCCCGCCCCCCGCCGCCCCCGCCTGCCCGGCCTGCCCGCTCCGCCGGTCATGCCGAGCACATGCCACGGGGCGCGAACTGGAGATCCCGCGCCCCAAGGCCCGGGCCACGCGGCGAAACGTCCACTGCGCGGTGGTCGTTATCCGGCGCGACGACGGCGCGACGCTCCTGGAGCAACGCCCGCCCACGGGAGTCATGTGGGCCGGCCTGTGGCAGGCCCCGACGGTCGAGAGCGAGTCGGCCATGCCCGGCCCGGCGGCGCTGGCCAAGGCCGTCGGCCTCTCCGGGCGGGCGCTGAGCCCGAGAGAGACGTTCAGCTTCACCGCCACGCACCGCCAGATGCAGTTCACCGTCCACGAAGTTCGCTCGCCCGAGGGTTTTAAGCCCGCGCGGGGCGTGTTCGTCCCAGCCTCCGACCTTGCCGACTATGCGCTGAGCACGCCGCAAAGGCGGGCACTGGGCCTGACCACCGGCGCAGGCAAGGCCGGTCGGCTCAGGCGCCCGCCTCGGTCGCGCGGATGATCTCTTCGACGCTGGTGAGTCCCTTGGCGACCTTGGACATGCCGTCCTGCCGCAGGCTGACCATGCCCCGCTCCATGCAGATGCGCCGGAACTCGGAGACGTTGGGGTTGCGGGCGATGATGTCTCGGAGAGAATCATCGACGACCAGCAGCTCGTAGATGCCCACGCGTCCGGAGTAGCCGCGGTTGCGGCACTTGTCGCAGCCCTTGGCGTTGTACATCTGGTCGGCCTGGAAGCCGTTCATCGTGAGGTACTCGATGAACTCCTCGCTGGGCGAGCCCTGAAACTTGCAGTGCGGGCAGAGCCGACGGACCAGCCGCTGGGCCAGCACGCCGCGGACGGCGGCACCGACAAGGAACGGCTCCAGGCCGATGTTGACCAGCCGCGTGAGCGAGCTGGGCGCGTCGTTGGTGTGGAGGGTCGAGAGCACCAGGTGGCCCGTGAGCGCGGCCTGGATCGCCGTGTGTGCCGTCTCGAGGTCGCGGATCTCGCCCAGCATGATCACGTCGGGATCCTGCCGCAGCAGGGCCTTGAGGGCCTTGGCGAAGGTCATCCCGATCTTCTCGTGCGTCTGCGTCTGCGTCACGCCGTCGAGGTGATACTCGACGGGGTCCTCGACGGTGCAGACGTTCATGGAGTTCTTGTCGAGCTGGCGGAGCGAGGCGTAGAGCGTGGTCGTCTTGCCCGAGCCCGTCGGGCCGGTGACCAGCACGATCCCGTGCGGCTCGTCGACGCACTTCTGCCACACCGCGAGCGTCGTGGGATCAAAGCCGAGGTTCTCGAGCTCGACGTTGATGCTCTTGGTGTCCAGGATGCGCATGACCACCTTCTCGCCGTAGGTGTTGGGCAGGGTGGACAGGCGGAGGTCGAGCTTGCGACCCGAGACGGTGCAGCGGATGCGTCCGTCCTGCGGCAGGCGGCGCTCGGAGATATCCAGGTTGGCCATGATCTTCAGGCGGCTGGTGATCGCCGCCGACATCCCCGCCGGCGGGTTCATCATCTCGAACAGCATGCCGTCGATGCGGAACCGCACCTTGAGCTTCTTGTCGGCGGGCTCGATGTGGATATCGCTGGCCCCCTCCTTGGCCGCCGACTGGATGATGTAGTTCACGTAGCGGATGACGGGCGATTCGGCCGCCTGGGCCTCGAGGTCGACCTCCTGGCTCTCGCTCATCCGCTTCTCGACCTGAACGTCCCCCTCGTCGACCTCGCTGAGAAGGTCCGAGACGTCCATCTCCTGCTGCTTACCCGCCTCCTCCTGCTGGCCGACCATGTCGAGCGCCGCGCGGATGTCCGTCGGCGGCACGATCACGACCTTCACGCTCGTCACGCCCAGCCGGCGGCGCACCTCGTCGAGCAGGAACACGTCGTCGGGATTGCCCACCCCGACCACCACACGGCTGGCCCCGCCGGCGCCGACCTTCTGCACCCGCAGCGGGAGCACGCAGTGCTCCTTGCAGAACTCCGAGCTCAGCCGCTGCAGCATCGTTCCGTCGAAGCCCCCGTCGAGCCCCTTCTCGAGATCCACCCGCTCGAAGGGCACGTCGGCCATGCCCGCGACGGCCTGGTACACCCGCACCTCGTCCGCGCCCTGCTCGACGAGCACCTCCGTCAGCCGGCGCCCCGGCGAGGCCTTCACCACCGTCTGCGCGGCACCGAGCGCCTGCGTCGTAATCGCCTCGAGAGCAACAAGGAACTCGCCCAGCTCCTGGCTCTTCTGCATCTCGCCCCCGTCGGGCTGATAGACGCTCGACAGCGCGTCGCCCACCGCAGGCCGCGGCACGTCCCGCGGCCTGACGGGCACCGACGGGTCGTGCTCGACGATGATCTCCCGGTCGAAGGACCGCTGCCCGCTGGGCACCGCCGGCAGCGGGCTGAAGACCTGCTCGGCCTTGTCGATGCTGTGCCGGGCCTTGGGCGCCTCGGGCGCGGCCTCCTCGGGCCCCGCGCCGGGCCGCGGCGGGATCTTCCGCGGGCGCACCAGCGCCTTGGCGTTCTTGTCTACGCCCAGGTCCTGCAGGATGTCGTCGATGTCGAACTTGCCCATGGGGTTCGGATCCTGCAAAGACACCGGCGCCGTCGCCCCCTCACTTCTTCCGTTCGTTCTGCTTCTCGTCGTCCATCGTGAGCGTGTACGTCTTGCCGTCGGCCGTCAGGTCCACGCCCCGGCCGTGGATCGCCGAGACGGTGAACATCTCCGCGACCGTGTCGCCAACCCGCACGGCCTCGCCGGAGATCCGCGCCACCGGGCGAGAGCCGCCCAGCACGCCGTTGAGCTTCAGGTCCTTGAGCGCCGTCTCCACGCGCCGCTTCCGCGTCTCGGCGTCGCGCCGCATCCGATCGACGCTGGCCCGCGCGCCCTGCTCGGTGGTGTCGGGCTTGCTCGGCTCGGGGCCCAGCAGGCCCGAGAGCTCGAAGGGGTTCTTCTGCACCTGATCGACCGGGACCTGCGACGGCGACGCCGTCGCGCTCGAGAGCTGCGCCAGCACGCGCCGGTGGTCCTCGCTCATGGCCCCGGGCTTGGCCAGCTCGTAGTCGTTGAGCTTGGTCAGCCCCGCGACGCTGTTGAGCGGGCCGATGCCCACCAGCCGCATGGCATACAGGAGCCCCGCGCCGCCCACCAGCAGGCAGGCGAACATGATCGCCGGCAGCGACAGCCGCCGCTTGACGGGCGCCGCGCCCGAGCCCTCGCCCCCCGCGCCGCCGGCGTCGAGCCGGAACACTCCGCCCGCGGGCTTGTCGCCCTTGGCCGGATCGATGGGCATGATGGTGCCGCCCGCGGTCGGGTCGGCGCTCGTGTTGGCCTTGCTCACGGGTTGCTCCCTTCGCCCTCGTAGTACACGCTGAGCGTGAACCGGGTCTTCATCTCGCCGTCGACCTTGTCGGACCGGGCGATGGTCATGTCGGTGATCCGCGTGATGCGGGGCAGCTGCTCGAGGTCGAGCAGGAACTTGTAGAAGCCGTCGAAGTCGCCGGTGATCTCGATGTCCAGCGGCTGCTCGGTCGCGTCGCCCGCGGCCATGGTCTGCTCGGTCTTCTTGAACTGCGGGACCTTCAGCCCGTTCTTGCCCGCCAGGCCCGACACCTGGCGGAGGACGTTGTCCATCTCCTTGGTGTTGGGCAGGCGCGACTGGATCGTGCGGATCGCGTCGGCGATCTTCTCGTTGTCGCGCTGCAGGTCGTCGGTCTGGGCCGTCACCTCGCGCAGCTTGTCCAGCCGCGCCTGCTTGTGCCCGATCTCCTTCATGCCCTGGTCGATCTTGGCGTTGACCGGGCGGAAGACCACGAAGTACGAGCACACCGGCAGGGCCAGCAGCACCAGGAACAGCAGCATCGTGCGTGTCGTCGAGTTCACGGGCGGTCCTCCGCGTTAGAGCGCTGCGCCTTGCTGGCGTCGAAGTTCGGGTCGTCCGGGCGAGACTGCGTCGGGTCCATCGGGTCCGAGTGCTTGGGCCGCCGCGCCGTCCCGTCGGGCCGCCCGCCCAGCCGCGGCACGTGCAGGGCCTCGATCGTCCGCGTGTCGGCGCTCGAGCGGATCCTGGCCTCGATCTTGAACTTCCGCATCGATACGTCCTGCACCGTTGTCTCGCCCGCCGAGATCATCTCGACCCGGTCGAGCAGCGGGCACTGCACCAGCGAGGCGACGTAGTCCGCCACCTCCTCGTCGCTCGACGCGAGGCCGGCGATCTCCAGCGAGAACTCGAACTGCGCCGGCGCCGGCCGGGGCTTGGGCGCGTCCGGCGGCGCCCCGCCGCCCGCTGGCGTCGTCGCGCGGGCCCCCACGCTCGCGGTCGTCTGCGGCCCGGCCAGCCCCGAGACCGGCGCCGCCGCCTTCACCGGGACCACCAGCCGCCGGCCTTTGAGCTGCAGGTCCGTCAGCGTCAGCTGGTCGGGCATGCGGTTGATCATCTCCGCCAGCAGCGTCGACCGCTGCACCCGCTCCAGCAACGCCGTGGTCGTCTCGGCCTTGGCCTTGAGCTCGTCCCGCTGCGCCTCGAGCACCTTGAGCTGCTCGATCTTCTTTTCCTGCTCCACCCACTCCCGGTTCACCGCCGCCTGCATCGACATCACCGTCGACCACTTGCGATA
>Ga0335397_10013238_pt1 | contig 10052 bp, 7 predicted proteins | sample MAT04_FD_205740 | JGI IMG/M metagenome (GOLD analysis project Ga0335397, IMG submission 205740) | Freshwater microbial communities from Lake Fryxell liftoff mats and glacier meltwater in Antarctica - MAT-04 (spades assembly) (version 2) ...
TCGGATAGGGACTTCACCCTAGCTGCGGGCAAGTTGATCCGTACTGGCACGGGCGATATCCGTGTTGCCGCCGGACGTGATATCAAGCTGGCCAGTAAGTCATCGGTCATCTACACCGCAGGCAGCTCGGCAGGTGCAGTTGCAGGATTTACGAATCCAACAGGGAACAATCTTAGGGCCACTTTTAGCCAGAATGGTGGCGATGTCAGCCTGACTGCGAGTGGTGACGTTGTTGGCAAGGCATCAACACAGTTCTATTCGGATTGGTTGTATCGCGTGGGCACCCTGAGTGCCGATGGTGCGAGTTACACGGCCCAGCCTGCCTGGTGGGTTCGTTTTGACCAGTTTCAGCAGGGCGTGGGGGCTTTGGGTGGTGGTGATGTGACGATCACCTCCGGCGGTATGGTTAAAAACCTTTCGGCGAGCACGCCAACTCAAGGGCGCATGGCATCGCTCACTCCGAATGCCGCATCGCTGATTAAAACCGGCGGTGGCACCGTGCGTGTAAATGCAGGTAGCGATGTGTTGGGTGGCCAATACTTCGCCGACTACGGCGACTTGGTCCTGAAAGCCAGCGGCATGGTGTCAAGTGGACAGGTCGTGTTGGATAAGCCTGTTTACACCATTTTGGCTTTGGGCGACGCTGCAGCGCGGGTGCAAGCACAGGGTGACATCAACATTCATACCGTGCTGAATCCGCAACTGCTTGCGCAATCTAAGGCGCCGAATGGCCCCTCAAACTTCGGGAACGTCGGCATCACAGGGCAGAATCGGACCAAGTTTTCAACCTACTCTGGTGCAAGTGCGGTAGCACTGGAGAGTCTCTCCGGCAATGTCACCTTGCACAATGTCAACGGTAGTGATAGCGAAGGTGCCATCGTCGGTGTATCGAGCCTGACTTCGGCTTACTACGTTGCCAATGGCAATACCGCTGAATCCGGTCAATCGAACGCTCTTGATGCATTGTCATTCTTACCATCGACTTTGGCAGCAAGGGCTTTTCAGGGTGATATCGTGATGCACGACCAAGCGGCTGGTGGCAGCCTGACTTTAGTGCCCGGGGCACGGGGTGATCTTGAACTATTGGCGCAAAACACGGTGCAGGTGCACGCGAATATCACCATGAGTGATCGCACTATGGCGGGGGTTGCCACCGTGACGAATCCGGTTTCTTCCTCAGAGTTCGTACTGGGGCCTGACAGCAAGCAATTGCACGCGGCCACACCGGTGCATCTGGGTGATACCAATCCGGTGCGCATTTATGCCAATACGGGTGATGTACTCGGAGCGTCAATAGCGAATGGCAAGAACACATTGGTTGACTTGCCAAAGGCCGTGCGGGTGCGTGCCGGGCGGGACGTGCGTGATTTCAGCGTGGCTGCGCAGAACCTGGATGCCGCAGACCGCAGTGTGGTGGAAGCAGGGCGAGATGTCGTGTTTTCTCAGGGTTCGGATCGATCTAATGATGATCGGATTCATATCGGTGGAGTAGGCAGATTGGAAGTAACCGCAGGTCGATCCATTGACTTGGGAACCTCTGGTGGCATTGTGAGCCGTGGTGATCTCGACAATCCAAATTTGATCGCCAAAGGTGCAGACATTCAACTGTTGGCTGGGGCTGGCGCTACTGGCTTGAATTCGGTTGGGGCTATCAGTTCTTTAATTTCCAAGCTTGAAGCGGGTGCCAACGACGAGTCAACCCTTTGGCTGGCACGCTGGCTGACGGGCAATAATCAGCTCAACGCGGGTAATGCGCTGACTGCGGTGCGAACAGTAGGTGCTCAGAGTGTCGATGCCCAGCGCGACAGCGTGCGGGCCATGGTGTTTACCGCCCTGCGCGAAACGGGGCGCGATGCTAACAAGGCAGAAAGTGGTTTCGCGGGTGATTTCCAGCGCGGCTATGCGGCGCTTGAATTGGTCTTTCCGGGCATTGGGGAGAAGGCTGCGGATGGAACGTTCAAGAACTACAAGGGTGAGATCAATCTGTTTGCAAGCCGTATCAAGACGGAACGCGGCGGAAACATTGAATTCATGGTGCCCGGCGGGGATTTGATCGTGGGGTTAGCCAACACACCGGCTGCACTCGTCAATGTAGGCAATAACGCTCTTGGCATCGTGGCAGCCGCAGAGGGTGATATCAAGGGGTTTGCCCGCAACGACATGCGGGTTAACCAGTCGCGCATCTTGACTGTTGGCGGCGGTGATGTGTTGCTCTGGTCCAGCGAAGGGGATATTGACGCTGGCAAGGGCAAGAAGACCGCTTCCGCCGTGCCGCCACCCGTCATCAAAGTGGACGCTAACGGCAATGTGACGCAAGAGTTGCAGGGTGCAGCTTCTGGCAGCGGTATCGGCGCACTGTCGAGTGGCGGAGTCACGGCTGGTGACGTCGATCTGATTGCTCCCAAAGGAACCGTCAACGCAGGCGATGCCGGCATTCGGGCGGGCAACCTCAATATTGCTGCACTAACGGTGCTGGGCGCTGACAACATCTCGGTATCGGGCAAGTCGGCGGGAACACCCGTGGCGGACACCAGTGCTGTGACCGCGTCTGCTTCCGGGGCAACCTCGGCAGGTGAGGATCTGTCAAAAACCACAGCTGCCATCAATCAGTCTGCGGCAGATTCAGCCAAGAGTGCGCAGTCTTTGGCGGATTCTTTCAAACCCACGTTTGTGCGGGTGGATGTGCTCGGATTTGGAGAATGATTATTTACGCTCTTTTGTCATTCGTTTGAAACAGATATTTTGTAACCTCACTAGCTGGCGAGCCGCATCTGCCAGCCTTTACCTTGAATTAAAAATGAAACGCTTACTCGCTCTTGTTGTTGTGTTGTTGATATTGCCCGCTTCAGCCCATGCTTGGTGGAATGAGGGTTGGACCGTCCGTAAACAAGTCACTCTTGATACCAAGGCTGCGGGTGTGCCGATTGAGGCGACTTCAGTTCCGGTGTTAGTTCGTCTTTCCTCGGGAAATTTTGACTTTTTGTCGGCCAAAGAAGATGGTGCCGATATTCGTGTGGTGGCGGAAGACGACACGACGGAGTTGAAGTTTCATGTGGAGCGCTTCGACAGCGTCAACGAGTTGGCCTTTGTCTGGGTGCAAGTGCCCAAGCTGGCTGGCAGCAACAGCACGCAGCATATTTGGCTTTATTCCGGAAATAAGGAAGCCCCTCTGGCTGCTGACAGCAAGACCAGTTACGACGCGCAGCAAATGATGGTGTTCCACCTGAGTGAGGCGCAGGGATTGCCGCAAGATGCTACGGTGAACGGCAACCACGCTAGTGAAGCCAAGATGACTTACTCAACCGGCGGTGTGATTGCAGGCGCTGCAAAGATGTCTGGCGATGGCGGCATGGTTGCTGGCAGCCCAGCATTGCTGGCCGCCAAAGAATTTACTTTTTCCGCCTGGATCAAGCCAGAAAAGGCAGATGGCGAACTGCTGTCATTGGGTGGTCTGACACTCAGCCTGTCTGGCGGTGTGCCGGTGCTGGCCAACAATGGTACGAAGCTTGCCAGTGGTGTCGCTTTGCCGCTGAACGGTTGGCATCACATTGCCATGACGGCGGGTACAGGTTTTACGTTGTATGTGGATGGCAAGACGGTGGCTACGGCGGCGGGTGCATTCACGCCGGCGGCCACACTGCGCATGGGCGGTGGGCTGGTGGGTGAAATGGATGAGGTACAGATTTCAAGCGTGGCACGTTCGGGTGCGTGGTTTGCGGCGCAGGCCGAGTCGCAGGCGCAGACCGGCAAACTGGTGAAGTATGGCGAAGACAGCACCACCAACAAGAGCGAAGGCAATTCCTATTTCGCCACCACGATGAACAACCTGACGGTTGACGGCTGGGTGGTGGTCATCATCTGCGTGTTCATGTTCTTTATTGCCATATGGGTGATGGTGGGCAAGGCCATGCTGCTGGCGCGTGTCGAAAAATCCAACGCAATTTTTGCGGAAGAATTCAGCAAGATGTCACGCGGCCTGGCCGGGTTGGATAACACGGCTGCGGCCCACACTAGCCAGATGGATGCCTTGGCAAAAACGATGGATGTGTTCAAGCATTCGCCGCTGTACCGCATTTATCACGTCGGCGTGACGGAGCTGAAACACCGCTTTCCGGCCACGGCGGCAGACCAAGGCTTGCCTGTGATTTCTTCCCGCGCATTCAATGCTGTGCGGGCCAGCCTGGATACCCAGCTTATTCGTGAGGGTAGCAAGCTGAACAAGGGAATGGTTCTGCTGACCATCGCCATTTCTGGTGGACCCTTCCTGGGACTGCTGGGTACCGTGGTGGGTGTGATGATTACATTTGCAGCGATTGCCGCCGCGGGCGACGTGAACGTGAATGCCATTGCACCCGGTATTGCAGCGGCGCTGGTGGCGACGGTGGCAGGTTTGGGTGTGGCTATTCCAGCACTGTTTGGCTACAACTACCTGACGATACGGATCAAAGGTGTTTCCAACGACATGCACGTTTTCGTCGATGAGTTCGTGACCAAAATGGCTGAGAACTACGGGGGCTGATCATGTCGAAAGTTCAAGACGACGGAGCGGTCTACGACGACATCAACATCACACCGATGCTGGATCTGTCGTATGTGCTGCTGGTTATTTTTATTCTCATGACGACCGCCTCGGTGCAGGGCATCAAGGTGAATCTGCCAAAGGCCAGTAACACGCCGAGCTTGGCCAAGCCGTCAACCAAGGCAATCACCATTACCCAGAACGGAACGCTGTACTTGGATGCTTATCCGGTTGCGTCATTAGCAGAGCTGGAATCGCGGTTGATGGGATACAAGGCCAGCTTGAAGGAGTTTCCGATTGTGGTGAAAGGAGACTCCACCGTGCAGTACGAAAAGGTGGTTGAGGTGCTGGACTTGCTTGGCAAGCTGGAGTTGAACCAGATCGGCCTTGTGACGCAGCGGTTGGTTAAGTGAGCGCGGATGGAAAACCCACTCGGCGCTGGCGCCGGGCTGTGCTCATCTTAGTGGGTGTGGCGTTGGTGAGCGCACTGCTGTGGCTGTTGATTAAAGAGTTGACTAAACCCGTGGAGGGAAAGAAGAAGCGCGCGGTTCAGGAAATTTCTTTGTTGAAACCGCCACCACCACCACCACCGCCAAAGGACCAGCCTCCGCCACCGAAGGTGGAGGTGCAGGAAAAGATTGAAGTGCCACGACCAGATCAAGCACCCGACAAGCAGGCGGACGCACCGCCGCCCGGACCCGATCTAGCGGTGGATGCAGCTGGCGGTGCAGGCGGTGACTCGTTTGGACTGGTAGGTAAAAAAGGGGGGAGTGACTTGATCGGCAGTGGTGGTGGTGGCAACGCCGGCAGCCGGTTTGCCTGGTATGGCGCCCTTATCAAGGAACGCATCCAGGAGCGCATCCAGGAAATGATGAACAAGGATAAAAAGCTCAACAGGGCAGATTACCGAATCATGGTCAATGTGTGGGTGAATGCAGCTGGCGTAGTGACGCGTGCGGAGTTGATCGACTCGACCAACGACGCAGACATGGACAGCGCTTTGAAAATTGCCCTACGCAATTTGCCAGCGCTGCGGGAAGGTGCGCCAAGTGACATGCCGCAACCCATCAAATTACGTATTACCGCTCGATGAAGAGTGAATTTTATTGAGAAGATAAGTGAGTAAAAACATGCAAACCAGACTAAAGGCAACCAGTCTTGCTATAGCGATAGGCTTGGCGTTCGGCGTCAGCACGGCGCACGCGGATGAGAGAACAGAGCTGGAAACGCTGCGCCAGACAACGTTGAACCTGATTCAGATATTGGTACAGCAGGGTGTTTTAACCCAGGAAAAGTCGGACCAGCTGGTCAAGCAGGCTGAGACCAAAGCACAGGAGACCGTAGCTGCGCAGAAGAAGGCGGATGCGGGCGTGGTGCGCGTGCAATACGTGCCAGAGTCAGTCAGAAAGCAGATTACGGACCAGGTGCGTGAGGAGGTGGTTGCACAGGCGAAGGTGGAGCGTTGGGGCGATGCCAATGCGGTGCCGGAGTGGGTGGACCGGGTCAAGTTGGAGGGTGAGATTCGCGTGGGTTACCAAGGGGACAAGTTTTCCAAGGACAACGCGCCCGAATACTACCAACAGGTACTGGGCCAAAACGTAGGCAACACCATTGAGGATCGTGATCGTCTGTTAATGCGGGCAAGACTGGGTGTCAACGCTAAAGTTACTCCTGAAATTTCAGCAGCTTTGCGCCTGACAACGGGTAGCACAACGAGCCCGGTTTCCACCAGCCAGACGATGGGTCAATACGGAAATAAGTACAGCTTTGTGCTGGACCGTGCTTACCTGAAAGCGCACTCGGATGAGATATTGCCCTGGTTGACGGTTTCTGCCGGCCGGATTCCAAACCCCTGGTTTAGCACTAACCTGGTATGGAATGATGATTTGAATTTTGAGGGTGCAGCAATACAGATTGATCCGAATGCGCAGGGCGCGAATGTATGGCGTCCGTTCGCCACGCTGGGGGCTTTTCCGTTGCAGGAAATTGAGCGGTCCAGTTCGGTCAAGGTCCAAAGTAAGTGGCTGGTGGGAGCTCAGGTAGGTGCTGAGTGGGTGCCAGACAACAAGACTCGAGCCAAAGTGGGCTTGGCCTACTACGACTTTCGCAATATCAGTGGAGTTCGCAATCCGTTGCTAAACGATGTTGCCATGAACAAGACTGCACCAGACTTCCGGCAAAAGGGCAACACCCTTTTTAATATTGACAACGACGGCAATTCGTCAACCAATCTTTACGCATTGGCAGCGGATTACCAGGTGCTTAACCTGACTGGAATGATTGATTTGAATGTGTCTAATCCGGTGCATGTGATGCTGAGCGCCGACTATGTGGAGAACATCGGATACAGCCGTAGCAAGACCTTGGAACGCAGCGGCATTGATATGGATCCGCAAACCAAGGGCTACCTGGCACAGGTGGCAGTGGGGATGCCAACGATGCTGTTGAAGAATGACTGGCAGGTTTCTGTGGCGTACCGGTACCTGGAAGCGGACGCTGTGCTGGATGCCTTTACCGACTCAAACTTTCATTTAGGTGGCACAAACAACAAGGGCTTTATTCTTGGCGGGCAGTACGGTTTGGGTAAGAACACCTGGCTGACGGCACGGTGGTTGTCGAGTAACCAGATAACCGGATTGCCGCTGGCTATTGATGTGCTGCAGGTTTATTTCAATGCCAAGTTCTGATACTGTGCGCTTAGTTGCCCTGGCGCTGATGGCGGGTCTGGTGGGAGGCTGTGCGACGAGCCCCCAGCAAACGGCCTATCGTGATCGTCTGGAAATGGGATTTTTGACCCCAGACGATTTACAGCGTTTTAGAACGCCCGAGCAAGAACAATTGGCGCTGGTTGCGCGTGCCAGCGATACCCGTCCGCTCTATGCCCAGCCACTGGACTTGGAGCTGATGCAAGCAGCGGGGTCCGGCAATGTGGCCGGTATAAAGGCTTTGCTCGGCAATGGTGCGCAGGTCAACGCCGTTGATGCATGGGGTAACAGCGCTTTGCTGGTTGCCTCACGTGAGGGTGAGGTGGAAAGTGTACGCGTGCTGCTGAAGGCGGGAGCGTATGTAGATGGCCGTGGCGGATCAATGTCCCCTTTGGCGGCATCTGCTTTGCGTGGCCACACCATATTGGCGCGACAGCTCATTCGCAGTGGTGCGAATGTGAATGCAGTGGGTAGTAACGGCCTGTCTGCACTTATGAACGCGGTAAAGCTGAACCATTTAGGCGTTGCAAAGGTGTTACTCGAAGCGGGTGCAAACACGCGTGTGGTGGACCGGTCGGGTGACAACTTGTTGGCAGTGGCGGTAAGCGAGAACTACCCCGGCATGCTCGCGCTGTTGCTGAAGCTTGGTGTAACGCCGGACATGGCGGACGGCAATGGGCTGACCGCGCTGTATTGGGCGGAGCACCTGCGACGTCCTGAGATGGCACAGCAGTTGCGCGATGCTGGTGCGGACCCGACACGCAGAAAAACCGAGCTCATTGTGAGCCAGCCCTATAACTTTGGAGAATTTTGATGTCGCGTTTATCAGGCTTGCTGATTCCGGTCGTGCTGGCGAGTGCCTTTGTAAGTGGCAGTGCGTGGAGCGAAGACAAAGGTGCCTCTCGCGAGCGGGAAGCGCTTCGAAGAGCGCAGCAACAAGTGAAACAGATCGGTCAGGAAAAAGCCGCACTGGAAGAAAAGTTGACAGGTTTTGAGCAGGACAAGGCCAAATTGCTAGAGGAGAAGGAAAAGCTGATTGGTGGTGCTCAGGCGCGTGCCAAAACGGAAATTTCAAAGCGAGAACAGCTGCAATTGGCACTCAACGCCATGACGCAGGAAAAAGCTACTCTGCAATCGCAAAAGGCCGAAGTGGATCAGCGCCTCGTCGAACAGACCGCCAAACAGGCCGCGACTGAGCGCGAGTTGGCACTGGCCAAGGCACAAACAAAGCAGACAGAATCCGCGCTCTCAACTCGCGACCAGCAGGTCGCCAGCTGCGAGGACAAGAATCGAAAGCTTTATCAGCACGGGCGCGATCTCATATCGAAATGCCGTGACCAGGGTGCAACCGATGTTGTGCTGCGCCTGGAGCCCTTCACCGGAATCAAGCGGGTAGGCACCGAGAACGTGCTCGAAGAATACCGTGACAAGCTTGACGTGCAGAAGGTTCAAGCGCAGCAATAGGTTTTGCCGGTCAATGCAACAAGCTGGCGCAGGTGACGCGGTCGCGCCCTGTTTGTTTGGATTGATACAGGGCACCATCGGCACGCGCAATCAGGTCGTGCGCGTCGTCGCCAATGTGCATTGCTGCCACGCCGCCCGAGATGCTGACTGTCAACACCACCTCGTGGGTACGACGATCGCGGATCTTCATGGATTTGGTGCGCTGCCGTACGGCATCGGCGAGGGTCACGCTTTCTTCCAGCGTGCAATCGGGCAATAGAATCGCAAACTCTTCCCCGCCATAACGTGCCACTGAGTGCGACTTGTTCGATACACAGGAACGCAGCACTTCCCCCAGCGCCTGGATAACGCGGTCACCCATCACATGACCGTGCGTGTCATTTACCTTTTTGAAATGGTCAATGTCCAGCATGATCAGGCAGTGCGAACGGTCAGGCATCAGTGGCTGCTCCAGCAATGCCGCTAGCTGCCGATCAAAGCCCTTGCGGTTCAGAACCTGTGTAAGCGGATCCATCACCGCTTCATCACGAGCACGCATCAGGTCCACCTGTAGGCGCTCGATTTCCTGGCGGCTGACCACGACCTGTTCATGCAGAACCTGGGCGGATATCTTCATCTGTGCCGAACCGGCGAGCGCATCCTTCAAAAGTGGAATCAATGCCGAGGCTTCATTCGTCTTGAGCGCAGCCGCCAATCCGCTGAGCTGCTCACCAAAGGCACCCGCGCGGTCGCCAGTGCGAGAGGCACTGTCGGCCATGCCAGTCATCATGCGCTGAAGGTCACCGCTGATGCGCTGCATCACCACGTGGTCCACCTCGGACACAAACTCCTGGAAGAGGCGCATGATGGTGTCATCTCCAAGCCGGGGTTCCGTTTTAGTCGCTTGCTCTATCGCCGATGTGAGACGGGCATTCGTGCCAGCGGCGAACTCGTACCAAATTGCATACGACACCGGGCTGAATGCAGCATCATGATGCCCCATGATGGCCAGGACCTTGCGCAAAAGCTCGGCACTTTGCTCTTTCGTTTCTTTATATCGCAAAAAAATTCTCCGGCGTTACTACTGATCTGGGCGCATACGACCGGTCAGGATCATTTTGCATTGAGTGCCCGCGTGCGGGGATGATGTCGGTCAGCGTCTACAAACTTGCCAGTGCACCCAGCAGGCGCCGCATACCCATCGGACAGGGCGAATTTGACAACCTCCTTCGGGCGGTTTTAGTTTGTTGCATTTATCGCAAATTCGATGTGGGTGCATGCGTGTCCTGTTTCTATCAATATGTCGTAGCAATGGTGCCCGCAGATGGTGACAGCGCTATGACACCGTCGCGCTTTCCTATAGAGGCTTACGGTTCCAGAACTTT
>Ga0335397_10013240_pt1 | contig 10051 bp, 11 predicted proteins | sample MAT04_FD_205740 | JGI IMG/M metagenome (GOLD analysis project Ga0335397, IMG submission 205740) | Freshwater microbial communities from Lake Fryxell liftoff mats and glacier meltwater in Antarctica - MAT-04 (spades assembly) (version 2) ...
CGGACGCCCGTCGATTTCAGACTGCTTTTGGATGGTCGATTCAATGATTTCGCCAGGTGTCACCGGCCAGCGCTTGGACTGGATGGCGCGGAAGATGCCGCTGAAAAAAGTGGAAAAAATCAATGTCAGGAAGGCGAGACCCAGTCCCCAGAGATTGAAGAGGGGCGGGATAGTTGCGTGATGTGATAGCATGGTGGTGCGATTGCAATCGAAGGATAAAAAGCGATGATTGTAGGATTGAGAATTCTCGAACGCGGTCTTTTTTCCGGGATGGAAAGAGCAATTTTCCAAGTAATTTGCATGGCTCGGGCAAGTTTTCTATTGTCGCGGCGGGGAAAGACCCGGGCGCTCTTTGTGATTTAGCGGCGGCGTTTGAGGCCGAGGGCAAGCGCTCCGAGGCCAAGGAGGGCGACGGAGGAGACTTCAGGCACGGTGACAATGTTGCTCAGTATGCTAGAGGCGGAATCTGCCAGAAATACTTGACCGTTAAAGGTGAGACCATTGAGTGCGGGATCGAAGAAGGTGTTTGAATTAAAGGTGTAGCTACCCGCTTTGATGGTTGCGGTTCCGGCGGCCAAGACGAAATTGGTGTTCAGATAGAGCAATCCGTCGTTGATCCCGACGTCGTTCTGGAGTGAATTGTTGTGATCATAGAGGCCATTGATGGCTAAGAGCGAGTCGTTGCCGTTGTTGCTCACGGCAAGGTTTTGGGCTGGGGTGTCGAAGAGTTGGGTAATGCCCCCATCTGTAGGGGCCCAGTTTCGAAAGACAAGGATGCTGGCAAAGGCGTTGCTAGGGATGTTAAATACGATGTCCTGTGTGATGACCAGGGTTGGGGTGGTGGTGCCGCCAATGTTGGCAGTTCCATTGACGAAATCCCCTTTCAGGACAATGGCTCCGTAGGATGGGGCGGCGGTCAGGAGGGCGGCAGTGAGGGCGGCTTTGCTTAGTTTTTTCATAATTATTTGATGGAGTTTGTGATACGTGAGAGGGTGATGGTCACGCGGACCTATCAACTATTTTTTCCCGGGGCCGCCTCCCGGCTGGACGAAGCGGTAAAAATACTTCGGATTGGACGGGAAGTGATTGGCAAACCTGATCAGATTTCCATTGTTGTTGCCGACTAAGCCCATGTCGGTCCATACGTTAAGATCCGGGCTTGATTGACAAAGGTAGGTTATCCCGGGGGTGCCATTGCCGGTTAGAACCGTGCTAAATCCTCCCGAACCCGAACCGAGAGCAATCTTGTCCAAGCTGAATGGCAACTGGCCGCTGGCGAGGGTGAGAACGACGTCATTGCCATCGCCACCCTTGTAAGTGATGGTCCAGCGGCGGCCGCTGAATTTGAAAGAGGCACCTTCCGGGAGATCTTTGAAAGATCCCACGACGGGATCTGCGAGATCGTTGTTGATGATGCGGAGCTCACTTCCCACCGCAGGATTAACGATAGCGCTAAACTCTATTTCCGATTTTAGTTCGCAACCTCCGAGGTTGACGGTGCCGAGAACGGTAAGAAGACTTTGGGTCCCGACCATGGCGTCGTCGATAAAGAGATCAAAGGTGGAGTCCTTGTCCAGACTGACGTTCTTGGTCGTAAGGTTTACCGGAGGCGCTCCGGGCGGATTGTCGATAGAAGGCCGAAGGACCGTGCCGATGCATTGGACGGCTCCGACGGTGGCAGAGCCAGTGATTTCAGTGCCGGGCTTCATGTAGATATTGCTGGCAGGTGAAGTGCCATAGATTGTGAGCCATCCTTGGTTGATGATGGTGTCGCCGGTATAGGTGCAATTCCCTAGTATACTGAGGTTTTGCAAACCATTCTTGATGATTCCGGCGTTCCCACCGCCGCTCGAAATATTGCCAGCGAGAGAAAGATCGCTGTCGGTGGTGATGGTTCGGGTGGCACCGCCGAGCGAAAGGTTGGGGTTAATAGTCGCATAGGTGATGACAGTGGGAGCCATCGGATTGACCGCACAGATGATGTTTCCAAAAATCGTCAGCGTGGCGGCGGTGCCAGTGCTGTCGATCAGCCCATTTCCGACCATGGTGAGCGAGCTAATGGCGGCACTGTGCGTGCCCAAAGCAAATTTCCCGTCAGGATTCACGGTCACCGGCGTGCCAAATGCCATTTGTTGCTCACCCTCCATCATCACGATGCTGTCAGGGAGACCGCCGCCCACTGCGTTGCCGGCGGTATCTCCGATAATTAGCGGCCCGCTGAAGCAGGCTCTGGTGCTGTCTTTTTTCAGGTGCAGCGTGCCGCCGAGCACGGTCGTCGAACCGGTGAAGGTGTTGTCGCTGATTCCTTCAAGATACAGATCACCCTTGCCGATTTTCTTGAATCCGCCGGAGCCGGAGATGACATTAGTCATCCGGAGGCTGGCACCGGGGCCTTGGCCGAAATTGAGATTTACCGAAGCGAGAACCAGAGGGATACCAAAGATATTGTTGACTCCCGCGCTGTAAAGGCTGTTCCCGGCACCGATGAGGGTGATGGGTGAGTTGCCGTTGAGTGAATAGCCGCTGCCATTGAGAATGATGTCTCCCACGGATAGACCGGCGATGTTGCAGGTGCTGGTAGGACGTGAGGCACCATTCGGAAACACGAGGGAGATGGAGGCCTCCCCGTCATACGGCCGGTAATTGGCATACCAGTTGGCGATGTTGGTCCAGTTCCCGTCGCCGCCGAGACCGGTCCAGGTGTGGGTATCGGCGAGGGCGGTGCCGCAGAGCAGTAAGGGAGCGAGGTAACGGGGAATGAAGCGTGTTTTCATAAATGAATGGGTAGAAATTTTCTCGAACGCCGCCAGTTTGCCGAAATCTGCGAATTCGACAATACGACTTTAGTCCCCCCCGTTTCCGATAACAGGGTGGGGCGAAAGCGTGAGGCGTGAACGTATCGCTTCACTCACAGCCGATCGGCATCCATTTCATATAGAATTTCTGCTCATTCAGGGACGGTGGACTAAAGTCGCATGTCGATTTCTCCAAAACCCGCTATCGTTATCTCGATGACAGACAAAGTCCGCCCACCACGGGCTCTATTTCCAGAACTCAGCGCTGCACAAATCAAGCTGGTGCGGGAGGACTTCGCGATGATTGAGAAGCGTTCTGCGATTTCAGGATTGGTGTTTTATCGCCATCTATTCACGCTGGATCCGGCGCTGAAGCCGCTCTTCCACAGCGGTATCGAGGCCCAAGGGCGCAAGCTGATGGAAGCTCTGGAATTCACTGTGGCGACACTCGACAATCCAGCGGAGTTGGTGCCGATCCTTGAAGCGCTGGGGCGGCGGCATGTGACGTATGGTGCCCGCACCGAGCACTATACTACAATGACCGAGGCGCTGGTCCTCACACTGCGGGAGAGCTTGGGAGAGGGTTTTTCCACCGCCGCTGAGAAGGCATGGCGGCAAGCGCTGGCATTTGTCTGCCAGGCGATGCTGCGAGGTGCTGCGGAGGTGGAGCATCTAAAACCAGACACGGGCCCAGAGTCTAACCCTGTGGCGCTGGCGGCGATCCGCTGAGTCTTTCCAAGGCCATCATGGAAGCGGCATTGCGGTTCTCCACGCCGAGCTTGTCGAAGATGTTACCCATGTGTTTCTTCGCTGTCTTCTCAGACATCCCGAGGAGGGTTGCGACATCGGCATTTCCTTTGCCCTGTGCGACCCATAGCAGGACCTCCGCCTCCCGCGCGGTGAGGCCCAGTGCCAGCAGCGGTTCGGGAGATGTGAAATCCGGGTGGAAGCCGGGGCGCGCAGCGGCGATTTCGGCGCGGTGGGCGGTCTTGCGCGTGAGCCGGCTGCTGACGGTGGCGAGCAAATCCTCACGGGTGACGGGCTTGGTGAGATAATCGTCCGCACCGAGATTCATCCCGCCACGGATGTCTTCACGCTCGCCATTGGCAGTGAGGAAGACGAAGGGCAGGGTGGCGGTGTCAGGGTCCGCGCGTAGGCGCTGCAAGACCTCGTGGCCGCCGATGCCTGGCATCCTCACGTCGCAGATGACCAGGTCCGGCTGGTGCTGCTGGATCAGATCCAGCCCGGAGCCACCGTCTGCGGCGCTTTGGATTTCGTAGCCTTCCATGGTGAGAATTAAGCAGATGTTCCTGCGCATTTGCGGCTGGTCCTCGATGACGACGATTTTTTTCATGTGGTGAGAATGGCGGGTAGAGAATTGCACGGAGAAGCTTCCAAGAACAACGGCAGGCGGACGGTGAAGCAGGTGCCTGAGCTTGGGCTACTTTGAAAGGCCAGAGTGCCCTCGTGCAGGGTGACGCACTGCTTCACAATCACCAAACCGAGACCGGTTCCAGGGATTTCCCCGGCATTTCGCCCGCGTTGAAAGGCGACAAACAAATGGGGCTCATCCTCGGGATGGATGCCAATGCCGCGGTCTTGGATTTCCAACTCGGCCACCGCACCATCGCGCCGGACGGTGAAGCGCACGGCTGGTCCGCCGGGCGAGTATTTTACCGCGTTTGAAAGCAGATTTCCGATGATGTGGCGCAGCAGGCTTTCATCGCCAAGAGCCGGGCAGTCGATGTCATCAAGCGTCAACTGGATGCGTGAAAGCCCCAGTGTGGCCGGCGTCTGCTCGTCCACGATGCGGCGGCAGAAATCGCCGAGATCCACCGCATCGCGGCGATAGGTCATGTTTGGCGATTCCACTTTCCCCACCAGAAGCACCTCTTCCATGAGACCGCTCATCTGTTGGGCCGAGTGGCGGATATCGTCTAGCTGATGGGCGCGTTCGCAATCGCTAAGGCGGTCATGGTAGCTGTGCAAAATGTCTGCCGCGCAATAGATGACACCCAGCGGGCTTCGGAATTCGTGCGAAACGAGATTCACGAAATTGGTCTTCATTTGCACCAGCTCCTTTTCGCGTTCCAGCGCCAGCCGCAATTTCTCCGCGACGATGTCTCGCTCCCGCGTCTCGATCGCCAATGCCACCAGATGGCCGACGCTGCGTGCCATGTCCACCTGGCCTTCTGTCCAGCGGCGCTTCTCGCCGATGTGTTCCAGGCAGATCACGCCGATCAGTTTCCCGGAGCGGTGAACCGGGGCGTCCAGCATCGAAGTGATGCCCAGCGGCTGGAAATACGTTTCCTGGAAATCTATCAGACGTGGGTCCGCCATCACGTCGTGCGAGACGACGAGATTGGACGGCTCCCGCAATGCGGCGAAATAGCCGGGGTACTGCGCTGCGGTGAGGCGCAACGGGTTTCCCGTCTCGCAGCGCCCGGTGGAAAGGGTGAACTGGGTTTCCAACACGATCGCGCTGCCAGCATCCTCCAGCCGGTAATAGGCGGCACGTTCCACGCCTAGCAGCAACGCGATTTCCCCCAGCAGCTCCGGCAGAAGCTCGTCCAGCGGGGTGACGCCCACCTGAGTGACCACCCGGTCGAAAAGGGATCTGGAATGGCGAGAGGACATTTTTCTGTGGCGGCTGGCAGGAGGCCGCAGGATGGGTTGCGGCACCCGGGATGGAAGACTAAAGTCGCTCCCGCCGGCCTCCGGGGGGATACTTTAGTCCCATTGTCGGATCAGCGGCAGACGGTAAAACCGCCGAAATCGAAGTGCCCGTTGCTTCGATGAAAATAGATTTTCTGAAATTCTGTTTCGTTTCTGCCGACGCGGGCCTTCACCAACGGCAGGCTGCTAAATTTTCAACGACCCTCCCTCCATGGCCACGCTCAATCGCCCGGATACCACGATCCACTACGAACTTGCCGGAACTGCCGGTCCGCCGGTTCTGCTGGTGCAGGGAATCGGCGTTACAGGCGAGGCGTGGCGGCGGCAGGTTGAGGTTCTCAGCCAAACTTGCCGCACGCTGGCGTTCGACAATCGTGGCATCGGGCGCAGTCTGCCATGCGCGGGATTGATTTCCATCAACGCAATGGCGGAGGACGCCTTCGCCTTGATGGACGCGGTGGGCTGGGAATCCGCCCATGTCGTCGGCCACTCGATGGGCGGACTCATCGGCCAGCAGATGGCCATCGACGCTCCCGGTCGGGTGCGGAGTCTGGCGTGCGTCTGCTCCTTTTCCCGGGGGAAAGACGCGGCACGGCTCACACTCCCGGTTCTCTGGATGGGTATTCGGACCCGGCTTGGCACCCGCAAGATGCGGCGCAATGCATTTCTAAATATCCTTTACTCCGCCGACCGACTTCGCCGGTCGGATCTTCCAAATCTCGCCGCCGAAACCTCCTCTCTCATCGGGCGCGATCTCGCCGACAGTCCGCCTATCCTGATGAAACAACTCCAAGCCTGTGCCCGCCATCACCTCCGCCTGCGGCTTGGCGAACTTGCCAGCATCCCGACCCTTGTCGTCAGCGCGGAGTTCGACGTCATCGCACGTCCGGAATACGGCAAGGATCTGGCAGCGGCGATTCCGGGCGCGGAATTCGCCCTGCACGCGGGCGTGGCTCACGGAAATTTGTTGGAGCAACCAGAATGGTTGAATGAGCGTCTGCTTAATCATTTCGGATCCGGCGAGGGCACTGGAGGCTTGTAGGACTGAACATCTGGAGCGGATAGAAATTCCTCTGGATTGGGTTGCAAGGCTGGAGTGACGGGAGACTCCGATATGCTACTTTAGTGGTATTTTCAACTCGCCGTCCCCTGTCATTCTTGCATCCGTTTAACCAACAGAAACAAACCAAATGACAGACCAGACAACTCCCCAGCTCATTGACACCCCGGCCAATATCCAAGGCGGCGCGCAATACCAGCAACTCGCCTACGTGGACGCTTACGATGCCGTTCTGAATGCCGACTACGCGTTCGTCGCCTACAAGGAAACCGATAGCAGCGGTGACTGGCGCGTGCGGATCAATTCATCGCAAGGCGCCGGCGCGATGTTCGAACCCGCAATGATGAAAAGCAATGCCCGCTCAACCGGAGCGCAGGGCAAGCCCTGGTTTCAGTGGGGGTGGAGCTTTGATCAAAGTGACGGCGACGCACGCTGGATACAGTTCCGCGTCCATGTCGCGGACGGACTGCCGTCCGGGATCGAAATTTTTGTCCAGCTACGCAAGTTCGACGGCACGGCGGATACTCCGAAGTCTGTGACGTTCCCTTGGCCAGTCTGAGCCTAACACTCGCAAACCATGACTTGGCTTCAGTCCATCATCATCGCCGTCCTGACCGGCTCGCTCGGCCTGATCTGCGGCGCAATCGTCATGGCTGGGTGCGCTTACTGGCATAACATTTCCCATTTCGAGGGAAAGGCGGACTTTGCCATCGTCGGCGTGGCGCTGCTCGGTGGCATTGCCGCGTTCATCGTTGGGTTGGTGACGGCTCGTGTGGTTGCGGCAGGAGTGTCCCCGACTTTCATCAACGGGTTGGGGACAGCAGCGGGCATCGTTGTTGGATTTTCCGCGCTCGCAGCGGGTCTGGGTTGGTTGACCGGCGATCCTACGCCCCGCATCGAAGCCGCGAAGCAAGCAGGCGACGAGCCGGTATTCCATGATTATGAGGCGGCGAAGATCGAGGCGGAGCAGGCCGCGTTCGAGGCTATCCCGGACGGAGCGCCGATCGAGGCTTGGCTGGAATGCACGAAGTATGGTGCGACGAAAGAACGGTATGCCGTTGTGCTCCGGCGGGTCACCGCCAAGACCGGTTGGGAGGTGGAACTGGCCGCGTTGATGATGAACCAAGACCCCCGGCTCTCCGAAACAGCCATGCGATTTGTCCAGGAACTGCCGCATCCTCCCCCTGGACTCGTCGCGGCAGTGAACGCGGCGGGGCGGGATCTCGCCGAACGAATTCGCCAGTTCAACGCCACTACGGTGGAGCAAGATCCCCGCTATCAAGGTGCGGGGGACGCTTCGCTTCGTTTCAGTGGCTGGATGGCGGCGGCGCGGGCGCTACGCGAGAAGTGCGGCGGCGATTTCGTCCCTGAACTGTGCGAGATCCTGGAACTCTCACGCGTCCGCAATGACAGTAGCGTGATGCGGACGGATATCCGCCGCGTAGCCAGCTACTATGCGAAGGAATGGGCCGGACTCGAACCCTTGCCGGGTGATCCGCCGCCTAGGTAAGGGCCCTCCATGAAAATGAATGCTGAAGACAACCGCCGGCTCGCCGCCTTTCCGGATGTGCTCCGGAATTTGGTTATTCAGGAACTGGCCGCTGGCAATGAGATCAGCGAGTTTTCCGGAAGCTTTCCCGCTCCACCCGTCGGGGACTGCGTCAAGCTACTGCGGCGTGTCTCCACCCGACCGCGAGAATCAGGGAATGGCATCGATTTTTACGAGCGAAACAGCTCGTCCTATTCCGGCGAGTTCACCGATGCGAAGCGGTTTCACTTTATCCTAGAACCTCCCAATCCGCCGCCGCCGGAAGTGGATATGAACGCCATCTGCGGGGGCTGCCCGGAAGAGCTACAAGTCTCTGCCTTAAAGTCGGCAACGCAAACTGCTGTGGATCGTTTTCGCGAAAGCATGGTCTGCAATTTCGAACGCTGGCACGACGGCATCGGTTACGATCTGGAAATTCTCAAAGCCGCCACGCCGGAAGAGCTGTTGGAGATCGAGGAGCTATTGATTTCCAGAGGGGTAAATGACTGGCGGGATGTCGAAGCTCTGGCAGCTCTGGATTCGCCCCGCGCCCGCGTGCTGTTGCGCCAGACGCTCAAGACTGGCGAACTCGCCCAAGCTGTGAGTCGCTACGCGCCGCAGTTGGTGAACGGGGATGAGCGCATCTCCACTCTGGTCGCTGCGCTGGAAGAAACCGATTTCCACACTGGACTCACGCAGGCTCTTCTGGAGGTGGAATCATTTCATCCGCCCGAAGTCATCGGCGCCCTACTGCGTGGCGTGCTGGAGCGGAATGGCGATCACGCCTGCCACTTCGCCGCGATGCTGATGTTTCTCCATGGCCAAGCGGATTCCTCCTTCGACTGGGAACACCGCCCGTTCTACCTCCGCTTCAACACTGACGACCGCACCGAACGGGAAGCCATTTTCCGCGAACTTTGCGATCGGATATCGGTTTCATATGCGCCGTTTCTAACGGCCTAGAATTAAATTCTGTTCAAGGGGACGGCGAGGTTGGTAGATCCCACGTCACCCTGATTTTATGACGCTTTGCATAGGGCTTCCCGGCAGCAAGGAGAGTGTCACACCTTTCCTGATAGCCTTCAGCATACTTGTCGGCGATAGCCCTGTAAACTGCCTCTAGTTCGGCTTTTTCGGCACCACTGTCATAAAGGTCTGCCAAGTGGCTGTATTCGTTTCGATAGACCGGCAACACGTAGTCGTAGAGGGAGATGGATGCCTGCAGCATCTCGCGATTGTCGTCGGATTCAGGGATTTTTTTCGTCTTTTGAAATGATTCGTCGATTCCACCAATGCAACTATCCACGAATGCCTTCCGAGTCATGATGCCGGTTCCACCCGAGGGCGTCAGTATAGCGGCCGGGTTTTCGAGTTGATACCTCATGCCGTTTCCAGCGAAGCCGCTCATGATGTTCGTGTTGATCACCGCGCCGGCAAAAGTTTGCTCCGGCGTGGCCTTTTCACAGGATGAAATGAGACAGACACACGCGGCGGAAAGAAATGTGGTGAAAAGTTTTTTCATTGGGATGGGATTGAGTGGTTGGAATTGAATTCGAAAAGAAGCTCGGATTTTCCGCACCTGATTGCACGGGTATTTCGGTGCGGCGGCAGGGTACTTTAGTGGTATGGACGGATCATGGGAAACGGCTGTAGATAGGGGCTTGTCAAACTTCCATCCACCTATGAATGCACATTTTTTCCGAACGCTTGCTAAGTCGGCTATTGCGACCTCCTTGCTCACGCTGCTCACAGCCTCGCCACTTCAGGCCCAGGTTCCGCAACTCATCAACTACCAAGGCCGCGTGACGGTGGGCACCACCAACTTTGATGGGGTGGGCCAGTTTAAATTCGCACTCGTCAAGTTACCGGACCGGGGGGACGGAGGGGCATTGATCATACCGGTCCAGGAATTGGCCATGGGATCGTAGCGTCCGCAACGGCAACTGACTGCCAACCTTTTCCTGGATGATGCAACCACCCTTTTCGTCGCGC
>Ga0335397_10013242_pt1 | contig 10049 bp, 7 predicted proteins | sample MAT04_FD_205740 | JGI IMG/M metagenome (GOLD analysis project Ga0335397, IMG submission 205740) | Freshwater microbial communities from Lake Fryxell liftoff mats and glacier meltwater in Antarctica - MAT-04 (spades assembly) (version 2) ...
AGGGCAACCGCTGGCGCGAATCGACCCTCTTCGCCGTCCTCCTCGCCGGCGGCGCGGCGCTGCTCTTCATCACTGCGCTGGGGCAACCACTGCACTACTTTGGCGGGAATTGATCATGGATATCCTATCAAGCCTCGCTCTCGGCTTCATGACGGCGGTCTCGCCGATCAATTTATGGATGTGTACGGTCGGTGTCTTTGTCGGCACGCTGATTGGCGTTCTTCCCGGAATCGGGCCGATTGCGACGATCGCCATGCTTCTGCCGCTGACCTTCTCCCTGCAACCGGTGGGCGCGCTGATCATGCTCGCCGGGATCTATTACGGCGCGCAATACGGCGGATCGACGACGGCCATTCTGGTCAATTTGCCCGGCGAAGCGTCCAGCGTCATCACGACGATAGACGGCTATCAAATGGCACTCAAAGGCCGCGCCGGACCTGCGCTGGCGATGGCCGCCATCAGTTCCTTTATTGCCGGCACGATCGCAACCATTCTTGTCGTCGTCGCTGGCCCGAGTCTCGCGAGCCTCGCCAATCACTTTGGCGCCACCGAGTATTTTTCGATGATGGTTCTCGGCCTGGTGGCGGCCGTCGTCCTTTCCAGTGGCTCGATCTTCAAATCACTGGGGATGGTCGTTGTCGGCCTCCTTCTCGGCCTGGTCGGTACCGATGTCAATACCGGCGCCCAGCGCTTTACCTTTGGCCTCCCCATTTTGGCTGACGGCCTGGGTTTCGTTCCTCTTGCGATGGGAATGTTTGGTATTGCGGAAATCATCAGTAATCTCGGAAAGCCGGTCGAAGAGCGGTCGCTGCTGACCGAAAAGATCTCGGGTCTGATGCCTACGCTGGCGGATTTCAAGGCGTCGGCGGGGGCCATCATTCGCGGAACGGGTCTGGGCTCGATTCTCGGCGTGTTGCCCGGCGGCGGCCCGACGCTGGCCTCCTTCTCGGCTTATGTGTTCGAAAAGAAGATCTCGGACAAGAACGGCACCTTCGGCAAAGGCGACATCCGCGGTGTGGCAGCCCCGGAGGCCGCCAACAACGCGGCGGCGCAGACGTCGTTCATCCCGATGCTGACGCTGGGTTTACCCTCGAACGCGACGATGGCCCTGATGATCGGCGCCATGACCATTCACGGGATTGCGCCGGGCCCACAGGTCATGACCGAACAGCCGGCGCTATTCTGGGGCCTCATCGTATCGATGTGGATCGGCAACCTGTTGCTGCTGGTTATCAATCTGCCGCTCGTCGGACTCTGGGTGAAACTTCTCAAGGTTCCTTATCGTCTCCTGTTCCCGGCAATCGTTCTGTTTTGTGTGACCGGTGTCTATGTCATCAATCTCTCGGTCGCAGAAGTTTACATGATGGCCGCCTTCGGCCTGATTGGCATTGCCCTGCACCGTTGTGGCTGCGATCCGGTTCCGCTGCTGCTCGGTTTCATCCTCGGGCCGATGATGGAAGAAAACCTGCGCCGTGCGCTCCTCCTTTCCGCCGGCGATACGACGGTCTTTTTCACGCGCCCGCTGTCGCTCGGCCTGCTGCTTGTTTCGGCGGCGCTCGTCGTCATCTCGATGTTGCCGGCACTCAACAGGAAACGCGAGGAAGTGTTCGTCGAAGACGACTGAGAGCACGTGCCTGTTCAAGAAAGTCGTTGCGTTGCCACTAACGAGCAAAAGACACGATGAGCCCGGGATGCCAGCAGGATTTCGGACCCTTGTTTTTGGACAACCCGAGAAAGACGAACAATGGCTACCCCTACTGGCTCGCGGCTCTTGCCGGCCAATGACCCGTGCGGGCCCGCACACGCCGTTACTTACGATGTGCTCGAATGTACCGATGCCGGACCGAATCCGCCCGCGACCAAGCGCATCCCCGCCGGGTGGTCTGCTTTTGCCCTGGTGTATGGCCGTAAGCTCGCCCTAAAGCCAGTCAACGCGGCAACGGTGCCCTGCCACAGGCCGGTCTGGTTGCGCCTGACAACAGCGATTGACGATCGCGTCCTGCGGACGATAGCGGTAAGCCTGCCGAGCGGCAAGTCGCTGGGAATTCTTGATCTGCGCTACGCGCATGCGATCGAGATGTTCGAACTGGAATTAGTGGGCGACGACGCCTTGGCAGCGCGGCGCGACGGCGTCGTCCTCAGCCTGCAGGACGATGACGATCCGATCTGGTTTTTCTCGTCGAGTGGCGGCTCGGATCTTGCGCTGCCGACGGAATACCATCCGCACCTGATGTCGGCGCAAGATACGGTCGATCGTACCAACGAGTTTCACAATCGATTCGCCTCGCTCGCTTCGCTCCAGGGTTTCGGCTGGATGGAAGGTTGCATTCTGGACGGCTTGCGCGGTCTCGAACGTTTTGCCGAAGACAAGGCGCGCTACAGGCAAGCGCGCAAGAGTCACTGGAGCGTTTTTGCCGGATCGGGCGGCGAATTGAGTTACGAATCACCGCGCAGTGAGGTGTTCACCAGCAGCGTGTACGGCATCGAGGGGGGGCTGCCGTTCGCTGACCTTGCCTTTGATGATCCGCAGCATCCGTGGCTTGCGCACTTTGCCGCCGCCATGGCGCGCTTGCGGCGTCCGGACGGTGCCATCCAGGACGCGGAATTTTTGTCCGCTGAAGGAAGTTACACCGTCGCCTTCCCCTTGGCCGCGCTCGCTGGCGCCTGGATTTCGCCTGAATTGGCGGCAGAAGCGTTGAATCAGCTGCGCATCCGCAAGGCTCGCCTTTGGCATGACGATGCCTTGTGGCTGCGCTGCACGGACAGCGGCGAGCGCAGCTTCCGTAACTGGGCTCGTGCCATCGCCTGGTATCTGCTCGGCTTGATGCGCACCCTGGAACTGCTGCGTACCGGTCCTTGCGAAACCTCGGATCTCGAAACTGAGGCCGTACGTGTTGCCAAATGGACGCTTGCCCACCAGCGTGACGACGGTCTTTGGTCCGTATATGTCGATGATCACGCGCTTGCGGCTGACAACTCGGGTTCGGCAGCTATTGCCACGGCGCTCGCACTCGGCGCCCGCATTGGCCTTCTTTCGCCCATCGAAGCCGATGCCGCCAGGCACACACTGGCGAGCCTCGAGCAGCACCTTACGCCCGATGGATTCCTGGGCGGAACATCGCAAGCGAACCGCGGCGGCGAAGTGCTGCAGCGCAGCGACTATCGTGTCCTGTCGCAAATGGCAATGGGATTAAAAGCACAGCTCCTCGCCGAAATCCTGGCACTGGAGCAAACTATTTCTTGAGCGTTCGATACTCGAAATCGTCCATCTGCGCGGCAACGATGATCTCGCTGGCTTGAAAATGCTCCTGCATCAACGAATACGCCAACGGCGCGTCACGGTGCATGATGGCATTGGCCAGCGCGAAATGTCTTTGATAGGTTTTTTCGGGGTCGCGGTCCGCCTTGCGCGCATAAAGCGCGTGGATTTCATCTTCCATGATGCCACGCAGCGCGTCCATCAAGAACGGCAGGAGCGTGTTACGTGAGGTGTTGGCGATGAAGCGGTGGAAGGCCACATCCCAGACCACCCACTCTTCGAGCTTGTTCTTGCTTTCCTGCAACTTGCTAACAATTTTCTGCAGTTCGTCGATTTCTTCCTCGGTGATGTTTTGCGCGGCGGCAGGGGCGGCGATGCACTCAATGGCTTTGCGGATTTCGATGATGTCCTTGAATTTCTGCCTGCCGCCGGCAATGGCAAACCTGAACATCAGCGACAGCGTATCTGCCTTGACCTGACCGATTGTCGAGGGCCTGCCTTGTCTGATATCAATGAGACCGAGGACCGAGAGATGCCGCAAGGCGTCCCGAACAGTCGGCTTGCTAACATGGAAGGCGTTGGCAAGTTCGGTCTCCGAGGGCAATTCGTCGCCAGGACGAAGCGCGCCCGAAAGGATTTTGTTCTTGATGTGGTCGAGCACGGCCTCCGAGAGCCGAGGCCGCATTGCAGGCACTGCGTTTTCCAGTTCAAGAGGCATGGTTTACTTCGCTGTTTAATCCATCGGGATGGCTGAGGCTTCTGCCATGCCCCGTATGTACCCGACGGCGAAAAGATTGCCTAGCATGTCGTAGCCGACTGAGGTGCTGAGGTTTGCGTTCCCGCCTTCGTGTTTGACGTCTTCGCTGGACATTGAAGGCACGTGATCGGGGCGGATCAGACCATCAAAACCGGATTCGTAATAGGTACGCAGCAGCGCCGGCATATCGTGCGGGCCATCATCGTGGAAAGTTTCAACGAATTTTTCAGCCGTACCACGGACATCGCGAAAATGCGCAAAGGCAATCTTGTTGCCAAATTCCCTGATGAGGCGAGGAATATCCTCGCCCATGAGCATGAAGTTCGATTGGCAGAAAGTGATTTTATTGCTCGGCGACGGCGCGAATTCCTGCACGCGCCGGAAACAATCGGCGCTGTACAGGATGCGGCCAATGCCGCACAGACTGGGCAGAGGCGGGTCATCGGGGTGGAGACTGAGGACGACGCCCGCTTTCTCGGCGACGGGAAGAACGCGGCTTATGAAATAAGTCCAGGCGTCCCAGATCTGTTCCGATGGCACCTCCCCGTATTGGGTCAGCGGGGCGTTCCTGGCGATTTCCAGGTCGAACGAACTCGCCATGGCGCCACCGCGCGTTGGAACGGCGGTGTCGGTGCGGAACCAGCCAATCCCGGCCATGAAGTTGTAGCACAAAATATTGACACCGCACTTGCCCATATTGACCAGCATTTGACAGTACTTTGCGATGTCATCGTCGCGACCGGGCAGGCCAAACTTGATGCGGGTCATGTCGAACTGATCGCCTTCAAGGGCGTACAAGGTCAGGCCGGCCTTGGCAAACCGGTCCTTGGCACTTTGCAAAACGCCAAGATCCCAAGGCGGGAGATCCCCCGTCAAGTCGGGATTGAGTTTGGCGATAGCATAGTTGATGCCGATTTGCTTGCTGAGGACCCACTGGCTACTTTCCATGGGGGGGAGAAGAAGTCCTAGTTTCATCGTTTTCCTCACTCGGTTGAAGGCACACGCCGCAGTCCTCGAACTCGACGTGAAATAGTTGAAAGGGCTGTTGACAGTGTTCAACTTATCAGATAACTTGTAAGTAGTAAAGCATTTTAACTCGTGGCTAACTTACAGTCACTTTTAGGGGAATGATGATGAGCGTTGAAAAGAGTCTGATGAAGTTGGACAAGCTGATTGCCCTTCGGGAAGCGCCGATGGTCGATCTCCCAATTGCGCTAAATGAACTTTGTGACCGTTACGAGGCGCTGTTCACGAGTGCGGTGAATGATGTATTGCGGGAGTTTGGCTTGTGTGACCAGGCCCTGCCGCACGATATTACGCCGCTGCGCGACAACATGAAGAAGTGCGGCGTCGTCTTCACGATCAAGAGTTCAAAGAACCCGACGATCAGTGGCGAGATGATCGGTCGCGCTCACATGCTCGATGCCATGCCGAAAGATTGCATGGTGGTATGGGAAACGGGCGGCGACGATCAAAGCGCCCACTGGGGCGAGATCATGACCGCGTCGTCGATCGTCCGCGGTGCGCGTGGCGCTGTGGTTGACGGGGGGCTCAGAGATACGGCCCAGATCCTGGGCCAGGGATTTTCCGTCTGGAACAAGTACCGCACCAGCAACGGCGCACTTTCCCGTTGCAAGGTCGAGGCGTTTAACGTTCCGGTGCGGATTGGCAATGTAATCGTCAATCCGGGCGACATCATGTTTGCCGACATTGACGGTGCGCTATTGATCCCGCGCGCGCTGGCCATTTCCGTCTTGGAACGCTCCGAAGAGCTGGCATTCAATGAAAAGGGAATTCGCGAATGGGTTGAGCGGGGAGACTCGGCGGTCGACATCATCGAGCGTGGCGGATACTTCTAGCCGAACGCAATCAGGAAATAAGCAAACGGATCAGGTCGACGCGCGAGCTGATCCGTTCGTAACAAATCCCCCCGCTTTCTTAGGAAACAGCGCATGAATGAATATCTGAGCGATGATTTTCTGCTGGTTTCAAGCGTTGGAAGATCGCTCTATCACGAGCATGTCGCGTCGCTGCCCGTCGTCGATTATCACTGTCATATTGACCCGCAGGCCGTTGCCGACGACCGGAAGTTTGAGGATATCGCCGAGCTTTGGGTGTGCAAGGATCCGTACAAGTGGCGGGCAATGCGCATGAACGGTATTGCTGAGCGGGAAATTACCGGGGAGGCGACGAATCGGCAGAAGTTCACGGCTTGGGCGAAAACGGTCCCTTACACGATAGGAAACCCGCTCTTTCACTGGAACGCCCTGGAGCTCAAGCGTTACTTCGGGGTGACCGATCTCCTCACGCCTGAATCGGCCGATGCCATCTGGGAGCAATGTAACAGCCAGCTTTCCCTGCCCCGATGTTCCGCGCGGGGATTGTTGCAGCAGGCGAATGTCAAATTAATTTGTACCTCGGACGATCTACTCGATTCGCTGGCGCCACACCGGCAGATGTTTGAGGAAAAGAGCGCATTGACAATGCTGCCCTCGCTACGCGCCGACAGCCTGCTGGCTGTTGAGACGACGGGATTTGTTCCGTTCTGCCGGGCGCTCGGCGCGAAAACCGGGATCGTTGTCGACAGTCTCGCTGCCTTCAAATCCGCGCTCAAAGTCCGCCTTGACGTCTTTGCTGAGCTCGGTTGCCGCTTTGCCGATCACGGTCTTGACAAGCCGGTCTTTGAACCGATTGCCGAAGCCGAAGCAGCTCGCCTGTTTGCAAAGCGGATTAACGGGGCCGGCTTGAGTGACCTCGAGCTGCTGCAATTAAAGACCACGCTCCTCGTGTTCGCCGGCCAGGAATACGCAGCGCGTCACTGGGTCATGCAACTGCACATCGGCGCCCAGCGGGCAACGAGCGATCGCTTGCGCAGCTTGGCCGGCCCGGCGGGCGGCTATGCATGTATCGGCTCATCTTCAGACGTCGTTCCGATAAGCCGGTTTCTGAATCATCTTGAGACCAGCGGAAGTTTGCCGCGGACGATCCTGTATACGCTTAATCCCTCCGACACCGACATGTTCGCCTCGCTGACCGGATCTTTTGCCGAAGACGGCGTTCCCGGAAAGATTCAGTTCGGACCCGCCTGGTGGTGGAATGACAACCGCGACGGTATCGTCAGGCAATTGCGTGCCTTGGGAAATCTCGGATTGCTGGGCCGGCACATCGGTATGACGACGGATTCGAGAAGTCTGTTGTCGTATTCGCGGCATGAATATTATCGGCGCATCGTCTGTAATCTGTTCGGCGAATGGGTTGAAGCCGGTGAGCTGCCGAGAGATGAGTCGATCCTGAAGAAACTGGTTCAGGATATTTGCTTTTTCAACGCCAACAACTGGCTTGCAATCGATCAAGGAGAGTGCCGTGTCTGAAAAAAATCTTGAGGGACGAGTGGCCATTGTTACAGGCGGTGGCGGTGTTCTGTGTTCGGTCATCTGCAAGGATCTGGCACAGCGCGGCGCTAAAGTGGCCGTTCTCGGGCGCAGTCTCGAGTCAGTCCAGTTCGTCGTTGACGAGATCGTCGGCGACGGTGGTCAGGCGATTGCTTTGACGGGCGACGTAACCAACGTCGACGCCATGAAGGCGGCCCGCGAAAAAATCAGGGCTGCCTTTGGCGCGTGCACCATTTTGGTCAACGGCGCGGGCGGCAATCAGGCGCCGGCCATCACCAGCACGATCACCTACGACCCCGCCGAACTCGACGGAACCAACCCGGAAATCAAAGGCTTCTTCAACCTCGATATGGGCATGTTCCATCGCGTTGTCGAGGTCAACATCATGGGCACCGTGATTCCGTCACAGATTTTCGGCGAGGATATCGTGCGCGCCGGCGGCGGCGTGATCATCAACTTTGCCTCGATGAACAGCTATCGCCCGCTTTCTCGGGTCGGCGCCTATGGCTCGGCCAAGGCTGGTGTGCGCAATTTCACCGAGTGGCTGGCGTGCTATCTGGCGCCGGCAAACATACGGGTCAACGCCATCGCCCCCGGCTTCTTCGTCAACGATCGAAGCCGGAAAATCCTGATGACCGAAGACGGTGGTTTGAGTTCTCGCGGTGAGAACGTGATGCAACATACGCCGATGAAACGCTTTGGCGAGGCAGCCGAGCTGCTCGGTTGTTTCAATTGGCTCATTGACGAAAAAGGGGCCGGCTTTGTCACGGGGCAAACGGTCGCCGTTGACGGCGGCTTCCTCGCCTCCTCAGGGCTTTAGGCAAACGCTGATTTGCGTCATCCCGGCGAAAGCCGGGGTCCAGTTCGTAGATCCTGCAAGGCCAGTACAAAGCGATGGGCAAGGACATGACCGACAACGCATCCAAGATCCTTTACGCGCGGCTCCTCGATGCCCTGCCCAAGAATCAGGTCATAAGCGACAGCTTGCGCCGGCTCGCCTACGGGACCGATGCCAGCTTTTATCGCCTGATACCCGAGGTGGTTGCCGTTGTCGAAACCGAAGCGCAGGTGCAGTCCGTGTTAGACGTGGCGCGAGCCCATGGTCGACCGGTCACCTTCCGCGCCGCCGGCACCAGCCTCTCCGGACAGGCGATAACCGATGGCATCCTGGTGCTCATCGGTGACGGGTTTGCCAGCTGCGAGATCGCTGCGGACGCCAACACGGTCCGCCTCGGGCCCGGCATCATCGGTGGCGTGGTCAACGCTCGCCTGGCTCCGTTTGGTCGAAAAATAGGACCTGACCCGGCGTCGATCAATGCCTGCAAGGTCGGCGGCATCGCGGCAAACAATGCTTCGGGTATGTGTTGTGGTACCGCCCAGAACAGCTACCGCACGCTCGCCGGTTTGCGCGTGATTCTCGCTGACGGCAGCGTCCTCGACAGTGAAGATCCGACCAGTGTCGCCGAATTCCGACTAAGCCACCGCAGTATGCTGGGCGAGCTAGAAAAGCTTGGCGCAAGTACCCGAGAAAACACACCACTCGCCGAACGCATCCGGCACAAATACAGAATAAAGAACACCACCGGCTATAGTCTCAACGCGTTGGTCGATTTTTCCGATCCGATCGAGATCCTTACGCATCTGATGATCGGATCCGAAGGAACGCTCGGTTTCATCTCGCGCATCACTTATCGCACGGTCGCCGAAGATCCTTACAAGGCCAGCGCGCTCGTTTTCTTTCCGAACATCGAAAGCGCCTGCCAGGCCGTTATCCAGCTCAAGTCAACAGCAGTGGCCGCGGTTGAACTCCTCGACCGCGCCGCGCTGCGTTCGGTCCAGGACAAACCCGGCTTGCCGCCGACACTGCGCACATTGACCGACGAAGGCGCGGCATTGCTCATTGAGGTGCGTGGCGAGACCGCCGCTTGCCTTCACCAGCGAATTGACACGGTGCTTGGCGCGGTGGCAGGAATTGCCACCGTTGACCCGGTGCAGTTTTCAAGCGATCCCCTGACCTGTGAAACGTACTGGAAAGTGCGCAAGGGGACTTTTCCTTCGGTCGGGGCGATGCGCCGCGCCGGTACCACCGTCATCATCGAGGATGTGGCCTTCCCGATCGAGTCCCTGGCGGCTGCGACGCTTGACCTCCAGGCCTTGTTGCGTTCGCACGGCTACGACGAAGCGATCATCTTTGGTCATGCGCTTGAGGGCAATCTGCACTTTGTCTTCACGCAGGATTTTGCTGATTCAAAGGAAGTTGAGCGCTACGCCCGGCTGATGGACGACGTCTGCGCGCTGGTCGTCGATAAATACGACGGCTCGCTCAAGGCCGAACACGGCACCGGCCGCAACATGGCGCCTTTTGTCGAAAGGGAGTGGGGGCGCGAGGCGACTGACCTGATGCGCTGTATCAAACGGCTCTTTGATCCGCATGACCTGCTCAATCCCGGCGTCATTCTCAACGACGATGCGCAGGCTCATCTGAAACACCTGAAGCCCCTGCCCGCTACGAATGACGCCGTTGACCAATGCATTGAGTGCGGTTTCTGCGAACCCTTGTGTCCATCGCACCAACTGACGCTTTCGCCGCGCCAGCGGATTGTCAGTTGGCGCGAACTGTCTCGCCGCGCGACCGTGGGGG
>Ga0335397_10013244_pt1 | contig 10047 bp, 5 predicted proteins | sample MAT04_FD_205740 | JGI IMG/M metagenome (GOLD analysis project Ga0335397, IMG submission 205740) | Freshwater microbial communities from Lake Fryxell liftoff mats and glacier meltwater in Antarctica - MAT-04 (spades assembly) (version 2) ...
GCATGCCGAGCAGGCGCGCGCTGACCTCGCGACAAGCTTCGACTTGTGCAAAATGTCCCTCGCGACCTTTCATCCCGCGAAGTTTATCCTGCCAGTAGGTTTCGATCGCGTCGCCGACGCAGCGCGGTGGAATGCTCTCGGCGGCCGTGTTGAGATAAGTAATTCCCGACAGCGTGGGAAAATCGTGAAGGCGCGTGGATTCGGTCAGCATGAATGTCCTGAGGGTTAACTACGTTGCGGTTGGGACATCACTCCTCCGCCAAAGGAATCGCATGGCGATCACGCCGATCCAAGGTGCCAGGCCGGCAACGAGCAGGCCGGTGTCGTAGGTCTTGGTGTGATCGGCGAGCCATCCGAAGGCGCTATGGAGCGGCGAGGTCACGGCCCACACCCACATGCTGAGAAGTCCGGTGAGGCGACCCACATGACGGTCGGAGAGTTCCTGCACGAACGAGTAGTAGCAGGGAAACAACGCGAGTGCGCCCGCGCCGATGAGGAGGAGGACTGCGAGGAGCAGCGGGCCTTTGCCCAGCCAGGGAATGAACACGCTCAACGAAGTGAGCACGCACGCACCGGCATACACCGTCCGCTGCGCGTCATGCGGCGTGCGGCCCCGGCGGCGGATCAGCCAGACGGAAACAATTCCCGCGAGGATACAGCCGACGTCGGTGGCGATGTAATAGATCGAATTGAAATTCAGCGCAGCGCTTTCCTCAAAGCCCCGCCCGGTTTGCAGAAACTTCATGAGCCAGACGCGCGGGATATGCCATACGATCTGCGCGCCGGTGATCAGCAAGGCGACCGCCCAGAAACGGCGACTGCACAGGATACTCCCGAGATCCAGCGTTTTGCTTAGCGGCGTCAACTCGCGCTGGTTCTCGAGGTCACGAGGCCGCAGGAAAATGAACCACAGCGCCACCCACAAAAAACCGGTGGCGCCTACGACGATGAAAGCGGTGCGCCACGATCCATGCTGCGTCGTCATGAGATACTTCATGATCTGCGGCGTGATCACCGCACCGATGGAAGCACCGCTCTGCAACACACTGTTGCCCATCGTGCGGTCTTTCTCATTGAGCAGCGCAAAGGTCGTCTTCAGCGCGCAAGGCCAATGGCCGGCTTCAAAAAAGCCGAGCAGCATGCGACACACGAGCAGCGCGGTGAAGCCGTGGGTGAGGCCCGCAGCCATCCCCATGAGTGACCAGCAAGCGAGCACGGCGGGATAGAGCAGATAGATGCGCCAGCGATCCGCGAGGAATCCAAACACGAGTGACCCGGCAGCGAAGGCCCAGCCAAAGGCGAGTTCGAGATTGCCGTATTGTTGATCACTCAGCTGCATCTCGTGCGTCACGCGCACGGACGCGTTCGCCAGCGTCACCCGATCCATGTAGTTGATCGTCGTCGCGAGCAGCAGCAGGCCGGTGATCCACCATTTCCACGCGGAAGAGCGCTTAGGACCGATCGTCTGATCCTTCATCTGTCCCAGCTCTTTTCCGCCCACGCGATCATACGCTCGATGAGCGAGTCGGTGCCGCGCGTGAATGCTTGAAACGACGCCTCGCCCTTCTCCGCGCTGGCTTCACGGGGATCACCGATGTGCCCGGGTTCGCTGCGGTTAGTCATCGTGATTCCGGGCCGCGACATCCGGCCAGTTAAGTTCAGCAAGGTTCATCGACTTAGTAAGTGGCGCGTCCTCCCGAGAGATCGAAGACCGCTCCGGTGGTGAAGGAGCACTCTTCCGAACACAACCACGCCACCAGCGCGGCTGCTTCCTGCGTCTTGCCGAAGCGACCCATCGGGATTTTGGAAAGCATGTAGTCGATGTGGGCCTGCGACATCTGCTGGAGAATATCGGTCGCGATGACGGCCGGCGTGATGCAATTCACCACCACATTGCTCGTGGCGAGCTCCTTGCCGAGCGACTTGGTTAACGCGATGACGCCCGCCTTCGAGGCGCTGTAATGCGCGGCGTTCGGATTACCTTCCTTGCCCGCGATCGAGGCGATGTTGACGATGCGTCCGTAGCCATTGCGCAGCAGGTGCGGGATGACGGCGCGGCAGCAGTGGAAGGGGCCGGTGAGATTGATCTCGAGCACGCGCCGCCATTCCGCCGGGTCCGTCTCCCACGTCTTCGCGTTGCTTCCGGCGATGCCGGCGTTGTTGACCAAAATGTCCAGCTTCCCGAGCGCCTGCGCCGAGGCTGCCGCGCCGGCCTCCGCAGAATCAGCGCGGGCCACATCCACCACGGCGGTGTGAACGGTACCGAGTGACTTCAATCCCTCCCCTGCCTGTGCGAGCGCCGCAGCATCCACGTCCCAAAGGGAAACGCCGGCTCCCGATTCAAGCAGCCGGCGGGCGATGGCGAGCCCGATCCCGCGGGCGCCGCCGGTGACGATGGCTTGTCGATGGGTGAGGTCAATTTGGTTCATGGTGCGGCGTGGTTTTCAGGTGGAAGTGCGGCGGAATCATCGCTGATCGCTCGCGAGTGGCGTGCGCAGAAAGGCGATGAGGTCGGCCATTTGCTGGGGGCTAATGGCGGCTTCCAGCCCTTCCGGCATGAGGGAGAGGTTCTGGCTTTGCAGCGTCTTGATCTGATTCCGAAGCACGGTCTTGTTTGTGCCATCGACGAGTCTCAGGACAACACTGTTCGCACTCTCCGAAGCGAGCAGGCCATAGATCTGTTCGCCGGTGTTGAGTGTGCAAGTGTACGAGTTGAAGCCGGGCTGGATGTCGGCGCTGGGGTCGAGAATGTTGCCGAGGATCTTCTCCGGCGGATGCTCGACGACCGAGAGTAAATCGGGGCCGAGGTCACGGCCTTCGGGACCGCGTTTATGACAGGCCGCGCAGGTCGCGGTGAAAATCTGGCGGCCATTGGCCGGATCCCCTTTCAGCGACAAGGCGGGGCGATAACTTTCCACGACTTTGCCGCGGGCGGACGATGTCGCAGCGAACACTTTTCCGGCGAGCTGACTGACGCGTTTGGAGTCGTGCTTCAGCAAGCGGGCGCGCTGGGTCGTGTCCACGGCGGAGGCCGGCAGTTCCTGGCGTTCGATGCGCTGGACGAGATCCAGCGCCCACGGCTCGCGGCTCATCCAGGCACCGAGGGCGACCAGGCGGGTCGCCGGACTTAGCGTGGACCACGCTTTGGAAAGGGCGGCCGGCACTTCGGATGCCGCCGTAGCCGCCAGGGCACGAATCGCCGAGGCCTGGACATCGGCTGAGTTTTTCGGATCGAGCCAGGCGTTGAGTTGAGCCAGAGCGGCGGCACGAGTGGCCGCGTCGCGGGTGAGGAGCGCGGAAGCGGTGATGCGTTCGAGAGCAGGAGCGTTCGCGTCAGCAGCGGTGGAGTGAGCCTGGGCGGTGATGGCGGCGGCTTTGCCGAGCAACTGCGCCAGCGCTTCATTGGCCGAAGCTGTGCGGAGTTTATCGAACGTGTTGCCACTCTGCGCGAGTTGATCCTGCAAACGCGCAAAGCCAGCGAGTTGCCCTGCGGTGTAGCGTTCGTGCGTGGCGGTGAAGATGGGCGCAAGCAGCGAAACGAGCGCCTCACGATCGTTCAACCCGAGAGCCACGACCAGCAATGTGTCGGCGAGGGGGTCTTGCGGTTTATCCGCCACTGCTGCGGCCAGCGCGCGAATGTGCGAAGTGGCGGAACTCATCACCGCGGCCACCATCATCGGATCGTCCGCATGCGTAACAAGCAGACGGCCCAACGTCGATCCGGCGAGCGGGTCGGAGGAAGCGCCGAGCGAGAACGCGAGCTGCAGCCGCACCTTCGCGTCCTCGTCATTCATGAGGCGCACCGCAGCCGCGAGCACTTCCGGCGTGAAGCGTGTCTCCGCGAGGCGCAGGGCGTTCTCGCGCACGCCGGCGTGACTGTCGCCCAACGCGCGCGCGACCATCGCGGGCGGCAGTTCGCCGAGGCCGTCGAGCGTGCAAAGCGCGTGCAGCCGGGCGAGCGGGTTCGGGGTGCGCTCGGCCAGTTCCCGTAGCGGAGTCGCGGCGGTTTTGTCGCCGCGCCAGAGCAGGAGCTGCTGCGCCTTGTCGCGCTGCCAGCCGTTGGTGGAATCCAGCGCCGCCACGAGTTTGAGCGTGCTCATTGTGTCGAAGCGCACCGCGAGGAAAGGCGCCGCCGTCGCGCGGCTCACGCGGTAAAGCCGCCCGCGGTCATCGCCCGCACGATAGTGCGGGAGCAGCTCCGCCTTGCCTTCCTTCGGCAGCCAGTCCGGATGCTCGATCATGTAGCGATACATGTCTGCGATCCACAACGCGCCGTCCGGTCCCTCGCGCACCATCACCGGCCGGCACCAGCGGTCCTCGCTGGCGAAAAAGTCGAACTCCCCTTCCCCGGTCGCGCGATTCGCGGTGAAGGTCACACCGCTGTCCGTCAATCGCATGTGCTGGATGAGATTGTGAAATGGCTCGCAGACAAAGGCGTGCGTTTCCGCCGCGGGAAAAAGCTGTCGGTCGCGGTAAATCATGCCGCTGCACGCCGAGGTGAAATGTCCGGCTTGGGCAAAGCTATGGAAACGTTTCTCCGGTGCGCTCGCGGGAGACACCGGCGGGCTCGACGGCGTGAGCAATTGCACCAGCGTCTGCGTCGCGCCGAAGTGCGGGTTGCGCTGCAGATAGTGGTCGGGCAGGACGTAGTGCCAGAGCGGGTTCGCGTTCTGCGTGCCAAACCAACGGCCCCAGTTGTCGCGGTTCCGGCCAAACTGCGTCGGCCCGCTCTGTGGCTCCAGTTCGCCGGTGTCGGGACGGAAGCGGAAGTCGCGACTGCCGACCGTTATTTCCTTCCCGGTACGCGTGGATTTCAGCCGCGTGTTCACGCCGTACTTTCCGTGGTGACCGCCGATCGCGAGATAGACCCAGTTATCGAGTCCCCAGCGCAGTCCGTTCGCGCGGAGCTGCTGATTGCCCTCCTGCAAGCCGCTCACGAGCACCGTCCGCTCATCGACCTTGCCGTCGCCATTCGTGTCGCGCAGGAGCAGAATATCCGGCGCCGCGGAGACGATCACACCGTCGCGCCAGGTCAGGATGCCGTTGGGAAAATTCAGCCTGTCGGCAAAAATCGCAGACTTGTCGTAACGCCCGTCGCCATCGGTGTCTTCGAGCACCCGCACCCGGCCGCCGGACTTCCCATTGTTGTCCATGCCGAGCGGGTAGTCCGCCATTTCCACGACCCATAACCGCCCACGCTCATCCCAATCGAAAGCCACCGGATCGAGCACCAGCGGCTCGGCGGCCGCGAGTTCGACGCGAAAGCCCGCGGGCACGTGGAGCTTCTTCAGCGACTCCGCCGGCGAGAGCGGTTCGCTGACCATCTTCGGTGGCGACAGAGCGACCGCAGCGGGTGTACCGATCGGCTGGCCGGAAGCGGCGTGGAGTTGCTTCGCTTCCTCCGCGGTAAGCACGCGATCGAACAATACAAACTGCGCAAGGTGACCTTGTAGCGGTGCAAAGTGATCGCAACGCGCGCCGAGGAAAAACTCCCGGATGCCGGGCGCAGTGGCGTCGATCTCCGCATCGATCTCTGGTTTCGTTTCGCCATTGAGATAGGCGCGCACCCGTTTGCCGTCGCGGATGAAGACCGCATGGTTCCACGTGCCCGGCGGGATCACGGTCTGACCGGCGACGGATTGATTGCTGGCGTTGCCGTTGAAGACCATCAGCCGCCCGGTGAGTTCGCGGCGATAGGTGCCGCCGATGCCGAGATGATCGCCGGGTGCCTGTTTGTCGCCATTGGGTCCGCGCGAAAAAAGATACGCGGTGACGGCAGAGGCTTCGTTCGGCGTTTCATTGCGAAACCAGAGCGAGACGCTGAAAGCGGGACCGAGCTTGTCGGAGCTGCTGCGGATGCGCCCGGAGTTGAAGGCGGCGAAAGCACCCGGCGCGAATTGCACGGCCGCCTCGATGCTCATGCCCGTGGGAGGCGCTTCGAGTGAGGCGTGAACAATGGGTCTTAAGGCGGCGATGGCCGCGTCGTATCCCTCCGCGAACTTTGGCGCCTGTGAGCGTTCCGCTGCTTCTTTCGCCGCGCGTTCACGCTCGGCGACATCCTTGGCGCGTTGCTCGCCAATGCCGGACACTTTCCAGAAAGCGGCGATTTCCGATGGCGAGAGCGTGCGCGGGAAAACCGCGATCTCGTCCAGCTTGCCCTGAATGCCCTGACCGAAAATCAGGTGATGGTTCTTTGGCTGCACCGGCAATGCCTTGGTGATGTCTGGCATTTCCCGCCCATCCACATGCACGCGCACTTCCTTGCCTTCGCGCGTCAGCACCGCGAAGTGCCAGTCGTCCGCGCGCATTTCGACCTTCGAGGCGGCGCCTTCCAGCGTGAGTTTCACACGATGATCCTTGGACTGCTGACTGACGAGCGATTCGCCGCCCGGCCCGACGACCAGCGTGCCGTGGCGCTCGCTGGCCCCGCTGGCCTCGCCGAGCCAGAACCACAAGGCGATCGAGTAGTGCTCGCCCAAATCTTCGGCATCAGCCTGCAGGTCACCGCCCGCGAGATGGAGTGCGCGGTTGATTTGCTGCGACCCGGAAAAAGCGGAGGGCGTCAGCTTCTCGCGGAGTCCAGTGCCCGTTCCGCTGCCGACACCGGGCAGATACCACGCCGCTCCATTGGTGATCCGGGCACTTGCACCACCGGCCACGGCACTGGCCGCCGCCTTGCCCTCCAGTTCATTGAGCCGCCAGTAAGCGAGTGGCCTAGCATCCAGGATCGCCCGGGCATACGGCCCGTGATCGTCTCTCACGATGCGACGCTTCTGCCCGGTGGCCTCTTCGAGCGCTTCCAGCAGCGTCGCCACGATCTTCGGCTCCGCCTGGACTTCCAACCCAGCCGTTCGAGCCGGCCACGTCGTGTAGCCGCCGAGGACATGCTGCTCGGGTGTGGGAATATAACCCTCCGCTCCGTTGGCTAACTCGATATTAAAGTGCGCGGCTAAAGGCGACTGCACCTTCAGCTTCAAGCCCGTGAGCGCATACACTTCGTTGGGCAACGTGCTGATGCTCAGTTCGCCAATCCGGATGGCTTGCAACTTGATCTCCGTCCTCTGCCTCTCATGCAGGATGAGCGCTTCCTTCGCATAGACCTCCCGCTTGTCTTTAGCTAAGTCGTTCTCGATGCGCGCCGCGATGGGTCTGGCCCACTCGAGACGTTTCTCATCGGGCACCCGATAGTTGAGCGTCAGCTTCTTCTCCACGATCGCGAGCGGCGCCGTGTCGTGATACTGCACCTGCCGCAAGGCCCGCTCCGCATACTTAGCCACGGCTTCCGCATAGGCTTCCGCATCAATCGTCTTCTTGGGTGCACCGTAGTCCATCCACATCAGGTCGCCACTGGTCCCCTGTGACATCGCGCAGACAAACGGCCCGTTACCATCGCCGGTCTGCCCCAAAAGCCGCGCGACGTGCTTGCAAAACAAACCGTAGTAGTCCGCCGAAACCGGAGTCGCGCCGAAGTAATGCTGCGAATAGTTCGCCAGCACGGCAAGCGGCCGACCGTCGCGTGTCTGCACCGAGAGCACCGACAAGCCTGGATCGACCGGACCGGACGGCCCGATGATCTCGTGGCTCAGGTAGCCGGGATGCATATTGGCGAGCCCCGTCGCGTTGCCGAAGGGGTCTACGACTTTGCTCTCCGGTTTGCGAATCCAGCGACGATTGTGAGTGTGCTCCCAATCGTCAATCGACGCCCATCCGATCCTGGCCGGCTGCAGTGCTCCCGCTGCAGCGACAATGCCTTCAGCGATTTTTTTCGGGAGACCAGCCGCATAGTCTTTGTCCACGCGCGTGCCCAGACAGGCCATCGCCGCTGGGGCGGAGTGGGTGTGGGTGGCCGAGACCATCATGTGATCCACCGGTATTCCGCATCGTTCGCTCGCCAACTCCTTCGCCTCGTCGATGAGTTGCCGCGTCATCATGCACGTGTCCACGATGGCGAACGCTAGCTTCGTGCCGCCGTCTTCGAGCACAAAACAGCGGGCGAAAAGCGGATCGTTGACCTTGGTGCCTTTGCCCTCAAGAAAACCGCCCGCGATGATCGCGGGCAGCTTCGCCGGCGTGATGTCGATCGCCACCGCACCGGCCTGGAAGGATATTTCTGCGGCCACGGCGGGTGTGATCGTGAGAGCGGAAGTGATCAGCCACGCGGCGACACCGAGTGGTCTAAGTCGGGACAGGCCTTTCATGGGTGTTCTTTTTTTGGGGGGGCGAATAATCGGGAAGTCTGCCTCTGATCGCGCGAGTGATGTGTGGGAAGGGTTGTTGAGGACTATGCGACGATGTCTTTCACCACGTGCCCGGCGATGTCCGTGAGGCGGAAATCCCGGCCTGCATAACGGTGCGTGAGTTTTTCGTGATCGAGCCCGAGCAGGTGCAGCATCGTGGCGTGCAGGTCGTGGATGTGGATTTTGTCGTCCTGCGCGAAGTATCCGTAGTCGTCGGTCGCCCCATAGGCGATGCCCGGCTTCACGCCGGCACCGGCCATCCACATGGTGAAGCCGTGCGGATTGTGATCGCGCCCGTCGCCGCCCTGCGCAGTCGGAGTGCGGCCGAATTCGCCGCCCCACAGGACCAGCGTATCGTCGAGCAAGCCGCGCGCTTTCAGGTCCTGGAGGAAACCGGCGATCGGTTTGTCCACTTCCGCGGCGTTCTTGGAGTGGCCTTTGAAAAGGTTGCCATGCTGATCCCACTGCACCTCGCCATCGCTGTGGCTGACTTGCACGAACCGCACGCCGCGTTCCAAAAAACGCCGCGCCATCAGGCACTGGCGGCCGAAGTTTTCCGTCACCGGTTGATCCATGCCGTAGAGCTTCTTCGTCGCCTCGCTTTCGCTGCCCACATCCTGCGCTTCGGGCATCGTGCTCTGCATCCGGTAGGCGAGCTCGAAGGAATTGATGCGCCCTTCCAGCGCGAGATCGGCGCCGGAGAGTTCGAGATGTTCGCGATTCATCTTCGCGAGGAAATCGAGCTGCTTCCGCTGCACCGCGCTGCCGTTCAGATCATTGCGGATGTGGCGCACGAGCGCCTTGTCCGACGGGATACTTGCATTGCCGATCGGCGTGCCCTGGCAGTAGGCGGGCAGGAAGGCCGCGCCCCAATTGTTCACGCCGCCGTGTGCGAGTGTCGGGCAGATGGTGATGAAGCCGGGCAGGTTTTCGTTTTCCGTGCCGAGCCCGTAGAGCACCCACGAGCCCATGCTCGGCCGCACCTGCGTGTCGCTGCCGGTGTGCAGTTTGAGCAGCGCGCCGCCGTGCGCGGGATTGGTGCCATGCACCGAGCGCAGGATGCACAGGTCGTCCACATGCTGCGCGACGTGCGGGAAGAGTTCGCTCACCGGCAGCCCGCTTTGGCCGTATTGTTTGAAGCTCCACGGCGACTTCAGGAGCTTGCCCGTTTCGGCAAATTGCACTCGCGGCTGCTTGAACGGATACGGTTTGCCATCGTCGCGCTGGAGCAGCGGCTTCGGGTCAAAGGTGTCCACATGGCTCGGCCCGCCTTTCATGAAAAGGAAGACGATGCGCTTCGCTCGCGCAGGAAAGTGCGGCGGCTTCGGCGCCATCGGGTTCACTACCGCGGCCTGCGCATGCTCACGACCGAGCATTGCTTGCAGCGCGAGGTAGCCAAAGCCCGCGGCGCTGCGCTGCAGCATCGTGCGGCGGGTGATCGGCTGGATGGGTTGCGGATGCATGGCGATTACCTCAGGTAGATGAACTCGTTTGCGGCGAAGAGCGTCTGGCAGAGCAGCGCCCACGCGCGCTCGGGTTTGTCCGCGGCGCTGAAGTCGCGGATCAGAGCGAGCGTATCCGCCTTCTCGTGATCAAGCGGCGGGCGCCCGTAAAGCGCGGCGTAGAGTTGCTGCACGCGCTGTTCGTCGTCCGGTAAAGCGGCGAGCCGTTTCGCGAGCCGCGCGCCGCTTTCCATGACCACCGGCGCGTTCATCATGATCAGCGCCTGCGGGGCGATGACCGTGCTGTTGCGACTGCCCGTGGGCATGGTCGGGTCCGGGTAATCGAACTGCTCGAGCATGTCGTAGAG
>Ga0335397_10013247_pt1 | contig 10047 bp, 10 predicted proteins | sample MAT04_FD_205740 | JGI IMG/M metagenome (GOLD analysis project Ga0335397, IMG submission 205740) | Freshwater microbial communities from Lake Fryxell liftoff mats and glacier meltwater in Antarctica - MAT-04 (spades assembly) (version 2) ...
CGACGGCGACGTCACCATCGTCGCGGACCTCGCCAAGAAGGTAGAGTGGGACCAGGCGCGGCTCGCCGCGGTGGTCGAGCGCATCCGCGCCGCCGGCGACAATCCGGGCGAATACGTCGAGGCGACCTACAAGGTTGCCGAGCGCGCCTACAACGCCTGGCCCGAGCACATCCGCACGGCGTTCACCGCGGCACGCACTGTCCGCACCGGTAAGCCCAGCTTCAAGCTGACGCTCACCTCGACCGAGGGAGGCGTGTGATGGCGCTTCGCATCGTCACCGCCGACGAGCGGCTGTCCGCCGCCGCCAACAAGACCACCATCGCCCTGTTCGGACCGTCAGGTGTGGGCAAGACGACCCAGTTGAAGCATCTGCCGGAGCGCGAGACGCTCTGCATCGACCTCGAGGCTGGCCTCAAGTCGGTGCAGGACTGGCGCGGTGACAGCATCCCGCTGCGCTGCTTCGACGATGCCATCGACATCGCCTGCCTGATCGGCGGGGTGAACCCGGCGGCGGACCCGTCGGGCTGCTTCTCCGAGGCCCACTACCAGCACCTGGCAAAGCTGCACCCTGACCTGGTGCTGATGATCGCTGGCAAGTCGGTGGTGTTCCTGGACAGCATCACCGACCTCACCCGCCAGGCCATGGCCTGGGCCAAGACCAGGCCGGAGGCGTTCAGCGACAAGACCGGCAAGCCCGACACCCGTGGCGCCTACGGCCTGATGGCACGCGAGGTGATCGGGCTGCTGAAGCACCTGCAGCACGCGCCGGGCAAGACAACCATCATGGTCGGCATCCTGGAGAAGATCACCGACGAGTTCGGTAAGGCGACCTGGCAGCCGCAGATGGAGGGCGGCAAGGCCGGCCGCGAGCTGCCCGGCATCGTCGACCAGGTGATCACGATGTCGCTGTTCACCCGCGACGGCGACGTCTGGCGGCATGACCCCGAGAAGGGGACCGAGCGCCGCCTCGTCTGCCGTTCCGGCAACAGCTTTGCGCTGCCCGCCAAGGACAGGTCCGGCCGGCTCGACGAGACCGAGCCGCCTGACCTCGCCGCGCTGCTGCGCAAGATCAACACCGCCCCCTCCCCCATTCATCGCATCTAAGGAACACCGTCATGTTCGACATGAACGACGCCGAGCTGCCGCGTGGCACCGACCTGATCCCCGATGGCAGCTTCGCCCCGGTCACCATGCGCCTGCGCAGGGGTGGCCATGATGGCCATGCCGAGATCGACCGCGGCCTGCTCAAGCCGACCAAGACGCCGGACAGCGACGTGCTGATGCTCGACTGCGAGTTCACCGTGGTGGCCGGCCCGCTGGCACGGCGCAAGTTCTGGCAGACCTTCAGCGTGGTCGGTGGCAAGGTCGACGAGCACGGCGTGTCGATCGCCTGGAAGATCTCCAAGGGCATCATCCGCACCATGATCGACAGTGCCTGCGGCTTGGACCCGCAGGACATGAGCGAGGTGGCGCGGGCCAAGCGGGTGCTGCGCGGGCTGGCCGACCTCGACGGCATCACCTTCGCCGCCAAGATCAAGGTCGAGGCGGCCAACGAACCGCGCTACGGCGACAGCAACCGCCTGGACCGGGTGGTGCTGCCGAACGAGCCGGACCACCGGCGCATCATGGCGGGCGAGGCTGTGCAGGCGGTGCCGAGCCAGCGCACGGCTCGGGCTTCGGCTCCGGTTGCCAACAACACGGCCCCCGCCTGGGGTGCACCGACGCAGCAGGCCCTGCCGGTCGCGCCGACACCGTCGTGGCAGCGCCAGGCCCCGGCCGCGGCGCCGGCCGCACCGGCCACGCCCCCGACGCCGCCGTCAGCCCCCGCCTCGACGGGCCCATCCTGGCTGAACAGCTGAGGCGGCCCATGTCGTGGATCGCAACCGATGGCAGGGTCACAGCAGGCAAGGGCGCAAGCCGCGCGCCCTGCCACCGGCCCATCCCAGTCGACCGCGCCTCCCCAATGCGATCCGGCTGCTCTGCGCGCTCTGCAGCCGCGAGGCACGCGGCTTCGGGATCATGTGTGACGGAGCTTGGTCCGATCACAACCGCGCCGGCTTCTGCTCGATGCGGTGTCTCGACGCCGGCGGGCCACTGGTCGGGAGGCAAAGCGGCATGATCGACAAGTCCCGCATGGAAACCCAGGCGATCAAGGACGCACGCCGGTTCTTCGCCGAGGTGCTGGCCGAGATGGGGCTGCTGGCGCCGTTCCACGATCGCACCCCGGCCGAGATCGACCGGGTCATCGAGGCCTGCGTCGACGGATTCCAGGACTCCATGCAGCGCCAGGCCGCCGCGCGCGACCCGATCGACGACGTAATCCCATTTTAGGAACGATACCGTGTTGATTGACTTCAACCACCAATCTGGCTGCGTCTACGGCCGCGATCCCACGCGGCATGCCGAAGCTGACGTCACCGCGCGGATCAACGCCCACGTCGATGCCGTGCTGGTCGACCGCAACCAGCGGCAGCGGCCGCGCGACTATCTCGGCGGCAGCCGCATCGGCGAGCCATGCTCGCGCAAACTGGTCTACGAGGTCACCCACACGCCGAAGGACCCCGGCGGCGAGTTCAACGCTGGCATTCTGCGCATCTTCGAGGCCGGCCACCAGTTCGAGGCAATGACCATCGGCTGGCTGCGCATCGCCGGTTTCGACCTGCGCGACCGTGGCGCCGATGGCGGGCAGTTCGGCTTCAGCGTCGCAGGTGGTCGCCTGCGTGGTCACGCCGACGGCATCATCGTCGCCGGTCCCGACGTCGGCATCCGCTGGCCCGCGCTCTTCGAGCACAAGACTGCAAACCAGAAATCCTGGAACGACCTGGTCAAGCGCGGGCTGCGGGAATCCAAGCCCACCTACTTCGCCCAGGTGCAGCTCTACATGGCCTACCTGAAACTCGAGGTGGCGCTGCTCACCGCGCTGAACCGCGACACGCTGGCCCTGTACCACGAGGTGGTGCCCTTCGATCCCGCCGAAGCGCAGCGCCTGTCGGATCGCGCCGTGGACATCTTGCGCGCCGCCGAGAACGGCGAATTGCCGCCGCGCATCGCCGCCAGTTCCGACTTCTACCTCTGTCGCTTCTGCCCTTACGCAACCCGATGCTGGGAGGCACCCGCATGAGTATCCCCGTCACCCCGCTGCCCGCCACCTATGATCTGATCCGCACCCTTGGCCGCAATATGGGCCGCGTCTGGTGCGGTGCAGAGTTGGCCGGCCTGCCGAGCGCACCCATTTATATGTTCCCGGACTCCATTGAGTTCGACAGCGATGTCGTGGAACGGCTCGCGCAGTCGACCATGGTGGGCCGCCTCCACCTGCCGCATGAGCAAGCCCTCTTTGAGGTGAACCAGCGGACGGGAGGAGCCGCGAGCCTCGTCACCTATGCACGGGAGACCGGCGAGCACATCGAGGCGTTTCTCTTCCAGCGCTGCGGCGCAACGGGTCGCTGGACCGAAGTCCTGTGCCGCGCCGCATTCCTACCGGACGGAGTCGCCGACACAGAGATCCACCCGTCGATGGAGGCCGGCGAGGAGGCAGATCGCTACAGACTGGTCCTGACCGGGATGGTGTGGCGCTCGGTGGGGCTGCTGTCGCTCGGCCATTCGTTGCGTGAGCATCCGGTACCGACCACGCGGCGACCCAAGCTCGCCAGGGCTGGTGTCGTCGGTTGGACCTATCGCGTCGCGTCGCGGAGATCGACGTCGGCCGCCTGCATGCGGAGATGGCCCGACACGGTGGAAGCCACGCATCCCCCCGCTGGCACGTCCGACGTGGCCATTGGCGCTCGCTCGGCAACGGGCGTCGCGTGTTCGTCCGTGAATGCCAGGTTGGCGACTTGTCTCGCGGCGGTGTCGTCAAGGACTACCAGGTCGAACTGGAGAATGCGGCATGACCGACATCACGCCCTCTAACACGCAACACAAGGCAATGGCTGCCATCAAGGAATGGTTCGTGAACGATACCAAGCAGCAGCAGGTGTTCAGCATGTTTGGGTACGCCGGTACGGGAAAGTCGACCGTGCTGAAATTTACCCTGGAGGAGATGGGCATCGAGCACCACCAGAATGGTGAGAACGGCGCTGCCTGCGTTCCGGGCGTGGTGACCGCGACCTTCACTGGCAAGGCGGCGCTGGTGCTGCGCCGCAAGGGCACGCCGGCACGCACCATTCACAGCCTGATCTACAGCGTGATCGAGGCGACCGAGGAGGAGGTCGAAGCCGCCGAGAAGAAGATCGACGAGGCAATCGCCGAGGCGCGGCGGCTCTCAGGATTCGACCGCACCACGGCCGAGGCGACGATCGAGGCAATGCGCCAGGCTGTCGCACAGATGAAGCACCCGCGTTTCGCCCTGAATCCGAAGAGCGACGCCGCCCATGCCAAGCTGATCGTGCTCGACGAAGTCTCGATGGTTGGCGAGGAGATGGCCCGCGACCTGATTAGTTTCCGCAAACCCATTCTGGTGCTGGGGGATCCCGGGCAGTTGCCGCCCATCGAAGGCGCCGGCGCATTTACCAAGAACACGCCCGACATCATGCTCACCGAGATCCATCGGCAGGCGGCCGAGAGCGCGATCATCCGCCTCGCCACCATGGCAAGGCAGGGCCAACCGATCGCCTTCGGGCAGTACGACACCTACGTCTCGAAGATGCGCAAGATGGATGTCACGCCGCAACAGGCGCTGCGTGGCGGTCAGGTCATCTGTGGCCTCAATGCCACCCGACTGCAGTTGAACAACGCCATGCGCCACGCTGCCGGCTTCGGGGACAGCATGCTGCCCAGCGGCTCCGGCGAGAAGATCATCTGCCTGAAGAACCAGAACGATCTCGGTCTGATCAACGGCATGTTCATCACGCTCGACGACATCGTCGATGAGAACAGCCTGTATTTCTCCGCGCTGGTGACCGACGAAGACGGCAACCACATCGGTCCTCCGCAGCAGGATGGCAGCCGCGGCCGGTTGCGCGTCTACAAGGGACATTTCGAGGACCACGTCGCCTTCGACAAGCGGCGCCATGACCGCGACTGGAAAACCAAGCGGATGCTGACCGAGGCCACCTTCGGTTGGGCCATCACGGGTCACAAAAGTCAGGGTTCCCAGTGGAATAACGTCGTGGTCTGGGATGACGGGCTCGGCCGCACCGCCGAAGACCGCGCCCGCTGGCTCTACACCGCCATCACGCGGGCCGAGCAGGGATTGGTGATCCTCGCATGAACACCGCATCCTCGATCAACACCGGCGGCGCGTCGACGTGCATCGACGCCGGACCCGGCACCATCGATCTGAACGATGTCTCGGACCTGTCCCAGCGCTGGGACCTCGACGAGGTCCGTCGCCGCCTCGCTGACACCGCCCGCGACTGGCTGCCAGCGCTGTTTCCCGCTGCCCGGCTCGCGCCGGATCGCAAGACGCTGCGCTGTGCCGATCTCTCGGGACGTGCCCCGCGGGGCGACGGCTCCTGCGTCATCCACCTCGAGGGCCGCTTTGCCGGCTGGGGCTTTGATCATGCCACCGGCGAGAGCGCCGGTCCGATCGACATGCTCTATCACGGAACCGGGCTGACCGACGCCCGGCTGTTCGCCGAGGCGGGCCGCCTGGCGCGCATGAATTTGCCGGCGCCACGCTTCCAGCCAGTAGCACCGCGGCCCGACCACAGCCGCGAGGTGGCACGTATTCTGGAAGGCTGCCAACCGATCGCCGGCACCATTGCCGAGGCCTATCTGCGGAGCCGGGGTCTCGAGGGCCCGGACAGCCCAGACCTGCTGTTCCATCCCGATCTCGCAGACTTCGACACCAAGCGCGGCTGGTGCGGCATGGTAGGCATTGTGCGCGACGGAGCGGGCGTTGCCACGGGCGGGATCCATCGCACCTACGTGCTCGACGATGGGGCGTCCAAGGCTTCGCCCGGCAAGAAGATGCTCGGGCCCGTGGCGGGGGGCAGCGTTCGCCTTGCGCCGCAGCCGGAGGATGGGCGCATCGGCATCGCAGAGGGCATCGAGACCGCGCTCGCAGCGCAGCGGATTTTCGACGTGCCGACCATGGCGGCGCTGTCGGCGGATAGCCTCCGGCGCTGGCAGTGGCCGGCCGGCACCACGCACGTCACCATCTTCGCCGATGCCGGCCTGGCTGGCATGCAGGCCGCCGCGACGCTCGGCGACCGGCTCAACATCGCCAATATCCCGTCCGACATCCGGACACCGCTCCATGGCGATGACTTCAACGACGACCTGCGACACGGGGTCTGCGCCGCCGACTACGACGCGGCCAGTGCGGTCGCCAGCGCCGCGCCACAGCCCCAGGGTACCAGTGCCTCCCCGCCATCCGCGGCATCGGTCGAGGACCTTCTGGCCGCCGCCGGTTCCCTCACCAACCCGCCCGACATGGCGCCGTTGTCCCGGCTGCTCGGCCAGTTGGTCACGCAACGCCTGGAACCGCTTCCTGAGCGCCAGGTGCTCTCGGCCATCAAGATCGCCACCGGCATGCCGGTCGCCATCCTGGAGAAGCAGATCACTGAGCTCCGCAAGCGTCTCAATGCGACCGGAAACGTGAACCAAGCGGCGATCCGGCCGCGGTGGTCCTCGCTGCTGCGCCTCGACATCTACGGCACGCCCGAACGCAACGAAGCCAATGTGATCACCGCCCTGTCGCTCGACGCCGCACTTGCCGGCGCCCTGGTGTTCGACGAGTTCAGCCAGGAGATCATGATCACGCGCGCGCTCCCCTGGGACGGCGCCGACATAGCTCTGCCGCGGCCCTGGAGCGACGCAGACGACGTGCGCTGCGCGGAGTGGCTGCAACGCCACGAGATCAACGTCGCGCCGGTGGTGGTGGGTCGTAGCGTCGTGGCGGTGGCGCGTAACATCCGTGTCCACCCCGTGCGGGACTACCTCACTGCGCTGACCTGGGATGGCATAGAGCGGCTCGACGCCTGGGCGGTAACCTATCTCGGCGCCGAGGATACCAAGCTGCACCGCGCCATGGGCGCGCTGTGGATGATCTCCGCCGTCGCGCGGATCATGCGTCCCGGCGTCAAAGCCGACCACATGCTGATCCTGGAGGGACCGCAGGGCATCCGGAAATCGACGGCGCTCCGCGTCCTGGCATCGGACAATTGGTTCACTGACGAACTGGCTGAACTCGGCTCCAAGGACGCCGCACAGCAAATGCGGGGCGTCTGGATCATCGAGATGGCCGAGCTCGACGCCATCGGGCGCACCGAGGTGTCCCGGATCAAGGCCTTCCTCACCCGCACCGCCGACCGCTATCGCCCGCCCTATGAGCGCTACGTGGTCACCGTGCCACGGCAATGCGTGTTCGCCGGCAGTGTCAACCCGGACACCTACCTGCGCGACGAGACAGGCAATCGGCGCTTCTGGCCGCTCCGTTGCGGCTCGATCGACCTCGATGGTCTGCGCCGTGACCGCGACCAGCTGTGGGCCGAAGCCGTCGCGCGGTTTAACGCCGGCGCGCCCTGGTGGCTGGAGGATCGGGAACTCATCGCCGGCGCCGATGTCGTGCAGGAGGCACGGGTGCAGCCCGACGCATGGGACACCCTGATCGATCGCTGGCTGGTCTCCGAGAAGGAGCGCGTGAATGTCAGCTTCGGCGCCTACGAGAACTGGCAGGAGGAGTACGTGCCACGGCCGACGCCGCTGAGAGATGTCTCGGTCGGCGAGGTTCTTGAGCAGGCGCTCTGCATCGAGCCCGCGAAATGGACGAAGGCTGACCAGATGCGGATCGGTACCTTCTTCAAGGCGAAGAAGTGGGTCCGCTATCGCACCAGCGGTAAGCCGCGCGAGTGGCGCTACAAGGTGCCGGCGGATGCGGCCCTGTGACCCAAATGTTGTCCCATTGTCCTGCCTGGGCGCTTCCAGCGTCCACGGCCGGACACGAGGAACCCCAGTATCTCTGCGGGCTTTTCGTGATCTGTTCCACTGTCCCACCTGTCCTACTGGGGATGAAACCTAGATATAGAGTTAGTGGTCAGGGAGGCCGACATACATTTCCCTATATAGGGTTATGGGAGGCACGTCCGGATGGGACAGGCCGGACAAAATCACCTAACCATCAGAATTATAAGGATAATTTCCGTCTCACTCGGAAATCCACGGCAGGACGTGGCTGGGACAACAGTGGCCCCACCCCGCCTGAAGCCGCTCATCCGGCAACGGGTCCGCCGCGCACCGGCACCCCCACCACCGCCCAGGCGGACGACGACGGCGAGCTCCTCCAAGAACCGCGCCGTCGTCGCCCTGACCACGCCGTTCCCCCTCTCAGGAGATCACCATGGCTCTCGCTACTCTGATTGCGCCCGACGCGCATGCAAGCCCCGCCATCGTATTGCCCGTAGCCCCGCCGGTGCTGGTCGGCACGCCCGCCGTGCTGGCACTGGATCTCGGCGGCGCCACCGGATGGGCACTGCGCACCCGCGATGACCACATCACCTCCGGCACGCTGGAATTCCGCAACGACCGATGGCAGGGCGGTGGTATGCGCTTCCTGCGCTTCCGCCAGTGGCTCACCGAGACCAAGCATGCCGCCACTGGCATCGACCGCATCGTCTACGAGCAGGTCCGCCGCCACGCCGGTGTCGACGCAGCACACGTGTACGGCGGCTGGCTCGCCATCCTCAGCGCCTGGTGCGAGCACCACGAGATCCCCTACGAGGGCGTCCCGGTCGGCACCATCAAGCGGTTCGCCACCGGCCGCGGCAATGCCGACAAGGCGGCCATGGTCGCCGCCATGCAGGCCCGCGGCTTCCACCCCGCCGACGACAACGAGGCCGATGCCCTGGCCCTGCTGCTGTGGGCGACCTCCATTACGGGAGGGCGGGCATGAGGCTGCACGGTGCGCCGCAACCCCCACGGTCGTCTCTGGACCTGGCACGCAGCCCAGCCACGCCCGCCGATCTCGAGGCCATGCGCGCACGTGCCTGGCACGAGCACCAGGTCGCCGCCATCCCGGTGGAGGACATCAGCGATCCTTGGCTCCGCCAGGCCCTCACCAACGAAGCCAACCGGCGCTGGGGACAGCGCCAGGGAGGGCACGGCCATGGCCGTTAAGCGCGATCGGAATACCAACACCAAGCCGCGTGAGGACCTGTCCAAGCCGTCGCGGTGGCGCTTGCAGCACGGCGGGTTCAACCCGCCCAGCTATGACGCAGACCCCGACACTGGGGCCGTCGTGATGCACCGTCGCGCCATCGACCTGATGGGGCGGCTCGAGGCCAACGGTACCATCACGCCGGCGATGCAGGATGCGGGCGACCGGTTCCACACGCAATTCCGCGCCGCAGCGCTCGATGGGATCCGCGTCGCGCCACTTGTCCGTGTGCCCGAGGGCAGTGGTGACACGCTCACCGAACGGTCAGTCGCCGCACGTCGTCGGGTGCAGGAAGCTTTGCAGGCTCTGGGCGGGGCTGATAGCGCCGGCGGCTCCTGCATCTGGCACGTGGTGGGCTGCGGGACGTCGATCACCGAGTGGGCGTTGCGGCAGGGCTGGGGCGGCAGGCCCGTGGGTCACAGCCAGGCACAGGGCATCCTGGTGGCGGCGCTGGGCATGCTGGCGGGGCACTACGGGCTGAGCGCCGGCGGCACGACACGGCGTGCACCAGCACGTGCATCGGCGAGTTGACGGACAGCAGGCAGGGGGGGTGCGAGGCCGCCCCTGCCAACCTCTCGCTCGACTGGCGCTGCGCTCATCAGCCTGCATCGACGACGCAACGACAGATCAATATCGACGCTATATCAATGGGGTAGAAACTTTCTGCGTGCCTCATGCAATACCGTATTGACCCTCGGACTCTGCATCTCTACCTTCTGGATACTGACTCGCATTGGGTTTCGGCGGTCCCCGCCACTTACCGCCACGGACTGCGCCTCGAAGTCGAATAGAAGCATAGATCAAGTATTCATTCAGATCATTACTTTCGATTGCTTGGTTCCTTCCCGACGAATACTGATGCGGGGGGCAGGAGCGCGATAGAACCCTAGCGCCAGCTCAAAATTATGGTTCGCAGTTCGCACCAAGCGCGTTTGATATCAAATACT
>Ga0335397_10013254_pt1 | contig 10043 bp, 7 predicted proteins | sample MAT04_FD_205740 | JGI IMG/M metagenome (GOLD analysis project Ga0335397, IMG submission 205740) | Freshwater microbial communities from Lake Fryxell liftoff mats and glacier meltwater in Antarctica - MAT-04 (spades assembly) (version 2) ...
CAGCCCGCCCCAGAATGCCCTGTGGCCTCACCAGCAGCACAATAAACAAAAGTGCAAATGCAATTGCGTCTTTATAACCGACATAATCCGCCGGGACGAAAGCCTCCGCTAGACCAATCACGATTCCGCCCACCACCGCGCCGGGAATATCGCCCAAGCCGCCGAGAACAATCACCGCTAGTCCTTTAAGCCCAAACGCGATGCCGAAATAGGGGCCGTTAATCCCAACGCTAATCCCGACTAGCGTTCCCGCGATGCCGCCGATGAAGCCGCTTAAAAAGAAGGTCGCAAGGATCAGACGATCTGTATCAATGCCGAGCAAACTGGCGGTTGTGGTATCTTCCGCCACTGCCCGCAGCGCCTTGCCCAGTTTCGTCCCATTCATGAGGTACGTCAGCAGCGCTACGATCACCATCGACACGGCGAAAATCACGATCTGCACCGTCCGCACTGGAACGCGACTGTCACCGACTTCAAAAAAGACGGCTGGATTCTCGACGAAAAAGCGCCCCAACTTAGAAGCGGGAAAGCTGTAAATTTCCGCGCCGACCAGATATTGAATCAAGTTGACGATAGCGATGGCGATGCCGAGGCTGGAAACAAGTGTCAGGAGGGGATCCGCTTTACGCGCCCGCAGCGGCTTAAAAGCGATACGCTCAATCAGGATACCTGTAAACCCGGCTAAGATCGCTCCACCCAAACCAGCCAGCAAAAATGGCAACCCAAACGGCAGGCGTGATTGTGCCAACACGCCGTTGAAGCCGAACGGAGAGCCAGTGAGGGCATAGGTAAAATAAGCACCGAGCGTAAAAATCGCGCCATGCGCGAAGTTAATAATGCCTAAAATTGAAAAAACGAGGGTGTAGCCGAGGGCAAAAATGGCATACACGCCGCCAATCGCCAAGCCATTAAGCAGGTTTTGTAGAAAATTTTGTAGGGTCATGAAAAAAATACACCAAAAAAATAAATGTAAGTCGTTTACATTTCCGCGAAACAGGGTCTCAGCGATCTGTGAGCAATCGTTTTAGACAATTAAGACTGACGCGTTTGGTTTTGTAGGGGCGAGACCTATCTTGCCCCTACAAAAAATCTTACTAAACTGTCCAGATTCTCGTCATTTATTAAATTTAGGACTTTCGCTTTGTTGGAAATTCTTGCTTTAAACAAGGGGTTTAAACCCCTTGTTTCGTGGGATTAAGAGCGAAAGTCCTGAAATTATGACCCTGGCGTAGCTTCAGCAGTCGCTTCGGGCGTGGCTTCCATGTCTTCTGCTTCATTTTCAAAGATGCGGATGATCTCGAAGGTACCGGTCTGCCCATCTTCATTCATGCTGATTTGCGCGACATAAAACTGCCCCTGAATGATTTCGCCTTCGGAGGTGAAGGAAATAACACCCAACGGCGTGTCATACGAGCCAGCGAGAATGGTGGTGTTCAACTGGGTACGTACATCAGCCAATTCAAGGCTGTCTAACCCAACTTCATTATCGAGCGCGGTGAGGGCTTCTACGAAAACTTGTACTCCGGCGAAAGCCTGTGCGCTGAACTGAGGAGGCAGCTTGCCCTGCGCTTCTTGGTAGGTTTCTACAAAGGTGGTGTTAATCTCACTCTCAAACAAGGGGCTGTAGGCTTGCGCGATGATAATACCATCGCAAGATGCTTGGCAAACGGTGAACATATTGGCGGTGTTCAAGCCGTTGCCGCCGATAATCAGCCCTTCATAACCGAGTTCGCGTAGTTGGCGCACGAGGTTGCCGCCATCCGCCGCCAAACCAGAGATGATGACCAATTCTGGTTCAACGCCGAGGATATTCGTCACCTGCGTGCTGAAATCGGTATCGGTGGTCTGGAATTCTTGCACAGTTGCTAAATCGAGGCCGAGCGCTGTCACGGTTTCTTGGAAGGTGCCTGTTTCGGAAACGCTAAAAGCATCGTTCTGGGCAAAAGCTACTGCGACTGTGGCAATATCGGGGTTTAATTCCAACGCGGTTGCGACTGCATTAGGCGCGACCACAGCAACGGGCGCAGAAACACGAGCGATGTATTCACCAATTTGGGGAATGCCGCGTGCCGTGTTAGAGGGCGCGAGAACGGGAACTTTCGCTTCTTCCGCGATAGGATCGGCGGAGAAGGCTTGCTGCGAGAGCGTGGGGCCGACGATGCCGACGACATTTTCCTGATTAATCAACACCTGGAAGGCATTGATCGCGCCTGCTTCATCGCCGCCTGTATCCTGGAAGACCAATTCAAATGGGCGACCATTGATGCCACCCAGTTCATTAAAATAGATCTCGGCGATTTCTGCACCGATCACTTGTTCCTGTCCCAGCAGAGCAACATTGCTCGTTTGGGCGACGGCGATACCAATTTTGATCGGCTCGACATCCTGAGCAAAAACTGGCGCAACGCTGACCGCGAGGGCAAGCAGCGCAAACAAAAGGGCAATACGGAATTTTCTTTGAACCATTGTAAGTTTATCCTTTTCTGTTTGAATTATTCTATTTAGAGATTATTTGGCGGACGATTTGTTAGGGTAGAAAATGTTTTTCATCTACCTTATGTAGTGTAGCATTTTCGTTTGTGAATTGCGACAACGGCGCGACGCTGCGGGATAATCACATAAATCCAGGACTTTCGCTTACCCCACCCCTAAATCCCCTCTCCATGCAATGGGGAGGGGATTTAGGGGTGGGGTAAATGCGTGAGCGAAAGTCCTAAAATCTTTAAATTTTTTGAACTACAGACACACAGAAGTAAGACCATCAAAGACATTTAATTTTTTAACCCCCAAGTCATCAAGAGCGCCAAGAAGATTTTTAAGAAATTCTCTTGGTGGTTCCAATTTTTGCATTACTTTCGTGGATTCACTGAGATCGTAGAGAAGAATTCTTATCGGTGCGTCCTGTAGACACTCGAAAGTAATTTGACATTTTTTAACACCTAAGCGCAGCGACGACACCAAGAAGTTGAAAACGTGGTGCCGTATAAACTGTATTGCGTTTTGGGAGCGATTGCTTTAATCGGCGCTGGCTTGCCCCCCCCGTGCTACCTGTTTAGCCTCTTTATAGGCACGGATGCGCTCGATCACGTTCAACACTTGCAGCACTTTATCCTCTTCGATCACATCAGACAGCCGCATCAGCGTATCAATCAGACTTTCTAGGGTGTAGGGTGAATCGGAAGGCGCGGCTTCTAGCCCCATTTCAACAATTTCGTCAATCCGGTCATATTTGCCCAGCGCCAACCGCGCCGTGATGAAATCGGCATGGGCCCAATAATTATTGGCCTCCCCTTGAATTTCGCCAAAGGCCAACTGCTCAACACGCCGATACGTTTTTAGCATCCCCTCGCGGTTTTGCGTTTGCATATACAACAGCGCTAGATTGCTAAAGGGATAAGACGAATACGGCGTGACTTCGGTGGCGCGTTCATAGGCATTAATCGCTTGATCGGTTTGTCCGCGACGGCGATACAATCCCCCCAGCGACCCCCACCACGATTCGCTGTCTTCGTCCATCAATTTGGGCGAGGTCTCCAGTGCGGAAAGTAAATTTTGTTCCGCTTTGTTATACGTCAGATCGCGCTCGACATTCGGGGTCATCTTATCGCCCATGCGGCGGTAGACATACCCCCGCGCTGCCATCGCTGCCGTCAGGCCGGGGTCTAATTCTAATGCCCGCGTGAGGAACTGTGCAGCTTTGTTTAGTTCGCCACTCTGTGTATAAACATAGCCCATGCGGTAATGGATGATCGGATTATTCGGGTCAAAATCCAGCGCCCGCTGATACGTATCCAGCGCACCGGTATAATCCTGTGCGCGATATTGGCGTTCCCCCATCGGCAGGAGCGAAAGGGCTAAGGAGGCACGCCCCGATGTCTCACGCTGTTCTTTGACGCTGGCGCTTAATTGGGCGGTTTGCAGCTTGGCGGTTTGTTCAAGCTGTTCACGCAGCGCATCTAATTCGATGCGCTTTTGCTCCACGTCGCGCTCAAAGCGTTCACGCGCTTCCACCAATTCATTTTGGGCGGATTCTAAGCGGCGGAAACCGAGCAACCCGGCGATGACCGCCAGAATCGGCACCACTAAACCGATCACCACCGACATCGCTTCAAACAGGCCAAATAAATCGGAGGCCAAGCTGACAGAATTGGCGGCTTCGTCGCGGCTAAGGCGTGAATCCTGTGCGGCGCGTTCCGCCTCGATAGCCGCTTGTTGGGCGCGGTTGATGGCATCGGCTAAATCATCAGTCGTCACAGGCGGAGGTTCGGGGGTCGTGTCGTCCTGTGCGGCGGCGGGTGCAGCCAGCGTAAGCAGCAGGACGAGGCAGAGCATAATACCAAAACGACTCATCAGCAGCCCCTTATCGTTTAGATGAGTCAAGACAAATTATTTTTAAAGCGAGAATTCAGTTTTGCTCGCATGGCATCTGGCCCCTCAACAGTGGCGACCAATTGAATATCGCCACCTGCCAAGATTGCTTGCAAAATGCGCTGGTTGGTCTTGCCTGTGCGGAACGCGGTAGAAATTTCGTCGGCGGCGCGTCCGCTGCCTTCCAGCACGATCATCGCCAATTTTAGATCTTTGGTCGAGGCTAAGTAAACCTCGTGCATAGCGATTTTACCGCCGTTGATGAGGACACCCACCGCTGGCATTTTCCCGCGTCCGCTGAGGACATGCGTAAGCTGCACGATCATGCGGCTTTCATCACCCCAACTCTCCGCATCGACTAAGACGAAATGTGAATGAGAATCTTCGAGGTATGCTTCTTCGTTAGGGTTTTTATAACCGGGGAAAGATACTTTTCCTAGCGGGGAAATGCCCAATAAGGGGAATTTGTAATTGGATTTTTGCCGCGCATCGCCCACCATCTGCATAATGCCGGATTCTGTGCCGCCGTCGATGATGATGGCTTTCTTTTCTTCAGCGAAAGCCGCCACTTCCGCCAAAATTCTATCGACCATCTTTTTATCGGTCTCGCTCATCATGCCTGCGCCGCCGCTGATGAAGATGGAGGGCTGCGGTTCTTGAAAGCCCAGAATGCGGGCAATCTGTTCTGGATCGGTTTCGGCGGTAACACGCACCGCTCGCGCCCTGTTCCCGTTAGTAAAGGCAAGGTTAAAGCTGATATTTTTGGCGGGTAGGGTGTTGTTCATGGTAAACACTGTGTCTCCTGCTGCCGAACTGCCTAATGGACAAGAAAAGTTGTTTTTTGTAATTATGAAATAACTGCTTATTTGGTATGAATCATCGTGATATTTACGGCTACAATCGGCGCTGCTATTTGTTGTTAAAGACACACGACTAAAAACTTGGATTTAACCTGATGTCCGCTTTGTTTACCCCTGCTTTACTCGCTTGGTACGATGCTCATGCCGCCCAACTTCCTTGGCGAGAATCTGCCGATCCGTACCGCGTTTGGCTTTCGGAAATTATGCTGCAACAAACGCAGGTAGAAACCGTTATGCCCTATTATATGCGGTTTCTTGTAAATTACCCCGACATCTTTGCGCTGGCGGCGGCTCCGCTGGACGATATTCTTAAATTATGGGAAGGTTTGGGCTATTATAGCCGCGCTCGCAATTTGCACCAAACTGCCATCCGCATCGCCACAGACTATGGCGGCAAATTTCCCGAAACGGTTGAAGGCTTGCTCCAACTGTCCGGCGTTGGACGCTATACGGCTGGCGCGATTGCCAGCATCGCCTTTGGTCAGGCCGCGCCGCTGCTCGATGGCAACGTGATTCGGGTGTTTGCTCGTCTGACGGATTTAGCCGACGATGTGACGCAAAATACGGTGCAGGCCAAACTCTGGCAATTAGCGGACGAATGGCTGCCGCTTGAGCGCGTGGGGGATTACAATCAAGCGCTGATGGAACTAGGCCGGACGGTGTGTAAACCGCGCCAGCCACTTTGTGGCGAATGCCCGATTCAAGCCTACTGCGCCGCTTTCGCCAATGGCACCCAAGCCGAGCGCCCCGTCAAAAAGAAAAAAGCACAAACCCCCCATTACGATGTCGCGGCGGGAATCATAGCGAATGACAAAGGCCAACTGTTGATCGCCCAACGTCCACTGGAAGGGCTGCTTGGTGGCTTATGGGAATTCCCCGGCGGCAAGCAGGAAATAGGCGAAACGCTGCCGGAATGTCTGCGGCGCGAACTGCGCGAAGAGTTAGCGATTGAAGTGGAAGTCGGCGAGTTATTTGTGAAGGTGCGCCATGCCTTCACCCATTTCAAGATCACGCTTCATGCCTTTCATTGTCGTTATTCCGGTGGGGAGCCACAAAAGCTCGGTGTGAAGGATTTCGCGTGGGTGCTGCCACATGAACTTGACCGCTACAGCTTTGGCAAGGCAGATCGAGAAGTCATCGCGGCGTTGAATGCACGTTCCGGGATGCTGCTTTAATTCACATCCATCTAACCCCCAATCACTGGGGCATGCCCTAGAACATAAGTCCATTATGATGATGTCATGCAAGTTTATCGTCATTTTTGGTTTTGAGGGTTTATTATCATGCGTGGGCAAGAATTTTTTTGGCTCGTGCTGCTTTTGGGCATGGGACTGATTACGGCAGGCATCCTCATCGGGCGGCGGCGGCGGCGGTTTGGCTGGGATATGATCGAAAGCCTGAATTTTTATGTGATGCTGCAATTTAGCTTTTCCACCCTGGTCTTCGCACTGCTGCCATTCCCGGTGTATCATCTTTCCAAGAGCGAACCCGCCACTTGGGGAGCCGTTAGTTTGCTGATGGCGCTGTTTTTGCTGGTTGAGATCGGTCAACTCTATTATAAAATGAACGTGATCGGGGCGCGTTGGCCTTGGGCGATGGTCGCGCTCCTGATTATTTCGATTGGTTTATTTACCGCTGAGGTCGTCAATACGTTATGGTGGGATCAACTCTCGTGGTATGCGTGGGGATTGTTATGGGTTTTGGTCGTATCGGTCATTCAGTTGATCGTGTTTGTGGGCTATGATGGCACCGATGATGATTTTTCATCTTCTGCTCAAACAGTTGATCGGGCTGAAAACCGCCCTGTGTATCAGTATCATGGCATTCTCCCTGAACGGCTGCGGCGCGAGCGCAGTGCAAATCATCCCCACCGAGCGCCCAACCATAACGCCAACATCTACAGCGACCCCATCAACGTCGCAAAGCGCCAGCGCTATGCCAACCGTTACCCCTTCACTCGCGCCCACATTAATTCCGGGAGCGCCCTCCCCAACGCCCCTGTTCGGCTCGACAAGGACACCCGCCGCCGGTGAAGCCGCCAATGGCGACCTAATTACGCCGACGCGCAACCCGAATGCGCCGATTGTCGAATTTTTCCGGGCGGATAAGCCTTCGGTTGCACCGGGTGAGGAAGTGACGCTATTTTGGTCAACACGCGGCGGCAGCAATGTACGGATTTATCAGCTTGATCGGGACGGGCAGCGTAACCGCCTGTGGAATGTCGCGGCGGATGGGCGGCAGCTTGTACAGACGCGCAGTAGTGACCGGGGGCAGCTTGATTTTGTGCTGATCGTCGGTGAGGACACTTTGCAGACCGAACAGCTTTTATCGGTGCCGTTGGCCTGTCTGGTGCCTTGGTTCTTCGCGCCTGCGCCGACAACTTGTCCCGACCAGATTGCCGAGCAGACGCAAATCGTCGAGCAGAGCTTCGAGCGTGGGCGGATGGTTTATCTCGCCACGAGCAACGTGATTTATGTGCTGTTTAATGATGGCTTCGATCCGGCGTGGGTGGCGTTTGATAACCGCTACGATCCGGCGATTCATCCTGAAAGCGCAGAGAACTTCGTCCCGCCGCCCGGTTTCTTCCAGCCAATTGCGATTCTGGGCTTTGTGTGGCGTGGCAACGATACCGTCCGTAATCGACTCGGACTCGGTATTCAGCCGGAAGTCTCGTTTGATAGTTTGATTCAGCGGCAGGGCGATAACCTGTATATCAGCAGCACCAGTGGCACGATTGTGCAGCTTTTACCGAGCGGCGAAAGCTGGCAGATTATCACACCGCAGCCTATCGAGCCGACTGCCTCTGAACCTTAAATCAGCGATTGAGATGCAGGCAAAGGTGGCGGCTGAAATCAGACACTTTTCCACGCATCACCTAATATTAAGATCAACACGGTACAATTTCCGACAAGTGACCTCAACGCATCGGAGTTTTTTATGTTAAACGAACCCGCCTCGTCTTTAAACGATGAGCGTAACGACGGACGCAATCCCCATCCCCCTTTGCTTGCCGACCAACTGCTCGAAGAAGAATCGAGCCAACGCCTCGCCATACGCGCCTCGGTGCAGACGGTTTTACTGATCGAAGAGGAAGATTTTTCCGGCGCAGATGGAGATCGCAGCCCAACTGACCGCCCGAATGATCTGGCGCTGCTGAATCCGCAAAGCCAACTGCTGGCCTCTTATCACGGGCGTTTGACATCCAACGCAGAAGCGGCTTATGCCAGCTTAGATGCGCTGCTCAAGCCCGATGATCGCCTCCCGATCTTCCGGCAGGAAAAAGGCAAAGATGTGATTCATATCGTGCAAGGCCGCGTTCATCCGATTGACGGCGGTAAATGGACGAGCCTCATCCTGTTTCTGCTGACGGTTTTGAGCGTCCTCTATCTCGGCACGACAATGGCGATTAGTGAGTTGAGCGCGACCAATGTCGCCGCTGCAAACCAGCTTATCCGTAGGATTAACGAAAATGGCTGGCTGATTTTTGGCGAATTCTGGCGCGGGATTCCGTATGCCGGCGCGATTTTGTTGATTTTGGGGGCGCACGAATTGGGGCATTATTTTATGTCGCGCTATCACAAAATCTCGGCCTCGCTGCCGTATTTTATCCCGTTTCCATTTGGCGCATTCGGGACGTTTGGCGCGGCGATTCGGCTGCGTGAGCCGATGCGGAATCGCAAGATGCTGCTTGATATTGGCGCAGCCGGGCCTTTAGCCGGATTGGTATTCGCCATTCCGATTGTGTTGATTGGATTGGCAACGTCGCAAGTCAGGCCGATTAGTCCGCAGGGCATTGTTGAGGGCAATTCCATCCTGTACGCGCTGGCGAAAATCATCACCTTTGGGCGCTTTGTGCCGGATGGCGCGGTGGATGTTTACGTAAATCAATTAGCGTGGGCAGGCTGGACGGGGTTATTCGTCACCGGACTTAACTTGATTCCGTTGGGGCAGTTGGACGGCGGGCATATTCTTTATTCGTTGATTGGCAACCGCGCCCGTGCTTTGTATTATCCGATTATTTTTGCGATGGTGGCTTTAGTCGCGCTGACGGGCGGAACACTGCTGCTTTTGCTGGCATTGTTGATCTTTTTAGGGCGGGTTTATGCTGTGCCGCTCAACGACATCACCCCACTGGATAATCGGCGGCGGCTGGTGGCAATGTTTACTCTGGCCGTGTTCGTGCTGGTGTTCGTCCCGATTCCGCTGCGAGAGTATACGTTGGAAAATGCCGAGCGCGTTCCCGGCAGCAGTATCGCTTTGCCAATCGTGATCGGACTCATTTTGGTGCGGCGTGTGTGGGATGGGGGCGGCTTGCGCTTTAGGCGACGTGCATAAAGGTTTCTGAACCATCAAGTAGGGGAAGATTAGACGCAAAGACGCGGAGGTTTTGAACTTAAATCTCTTAGGACTTTCGCTTTTACGGGATGTTTGTGCCAGCAACAAGGGGTTTATGACGTTTAACAATTACAGGACTTTTGCTTACCTCACCCCCCGGCCCCCTCTCCAATACTTGGAGAGGGGGAGAAAAACGCATCTTGAAGTCCCCTCTCCATGCAATGGGGAGGGGATTTAGGGGTGGGGTAAATGCGTGAGCGAAAGTCCTAAAATTAAATAACCTCAGTTTTGGATAGCATACTTTGATTAACTCTTATGATGTCCTCATCCCCCGACCCCTTCTCCATGCAATGGAGAAGGGGAGAAAAGCGCTTCACAATGGTGCTTTAAGTCCCCTCAGCTACGAAGTGGGGAGGGGATTTAGGGGTGGGGATAGAATGAAAACTTTATCCGAAACTCAGGTTAAATATAGAGAACCCC
>Ga0335397_10013258_pt1 | contig 10041 bp, 10 predicted proteins | sample MAT04_FD_205740 | JGI IMG/M metagenome (GOLD analysis project Ga0335397, IMG submission 205740) | Freshwater microbial communities from Lake Fryxell liftoff mats and glacier meltwater in Antarctica - MAT-04 (spades assembly) (version 2) ...
TCAAGATTATGCAATCCTGATGCAAACCTATCGGCAGCGATTTGCCAACTTTCAACAAGTCGAGTCTGATTTCTTTGTAGCACTGGCACATATTGATGACACAGTCTATGAAATGTTTGAACTGACTGACGAAGAGAAATCTCACATTGAAACCCGTCTTGCCAGTTTTCCGCTCAACAAGCTTCAGCCTCGCTATCCCTGGCAAACAGTTAAACCTAGACCGATCAAAGCTTACACGATCGATCGCTTTGCCTAATTCACCAAGTTTCTAACTCTTGATACTCGCACCTTGCAACATACTCAAGGCAACAGCCTCCGCTACTTTAACCCCATCAATACCTGCCGAAAGAATTCCCCCCGCATATCCTGCTCCTTCCCCTGCCGGATAAAGCCCTACTGTATTGACGCTCTGACCATCCTCTTTTCGTTTAATCCGAATGGGTGATGAGGTGCGAGTTTCTACTCCAGTTAGAACGGCATCTTCCATTGCAAAACCTTTAATTTGTTTGTCGAATGCGGGTAATGCTTCGCGGATGGCAGCGATCGCATAATCGGGCAAGCTCTGGCTCAAGTCGCCTAGGTGTACTCCCGGTTGATAGGACGGCTTAACGCTGCCTAATGTTGTGGAAGGGCGATCGGCAATGAAGTCGCCTACGAGTTGTCCCGGTGCTTCATAATTACTGCCCCCCAATTCAAACGCCCGTTCTTCAAGGTGACGTTGTAAGTCAATTCCAGCTAAGGGACTGCCAGGATAATCTTCGGGAGTAATGCCGACAACAATGGCGCTGTTAGCATTGCGCTCGTTGCGAGAATACTGGCTCATGCCATTGGTCACGAGTCGTCCTGGCTCGGATGCAGCAGCGACGACTAAGCCCCCTGGACACATACAAAAACTATAGACCGATCGCCCATTCTTGCAGTGGTGAACCAGCTTATAATCAGCCGATCCTAAAACCGGATGACCTGCTTGCTCACCAAAACGACAGCGATCGATTAACGTTTGGGGATGTTCAACTCGGAAGCCGATAGAGAACGGTTTTGCTTCAATATAAACACCCCGCTCTAACAGCATTTGGAAGGTGTCTCTAGCACTATGACCCACTGCCAAAACCACGTGATCGCTACGGATAAATTCACCACTGGCAAGAGTGACTCCCTGCACTTGTCCGTGATCGATCGCCACATCAACTACTCGACTCTGAAAGCGAATTTCACCGCCTAAGGATTGGATAGTGGCACGCATTTTTTCGACAACGCCCACGAGCTTAAAGGTGCCAATGTGAGGCTTATTAATGTAGAGAATTTCGGGGTTAGCTCCAGCATTAACAAGTTCAGTGAGGACTTTGCGCCCGTAATGGTGAGAGTCACGGACTTGACTATAAAGCTTACCGTCGGAAAATGTGCCCGCGCCGCCTTCGCCAAATTGGGCGTTAGATTCAGGGTTGAGGTCTGATTTTTTCTTCCAAAAGCCAAACGTATCTGCGGTGCGATCGCGCACTGCTTTACCGCGTTCGAGAATAATAGGACGAAACCCCATTCTTGCCAACATCAGTCCGGCAAATAGCCCGCAAGGCCCTGTACCAATCACAATCGGGCGAGTTGTTAAAATGCTAGGCGCTTGGGCAACTGTACGATAGCTCGTATCGGGGGTAGCGATGACGTGAGGATCTTTTCTCAGTCGGTGTAAATGATAACTATCACGGATTGTCTCCACATCAAGAATGTAGACCAGAATAATCTGATCCCGCTTTCGCGCGTCGTAACTACGCTTAAAAATCGAGTAGTGAAGCAGTTCTTCTAGCGGGATGTTTAACTTTTGAAGGATAGCGGTTTTAAGAGCATCTTCGGGGTGATCGAGGGGCAGTTTTATTTCTGTGATGCGTAACATACTCAGAATCCTGGACAAGCAATCAAATGGCAGAATTGCTATTTTAAATCAATTCCGCCTAGCTTTCTTCACCTCGCTTCAGATAGACCCAAACTTCAACCTTGAAGATCCCCCTTAATAATGGGGATTTTGAATTCTTAAAGCCCCCTTATTAAGGGGGTTGGGGGGATCGAGCGTAATAATCTTATGATCTACTGATAATACTCAACAGGCAGAGGCAGGTAATTTGGAAAACATAAATCTCTGCCTCTGCCCAAATTTCCTAGCTCTACTTTATGAAAGAAAATGCCATGAACAGTTCCTCCAAGACGAATTGGGAGAAAGTTGACTCACTTACAAAGGAAGAAATTGATACCTCTGATATTCCTCCATTGACTGAGGAGTTTTTCAGTAAGTCGCGGTGGTGGAAGCCTGTAGCCCTGAAAGTTATTGACAACGATCGGGATGAATCTGTAGCTTAGCCCCCCAGAATCTTGTACAGTGACTATTGTAAAATCCAAGCGACCCTTGCGGTAACGGCACAGCCGATCGCCCCTACCTATGCCCCCCGTTCACACCGTGCGGATCTACAACCGCCAAACCAACACCCACCACACCGTACAGGTTCCCGAAGACCGCTACGTACTCGCCTCAGCCGAGAACCAAGGCGTTGAATTGCCCTTTTCCTGCCGCAATGGAGCCTGCACCGCCTGTGCCGTTCGCGTTGTTTCTGGCGAAATTTATCAACCTGAAGCAATGGGCTTATCTCCTCACCTGCGGGCAAGGGGCTATGCGTTGCTCTGCGTCAGCTATCCGCGCTCAGATTTAGAAGTAGAAACCCAGGACGAAGATGAAGTGTACGAACTTCAGTTTGGGCGATACTTTGGCAAAGGCAAGGTGCGTAAACGTTTACCGCTTGACGAAGATTAATCTTAATTCTTTCTCCCTATGACTCAATCTCTCCAAACATTTCTAGATATTGCGACTGAAGCGGCGCTTGCAGGTGGAGCGGTTTTACAGACTTATCTCGGTAAATTAGAGGATGTTCAGGAAAAAGGACGACCGGGCGATTTGGTCACTGAAGCTGATAAGGGCGCTGAGGCGGCAATTCTGGCAGTGATTCGGCGGCACTTTCCCGATCACGGTATTTTGGCGGAAGAGTCGGGGAAGTTGGGTGAGGCAGAGAGCCAGTTTTTGTGGGCGATCGACCCATTAGATGGCACGACTAATTTTGCTCACCAATATCCCTTTTATTCAACGTCGATTGGATTGTTGATTGATGGCGTGCCGCAAGTTGGCGTGATTTTTGACCCTTCTCGTCAGGAGTTATTTCGGGCGGCGAAAGGGCTGGGAGCAACTTGCAACCGTCGTCCCATCCACGTATCACAGACGAGTGAGTTGTCGCGGAGTTTGCTGGTGACTGGCTTTGCTTACGATCGCCACGAAACTCCCGACAATAACTATGCTGAATTTTGTCGGCTAACTCATCTCACCCAAGGCGTGCGGCGAGGTGGCTCGGCGGCGATCGATTTGGCTTACGTGGCTTGTGGGCGGCTGGATGGCTATTGGGAGCGGGGTTTATCGCCTTGGGATATTACGGCTGGGATCGTGATCGTTGAGGAGGCGGGAGGAAAAGTGACCGCTTACAATGAAAGCGCGTTTGTGATGAATTCGGGGCGAATTTTAGCCACTAATGGACAGATTCATGAGGCTTTGAGTCAAGAGTTAAGTAAAACTGCGCCATTAAATGTGGAGTGGAATTAAATTTTGTAGATTGCTAAATGAAAGTATGATCCCGCTCAAAGTCCCTTTCCTTCAGGAGAGGGATTTAGGGAGAGGTTGATCCAACTCACTTTTTAAGGTTATGGGGCGTTCATTCGCGGGAACCCTCTATGGGTAGGTTTCTGGGATGAGCAGTATGTCTTTGAAGATTGAGCAAGGATTATTTAATCTAGACTTCACCGATTACCATGCAATTCTAGGCGTTCCGGTTGATGCGGATATTAAGGATATTCGTAAGGGATATCTTAAAATTGCGCGGCGACTGCACCCAGATAGCTGCGCTCAAGATGCGGAGAGCGATCGCCAACGGGCGGCTGAATTTCTTTCAAAAATGGTAAATCCAGCATACGAAAAGCTTTCCCAGGAGCGTAATTACAGCGAGTATTGTGTGCTGTTGCGAATTAAGGGACAGCAAGCTTTGAAGCAACAAGAAACGGTGCTGTTGATTAGTGAACCCGCTCGGAAGCTGGCGGCGGCAAGTGACATTGATAATTTCTATCGCATCACTTTAAGAAATCTGGCTGAAAAGCAGTACGAGCACCTCGGTCAAACTTTAGATTTGACGGGGCAAATCAGTGAGATGAATTTGGTTTATCTGATGCGGAAAGAGGGTCGGGGTGAGTTGAATTTGGGGAAGAAGGCAGCGGTAGGAAATGCGGCAACGGAAAAATCGGCGATCGCCACACCCTCTAACAAGGCTCCGGCTGTGCAAACTACCGACACTTTAGTATCAGCGTATTTACGTCGGGCACAAGAGTTTGAAAAAAAACAAGATTATTCTCGCGTGATTTTAGAGTTGCGCGATGCGACTCAGATTGATCCTAAAAACAGCAATTGCCACAGCCGTTTGGGTGAGATTTATTTGAAAACCAATCAGGCGAAGATGGCGAAGATTCATTTTACCAAGGCGCTAGAACTTAACCCCAACGATGAAGCGGCTTTGATCGGCATGAAGAAAGTGGATGGTAGCAGCACTCCGACTAGAACAGCGATTGGAACATTGGCTGGAAAAAAATCTGGAAAAGTTGATCCAAAGGCTACCCCGAAAAGCGGTAAGGTTGATCCGAAACCCGAAGGCGGGCTATTTGGATTATTTGGCGGGAAGAAAAAATAATGGTTTATCAATCTCCTGTGGGAGCCAGGGATCTGTTTCCCTTAGATGTGGCGCAAAAACGATGGATCGAGAATCGTCTCCGGCAGGTCTTCCACAGTTGGGGTTATCACCGCATTATTACTTCTACTCTGGAGCGACTGGATACGCTGATGGCAGGGGGGGCAATTGAGCAATCTGCCGTGATACAACTACAAGACCGTGAAGGCGAGGCGCTAGGGTTGCGCCCAGAGTTGACGGCTTCGATCGCCCGTGCAGCAGTGACGCGGATGGCGGGGGTGAGCCGACCTCAGCGACTTTATTACAATACGAATGTGTTTCGGCGATCGCTGAAGGGCAATCATAATCGGCAGCAGGAGTTTTATCAGGCGGGCTTAGAGCTTTTGGGCAGCAGCGGTGTGGCTGCCGATGCTGAGGTGTTGCTGGTGGTGATGAACTGCTTGGCAAGTTTGGGTTTAGAGGATTCTTACTTAGTGTTGGGTGAGGCAGAATTAACGCGATCGCTCCTCTCTGCTTTTCCAGAAACCCTACGGGAAAAAGTGCGGGTGGCGATCGCCACGCTCGATCGCATCACATTAGAAACTTTGCCGCTTACCCCAGCTTTACGCGATCGGGCGCTGTTAATTATGGATCTGCGGGGACAACCTGCGGATGTGTTGCAACGGGTTGCCAGTTTGGATTTGGATGGTGGGCAACGGGCGATCGTGGCTAATCTTAAAGCCTTGATTGAACTGTGGCAGGCGAGTTGTGCTGGGCAGAGTGGTTTGGCGTGCTGCTTTGCAGATACCGCAAGGGTCGTTCTTGACCTTAGCCTGATTCAAACCTTCGATTACTACACGGGCATTGTTTTTGAAGTGGTCAGCGGCACCACTTTTGGACAACGAGTTTTAGGGCAAGGTGGACGCTACGACCAGCTTTTAGGGCTTTACCATCCCCAAGGCGAAACCTGTCCCGGCATCGGGTTTGTCATGAATATTGAAGAACTCCACCAAGTTTTGCTGCCGATCGGACAATTGCCAGCCCAAACGCCAGCCAGCGATTGGCTAGTAGTGCCCACAACGCCCAATGCCTACGCCGCCGCCTTTGTCCACGCCCAACAATTACGCAACGCCGATCCCACGATGCGCGTCGAGATGGAGCTAGGCAGCCGAGAGGATTCAGAATCTGTAGCCGCCTATGCCCAACGTCGTCGCATTCGCCAAATTGTTTGGGTGAATGAGGCAGGCGTTACCCAAGTTGAAGCCCTAGAAGTATCTCATTAGCTACATCAATCAACTTAGATCTGCTAGTGTCTTAAAACGGTTTTGCATCCACTTATTTAAGTACCAAAATGAGCGTAGCGGCATTGCAGGGAAGGGATTTGCTGAGCATGGCAGATCTCAGCGCAGACGAGTTGCGGGGGCTTTTAGATTTAGCCGCCGCGATGAAGGCAGGAAAGGTTAATCTTCGTTGTAACAAAGTTTTAGGGCTGCTGTTCCAAAAAGCTTCAACTCGCACGCGGGTCAGCTTTACAGTGGCAATGTATCAACTGGGCGGGCAGGTGATTGACCTGAATTCTAGCGTGACGCAAGTGGGGCGGGGCGAACCGACGATCGATACAGCGCGAGTACTCGATCGCTACCTCGATGTTTTAGCCATTCGCACCTTCGAGCAGCAAGAGCTAGAAACCTTCGCCAGCTACGCCAAAATTCCTGTGATTAATGCCTTGACTGATTTAGAGCATCCTTGTCAGGTACTAGCCGATCTACAGACGGTGAAAGAGCAGTTTGGGCAATTAGCAGGGTTGACCCTAACCTATGTGGGCGATGGCAACAACATGGCAAATTCGTTGATGTTGGGGTGTGCCTTAGTGGGAATGAATGTGCGGATTGCGGCTCCTAGTGGGTACGAACCGGATGGGGCGATCGCGCAGCGGGCAAGAGAAATTGCTCCTGGCTCTGAGGTTTTGGTGACGCAAGATCCCATCGAAGCCGTCAAAGGTGCCCATGTGGTTTATACCGATGTGTGGGCAAGCATGGGGCAGGAAGATTTGGCGGAGGGTCGGTTGCCAATTTTTCAGCAATACCAGGTCAACGAGAAACTTCTAAGCCATGCTGATGAACGGGCGATCGTGCTGCATTGTCTACCCGCACATCGGGGCGAAGAAATTACCAATGAAGTGATGGAGGGAGCAAAGGCTTTAGTTTGGGATCAGGCAGAGAATCGGCTTCATGCTCAGAAGGCTTTACTGGCGTGTTTGTTAGGGGCGATCGCCTGACTCATAAGTAATTTCTTCTGAAATATATTCGGGTGGCTCAACGTGAATGTTGACGCGCACGGGGCTATATTTTTCTTCTAGCCGAGCTTCGACTGCTTCTGTAATGTCATGGGCAGTTTCGACATCATGAGCATCAACAATCAGATGCATTTCGATGAATATCTGCCGACCCACTACGCCCCTAGAGGCAATGCCGTGGCAGTTAATGACTCCGGGAACCTGCATCACTTCTTGTTGAATGACTTCGGGGGCGATCGCCATTTCATCGACTAACCAGGGCAAATTGGACTTTAACACCGTCCACCCACTCCAAAACACCAGCACCGCTACCGGAAACGCCAGCGCCACGTCCAGCCACTGAAAGCCCCAAATCCAAATGCCAATCAGTCCTGCCATGACGCTAATGGTGACCCAAATATCGCTCATGGTGTGTTGGGCATCGGCAATCAAAATGGGGCTACCGACTTTTCGTCCCATATGACGCTCATAGAAGGCGACAAAAATATTGACTCCCAAAACAATGAGCAGCAACCATAATTCGGATGGCGAAATTTTGACTGGAGCGCCTGCTTTGAAGATTCGTTCAACGGCTCCTTGAAAAATAGTGAAACAGGCAATTCCTAAAAAGGCTGCAATTCCCAGCGCCCCCAGCGCCTCATATTTTTGATGCCCATAGGGGTGATCCCGGTCAGGTTCGGGCGAGGAAAGGTGGCTGGTCACCAGTCCCAACACATTATTAGCGCTGTCTGTGAGGCTGTGTAGGGCATCTGCAAATAGGCTAAGGGAGCCTGTCCAGTAGCCTACTAAGGCTTTGAGTGCCATTACAAATAGGTTGAGCACCAAGGTAATGATCAGTACTTTCCGCACCGTAGGGCGGTTGTCAGTAATTTTCGGGGCAATCTTTTGAGAATGTTGCATGGCGTTGGTAGACTCTATACAAGCACCCTTGTGGGGACTATGGGGCGGGCGATCGCATGGCATATCTTTGTAAATAATCTTACTGCCTCTGCCCCCGGCTCCACTCGTCATTCTAATGAGGACTCTAGAAAATGGTGACTCAGATCTTAAAAATCACGAATGATACGGTGTTTAAGCGGCGTCCAATGCAGGCGATCGAGCTGCCAGCCGCAGAAAAATTTGAAGTTGCTGTGGGCAAAACCTTTGAAATTGAGTCTTATGCTTACGCTGAAGGAGGCATAGAATTTGATGGACATATTAAGGTTGCGTTGAAAAATTCAGCCGATTGGGTGGGCGGCATTAATACTTGGTATGTCTACAATCGCCATGCGCAAGTGCTGACAGATGGCAAAGTAGTCTATCCCCAAGAAGATCAAGTTGCCATTCTTTTCCTTAAGATAATTCAAGATACCCAGTTCAAGCGGACGCCTATTCCCGCAATTCTACTCCCAGAGAAGGGTCGCCAGAAAGTCCCAAAAGACAGCGTTCTGATGCTTCACTCCTACGCTTTTGCCAGTGCTGAGGGAAGTTTTAACAATCACATTAAAATTGCGCTGAAGCGACCTGAAGACTACATTAATGGCTGGAACACCTGGTACGTGTACAATCAACACGCCCAAGTTTTATACGATGGCAAGGTTGTCTATCCGCTCCAGCGCAGTCCATCTTTTAGTGGAACTGGCTTTAAACTTCCAGGCAATACTAGCGTCTTCTTTACCGATCAGCCCATTATTCCGGGCGGTAGCCTCACTTGGGGCGAAGCGACCCGTAACGGCGAAAGGATTCCTCAAGTTGTTGACGAAGTGAGTGGCATTCTTGCCCTAGCTGAGCAGCTCCAACGCGCCCGTAACCGACTTGGCAAGCCCTTAAATATTACCTCTTGGTATCGTCCCGAACCCTTTAATAGCCAAGCTGGTGGTGTCCCTAATAGCCAGCATTTGACAGGTAGAGCCGTTGATTTTTGGGTAGAAGGATACACAGGGCGGCAACTTGCCTTTGAGTTTCTGCCTTGGTGGGAAGGTGGCGTTGGGTCATATGCAGGAGCTAGGTCAGACATTGTGCATTTAGATGTTGGACCTAAACGAACTTGGGGATTTTAAGGCTGGTAGGATAAATGAGAGAACCAGACTGTATCCAGATGACGTATGGACGACCTATAAAATACTATGGCTTCACCCCTTCGATTAAATTTGGCTGAGGGCGCGGTTTCATTTAGCTTTAGCCCAGAAGCGGCGCGGGAACTACAAGGGGCGATCGCCCTCTTAATGGAAAGCCTCAAAGCCCCCGCAACTCCAGGCACAGGCGGCAGACCCACACCCAAAAAATCTATGGAATATCAGCACACTGGCGATGTATTCCTAGAAATTTTCTGCAACCCCAACATTTGGCCTACCCCATTTGCCGCAAAAGTTCTGATTACCTTGCGTGACGATCGCATTCGCATCAACACCGAAGCCGAACTGACCCGCATCATCGAAGATATCAACCAATACCTTGAGCAATGCGGCTAAGCGTTCCGTAACATCCAAAATCTAAAGCCCCCTTCCTATGAACCCCGACACCTTCATTCAAACCCTCCAAAAAGGCTATCGTGTGACCATTGGCGCGACCGCTTCAATGATTGAATCGTTGCAAGACTCTCAGTGCCGAGAGGAAAACTTCGCCAAGTTAAGGAGCAATCCAAACCAATTAATCGAAGAACTTGCGGTCAAAGGCGAAACTACCGAAAGAGAAGCCCGTAGCTTTGTCGATAGTGTGTTTAGTCAACAGTCTAATGGCACCCCAAGTTCCTACGAAACGACTCCTCCTGTGTCTCCTCGGACAATCGCCATTCAACAAGACTTACAAGAATTGACAGCCCAACTCGCCGCAATTCGTGCCGAATTAGAAAGGCTGCGAGCATAATACTCGCAGCCTTAATTTGCGTTTAGTTCTCATTTGGGCGTTGCTGAATGCAAGTATGAATTCCTAAATCTGCCCTCACCCTAGCCCTCTCCCAAAAGGAGAGGGGACAGGAGTTCTAGCTCCCTTCTCCCTAGGGAGAAGGGTCGGGGATGAGGGCAAATC
>Ga0335397_10013263_pt1 | contig 10039 bp, 8 predicted proteins | sample MAT04_FD_205740 | JGI IMG/M metagenome (GOLD analysis project Ga0335397, IMG submission 205740) | Freshwater microbial communities from Lake Fryxell liftoff mats and glacier meltwater in Antarctica - MAT-04 (spades assembly) (version 2) ...
TCAGACCATGGCCCAATTACAAGCGGGTTTACGGAACAACCACAGTAAACAGACCATTGATAATCAGTGTTTGAATAGAGATTTTCGTGAGGAATCAAATATGAACTGAGGTTGTTTTGAAAGATGGTATCACCAAACGAATAATTCACCCCAACCCGTTTGTAACGCACCACGCAGCCTTTCGAACCTTGTATTGCATCCCAACCCAGCAAAGCCCCACCCAAAGCTTCAGAAACCTCCGCCGATAGATTCTGCACCTGCGGATAGGGGTCTTCGCAGGGAACCGGATCGGCTGAGCTGCTGGCGGCTTTCGTACCCACGGAAGTAGTTTGGTAGACCAGCGTATCAGTGGTAAAGCAGTTTTCACCCTGCCCCGCAGTCGCATGGATAGTGAAAGACTCCTCCATACCCGGCAGAAGTAAATCAGTACCGCCTGTCGAGGGTACCTGCCTTTGGTTTACCCAAAATTCTACGCCTTCCGGCAAATTTTCTCCGTCCACCCAGAAGTAAAGGCTGTCGCCGGGGTTAAATTCGTATCCAGAATGGGTCGAATGCATCTTCAATGTTTTTGTCCATTTCCGCACTTCGATAAACTGAACATTGGAATAAAAACTACTGTCGCAGGAGGCATCATAGAGTTTTAAACGGTAGTAGCCTGTGATCGCAGGTTGTATTTCGTAAACGTCCTGACCTTCCAATACCAGGTATTCCCAGACTCTTTCATCCGCGCTATATTCCCAGATCGGTTCTCCCCAATAGTCACTTTCGGGGGTAAACTGCAAGCTTTGGCCTTCGCATACAATGTGCGCATTCATCTGCGCGTGCAGGGCTCCAGCGAGGGGTAGCAGGGCGATCAGGATGAGTGTTCTCAATGAATTTTGCATAGCTTGGTCATGGTTGTGCTTCCGTCTGCGAAGCGGATGATAAAGAAATACATCCCCATGGCGAGGGGATCGGTTTCAAGGCGGTAGATGGTACTTTGCACGTTGCGGTGCACAGCTATGATTTGCCCGGTCATGTCGGTGACGCGCACTTCTTCAATTGTTTTTGTGCTCTCCAGATTCACTGCTTCCACAAATGGATTGGGAAATATCCGAAGGTCGTCCTTGGTTAGGTCATTTGCCGAAAGGGCAGCATATTCCACAGATACCTCAGCCACTTTGTTACAGAGCGCTCCCGGGTCGTGCACCGTCAGGGTAAAGGTCATGGGGCCATCCAGATTAATCACCGTTGGATTGGCAGCGGTGGCATCATCGAGGTATTCAGCGGGCTCCCATCGGTAGGTATAGTCTCCAAAGCCGCCCAAAGCGGAGGGCTCGCCACCGAGCACAATGGCAGTATGGCCATCGTACCCCTGATCGGGTCCGGCATCAATCCGCAGCGGATGTTCGGGTTGGTTTACGGAAATGATATGTACTTCCTGTGCATGCCCACCCAGGCATAAGAGCACAAAGAGCAGGGCCGCAGGAAGCGACCTAAACAAACGAAGATTTTTCATGGCGTGTGGTATTGTGCAGTACCCTTTCTCAAAAAGGAAGGGTTGCGGGTGCGATGGCGCTTGTGTATATGGTTGGCCGATGGCCATAAGAGTTGGTTATTTCTGGTTATTTACCTGCAAAGTCAAGCGTGGTTAGCAGGTAAGGGATGGTAAGGTAGGGAATATTATTTGAAGCTCAATAGTCAGATGGTAAAATACATGCATAAACATTGCCGACGCAGAAGGATTTTTTGCAGTGGGGAAAATCCATGAAATACGTGTGCTCATGCCATCCAATTGTTGATATCCGATTTTATCAATGTGCAAATGAAATCCTAAGATATTTGCGACATTCTCACATTTCCATAATGGTGACAAAACCGGGTTGATGAGCGTAAAGTTTCATCTCAAAAAGGATCATGTTTTCTTATCCCTAAGTCGGAGTCAAATCACACCATTCCTCGAGATGACTCGCATGATCCAACTGGCAAAAATGGGCACTCCCAGCATTCCAGAAAGCATGTCTGGCAGCGATATATTGGGCGTGCCCATTATGAGCGCCAACAAGATTACTACGGTCATAATGGCTGTGCCTGTAATTCACGCAAAGATTGATTTTAAAATTTTCGAATTTATATCATTCATTTTTTAGTGTTTCTAAAACAGACAAAAGCATTTCCCCACTTATTCCTTGGTTGTAATTGGGGTTGATATATTCACACTGAATGGTACCATTTTTATCTACGACCATGACAGTTGGAACAGGCCAATGCAGACATACTCCTATTGCGCCAAAGTGAATCCTGTTAATTGTTTCTGTCTCATTGTATTTTGATTAAATGGTGATATAATTTTTCAGATTCTAAATAAACGACTTTCTGCAACATCTCCCAAATAGAGGCATACCATATTGCCCAGGTTACGCACCTTGCATTCGTGTAAAAGAAAATATAAAACTGACATCTGAAAGGTCAACAATCGATAGTGGGTGGCTGTAAATAGAGTCAGGAGGTGGAGTCAGCCGTGCGGACTCTCTTCGATCAAAAGCCTGATAGCTAATCCCCTAACCATGTCTTTGAGATCAAGTGTTTATAACGATCCTAAGGCATGGCGGAAGGCAGATAGCGGACTTTTTGGACAGACACCCAATCGTTTGGCATATATATAAAACCAATTTAAGAAAAGTGTACATTCACCCTGGTATTCAGTATGTCAAAAAATTGAAAATATGAGTTGTATGAGAAAATTAACCTGGCTCATAGTTCATGGATAATTACCCGGACATTGATGCCTTTGCGATGATGCACCCTTTGTCAGAAGCCTGCCGGAAAGATTTTGCTTCCATCATCCACCAGCAGACCCTTCCCAAAAACACCATGCTTCTGGACTTTGGAAAAAAAGCGACGACACTGTTTTTTATCAAAAAAGGATTGGCACGGGCCTATTATAATCGGGATGGTGAAGAGGTCACGTACTACTTTGCCATAGATGGTCAGTTTATTGGTGCGGTTCCCAGTCTTTTTGATGACAGGCCTTCCCACAGTGCCATACAGTTAATTGAGCATGCTGATATTCATTATTTTTCTTACAAGGAATTTGAAGACTGCTGTGCCCGGCATCACGATCTGGAAAGAGCAGCTCGTAAGCTTTCATCTCTGGTGATATTAAGAGGACTAGAGGATGTAGAAACCCTTCGCTTTTACTCGGCCAACGAAAGGTACCAGTTGGTTCAAAAGAGACATCCTGGCATACTGAAACGTTGCCCATTGAAATATATCGCCTCCTACATTGGCACCAGCCAGGTAAGCCTCAGCCGGATTCGGGCGGGCGTTCAATAAAATCAATTCAATTATTTAATTCAGCTTTCGTCCATCAGGTATGGGTAGCGGGGACTGGTCGCGTCGGGTATTTTTCAGGCTCACCCAAAACTCCGGCTCAAAGAAACTTGAGATATTTAACATATGTAAAGTGCTAAGCGCATTGCTGTGCAGACATTTGCCCTAGAAATATTCATCTCATGAAAACAAACGGCAAGGCCGCAATAGCCAAAAATAATCACACCATGCTTCATTCAGCGATTTCTCAGCCCCCTTCACAGGTCAAATACGCAAAAGTCAAAATTCAAATTCGCCAGACGGCCAACACAGTTTTGAAGTGGAATTTTCTCCTTCTTCTTTCATTAACGGGAATGGTATTTTCCACCGGAAGCACAAATGCGCAGGCCATTGAAGATTCCCTGCTTCGGAAAAATCACTTCCGGATAGAAGCAGGTGCCACTTACCTGAAAACGATGGATTTTCAGTACTCACCAAGGATGTTTGAATCGCTCCGGTACAATGTTCAATTGGGATATTCGAACATTTGGAAAAAGGGGACTTTCTTCGTCAACCTGAATGCATTCATGGGAAATCTCTCACCTGCTTCCGGTCCGGATCTGGATTTTTATATTCGGGAAACTGATATTTATGGGAATGAAACCGCTGAATTAAATCAACTTCAATTAAGCCAGATGGGATTCAACCTGGAAATCGGTTACATCCATGAAATCAAAAAATGGGCTTCGGCCAAAACATCAGTTTACCTGGGTGGTAGCCTTGAAGAAAGCCTTACTTTCACTCCCGGTTTTTTGAATATTGGCATCATAAATTATGCTTCTCTAAATGGTAAAGCGCAACTGAATTACTTGCTGGGGAACGACAAACCGCTGGCGTTCTGCCTGTCATTGCCGCTTGTATCGCTCGTAACCCGGATGCCTTACCACAACTCCCCCAATTTTCCCGGTAAATCAGGATTGGAAGGTTTTTTCATAAACAACAACCATGTTGAAACACTCAACCATTTTCAAAACTTCCGTTTTTCCGTACACTATCCTTTGCTGGTGCGAAAAAAGACGGCACTTAATATCGGCTACGAAGCTTCATGGATGCACTATTACAGACCAGAACATCTCACACAGACGGGCAGTCAGCTTAGTCTTGGATTTAATTTTTAAAACAAAACAAAATGAAAAACACAATTAAAAACATCAGTATTATGATTGCCTTTTTACTTTCACTGATTTCATGCGAAAAAATGATGGTGGGTGAAAAGGAGAACAATTCCTATGAGAATAACTTCCAGTACATGTGGGAGAAATACGATTCCCACTACGGACTCTTTCTGGTAAACAATATCGACTGGAATGCGGTATATGAATCGCATATTCAACAGGCAAGAGATGTAAATACAGATGAGCAATTGTTTGATGTCATTGCTTCTGCTCTCAGCGTGTTAAATGACAAGCACGTAAATCTGATTACCACCGATCCGGACCTCGCAGATTACAACAGCGGACACAATGGACCCATCCCGGCTCAGGAAAACTATCTGTTTGAAACAGTTCGCGATTATTATCTTATCGAATACAAGGAAGAGACTGAAAATTTCGGCTACGGAAAATTGCCGGATAACATTGGATACATACGTGTATCTGCGCACGTCGACAATCTTTCAGACATTAAAAACGCCATGGACGAAGCCCTTAAAAATTTGGTTTCTACCGATAAAATAATTTTTGATATCAGAAACCATAGCGGTGGAAGCGACAATCTCAGCAAATATATCGCGGGCAGATTCGCGAGCTCCAAAAAGTTATTTATGACTTCTAAAAAAAGAAATGGTCCGGCACATGATGATTTTGAAGACATGTTGGAATGGTATGTGGAGCCGGAAGGTGATAGTCAGTATACAAAACCTGTCATATTACTCACCACTTCGCATACCGTGAGCGCAGGTGAAACCTTTACTTTCGCCATGCGCCAAAATGACAATGTTGTACAAATGGGTGAAACCACTTCCGGTGTCTTTTCGGATGTTGCACCTTTTCAATTGCCCAATGGATGGCTCATCACCGTAAGCGTAGGCGATTACCGCGGTGCCAATGGACTGAGTTATGAAGGCATCGGCATCGAACCAGATATTTACAGCATAAACGTGAAAGAAGATGTACTCTCAGGAGTGGATTTCACCCTCGAGTTGGCCATGACCTATTAAATAACAAGGGTTTCAAATCTATTCAGATCAATAAACCCTTCATGCCAAAGTCTACATAGATTCACCGATAATCATCCGAAAAAGAAAAAAACTTTGAAAGAATGAATGATCAAATAAAAATATTAAATACTGAGGTACTGTCAGATAATTGGTATGTACTAAGAAAAATCACTTATCAATACCTTAAAAAAGACGGAACAAAACAGGTCCAGAGCCGGGAAGCATATGACAGGGGAAATGGGGCCACCATTCTCCTTTATAACAAAGAACAAAAAACGGTCATATTAACCAGGCAATTCAGGATGCCTACTTACGTAAATGGAAATACTACGGGAATGTTAATAGAAACCTGTGCAGGATTATTGGATAAAGACAATGCGGAAGATTGTATCAAACGGGAAACTGAAGAAGAAACCGGTTATAAAATCACAGACATGCGCAAAGTATTCGAAGCTTATATGTCTCCGGGTTCTGTTACCGAAATTTTATATTTTTTCATTGCCGCTTATACCAGGAAAATGAAGGTAAACCAAGGCGGTGGTGTGGAAAGTGAGCAGGAAAATATTGAAGTGTTGGAAATAGATATTAAAGAAGCAATGCATATGATCGCAACAGGAGAGATCAAAGACGGCAAAACAATTATGCTGCTTCAATACATCAAATTACAGCAAATCCTGTAAATTAAAATTATTAAAACCCGATTAGACTTGAATTAGGTAATCGAAATTAAACATCACAAAGAAATGAAGATTAAAGGCAATTCCGGTTTTAAAGATCCCGTAAATGATCTGGCTTATTTTGAAGAATGGGTGAAAAAATTGGAGCAGGTAAACGGCCGGGTCTATGAAAGAATTGAGATTCAGACACAAATAGGCAAGACACATATTTGGGGATTGAACATTCAGGATCCGACACTTGCGACGCTGGTAATATTCCCGGGTGCAAGGACAACAGCTTTGATCTGGGATCTGGACCGGGGCCTGGATAATTTGAGCCAAAAGCTCAGAATATTTATGGTCGAAACCAACGGCTTGCCCAACCTGAGTGATGGTGCAACACCTGATATCAAATCTCTGGACTATGGCCATTGGGCAAAAGAGGTTTTGGAAAAACTGAATATAACCAAGGCATTTATAGCCGGCGCTTCCTTCGGTGGCCTGATTTGTATGAAACTCGGCATTGTGGCACCCGAAAAAGTCCGTGCAGCATTCCTGCTCAATCCCGGTTGTTTGCAGCCTTTCTCGCTTTCTTTCAAAAATCTTTATTACAATATTTTACCCATCGTACGACCTACAGCAAATAATGTAGCTCAGTTTTTAAACAAAGCTGTCTTTTCAAAACCGAATCATGCCCTGAGCAGTGATTCAGAAAAAAAGCTCGTCGACTACGAAGTTTTCGCAATTAGCCGCTATAAAGACAAAACCCAAAAACCTTATGCAATGGGCAAGGAATTATTGCAAGCGCAGGTAAATACCTATTTGCTGCTGGGAGAACGGGACCTGCTGTTTCCTTTTCAAAAATCTATTGACAATGCAGAAAAATACATCAAATCGTTAAAGGAAATCAGACGTTTTCGGGAGGTGGGCCATGGAATTGAAACCCATCACCTGGCCATGCAATATTTGGGGGATATCATGCATACCTACCGCTGACCAGGGTATCGTTCTCGCAGGCAGGGCAATGAATTAATTGCTCCATCGGGTTTAAAGTTGGGATTTCATTTCAAAAGGAATCCCGTTTTCCTACCCGAAGTCGCAGTCCCTTCAACCAATCTCCCCATCCCGTAGGGATGACCGGTTTAGTAACCCGCGGTTTTAACCGCGGATTGACATCACCAAAATCCCAAGGTTTTGGCGACATTTTTGTCTTTCCAAAAATGGTGACAAAACCGGGTTGATGAGCGTAAAGTTTCATCTCAAAAAGAAATCCCGCTTTCCTACCCGAAGTCGCAGTCCCTTCACCCCTCCCAATCACGTAGGGATGACAGGTATGGCAACCCGCGGTTTTAACCGCGGGCTAAAAACTGAACGAAATAAGGTTTTGGCGACATTTTTGCCTTTCCAAAAATGGTGACAAAACCGGGTTGATGAGCGCAAAGTTTCATCTAAAAAAGGATCCCCGTGCTGATAATTCCATCTAACCAGATAAGGAAAGGAAGAAATACATGAACCGCAATCGTATATTTGTGGTCATATAATATCCCAAAAAGTACCATGAAGCGCATTTTATTATTTTTAATTATAGCATTTGCATCGGTTCATTGCAACAAGGATGATGAAGGTGAAGATCAATCCGTAATTGACGACAGAATTATTACCCAATACATTGCCGATAATAATTTAGATGCCGAAAATATTGGCAATGGCCTTTACTTCGTAGATGAGGAAACAGGCACCGGAGAAAACCCAAATGCGACTTCTACAGTTCGGGTGGCGTATCGCGGATATTTTATCGACGGACAGGTTTTTGACGAAAGTAATTCTGATGGAATAACCTTCGGTCTCAACCAGGTAATTGAAGGCTGGACATTGGGAATTCCATATTTTAAAAAAGGTGGCAGGGGCAAGCTGCTCATTCCATCTGCATTGGCGTATGGTAGCAACCCACGTTCTGGCATACCGGCGAATAGCGTGCTCATTTTCGACATACATCTCATCAATATTCTCTGACTTTTAGTTTTTCGTTTTTAGTTTTTAGACGCATTCTTCTCAACAATCAGAAACATGACACCAACAGAAGCTTGATACTACATTTTTGTTGAAATAAAGATTTCCGGTGTCACTGCCAATCACTAAAAACCCTGACTGCCGTCCAGGCAGGCAAAAACTAAAAACCAAAAACCGATCGCCCTTATCCCATCCCGATCGACATAAAAGCCCGTTCACTTCCCTTTCCATACACGCCATCAACATCCAATCCATGGTCGGCCTGCAAAACTTTAAGCGCGTTGAAAGTCTTTTGACCAAATATCCCATCCGGATCCCCACAGCTGTAGCCATACGTATTCAGGAATTTCTGTAGTTTAAATACCTCAGGGCCCGAACTTCCCAACTTCAGTCCCGGCTTCGGAATGCCATTTTGAGGTTCGGAACTTATGCGTTGAAAGCGCAAAACCTTATCAGATGCATAAGCCTCGACGCTGACCGAATTCCCCTGATTGCCTCCCAGGCAATAAACTTTACTCAGGTCGGCGGAATAACCCAGAAAAAATCCCACGTGCCCCTTCCACGAATGCGGATTTTCCCGCCAGAAGACCACCACATCGCCGGGATGCGGATCAGTAACAGTTTCGCCAATTTCTACCCATGATCGCGCGTTTGACGCCCGCGTCATAGGCAGGTCGCATTGTTTGCAAACCCAGTTCACAAAAATACTACACCAGGGCGTTTCATCATCATTCACCCAATTCAATCCAATATCGGTTGCATATTCCAATATGCGCGGTTCGTGCCCGGGTCCGGCTATTTCTTTAATCCCAAATTCGCCAAAAGCGGTTTTTAATACATTTTTCATAACGGTTGTTTTAATTGGTTGGTCACATAAAGATAAAAATCTATCTCCGCAATCAATTAACCGCTATGCAATTCAGGTGAAAAAACGGAAATATCCCGGTGTTTTCACGCATTGTCCACAGCCCCCACCAACCAAGGAAAAACCACCAATTGTGCAAACAACGCCAACACAACCATCACACACGTGAGCATCCCAAATAAAAACACCGTTTTAAGCGGTGACAAAAGCATCACCGAAAAGCCAGCGCACAGTACCAAACTTGAAAATACGATGGCCTTCCCTGTGCTGCGATATGCACCATCGATCGCTTCCTGCGCCGATTTGCCATTTTTGCGTAGGTTTTGCCAGGCGGCGGTAAAATGAATGGCATCGTCCACACAAAAGCTCAGCCCGATGGCACCGATGGATGCCGTGGCGATATCAATGTGAATGCCCAACCAACCCATTAGTCCAAACATTCCCAGCAAGGGAAAAGCATTGGTGCACAAAGCGATCAAAGCCAATTTCCACCGCTTGAAATAAACCCACATGAGCAATCCGATAAACAGTGCTGCCAGCAGCAAGCTGCGCACCTGACTCGATGTGACGTATGGAACCAACTCAGCATAAAGGGGCAGATAACCTGCCGGTTCCACCAAAAGATTTCTGTCGGTTTGGGCGTTGATCTTTTCCATCAGGGTCTTCATATCCTGGTCTAATTCTCCGGCTGTCCGCATGTCTCCAAATAGGGTGACCCGGCCGACGCTGGCCTGCTCATTCATATAAGCTTCCCACAAGTCGGGATAATGGCGCTTGAGTTGACGCTCAATCGTGGGAGCTGCAGCCACCGTAATGCTGTCGGTTTCGTGTCCGTAGGCCCTGCCCCCGGCCAGGTAAAGGGAAGTAAATCCAAACAAATTGGTATATCCTGCGCCATGAATGAGCCTGTGCAGATCAATGGATGACTTCAATGCATTGCCACTGTTGAGCGGCGAACCATCCCGGGTGCTGATCATCAGTTCGAGTGGCATATAGGAT
>Ga0335397_10013269_pt1 | contig 10037 bp, 3 predicted proteins | sample MAT04_FD_205740 | JGI IMG/M metagenome (GOLD analysis project Ga0335397, IMG submission 205740) | Freshwater microbial communities from Lake Fryxell liftoff mats and glacier meltwater in Antarctica - MAT-04 (spades assembly) (version 2) ...
GCACCGGTCGGACCGGCCGGACCAGCAGCACCCGTCGTACCGGCCGGACCAGCAGCACCCGTCGTACCGGCCGGACCAGCTGGCCCGACAGGACCAGCAGCGCCGGGCGCACCAGCAGCCCCCGCGGGACCAACAGCACCTGACGCGCCGGCGGCACCCGTCGGGCCGACGGCCCCACTTCCGCCGACGACCGTCTCGTAGTAGCCGGCAATATCGATGATGATGTCCACAGTTCCCGAGTCGTTGAACACGGTGAAGTTGCCGAGCGACGAAAGGCCGACATCGGCTGTGTTCGCTACCGCTGCGCCGGGAGCCCAGTTGAGGTTCGACGAATTCGGCCTCAGTTGTTCGGCGGGCCAAATGGTCAGGAAACTCGCTGCCGTTCCGCCGACAGCGGTGAGGTTGACGGCGAGCGCCGTTGCCGAAGTGGGCACGACGCACTGGCCCTGGGTGCCACGACCGGCAACGGACGTGACACTTTTGGCGGTGAGCGTCTGATTCGGTCCGATCTGGCCGCCAGCGCGCGTGTCCATCAAGCGACACGGAACGATGGGGACGAAAGCGTTCTGTGAAGAACTGCTCGCACCAGAGGCGACCTGGGTGGCTGCGAGGGCCGACGCAACGAGCAGACTCCCGGCGACGAGTGCTACAAGACGATTCATTCGTAATTCCTTTCGGTTGGTTCAGCATCAGCTGAGATGAATTGGAAACACCCGACTCGCAAGTCGACGTGCTTCGAGGGAATGGGTGAGCGGTTGCGTCAGGTCAACTCGCACCCTTGCCACGAACAACCACCCCGATCGTTCGTGCAACGATACGCAGGTCGTGGGCGAGAGACCAGTTGTCGACGTAATAGAGGTCGAGGCGTTTGTACTCCTCGAAGGTCGTGTTGGATCTTCCCGAGACCTGCCAGAGTCCGCTGATGCCGGGAAGCACCCGAAGTCGATCGCGCAGGTCGACGTCCCAGTCGTCGACTTCGCCGGGGAGCGCCGGCCGCGGTCCGACTACGCTCATCTCGCCGCGAACGACATTCCAGAACTGCGGAAGTTCGTCGATGGAGAGCTTTCGGAGATGGCGACCGACGCGTGTGACCCGTGGGTCGGACTTCAGTTTGAACATCGGTCCGTCGGCCTCATTGAGCTCGAGCAGGTCCTTGCGCAGCGCATGAGCACCATCGCACATCGTGCGCAACTTGATCATTTCGAACAGAGCACCATCAAGGCCCACCCTCCGCTGACGGAAGAAGATGGGTCCCGGGGAATCGAGGCGGATCAGCACTGCAACGACGGCGACGATGGGCGCTGTCAACACGAGCAAGCTCGTTGCGAGCGCAAGGTCGAAAATGCGCTTGGCCTTGTGGCGCCAACCCGACCGAATGGATGGTTCCACGTACAGCAGGACTTGGCCATCCAGCTCCTGGATGCGCAGGCGGCTGATGTCGATGTCATGAAGGCTCGAGACAAGCGCGACGTGAACACCGCGATCGACAAGTCGCCGCGTCAGCCTGTTCACCCGTTCAGCGTCGACCGAGTGGAGCGAGATGACGACACCATTCGCTCCGGTCGTTGCGAGCGCGTTGTCGACATGTTCTAGTCGACCTCGGTAGACCAGCCCAGCGACATCGACAGCGGCATCGTCGCTCACGTACCCGACAGGGCAATACCCGAGGTCGGCTCGGCTCAGCAATGTCCGTGCGAGGGCGGCGGCGTCGCCATCAGCACCGACGATCAGGATCGGACGGGACAGTTGGCCCGAGGCCCGGAGCCGAAGGAACACGGCGCGGGCGAAGTGCCGCTCCACGGTGACAGACGCCACGACGAGCAAGAAGACCAAAGCGACCCACACCCTCGACAGGTCGTCGACATCGAGCAGGAAGGCCACCCCGAGCAGAAACCCGACTCCGAAGAGAGTGGCGCCGACGATATGTCGAAACTCGTGCCATCGACGAGCGTTTGCTCGAGCGGTGTACAAACCGCGTGATCCGGCTCCGAGCGCCCAGAACGGAATGGCCGCAGAGATCAACAGCCATTGCGACAGCCAGATCGCCGAGTCGACTGGGGTCGTCGCGCGCTGGAAAACGAATGCGCCCACCACGCCGACCAGAACCGCTGCCATGTCTGCAGCAACGAGTCGACGCTTCAACGTGCCCGGCTGAAGTGTCGTTGCGAGCACAGCCGACGGGGGCGGCATCTTCCCGTCCCGAAGCGGAGCGCGCAGCGCACTGAGAGGTCCGGCCGTGGATGGACGCCCATCTAAGATTGTCGCGTCGAGGCTGGCATGACGTACTGACGGCATGCCCTCGCCTGCTCGGTTTCTCGTATGTCCCAACCAATTCATTGCCGCCTCCGCTTTCTGAAGAATGTGCTTATCACGGACTCTCCTGTCAGTGAAAGGTCAAAATCTGTAGGTGTGATTAAGATCTCACTCCGAGCCACTCATTCTCCGACGTGGAGCGCCGAGGCGCCCACTCTGTGTGGCGAATGTGCCGGTGCGCCGACGTCGCCTCGACATTGTCCATCTGAATGTCACCGGTTGTTCACCTCACACCGCTCTTGACTTCGTCGAGTCGACGGCAGTCATGATCCGAACCGACCTCATGAGATACGTAAATGTCCGCGAGAACAATTGTCGCCGACGCGGTCAAATCGGCACCCGAAATGTCACTCTGGATCACCGGCCGCGCGCGTTGGGTGTCCGATCTGTCAAGTCTCCGTATTACCTCGTATTTTTTCTGTCACTTCGAGCTCCGCCTTTGCTAAGAAGGAAGCTGCACGAGCGGAAGGGCGAGTACATGACCATAGGTATCGATCACACGATCCAGCGAGCAGCGAAGCGAGGAGTCCGGCGACGGATTGCTCTCGCGCTCACGTTGTCGCTCGCGGCGGCAGTCGTCGTTTCCCCGCCGATCGCGGGCACGGTGTCGGCGACCGGGCCGACGGTCACAGCGAGCCTTCCGACCGACAATCCCGCCAACTTCACGCCGAATGTGCTGAACGGTCAGGTCGACTCGATCTGGCAGGTGGGCAACACCGTCATCATCGGCGGGACGTTCTCGTTGATCGCCGACTCGACCGAGAACGGCGGAACCGTCTACTCACGAACTCGGATCGCCGCGTTCGACGCCACCACGGGCCGCATCAGCACCTCCTTCAACCCCGGGCTGTCGGGGGCTGTCGAAGTCGTCATCCCAGCGGCCGACGGTACGTCGATCTACATCGGTGGCGACTTCAACACCGTGAACGGCGTCAACCGGCGCAAGGTGGCGCAGATCAACGTCGCTGACGGTTCGCTCGTGACGGCGTTCGACATCAATGGCGTAGACGGACTCGTCCGCGACCTCCGTCTCGTCGACGGCACCCTCTATGTCGCGGGGCTGTTCACCAACCTCGGCGGCCAGGCTCAATCTTACCTCGGCTCGGTCGATGCGACCACCGGAGCAGTCACTTCGAAGCTGAACCCGTCACTCTCCGGACTGCACAACGGGGGTGTCGGCAAGGTGATCAAGATCGATGTGACGCCTGACGGCTCCCGGCTGCTGCTCACCGGCAATTTCACGACGATCGACGGCCAACCCCGACGCCAGGTTGCTCTCTTCGATCTGACGACCACACCTGCCTCGTTGAGCCCGTGGAACACCACATTCTTCAATTCGACGTGCTCGAACTCGTTCGACAGCTTCATGCGAGATCTCGACATCTCCGAAGACGGCACCTTCGCGACCTTCACGACCACGGGCGCTTACCGGGCGAACACGTCATGCGACACAGTGTCGCGATTCGAGCTGACCACCGAGCAGGAGGGCCTGAACCCGACCTGGGTCAACATGACCGGCGGTGACACGAGCTACGCGGCCGAGATCCACGACGGCGTTGTGTATGTCGGTGGCCACATGCGTTGGTTCAACAACCCGTTCGCCGCAGACCGCCACGGAGCGGGCGGCGTCTATCGCTCCGGCATGGGTGCACTCGATGCCGTCACCGGCCTTCCGTTCTCGTGGAACCCCACCCGTACACGTGGTGTCGGCTTGTTCGACTACTTCGTGACCGAGCAGGGCATCTGGGCCGGTAGCGACACCGACCGGTTCAACAACGAACTCCGCAGCCGCTTGGCGTTCTTCCCGTTCGCCGGAGGATCTGCGGTTGTGGCGAACAGCATCGGTGAGCTCCCGAACGACGTCGTCTTGTTGGGCAATGCGACGGGAACGGTCGGGACCGTCGATCCGAGCGTGATGTACCGGATCAACGCCGGCGGGCCAGCGCTCCCCTCGGTCGACGACGGCCCGAACTGGCTGGCCGACACTGCGGCGACATCGCCGTTTCGCACGTCGGGCAGCAACGCAGCAACGGCGCCGTCGAGCCTGGCGACGCCGTTCAACGATGCAGCGGTGCTTCGTGGTGACCTCGACCGTGCGCCGGCCCAGGTGTGGACGACCGAACGCAATGATCCGTCCGGCGGGAACCCGATGAACTGGTCGTTCCCCGTGCCAGCTGGCACGCCGATCCAAGTTCGTCTCTACCTCGCCAACCGCAACGCCGCAACCGACAACCTCGGCAACCGCGTTTTCGACGTGGCACTCGACGGAGTCACCGTGCTCGACGACCTCGATCTGAGCGGGCAAGTCGGCCACAACTTCGGCACGATGCGCAGCTTCAGCGTCATCAGCGACGGCTCGGTCGACATCAACTTCGTCAATGGTGTGAACAACCCGTTGATCAACGGCATCGAGATCATCCAAACGAACATCCCCGCCGGCGGCACCTTCGGAACCCAGGACGCAGTGACGATCAGGCAGTTCGACGGCGCCGCCGTCAACGGGTCGACGCCCGTCGACGGCACGGTGCCATGGCGGACGGTTCGCGGTGCGTTCATGGTGAACGACGCGTTGTACACCCTCCACCTCGACGGCACGTTGATGCAGCGGACGTTCGATGGCACCTCGTTCGGACCGGGCAACGCCGTCGACATGTGGGCCAACAACATCATGGCGGATGCTCCGACGATGACCGGGATGTTCTACGAGGCCTCGACCAGTCGGGTGTACTACACATTGTCCGGCCAGAGTTCGTTGTTCTACCGGACCTTCCTCCCGGAGAGCGGCGTCTTCCATGCCCAACGATCGGTTGCCACCGGCGCCATCGCATCATTGAGCCCGGCTCGAGTGCGCGGCATGTTCCTGGGCAACGGCCAACTCTGGTTCGGCGACTCGGCGACGGGCAATCTGCTGGCCATGCCGTTCGTCGCAGGCGAGCCGTCGGGAACACCGACGATTGCCAATGCGACCACCGATTGGCGATCACGCGCACTGTTCCGATCGTCCGGCGCTCAACCGAACGTTCCGCCGGTGGCCGCGTTTACCTCCACATGCGAGCAGAACGTCTGCACATTCGATGCCTCGGGCTCGACCGACTCCGACGGCACGATCACCGGGTACACGTGGGAATTCGGTGACGGCTCGACGTCGACCGGGGCGATCACACAGCATTCGTACGCTGCGGCAGGCACCTACACGGTCACGGTCACGGCGACCGACGACCGCAACGGCACCGGCACGTTCTCGAGCGACGTCGTGGTCAGCGACCCGCCGAACGTGGCGCCGACCGCGGTGGCGACGGCGACGTGCTCGCTGCTCTCGTGCACGTTCACCGGATCGGCATCGTCGGACTCCGATGGGGCGATCGTGTCCTACGGCTGGGCGTTCGGAGACGGCGCAGTCGGTTCGGGCGACGTGGCGACACACGACTTCGTCGAGGCAGGGCAGTACACGGCCGTGCTGACGGTCACCGACGACGACGGTACAACCTCGACCGCCCAGGTCCTGGTCGAAGCCATTGCACCGTCAGCCGCGGTGCTGTTGCGTGCGAGCGCGGCGGCCAACTCACAGTCGGCGACTCCGACGATCACGGTGCCGGCCGAAGTGCAGGCCGGCGATCAGTTGGTGTACATCGTCACGTCCAACACCTCCACGTCCACCACGACTCCGCCGGGTTGGACCCTGATCGGTACGGCCCAGGACGGCAGCCCGGACATGACCTCGTGGGTGTTCGCCCGCACGGCCGATGCCTCCAGTGCGGGGTCGGTGATCACGCTCACCCTGGGCACGTCGAGTAAGACGGCGCGAACCCTCCTGGCCTATGACAACGCTGTTGCCCCGACGACTGCGCTGTCGTCGGTGATCACGGGCACGTCGGCGAGCCTGACGACCGCACCCGCCACGATCGTGTACGTCGGTTCGACCGTCGTGAGCTACTGGTCGGACAAGTCCGGCGGCAACACGGCATGGACCGTGCCGCCGACGATCAACGTGCGAGCGGTGTCGGTCGGCTCTGGAAGCGGTCGGATCACCGCAGCGGTCGGCGACCGGATCGAGCCTGCGGGAACGTGGCCCGGAGCGACGGCAACCTCCACGATGACCGGCACCAAGGGCATCGGCTGGACGGTGTTGTTGCAGCCGGCGACCGGCAATCTCTCGCCAACGGCATCGTTCTCGGCCTCGTGCAGTTCGCTGCAATGTTCGTTCAATGCGATGGCGTCAACGGACCCCGATGGCACCATCGTCGACTACCAGTGGGATTTTGGCGACGGGACCTCAGGCACCGGGGTTGCGCCGGTCCACACCTTCCCCGGCGATGGAACCTTCAACGTGACGTTGACGGTGATGGACAACCAGTCGGCGACAGCTACATCGACCACGTCGGTGCCGATCAGCCTCGCTATCGTCACGTTCCGGGCAGAGAACAGCTCGAACGCAAACAGTTCCACCGCATCGGTAACGGTACCCGCGACAGTCCAGGTCGGCGATCAGTTGCTGTTGTTGATCACGGCCAATGCTGCAACCACGACCTCGACCCCGAGTGGATGGACTCTGCTCGGATCCGGTCAAGCGGGCGCTCCGGACATGGTCTCGATAGCGTTCACCCGGACGGCCGATGCGGCGGCAGCCGGCTCGACGGTGCAAGCGTCACTCGGAGTGCAGTCCAAGGTGTCGACGACGCTGGTTGCGTATTCTGGAGCCGGACCGATCACCACTGCGGCAGTGAACGTTGCCGCAGTGTCCAGCGCGACGCACACCACACCAGCGGTGACCGTCACGAGATCCGGATCACAAGTGCTGAGCTACTGGGTCGACAAGACCAGCGGCAACACCGGTTGGACCACGCCCGGGAACGTAGCCGCACGATCGGCGTCGATCGGTTCGGGTGCTGGTCGAGTCACCGCTTTCGCCGGTGACACCGTCGTCGCCGCTGGACCATGGACCGGTGCCACAGCAACCAGCTCGGTGGCCGGCACAAAAACGATTGGGTGGAGCATCGTCGTACCCGCACCGTAGGTCGTGCTCGCTCAGCGGCCACGACCAGTAGAGAAACGTTCGACGACACTTCCGGGCGGATCACTGCTGATCGTTGATGTCATCGAGGCCGGAGGTGTCGGCGCTTGACGCCGGTGACGACGAGGATCTGGACCGGTCCGCTGTTGACGCCGTAGAGGTCGTCGAGCACCTGCTCAATCTGTTCGGTCGTTGATCGATCGGAGACGAGCACCAGTGTTTGATCGACAGCCGCTGCGAGTCCGATTCCGAGTGCGGTTTGGTCAAGCGATCGGGTTGGGACCAGGACGATGTCGTTCGTGCGCAGGAGTCGGTCGATCTCTTCGGTCGTGTCCGACCAGAATGCTTCGGAACCGTCCGCCTCGTCGCCATCGACCCAGACGTCCACGACGACTCCGGCCTCATTCCCACTCGCCTTGAGGTGACCAGCTATCGTTCGGCCAATACCGGCCGGCAGCGACTCACTATCGACGGGGAGCAACAAGACTGCGGTGCAATTGCCGTCTGTGGGGGAGCGGGCAAAATTGATGCGCGCTATCGAGCGAGTGTATTCGCTCGTCCGGCCGCTGCCCGCTGACTCCGGTTCATATGGGACCCGCCCCAGTTCCCGGAGCCCGAATGACTCCGCTCCCCCCCTACTCGCGTACCGAGAGTCATATCGATCTCGGAGCAGCGCAAGCATCAGTCCCACGAGCAGCCCTGCGAGCAGCCCTGCAACGGTTGCCAACGGAACACTGAATCCGGTTGCGCTGACCGTGGTCTGCGGATCGATGATGATGCGGCCTGTTTCGACGTCGGTGTCGGTGGAGGCAAGTTCGGTGTTCACGCTCGCGAGCCGTTGGATCGCAAGATCACGCGTCGCCACGAGGACACCCAACGCACTCTGCGAGGCCAGATCTCCCTTGTCGTCCTCGGCAGCGATCTCCGCCGTGAGGCCATCGATCTGACCGATGAGCTCGACGCGTTGATCGCGCAGATTCTCGGCGCGGGCAATCGTTGCCGCGTTCACCGACGTGCGCCGCGCCTTCAAGAACTGCTCGCTGTACACCTCGGCACCGCGAGCTGCGTCGGCCGACACGGGACTGGTAAACGAAATGATCAGGACGTCACCAGTTGGAGAAGGTTGAGCCGAACTACTCGAGCGGCTTGCATCAAGCGACAACCCGAGTTCATTCGCAACCTCTTGGATCAAGGTGGTCGACCGCGCGACTGTTGCCCACGTGTCGACGTCGAGCGATCGGTTGAGCCCGCCACCCGGCGCCTGCTCGTCACCTGCAGCAATCAGGAGCACCGTGGCCCTCGACTCGTATGTTGCCGGACGCGTCGATGTGTAGACCCAGCCCGCAGCTGCGCCCACCACACCGCACAGGACAATGACGACCCATTGTCGGAGCAGAACGGCAACGAGGTCCGGGGGGCGTTCGACGTTTGTCCGAGTGTCCATATCAGTCATGCGATTCGACACCATGGCACGCTGGACAGTATCCCCCCGAGACCGAGAACGCCCGCCAAAAGAGTTTCTCAAGATTCCGTGTAGGCGAACCGATGAAACTCCAGGATGGTCGCGCACCGTGGACGCAACCTCCCAATCGTTACGATATCGACACAATCGTCACACAAATGACGTACACTCCGGGTCGAGCGGACCCACGTCGGACTACGGAATTTCTCGGAGACTCACCCTTATGGTTCATTTCGCCACATCTCGACTGACCTCGCGACGATTGAGTCGCTGCGGTTGGCTGTGTGCACTCGCACTCGTCGTCTCTGCGGTGCTCGTCGCAACCCAGTCAATCGAAGACACCGCCATCGCCGCCGACAGTGCTCCGACGAAGTACGTGGCGGTACAACCGTTCAGGCTCGTCGACACCCGCAGCGGCATCGGAGTGCAACAGGTCGACGCAAAGACGTGGCGGGTGACTGTTGCGGGCGTCGGCGGTGTTCCCGCCGGAGCGAGCGCTGTTTCGGTCTCGATGGTCGCCGTGGGCGCAGCCGCACCCGGCTATCTCCTCACGTATCCGTCGGGTGCGCCGCTGCCCGACGCATCGAATTTGAACTACGAACCCGGGAAGCCGTACTCGAGTGGTGCGATCATCCCGTTGAGCGCTGGCGGGCAGTTCGATGTCTACGTCCACACCCCAGTCCAGTTCATCGTCGATGTCACTGGCGCCTTCGTTCCAAGTGGAGCAACATCCGCCGGACGGTTCGTCCCGCTGGATTCATCCGCTCGTGCCTTCGACTCACGCGCTGGGCGGCCGATGGCTGCGGGAGCTGTTTCGACTGTTGCAGTTCCGTCGAACATTCCTTCCGACGCCACGGCTGCGCTGATCACGATCACGTCCACGAATCCGAACTCTCCCGGCTTCTACACGGCCTTCGTTGGCGGCGCAGTGCCGAACACGTCCGCATTGAACGTTGCGTCTTCGAACTCGGCCCGTGCGACCACCGCGATCTGGCCGGTGTCGAACCGTTCGATGAACGTCTACTCGTCGGCCGGTGGGCACCTGATCGTCGATGTGATCGGCTATTTCACCGGTGCGTCTGCACCTGCCAACTCCGATGGGCTCTTCGTCCCGATGACGCCCATACGTCGGCTCGACACTCGCCAATCAGGTGCGATCGGTGCCAATCAGTCTCGGAGCTTCTCGGCACCCGGCGGCGGTGTCGCAATCGGCTCGCTGACAATGGTCAATCCGCTCGCCGCCGGCTTCGC
>Ga0335397_10013270_pt1 | contig 10036 bp, 9 predicted proteins | sample MAT04_FD_205740 | JGI IMG/M metagenome (GOLD analysis project Ga0335397, IMG submission 205740) | Freshwater microbial communities from Lake Fryxell liftoff mats and glacier meltwater in Antarctica - MAT-04 (spades assembly) (version 2) ...
GATGCAGTTGCCGTCAGATTTGGTCGCGCAGCAGGTGTTTTTCGATGGTATCGGCATCGTATTGCTCGGTGTGCTCACCGCTCGGATGAACCGAACCTAGCTGCTCGGCACCAATATTGAACCGACTACGCGGCGTTAGACCTTTGGGGTAAGTGCTCGCTTACGCTTCGAGACCATTTGCTGGACCGCCTTCTTGAGCGGCGAATCGGCCAATTTTTCTGCTAAATCATCGAGTTGCCGCTCGGAGATCGGCGTCTTCTCGGCCGCGAGGCGGATGGAGGTCGGCGTCGGTGCCCGCCAGGTCGAAATCTCGGGTTGCACCACGACGCGGATTGATGTAACCTCTTGTTCCTTCATTGTTTTTTTCTCAAGCAGGATCCGGAAACTCTCAAGAAGTCGCGGCGAATACGCTTTCAGATTTGTCGCAATGGCCCCGTTGGCCGCCGCAATAACCACCGTCGACCCTTCCAACGCAGCAACCCGGCAGAGTTTTCCCCAACCGGGCGGAAGAGTGTCCTCAAACGATTGTTGAAGGCGAGAAAGACGACGATGCTGCGCCATTAATGGTGCCATCGAGTCATCCTCGCCAAGCAGTGCTCGGATTGGTTTGGAGTAAGTCTTCAACTGATTCTGGCTAAAAGAGGTCAACGATGAACATCATTCTAGTCTCAGACAGTCTGGCCAAAAGCCGGATTGTGACGATTTCGCAGTCGCAGATCATCATGGCAGCGATGGGCTTTGTCAGCGCCGGCTTCATGTTTGCGCTCGGCACCTACTGGGTGACGATGAAGTACGCGGTCGATATTCAAAACCCGTTCATCCAAAGCCTGATCTCTACGCTGACCCAGCAAAACACGCAGCAGGCCGAAAAGGACATGCGCGAGCAACTTGACTCGCTCGCCGTCAAGCTGGGCGAATTGCAGGCGCGCATGATGCGCCTCGATGCCTTCGGTGAGCGCTTGGCGAAGGTGGCCGGCGTCAAGGGCGAGTTCAATTTTTCAGAAACGCCGGGTGTCGGCGGTCCTTCGCCAAGTTCCAGTATGTCTGGTGACGTGAGTTATAAAGATTTCACCACCAAGCTGGCGGACGTGTCGAAGGTGCTTGATGATCGCGCCGACAAACTTGGCGTGCTCGATTCTCTGCTCATGCAAGGTCGGCTGGCAGCAAAGGCAATCCCAACGACGATGCCGGTGACGTCCGGCTATTTTTCGTCAAACTTTGGCTACCGTATCGATCCATTCAACGGTCGCAACGCATTCCACGCCGGCGTCGACTTTATCGCCGCGCCCGGATCGCCGATTTTGGCTGCCGCCGGTGGGGTTGTCGCTACGGCAGAGTGGCACACCGAATATGGAAATCTGGTCGATATCGATCACGACAACGGCCTGACCACGCGCTACGCGCATCTGTCGAAAAAGACGGTCAAGGTCGGCGACGTAGTCCTCAAGGGGCAGCAAATCGGCGACTTGGGCCAAACCGGCCGCGCCACCGGCCCGCACTTGCATTTTGAAGTTCGCGAAAACTCGGTACCGCTGAATCCCAATCGATTCCTCAACTTCGCCCGCGCGCCAGAGCCCGCTCAAGCCGTCAAGGTCGCGCGCGCCCCGTAATACCTCTGCTGTTGCCATCAACGTTCGTGCGCTGCACGATCGTCTGACGCGCGTCGCCGCCTGCCAAGCTTGCTTGGCACCAATGCAAAATCTCCCGTCATCAAGAATCCGCCAGCGACTGACAAGGCCGCCGGTGGCTCAATCAGTCCAACAGAAAGTCTGTAATGTTCGAAACCGTCCTCAAGTCCATTTTTGGCAGCCGCAATGATCGACTGCTGAAGCAATATTCGAAACGCGTCATCGCCATCAATGCGCTTGAACCGGCGATTGAAGTACTCTCCGACGACGCGCTCAAGGCAAAAACACCAGAATTCAAGGAGCGATTCGAGAAGGGCGAAACGCTGGACCAACTGTTGCCGGAGGCGTTTGCCGTGGTCCGCGAGGCGGGCAAACGCTCGTTGGGCATGCGTCACTTCGACGTGCAGTTGGTCGGCGGTATGGTGCTGAACGACGGCAATATTGCTGAAATGCGCACCGGCGAAGGCAAGACGCTGATGGCGACGCTGCCGTGTTACCTCAACGCCATCTCAGGCAAGGGCGTCCACGTTGTCACGGTCAACGACTATCTGGCCAAACGCGATAGCGAGTGGATGGGGCGCCTGCACAACTTCCTCGGTTTTTCGGTTGGCTGTAACTTGTCGCAGATGCAAGAAGAGGAAAAGCGCGCGGCCTTTTGCGCCGATATCACCTACGGCACCAACAACGAATTCGGCTTTGACTATCTTCGTGACAACATGAAGACAAGCAAAGACGAGCGTGTGATGCGCGGGCTTAACTTCGCGATTGTCGACGAGGTGGACTCCATCCTGATCGACGAAGCGCGTACGCCGCTGATCATCTCCGGTCAGGCTGAAGATTCCACGGCGATGTATCAGCGCATCAACTTGTTGATCCCCAGCCTCGTCAAGCAGGAAACCGAGGAAAGCCCCGGTGATTTTTGGGTTGATCTTAAGCAGCACAGCGTGTTGCTGTCCGAGCAAGGCCACGAGCGCGCGGAAGAGTTGTTGTCACAGAACGGGCTGTTGCCGGCCGGTGCCTCACTTTACGATCCATCCAATATCATGTTGATGCACCACGTGTATGCAGCGGTTCGTGCGCACGCGCTGTATCACCGCGATCAGCACTATGTGGTTCAGAACAATGAAGTCGTCATCGTCGACGAATTTACCGGCCGCATGATGACCGGGCGGCGCTGGTCGGAAGGTTTGCATCAGGCGGTGGAAGCCAAGGAAGGCGTGAAGATTCAGAACGAGTCGCAAACGCTGGCCTCGATTACGTTCCAGAACTACTTCCGTCTTTACGGCAAGTTGGCCGGCATGACCGGTACGGCCGACACGGAGGCGTTCGAATTCCAGCAGATCTACAGCCTCGAGACGGTCATCATTCCGCCAAATCGGCCGATGGTGCGCGCGGACGAGAACGATTTGGTCTACATGACTGAAGGCGAAAAGCACAACGCGATCGCCGAAGACGTCAAGGATTGCTATCAGCGAGGGCAGCCGGTATTGCTGGGCACCACTTCCATCGAGAACTCGGAGCTGCTGTCAGAACTGTTGAAGAAGCAAAAGATTCCGCACGAGGTGTTGAACGCCAAGCAACACGCGCGTGAAGCCGACATCATCGCGCAAGCCGGCAAGCCGAAGGCGGTCACCATCGCCACCAACATGGCCGGGCGCGGCACGGATATTGTGCTGGGCGGATTTTTTGAAAAAGAGCAGCGTGAGATTGAGTCCGACGAGAAATTGAGCGCGTTGGAAAAGGAGGCAAAACTTGCCACCGCCACGGAAGCCTGGCAGGAGCGCCATAACCAAGTTGTTGAGCTCGGCGGCCTGCATATTGTCGGCTCGGAGCGGCATGAGTCGCGTCGTATCGATAATCAGCTGCGCGGACGCTCGGGTCGTCAGGGAGATCCGGGCTCGTCGCGTTTCTACCTGTCGTTCGAAGATCCGTTGCTCAAGATTTTTGCCGGAGATCGATTGAAGTCCATCATGGCACGTTTGAAGATTCCTGAAGGCGAAGCCATTGAGGCCGGCATGGTGTCGCGCTCGATCGAGAACGCGCAACGCAAAGTGGAAGCACGCAACTTTGATATCCGCAAGCAGCTGCTCGAATACGATGACGTGGCGAACGATCAGCGCAAGGTGATCTACCAGCAACGCAATGAGTTGCTGGATGCCGATGATATTTCCGAGACCATTGCAGCGATGCGCAGCGACGTGCTGTCGCAGACGGTTTACGCACATATTCCGCCGGAGTCGCTTGAGGAGCAGTGGGACGTTCCCGCGGCCAAGACCACTCTGCAAAGCGAGTTCGGTATCGTCGCGCCAATCGACCAATGGCTTGCGTCCGACGAAGAGTTGGACACCGAGACAGTCGTCGAGCGGGTGCTGACCAACGCCACCGATGAATACAACACCAAGTTCGCCAATGTCGACAAGGGCGTGTTGCATCAATATGAGCGTTCCGTGATGCTCCAATCCATCGATCACCATTGGCGTGAGCATTTGGCGTCGCTTGACTACCTGCGTCAGGGCATTCATTTGCGCGGCTATGCGCAGAAGCAACCCAAACAGGAATACAAGCGCGAGGCGTTTGAGCTGTTTAGCAACTTGCTCGATGTCGTGAAACGCGAAGTCACCCGTGTGTTGGTGAACGTCCAAGTGCAAACGCAAGAGCAGGTGGAAGCTGCCGAGCGTGCCGCCGAGCAAGCGGCAGCGCGTGCTGTGCAAAACGTCCAGTATCACCACGCGGATACCGAAGAAGCCCTCGCCCAGACGGACGCGACAGCAGAGAACGCCCAGCAGCCGTTCGTACGCGAAGGCACCAAGATCGGCCGCAACGATGCTTGCTGGTGTGGCTCAGGCAAAAAATACAAACACTGCCACGGCAAGTTGTCGTAGCGCGACTGCGCGGGGCGTCTCGCGGCCTGCGATGCTCGCCGCGAGTTTGGCAGAAGCGCCCATACGGCTGCGCGTCTCTCCCGCGATCCATCGACGCGCGCTACGCTTTCCGACAACTTGCTGGTGTTGGCGAATTCGCCGGCCTGTCTAAAGCAACTCGGTGTCTTCGTGCGAATAAGCCGGCGCTGAGCAACACAAAATTTTGAGTTGGACTTCGCCGAGGTTCTGGATGCAGTGCGGTGTGCCGGGCTTGATCACGATGCTGTCACCGGGGCGCACCACGAAGGCTTGGTTGCCGAGCGTCATCAAGCCTTCACCGTGGGTGATGTGATACAACTCCTCGGAAACGTGGTGCAAGTGCAGCTCGGTGGTCTGACCGGGCTCAACAATGGCTTCAGCGAGGCTTTGGTGGACCACGCTGCTGCTGGTGGGATGCAGCAGCTCGCGGATCGCTGAGCCGTCCTTGGTGATAAAGGTTGGCACGCTGTCCATGCTGGTTCGGTCCGGCGCTTGCGCGATTGTCGGGGTGGCGTGATCGGGTTCCATGCCATAATTTTTGCATGACGGCAGCTGCCGCGCAAACCAATCATCAGGGACGACGAATGGCTGTGAACTATGTGCTGCCCACCAGAGAATCGCTACTGCCGGTGCCAGGCATACGTCTCGGTTACGCCGAGGCCTACGTCCGAAAGCCCAATCGCAAAGACATGCTGATCGCAGTGCTGGACGAAGGCAGTCTCGCCGCCGGGGTATTCACCCAAAACCGCTTTTGTGCCGCACCAGTCACGGTGTGCAGGGACCACCTTGGCCAGACGCCGAGCCAACGCGCGATCATCGTCAATACAGGGTGCGCCAACGCCGGCACCGGCGAGCGCGGCTTGGCGGATGCCAACGCAACCTGTGACGCAGTCGCCATCGCCATCGGCTGCGAGCCCGAGCAGGTCTTGCCGTTTTCAACCGGGGTGATCATGGAACACCTGCCGATGGAGAAAATCCTCGCTGGCGTGCCGCAGTGCGTCTCGAACCTGACCGCGGATGGCTGGTATGACGCCGCCCACGCGATCATGACCACCGACACGGTGCCGAAGGCTTTTTCCAAGCAAATTACGCTTTATGGCAAGACCGTCACTATCACCGGTATTTCCAAGGGCGCGGGCATGATTCAGCCGAACATGGCGACCATGCTCGGTTTTATCGCCACCGATGCGTGTGTCTCGGATGAAACGCTCCAGCGGATGGTCCGCGAGGCCGCTCAGGTGTCGTTTAATTCCATCACGATCGATGGCGATACGTCGACCAACGATTCGTTTGTTCTCATTGCCACCAACAAGGCCGGGCATCCCGCGGTACATGGCGAAGGCACATTGGAATACGCGGCGCTGCACGCGGCGGTCAACGAAGTCGCCATTTCGCTGGCGCAAGCCATTGTTCGCGACGGCGAGGGCGCGACCAAGTTCATCAGCATCAATGTGTCGGGCGGAAAGTCGCGCGCCGAATGCATGAAGGTTGCGAAGGCGATCGGGCATTCGCCGCTCGTGAAGACGGCGTTCTTTGCGTCGGACCCGAATCTCGGGCGCATTCTCGCGGCGGTTGGTTATGCCGGCATTGATGATCTTGACCAGAACAAGATCACGCTGCACCTAGGCGACGTACTGGTGGCAGAGCACGGCGGGCGGGCGGCGAGCTATCGCGAAGAGGACGGCTCGCGCGTAATGAAAGAGGCGGAGATCGACGTCAACGTAGCCCTGGGTCGCGGAAAAGAGAAAGTGACTTTGTGGACGTGCGATTTTTCCTACGACTATGTGAAGATCAACGCGGACTATCGAAGCTGATGTTTCCGAAACTAGACAAGCTTGCGGCCAAGGCCGAGGCGCTTCTCGACAAACTCGACCAACTGATCCCGACGCCGCCTGACAACGATTGGTCGGCGATTGCCTACCGCTGGCAAAAGCGTGACGGTGGGTTGCTCGGCAGCGCCATGGGTAAGCATGGTGGCGCGCTGGTGCCGGTGGCCGTGCCGCATGTGATCCACCTGAGTGACCTGCACGATGTCGACGACCAGAAGGAGCGGCTGGTCGCCAACACCAAACAGTTTGTCGAAGGCCGAACCGCCAACAATGTGTTGCTCACCGGCGCGCGCGGCACCGGCAAGTCGTCACTCGTGAAGGCGGTATTGCACCGGTTCGCGCGCCAAGGCCTGCGACTCATTGAGGTTGATCGCGCGGATTTAGTTGATCTGCCGATCATTGCCGAGCTGGTCGCGACGCGCCCGGAAAAATTCATCGTGTTTGCTGACGACCTGTCGTTCGAAGCGGGTGACGCGGCATACAAAGCGCTGAAATCCGTGCTCGATGGCGGCGTGAGTGCGCCGACCGAGAACATGCTGGTGTACGCAACGTCGAACCGGCGTCATCTGATGCCCGAGCGCATGAGCGAGAACGTCGAGGCAGGTTACGCAAATAAGCACACCGACGACGGCGAGATTCATCCCGGCGAGACCACTGAAGAAAAAATATCGCTCTCGGAGCGCTTCGGACTATGGCTGAGTTTCTATCCGTTCGATCAGGAGCAGTATCTGGATATCGCACGCCACTGGGTGGGTGCCATGTCGCATGCGGCAAAAATTGATGAAACAGATTTCCGCAAGGCCGCGCTGTTGTGGGCGCTGGAGCGCGGCGCGCGCAGCGGCCGCATCGCTTTTCAGTTTGCGCGTGATTACGTCGGGCAGATGCCGACAATCAAACCGAAGCGGGGGACAAAGCCTAAGGCCCGCGCTGCTTCGCGCGCTGAGCCGCTCGCCGGATCGACGGCTAAGACGCGAACTGGTGGGACAACTAAGCCGCGCGCCGGATCGACGGCTAAGACGCGAACTGGTGGGACAACTAAGCCGCTCGCCGGATCGACGGCTAAGACGCGAACGTCATCGAAACGCTAGCGGTGTCGCCGGTCAAGATTACCGACGTCGCCGTCGCGGTGTTCTTGCGTCTGGACGGCAGCTTCTTACTTTCATCGCGCCCAACCGGCAAGCCGTACGCCGGTTACTGGGAGTTTCCAGGCGGCAAGATCGAAGCCGGTGAAACCGTGCGCGACGCGCTCAAGCGCGAGTTGATCGAAGAGCTCAATGTCGTCATCGATACGGCGACGCCGTGGTTTACCTTCATGATGCATTACGCGCATGCCACGGTCAGATTGCATACGTGGCGCGTCACCGCTTGGCATGACGTCGATGCGCGCGGCTTGCGCGGCATGGAAGGGCAGGAGTGGAAGTGGCAGACGATGTCCAATCTCACCGTTGCGCCGACATTGCCAGGATGCGTGCCGATCTTGCGCGCACTATCGCTGCCCTCCATCTACGTACTGACCAATGCCGCCGAAGTCGGTGTGGAAAATTACCTCGAGCAACTACGGGCTGTTTGGAACATAAATGCTTCGAAACGCCCGCCAGATGGCGAGTTTGATATAAAAAATAGACCTCTGCCGATGATGATTCAGGTGCGCGAAAAGGCGCTATCGCCAATTGCCCTGAAAAACTTTGCCGTAGAGGTCGTCGCCATCGCGCGAGAAAACCATGCGCTGGTGCTGATCAACGGCGACGCCAACCTCGCCGCGGACGTCGGTGCTGACGGCGTGCATCTGACCAGCGAACAGTTGCGCACCACCACTGAACGTCCGGCCTTTCAATGGGTGGGGGCGTCGGTTCATAGTCAAGACGAGTTACGACTCGCCGCAGAACTGAAATGTGATTTCGCGATACTCGGAAGTGTGAAAACGACGCAATCGCACCCGGGGCAGCCGCCGATGGGCTGGGACGCGTTCGCCGACATGGTCCGCGACACGCCCATCCCGGTATTGGCCATCGGCGGGCTGGGGCACGCTGATATGATGCAGGCCATCGCGTGTGGTGCCCACGGCGTCGCGATGCAACGCCAGTCGTTACTGCAGTCTTAACGCGACACCGCCCGAATGCACGCTACTATTTTTGATACGCCGATTGTGAAGACGCTGCTGCGATGGTTCTCGGTCGCGTTTTTGTCTGTCACGGGGTGGCGCATCACGGGAGCGCTACCCACTGATATCGGCAAATGTGTCCTCATCGCCGCCCCGCATACCAGCAACTGGGATCTGCCCTACACACTGATGACCGCCTACCATCGTGGACTGTGTGTCTATTGGATGGGCAAGGCGTCGATCTTTCGTCCGCCCTTCCGCCATCTGATGATGTGGCTGGGAGGAATTCCAGTTCATCGCGAACGGTCCGGTAATCTGGTCGCAGCATCGATATTGGCGATTACCGAGGCCGACCACGCGTTCCAATTGGTGGTGCCGCCGGAAGGCACGCGTGACCGGGTTCGCGAATGGAAAACCGGTTTTTACTACATCGCGCTCGGTGCCAAAGTGCCGATTGTGTTGGCGTACATGGACTACGAAAGAAAACTGGTCGGCATCGGGCCGGTCGTGCATCCGTCTGGCGATATCGAGGCTGACATGAAATTTATCAAAGCCTATTACGCGCCGTTCAGGGGAAAGAACGCCGATCAGTTTGAGGCGGTGTAGTCGCCGCGCCATCGCGTTAGCCAGTGCTGATTGCGTTCAGTTCCAGGCCAGACTGGGCGCGTAGTTGGCACGTAGTTGACCAACACACAAAAATATCGACGCGGCATATGTCTGATTCGGAAGGCGATATTTTTAGTTGAGCAACAACCTCATTTGGCAAAATCGAAGCGACGAAATGGACCTGGTCAGTGCTTCCGAAGCAGTTGGTAAAATTCGCAAAATTCGCAAATTTCGCAAATTTCGTTTCGCAGGTGATTTCGGTGTCCCACTTCCCCCTTTGCAAAGGGGGATGGGATTTTTAGCAATTGCGAGTCGACAACGATCGCAAATCCACCTTAGTTCCCCTTTTCCAAAGGGGGAAATGCCACGCGAAGGGTCTACTTGGATTTAGCAGCACGAATTTCAACAAGTCGCTAATGCTTGTGTCCGCCCGAGTCCTTCTCCTGCCCCTTCGCCACAACGTCCACCGTGAAGGTCGACTTGTCCGCGTTGGCGAAGGTCAGTTTTAGCGGCACCGAGTCGCCCTTGTTGATCGGCTTGTTCACCTTGATGAGCATAATGTGAAAGCCGCCCGGCTTTAGGTCAACCAGCTTATTCGCGGGAATTTCAACGGCGTCGACCGCGCGCATTTCCATCACGCCGTCTTTCATCGCCATATTGTGCAGCTCCACGGTCGGCGTGAGTGGCGACTCTGCCTTTACCAGTCGCAGCGGCTTGCCGGATTTGATGTGCATATACGCCGCCGAGACGCTGCCGCCGGGTATCGTGGTTTTCGCCCAGACGTCGAAAACCTTGAGGGTCGGCTCTACCTTGCCCTGCTGCGCCAAGACCGCTGCAGGCATGATGGAGAGAAGGCCGACGAGGATGATGCTGCGACGTAATTGCGTCATGTGAACTCCGGAGAAAGACAAATAGGGATGGTGAATCAGTGCAGATTATCCCAGCAACGGTTCAATGTGCAAGTGTGTTGCA
>Ga0335397_10013271_pt1 | contig 10035 bp, 5 predicted proteins | sample MAT04_FD_205740 | JGI IMG/M metagenome (GOLD analysis project Ga0335397, IMG submission 205740) | Freshwater microbial communities from Lake Fryxell liftoff mats and glacier meltwater in Antarctica - MAT-04 (spades assembly) (version 2) ...
ATGGGAGCAGGGTATAGGAACAGAAGTGCAATTGCTAACAGCGCAAACAAATGTTAGTACACTGGAGAGCCAGCTAAGGCAGGTGAACGAGAACGTAAAAGTTGCGCAGGAACAACTAAGCACTGCGGCTGTATACAGCGATGTGAGCGGCGTAGCAGATATTGTAAACATTAGGGTGGGAGAGCTTTTTCAGGGCATGACAGCCGCTGGCCCACAAATAAAAATTGTGAATACCAATAACTTAAAAGTGGTGAGTAATATTCCGGAGAATTATTTGGGAACGGTGCAAAAAGGTACTGCAGTGATTGTATTTCTTCCTGATGTAAATAAAACATTTAATACTTCGGTGAGTTTTACCGGGGCATCCATTGATATCATTAACAGGGGTTTTGTAGTAGAAGCTAAATTGCCTGCAGATGCAGCATTAAAACCAAATCAACTGGCCACGATGAAGATCAGGGATTATAGTGCTCCCAATGCTATAGCGATTCCGCTGAATACTTTGCAGAATGACGACAAAGGAAAATTTGTAATGGTAGCGGTACAGGAAAAAGGAAAATTGTTTGCACGCAAACGCATGGTGAATATTGGAATGCTTAATGGCGATCAACTGGAAATAAAAACTGGCTTAACTGCAGGTGACCAATTAATTGTAGAAGGTTTTGCTTCTTTATATGAAGGCCAGCAATTAAAAACCAGCAACTAATAATAAACGGCCATTATAAATGCCCATTGAAAATATATAGCTGGGTTTACAGCCCCGATAGCAGCGGAAAGCCCGGAGTGAGGAACGAACGAGGACTTGCAGCGGATAGCGGGACCAATGCTAAATTACTAAAGCCAGCCTGGCTGCCAAATAATACAACCAGGTATACACGATCAATATCAATAAATTAATTGTATGAGTGCAATAGATAAAATAAAAGAAAAATTTAAAGAGTTTAAACCCACATCGTGGAGTATTAATAACAAGACTTCTGTTTACCTGGTAATGGTGATCATTACCTTAATAGGGATTTACCAGTTTTTAACCCTGCCTAAAGAACAGTTTCCTGATATTGTAATACCTACCGTTTACGTACAAACGATTTACGTAGGTAACTCGCCAAAGGATATAGAAAACCTGGTAACGAGGCCCATTGAAAAAGAAATAAAGGGCATTACCGGTGCGCCGATAAAAAAGTTTACGAGTACATCGCAGCAGGATTTTAGTGCTATACAAGTAGAATTTGATACCAAGGTAAAAGTAGATGTGGCCCTGCAAAAAGTAAAAGATGCCATAGATAAAGCCAAGCAGGATTTGCCCACCGATCTTACGCAGGAACCCACTGCGCTGGCGGTGAACCTGAGTGATCAGCCGATTATGTATGTGAACCTGAGTGGTGACTACGACATGATAAAGTTGAAGAAATATGCGGATGACCTGAAAGATAAACTGGAAGAAATTACACAGATAAACCGCATAGATATTGTGGGTGCTCCGGAAAGAGAGTTCCAGATAAATGTAGATAACTACCGCATGCAAAGTGCCGGTATTACATTTGATGATATCAGCAATGCAGTAGCAAGAGAAAACCTAGATATATCGGGTGGACTGTTGGATGTGGGGAGTATGAAACGAAACCTGCAATTAAAAGGACAGTTTAAAACTGCCCTGGATATTGAAAAAGTAATTATAAGAAACACAGGCGGTTTTCCCATTTATTTAAAAGATATAGCAGTAATAAAAGATACTACCAAAAATGCAGAGAGTTTTGCACGGCTGGATGGTAAGAATGTGGTGACGCTTAACATTATAAAAAGAAGCGGCGAAAACCTGATAGAAACCAGTGAGGCGGTGCAAAAAGTAGTGGCAGCTAATAAAGGGGTTACCTATCCTGAAAATTTAAAGGCGGTAATTACCGGCGACCAAAGCGTAAAAACAAAAGCATCTTTTAATGAACTGGTAAACTCTATCATCATTGGATTTTTACTGGTGTTGATTGTACTGATGTTTTTTATGGGTGTAACCAACGCATTTTTTGTGGCGCTTAGTGTGCCGCTGAGTATGTTTGTTGCATTTGTATTTTTACCCGCTGCCGATTTGATAATAGGCACACATGTTACCTTAAATTTTATGGTGTTGTTTGCCTTGCTCTTTGGGCTGGGTATTATTGTAGATGATGCCATTGTAGTGATAGAAAATACCCACCGTATATTTATTGAAGGCAGGGGAAAAGTTCCGATAAACCTGGCTACTAAAAGAGCTGCGGGAGAAGTTTTTATCCCGGTACTTGCCGGAACATTAACCACACTGGCGCCATTTTTTCCGCTGCTTTTTTGGCCGGGAATTATTGGGCGCTTCATGGTGTACCTGCCCACGATGCTCATCTTTACGCTGGCGGCATCGCTGGTGGTAGCATTTATTATGAACCCGGTATTTGCAGTAGATTTTATGAATCACCCGGAGAGTGACAAAAAAGAACCGAAGTCGGCCATCTTCAAAAAGCCCGTTTTCTGGATTATCATTGGCCTTGGTGTTTTACTCGATCTTTTAGGTGCTACATTTTTTGGTAACCTGATTATATTTTTCATGTTGCTGGTGGTACTTAATAAGTATGTGATAGACGATGCTATTCACAGTTTTCAGAACAAAGTATTGCCTGCAATTATGAACAGGTATGAGACGCTGTTGCGTTGGTCGCTTAAAGGATGGAGACCCGTACATTTATTATTAGGCACGGTAGGGCTGTTGATTTTATCTGTTGCTATTTTCGGTATTTCTGTAACAAGCGGCAGGGTAGGTATAGCCTTTTTTCCTAAAGGTGATCCTAACCAGATTTATGTGTACATGAAATTGCCTGTGGGTACCAGTGTAGAATATACCGATTCTATCATTAAAACACTGGAGGCTAAAGTAAATAAGGTGTTGGAAATTGATAATGCAAAAGGCATTAAAAATCCGATTGTAGAAAGTGTGATTAGTAATGTGGCTATTGGTGCCAGTGATCCCTCATCGGGCGACAGAAGTACAAGAAGCGAATTGGGCAGAATACAGGTTTCATTTGTGGAGTATGAAAAGCGGCATGGTAAAAGTTCAAAACCTTACCTTGATGCGATCCGCTCTGCCATTACCGGTATTCCCGGGGCAGAAATAAGTGTGGACCAGGAAAGTGGCGGTCCTCCAACCGATCCGCCGATTAACATTGAAGTAGCCAGTGAAGATTTTGATAACCTGGTAAAAACTGCTGTGAACCTGAAAAACTATTTAGATTCTATACAGGTGCCGGGTGTGGAAGAATTGAAGATGGATGTAGATTTAAACAATCCTGAAATAACTTTGACGGTTGACAGAGAGCGTGCTTTGATAGCAGGTGTATCATCTGCACAGGTAGGGCTGGCCATTCGTACGGCACTCTTTGGTAAAGAAGTATCTAAAATAAAAGAAGGGAAGGACGAATACAAAATTCAGCTTCGCAACAATGAATTGCAACGCAAAAATTTATCCGACCTGTTGAATATGCGTATTAGTTTCCGTGATTTTGCAACGGGTGGTGCAGTAAAAAATATACCCATCAGCTCGCTGGTAACGGTAGAGCCTACCAGCACTTTTGGCAGTGTGAAGCGCAAGAATCAAAAACGCCTGATTACCCTGCGATCTAATGTGCTTACTACGCAGGGTTTTAACGCTACCGCTGTAAACCTGGTAATTGGCGGGCATATTGCATCCTTTAATAAAAAAGCAGAAGGCGTTACCATTACTCAAACAGGGGAAGGAGAGCAACAGGCAGAAACAGGTGCTTTTCTTTTAAAAGCATTATTCATAGCCCTGGGACTTATTTTGCTCACACTCGTATTGCAGTTTAACTCGGTAAGTAAATCGGTGATTATATTAACTGAGATTGTGTTTAGTGTGATAGGTGTGTTGCTTGGCTTCTCTATTTTTGGAATGGAAGCATCGGTGTTAATGACAGGATTGGGTATTGTGGGTCTTGCAGGTATTGTGGTTAAGAATGGTATCCTTGTAATTGAATTTGCCGAGGAATTAAGAAGCCGTGGAATGAAAACAAGAGAAGCTGTGATACAGGCTGGTAAAACCCGTATCATACCGGTATTGCTTACAGCATTGGCAGCTATACTGGCTTTTATTCCGATAGCCGTTGGTTTTAATATCAACTTCATCACTTTGTTTTCTGAATTAAATCCGCATATTTTCTTTGGCGGCGATAACGTAGCCTTTTGGAAGCCGTTGAGCTGGACAATTATTTTTGGTTTGGCATTTGCGTTCTTTATGACTTTGATTATTGTACCTGCCATGTACCTGATAGCAGAAAGATTACGCAGGCCAATGCGCAGAATGTATGGTGGAAAATGGATTAGCTTTTTAGGAATACCGCCATTGATATTCCTGTTTATTCCGTTAATGATTACTACTGCTGTAAAGCATCGTATAGAAGTAAACAGAAGAAAAAGAAGATTAAAAGATGCGCCGGTGGAGCATACCGGTAGCTGGTTTTAAATAAACTCGTTTAAAAACCGCTCATTGCAAAATGAGCGGTTTTTTTAATAAATGGCTTTTAGATGATTTCCACTAAATGGCCGGCAATTATTTTAAACAGGAGGAAAAATTAAACAACTTATTTTTTAAATTTTCCAGATGATATTGTAGCCGAAAAATTTCTTTTATTTTTATGTGGCTATTTATTAAAACTAACTATCAAAATGATTCAATTAATAAGAACCAATTCATACAACAGCGATTTTATAGAATTGGTAAAATTGCTGGATGTAGATTTAGTGGTAAGAGACGGAGATGATCATGCATTTTATGATCAGTTTAATAAACTGGATAATATTAAAAATACTGTAGTGGCTTACGAAAATAATATTGCGGCAGGTTGCGGAGCAATGAAACTATATGACTCTGCCACAATGGAAATAAAACGGATGTACACATCTTTAGCATACAGGGGAAAAGGAATTGCCGGTAAAGTTTTAACTGAATTGGAAAACTGGGCCACTGAACTCTCTTATGAAAAGTGCATATTGGAAACTGGCATCCGGCAACCGGAAGCAATAGCTCTATATAAAAAACATGGGTACCAAATTATTGCCAACTATGGCCAGTATTCCGGAATGGAAACCAGTGTTTGCTTCGAAAAAAAATTAATGATTGCACCTGCTAAAAATATATAATTCTTCCCCGGCTTTTGTAGCGGTGGATATAAATTGTCCTTTATCCATAGCAATAAATTATATGGGTTTTCACGGTATGGTTATTGATTTATACCTGTTACATTAAAAATGATAATATGAGTAATAATAAGCAATTCGGTGTGTGGATGGATACACAGCAGGCAGTTATAGTAGGAGCTGACAGTGAGAATGAAGAAAAACTGGCAGTAATAGCCCACGTAAAAGGGGAAGAGATTTCCCCAAACAGCAGTGAGAAAAATACCAACAACCAGGAAAAATCACGACAGGCAAAATTTTTTAAAGAAATTACCAGGCATATGCAAAATGCTACAGATGTGCATTTAACAGGTACGGGTACAGCACAGGAACAATTTATACATTACCTGGAAGAAACGCCCCAGTTTAAAAATACCAAAACCACCGATTGCACTTCTAACAAAATGAGTGATGAAAGACTTTTGGAATTTATGGCAGATAAATTAAAGTAAACTATATCAAAAACTCACCAGCATACTTTTTTAAAGATGTTGGTGAGTTTCAATTTTTATTTAATTGTGCTCCTTAATTTTTCCTGTTCAGTAATTCATAACTCTGCTTTACAATTTCCAATTCTTCATTAGTGGGGATCACTAAAATTTTTACCGGCGAATAATTGCTGTTTATTTCTTTTATTGTATCGGTTGAATGATCATTTTTTTCATCATCAAGGTTTATTCCCAGGTATTGCAAATCCCTGCATACCCGCAAACGCATGCCATTTGCATTTTCTCCAACGCCCCCTGTAAATACAATGGCATCTAAACCATTTAGCACCGCAGCATAAGAACCAATATATTTTTTTATCCGGTATGCATAAATTTCGCTTGCTAATTCTGCATGTTTGTCGCCCGCTTCAATGGCACTCCTTACATCCCTCATGTCACTTAATCCTGTGAGGCCCTGCATACCGCTTTTTTTATTGAGCAGCTCACTTACTTCGGCAGCAGTATAACCCAACTGTTCAATTAAATGAAAAATTACAGAAGCATCAATATCTCCCGAACGGGTACCCATTACCAGCCCGCTTAGTGGGCCAAATCCCATACTGGTATCTACTGCTTTGCCAGCATTTATTGCGGTAATGCTACATCCATTTCCCAGGTGTATGGTAATGAGCTTTGCTGTTTTTTTGCCTAGATAATCTGTAGCAAGCTCACTTATGTATTTATGCGAAGTGCCATGAAAGCCATATGCCCTGATGCGGTGTTTGGTATAAAACATTTCCGGTATGGCATAGCGAAATGCTTTTTTTGGCATGGTTTGATAAAAAGCAGTATCAAATACTGCTACCTGTTTTGCTTTTGTAAAAATTTTTTCTGCTACTTCTATACCCAGGTAATTGGCCGGGTTGTGCAATGGTGCCAGTGAAAAAAGCTGTTTTATTTTATCCTTTACTTCCTGTGTAATAATGGTGGTGGCTTTAAAGCTTTCGCCGCCATGCACCACCCTGTGAGCTACTGCTACAATTTCTTCGGGATCATTTATTACAGCATTTTTTTTATCAATCAGCAGCCGTGCTACTTCATGCAATCCTTGTTCATGATTAGCCAATTGTACAATTTCTTTTACAACTTTTTCTTTGCCGTTGATGTAAGTTTTATGAGTAATAACAGCATCGCCCAAACCAATCCTTTCTACAAGGCCACTGCACACTGGTTTTTCATGTGGCATTTTAAAGAGTTGATATTTGATAGAACTGCTGCCGCTGTTTATTACAAAGATGTTCATGTGTTTTAAAATATTTAGTGTAGTTTTTTTACTGCTTTGTGTTGTTGTTAAGTTAATGCCAAGGTCAAGGGTTCAAAGGTTCAAGGTTCAAAGGTTCAAGGTTTAACGTTTAAGGTTTAAGGTTTAAGGTTTTTATGCTTTGAAGTTTACTCTTATTCTCTAGTGTACATAAATCAAAAATCCTACATCATAAATCAAAAATCCTACATCATAAATCAAAAATCCTATATCATAAATCATAAATCCTACATCCTACATCCTACATCAAAAATCCTACATCCTACATCCTACATCATAAATCCCTACTCCTCCTGCGCCTGTATAGCTGTAATGATCACGGTATTAAATACATCATCTACGGTGCAGCCACGACTCAGGTCATTAATGGGTTTATTTAATCCCTGCAGCATGGGGCCAATAGCCAATGCGCCGGTTTCACGCTGCACGGCTTTGTAAGTATTATTACCCGTATTTAAATCAGGAAAAATAAGTACACTTGCCTGACCTGCTACTTCTGAGTTGGGCATTTTTTGTTTGCCTACAACAGGGTCCACAGCCGCATCATATTGAATAGGTCCTTCTACTTTAAGGTCGGGTCTTTTTTGTTTTACAATTTCGGTGGCCTGTCTTACTTTATCTACATCCACCCCTTCGCCGCTTGTGCCGGAAGAATAAGAAAGCATTGCAATTCTGGGTTCAATACCAAAACGCAAACTGCTTTCTGCAGAGGAAATAGCAATTTCTGCCAACTGTTCTGCAGTAGGGTCGGGGTTTACGGCACAATCGCCAAAAACAGAAACACGGTCGGGCAGGCACATAAAAAATACAGATGATACAGTAGAGATGCCTGGTTTGGTTTTTACAAACTGCAAAGCAGGCCGTATGGTATGTTGCGTGGTGTGCACAGCCCCGGAAACCATTCCATCCGCATGTCCTTTATACACCATCATGGTACCAAAATAAGATCCGTCTGCTATCAAATCACGGGCAGATTCTATTGTAAGATTTTTACTTTTTCTTAATTCTAAAAGCGTTTCAACGTAATCGTTATAATGATCAGATTTTACCGGGTCAATGATATGAATACGGCTTAGATCAAGGTTTAAACCAAGGCGCTTGATAGAAGTTGTAATTTCTCCGGCATCGCCCAATAAAGTGAGGGATACAATTTCCTGGTTTATTAAGCGGGCTGCAGCTTTTAAAATACGGTCTTCATTCCCTTCCGGTAATACTATGTGTTTAATTTTTTGTTTTGCACGTTTTGCCAGTTGGTATTGAAACATATGCGGTGTAATTCCTTCCGGTTTAAATGTTACAATTTTTTCATCCAGTGCATTTACATCTACATATTTTTCAAAAGTACTAATGGCCAGTTGAATTTTTTTGCTGTTATCTGAAGAGAACCTCGATTTAATGGAACCCAGTAATGCAGTGGTATTAAAAGTTCCTTCCGTTACAGATATAATAGGTAAGACGGTTTGCAGGCCATCCAATAGCCTTATAACAGGCTCTTCCGGTTCAAGCCCGGCTGTGAGAACGATGCCCGCAATTTTTGGATAATTTAAAGATAGCCCGGCCTGCAATGCGCCGATAATAATGTCTCCACGGTCTCCGGGCGTAACAATCAATACATTTTCGCTGATATGATTTAAGAAATGGGGTAACTGCATCGCACCTGTTACAAAATTATCTACCTGGTTGCCCAGTTGCTCTTTGCCATAAAGTAATTTACCTCCCAATTGCTCAAAGATTTCTTTCATAGAAGGATTCTGCAGGTTTTTATCTTCCGGTATTACTGCAAGAATAGTTTCTTTTGGCAACTGCGATGACAGCAATTCCTTCACATCATCCAGCATATTCTTTTTTACTTTATTGGCAACAACTGCCAGCACCTGCAAATCACGGGATTTAAAATTGCGCATCATCGCCTGAACGGTATTTACTATCTGGGCAGTTGTTTTGTGCTCGCCCGAAACAACCATTATAACCGGCGCATTCAAATTCTTTGCTATGGTTACATTGGTTTCAAACTCAAAAGCCGTGCCTTCGCCCAGGTAATCACTTCCTTCTATCACAATAAAATCATAGGATTCTTCCAGTTTTTTTACTTTGCTTATCACCGTTTCTATCAACTCACCACGGCTGCTGTCTGTCTCCATTTGCTTCATTGCCTGTTGGCGGGTAAACGCATAGGTATCGTTGTAGGCAATAGGAAGGCCAAAATATTGAACGATTGTTTCTATATCTACGTCTTTCTGTTCTTTGGGATCTTCATTAATGATTGGTTTAAAGTAGCCCACTTTGCGGGCTTTGGCCAATAACATATTCACAATTCCAAGGGCAATAATGGATTTTCCGCTATAAGGTTCTGTTGTAGCAATAAAAATAGTCTTCGTCATAAATTATAAAATGAGATTGCCACAAAGTTAGAGTGCCGGCTGCATAAAAGAGTCTAACTAAAATCATATAACCAACTGAAAAAAGTCACTTTCTTATTCAATTATACAAAAAGGCAGTAAAGTGAATAATGATTGAATCAACAATAGCTGCCGCTAAGGCTATATTCTTAAAAAGCTGCCAAACCTTTATATGGCAAAAGTCGTTTATGTTTTTATGAAAAACATATTAGTTCTTTTAATGCTGCTTCCTGTATTTAAAAATTGCTTTTCGCAGCAAATGGAACTGAATCAATTTAATGACAAAAGACGCCATATTGATAAAACTGCTTTAAAAGTTCTGGGAGCTTACAGTGCAGCCAATATTATTTACGGAACTATTGCAGCATCCCAAACCAGTGGCAGCAATCAATATTTTCACCAGATGAATGCAGTTTGGAACGGCATTACACTGGGCATAGCAGCCATCGGGCATTTTACCAAAAAAAAGGAAACTGGTTTATCTTTTAGCCAGTCGCAAAAAAAACAGCATAGCACAGAAAAATTATTTTTATTTAATGCCGGGCTCGACCTTGCCTATATAGCCGGAGGTGCCTATATCTATGAAAAAAGTAAAACCACGGTAAAAAATCCAGAACGATTAAAAGGTTATGGTAGATCGGTTATGCTGCAGGGGGCAGTACTGTTGTTATTTGAT
>Ga0335397_10013272_pt1 | contig 10035 bp, 9 predicted proteins | sample MAT04_FD_205740 | JGI IMG/M metagenome (GOLD analysis project Ga0335397, IMG submission 205740) | Freshwater microbial communities from Lake Fryxell liftoff mats and glacier meltwater in Antarctica - MAT-04 (spades assembly) (version 2) ...
GCCGCGCCCGCCGCGTCGTTGACCTGGTAGACATCGACATCGCCGTGGTAGGCGACCAGGTCGTCGCGGCGCTCGAACTGCAGGCCAAACAGCCGGCCAGCACATTCAAACGCTGCGGCCACCATGTCGGGCAGCGCAAAGTAGGGCTTGAGCGCAGCCTCGTCCAGCGCGTAGTGCGCTTGCCGCACCTGCTCGGCCCAGAAGCGCCAGTCCCAGGCCTGCAGCGGGTGCACGGCGCCGGCCTGGTCCATCGCGGCGCGCAGCAGGTTGCGCTCGCGGTCGAGTGCCGGCAGGGCGCGGGCCCAGACGTCGTCCAGCAGCGCCCAGACCCGGTCGGGGCTCAGCGCCATGGTGTCGGCCAGCTTGAAGTCGGCGTAGTTGGCGCAACCCATCAGGGCGGCCTGGCGCTGGCGCAAGACGAGGATGCGGACGGCTATCGGCCGGTTGTCGAACTCGCCGGCTTGCTCGCCACGGCCGATCCAGGCCCGCCAGGCGGCCTCACGCAGGTCGCGGCGGGTCGAAAAGCTGAGAAACGGCACGATCAACGACCGGCTGAGCGTGATCACCGGCGTGGCCAGCCCGCGCTCGGTGGCGGCCTGGCTGGCGGCAGCGCGCACAAAGAGGGGCAAACCCGCCAGCGCGGCCTCGTCGGGCAGCGGCAGGGTGTAGGCGGCCTCGTCATGCAGCACGTTCTGACCAAAACGGGTGTTCAGCTCGGCCAGTTCACCGGCCAAGGCGGCAAACTCGGCGCGCTCGGTGGGGGGCAGCAAAGCACCGGCGCGGGCGAAGTCACTGTGGGTGCGTTCGACCAGGCGGCGCTGTTCGGGGGTCAGTCGGGTGGCATCTGCAACGGGCGGCAGTGCGCCATGCACGGCGGCGATACGGGCAAACAGGCCCGCGTCCTGCATCACCGCGCTCCAGTGCGCCGACAGGGGCGCCGCCATCTCGCGCTGCACCGCCTGCAGGGCCGGGCTGGTGGCCGAACTGGCCAGGTTGTGGAACACCGCCTCGACCCGCCGCAACTGCGCACCGGCCCGGTCAAAAGCAGCCACGCTGTTGTCGAAGTCCGGCGCCGCGGTCTGGGCCACCAGGCCGGCGATCTGCTGGCGGTGTTGCGCCATCGCCTGCTGCAGCGCGGGTGCAAAGTCGGTTGTGCGGATGCGGGAAAAATCCGGCATCGCCAGCGGCGTGTCGTCGTCGATCAGCAAGGGGTTGATGGCGGCGTCCATGGTGGCCTCTTTGAAAGTTCTGGGAAGTTCTGGCCGGAGGTGCCAGGCCCGGCGCCCGCTGCGGGCGCGCACCCGGGTGGGGATCGGCCGCGCATGATGCCACCGTGCGGCCATCCGGCAGGTGCGCAAGGCTACAGTAGCGCTCGATCCCCCGGACCGGCGGCCCGCCCGCCAGCTACCCCATGCCCTCTGTCAAGACCGTCACCCGCCAGATTGGCCGCCGCACCGGCACCACCCCGATGGCCTTGTGGCTGGGCCTGGCGCTGCTGGTGATCCTGGCCGACCAGATCACCAAGACGCTGGTGATGGGCCAGTTTTCGCTGGGCGACAGCGTGCCGGTCTACAGCTTCTTCAACCTGGTGCGGGCACACAACGCCGGCGCGGCGTTTTCGTTCCTGGCGGGTGCGTCGGGCTGGCAACGCTGGTTTTTTGTGGGCCTCGGTGCGGTGGCCTCGGTTTTTATCGTGTGGATGCTGCGCAAGCATTCGGGCCAGCGTCTGTTCTGCGCCGCCATCAGCCTGATCCTGGGGGGTGCATTGGGCAATGTGATCGACCGGCTGCTGCACGGCTATGTCGTCGATTTTCTGCAGTTCCACTGGTCGTTCCTGGCGCCGCTGTTCCCCGGCGGCTACTTCCCCAGTTTCAACATCGCCGACAGTGCGATCACGCTGGGCGCGATCGGACTGATCACCGACGAGTTGCTGCGGGTGCGCAGCGGCCGTTGATGGCACCCGTACTGACGCCCATGGCGGATCGCCGGCCCAGGGGTTAGGCTGTGGCCATGTCGATTGAACCCGCTGCCGAGCCTGCCGCCGAGACCTCTCCGTTTGCCGTGCAACTCCGGCCCCTCGCAACGGCCGCACCGCTGCGCTGGCTGGCCGCCGGCTGGCGCGATTTTTTGCGCTGTCCGGGCATCGGCCTGTTCTACGGCGCCTGTTTCATGGCGATGGGCTGGCTGCTGATGACGATGTTCCAGCACGCGCCGGCCTATGTGCTGGCGCTCTCAGCCGGCTTTTTGCTGACCGGGCCGTTTTTCTGCCTGGGTCTGTACCAAGCCAGCCGCCGGCTGGAGCGCGGCGAAACCCCCGACCTGGGCGACTCGCTGATGGCCTGGGACCAGCGCACCGGCACGCTGGCGATCTTCGGTTTTGTGCTGCTGGTGCTCGAGATGCTGTGGGGCCGGGCCTCGCTGATCGTGTTTGCGGTCAGCTTCGACGGCATGCCCGACTTCAAGGGTTCGCTGCTGGCCCTGGTCAACCCGGACAACCTGCAATTCATCATTGCCTACCTGCTGGTGGGCGGGCTGTTCGCGGGGCTGATCTTCGCCGTCAGCGTGGTATCGATCCCGATGATCCTGGACCGGCCCACCGACGCCATCACCGCCGGCCTGACCAGCCTGCGCCTGGTGCTGAGCCAGCCGCTGGTCATGCTGCTGTGGGGCGCGCTGATCACCAGCATCGTGGTACTGGCCATGCTGCCGTGGTTTGCCGGCCTGCTGGTGGCCGGCCCGGTGCTGGGCCATGCATCCTGGCATGCCTACCGGGCGGCTGTAGGTGATTGAGGCGCCCCATCCCCCAGCCGGCACCCAGGCCCTGCCGCTGCTGGCCTTCGACGACCTGGGCCATTACGCCTGGCTGCAGGTGCCGATGTGGGTCTTCGATGTCGATCAGATGCGGGTCTGCTGGGCCAACGCTGCGGGGCTGGACTTCTGGCGCGCCGACCAATTGGCCACCCTGGCGACACGCGACTTCAGCGACGCATCGCCCGCCGCGCTGCTGCGCCTGCGCGCCAGCATGCAGTTGCACGCCGACGGACGGCGCCTTCGAGAGGCCTGGACGCTCTACCCGATGGGCCAGCCACTGACCTCGTCGCTGGTGTCACGTGGCATCTGGCTGGCCGACGGCCGCCAGGCGATCCTGTTCTGCTCCGAGCCGCTGGCGGCCAGCTACGACGCGGACATGCTGCGCGGCATCGAAGCGCTGCAGCACACCCCGGTGCGGGTGCTGCTGTACCCGGTGGACGGCGGCGCTGCCGTGATGCGCAATCCGGCCGCGGTAGCGGCCTTCGGGCCGGCGGCGAACAGCGACCATGCCCCGATCGATCTGCTCTTTGTCGACCCCGGTCCTGCCAACGCCGTCCAGGCTGCGGTTGCGCAGGGCCAGGGCCACGCCGGCGAGGCCCGGCTGCACACCCTGCAGGGACCGCGCTGGCATGCCATCGACGCCCGGACCGTGCGCGACCCGGTCAGCGGCACGCCCATGCTGCTGGTCAATGCCCAGGACATCACCGACCTCAAAGCGGCGCTGGTGGCGCTGGAGACCGCGCGCGACACGGCCGAAACCGCCAACCGCGCCAAGTCCAGCTTTCTGGCCAACATGAGCCACGAGCTGCGCACCCCGATGAACGGCGTGCTGGGGCTGACCGAGCTGGTGCTGGCCGGCACGCTGGACGACCGGCAACGGCATTTTCTGCAACTGGCCCACCACTCGGCCCAGTCACTGATGCAGATCATCAATGACATCCTCGACGCCTCCAAGATCGAGGCCGGCCGGCTCAAGCTGGTGCTGGACCCGGTGGCGCTGCGCGAGGTGCTGACGCGGGCGCTGGCACCCTTGCAGGTGCAGGCCCGGCAACGCGGTCTGGCATTGGACTTCGACATCGCCACCGACCTGCCCGAGCGCGTCGTCACCGACGGGCAGCGCTGGTGCCAGGTGCTGGTCAATCTGGTGGGCAACGCGTTGAAGTTCACCGCCACCGGCGGCATTGCGGTGCACCTGGTCTGGCGGCCTCAAGACGACCACAGCCTGTTGCTGGAATGCAGCGTGCTCGATACCGGCATCGGCATGTCGTCCGAAGAGTTGAAAATGGTGTTCGAGCCCTTCACCCAGGCCGATGCCAGCATCACCCGCCGCTACGGCGGCACCGGGCTGGGCCTGAGCATCGCGCGGCGGCTGGTGCACCTGATGGGCGGCCAGATCGACGTGCAAAGCAGCCCCGGCCTGGGCAGTTGCTTTCGGTTCGTCGTGCCCGTCACCGTGCCCGTCACCGTGCCCGGCTCATTGCACCAGCCCGATCCGGGCTGATGGCGCAACACGCTAGAGTCGGGTTTTGCATCCACCGGCCCCGCCCTTGCCAACCCTGCCAACCCTGCCAGCCCTGCCATCCCTGCCCTCCTGTCTGATCGTGTCGCTGCTGTGCTGGGTAGGCCTTGCAGCCCACGCGGGACTGCCGGAGGTGGTGGCCGCTGCCAAGCCCGCCGTGGTGGCGGTGGGCACCTTCAACCCGCTGGCCAGCCCGCGATTTGCCTTTCGCGGCACCGGTTTTGTGGTGGGTGACGGCCGCACGCTGGTCACCAACGCCCATGTGGTGCCCGACGAGATCGCCGAGCAACGCCAGTTGATGCTGCAAATCGGCGGCAACCGCGCCGCCAACCAGGACGCCGCAATAGAGACGCGAAAGCTCACACTGCTGGAACTTGACCGGGTGCATGACCTGGCGGTGCTGCAAATCGCCGGCGACGCCCTGCCGGTGTTGACGCTGGAGGCCAACGACACCGCCCGCGAGGGCCAGGCCGTGGCCTTCATCGGTTTTCCGATCGGCGGGCTGCTGGGGTTTTCACCGGTCACGCACCGCGCCACGATCTCGTCGATCACCCCCATCGCCCTGCCGCCGCCCAACGCGCGTCAGCTCGATGCAGCAACGGTAGCGCGCCTGCGCCAGGGGCCGTTCAACATCTACCAGCTCGACGGCACCGCTTACCCCGGCAACAGCGGCGGCCCGCTGTTCGACGTCGAAAGCGGCCGGGTGGTGGGCGTGATCAACATGGTGCTGGTCAAGGCCAGCAAGGAGTCACTGCTGAGCAACCCATCCGGCATCACCTATGCCATCCCGGTGCGCTTCGTGCGGGAGTTGCTGGGGGCGCGCTGAACGGCCAACGCCAGGCCTGACGGGTCGCACGCACCCGGCAGTACGGTAAGGCGCACGACGACGAATGAGTGCCTGCAGGCGGCTCTGAGCTGCCGTTCGTTTTTTGGCCTGAAACTTGCCGTTCGTGGGTGTGGTGCGGCCGCGCCGCGCCGGGCTGGCGTGCCCCGCTCCGTGTCCCCCCGGGCCGGAAAAGCACCGGCCCTCCTTCCTTTACCTGCGCGGGACACGCCAGCCCGACCCGGCGCTACGCCACCTGCTGCGCGCGCTGGGTTTTCAAGCCAACGCACGCGGCAATGGTGGCGGCGGCCAAGGGCGTTGGGTGACCGGATCCCGTAAGTAAAGGAGGAGATGTCGGCCAGCTGGCCGGCATCGGGGGACATGGAGGGAGCCGGTTGCCCGACGGCCTTGGTTGCCTCGCGCCGCACGTCGAACGTCAGCATCCTGACTCGACGAACGGCAGCTCAGAGCCGTTTGCCGGCCTTCAGTGCGGCTGTCCAGCCGTCGCCGCAGTGGCTGGATCAGCGCCCACCCCGCGGCCGCGTGGCCGCGCCGCGAGGTCTGGCCCCGGCGGTTGTGGTGTTGGCCGCCGGCGCCTGAGCGCCACCGGCCCTGGACCCGCCCGCCGCACGCCTTGCCAGCGCCGGGTGCGGCGCGGTTTGGCGGCCGGTGGGCTGCGGGCGTGACACATCGGCGATCAGCAGCACGCTGCGCACCAGGTCTTCGACCGCTTCGACCAGGGTTTCGGGCGGGGCCAGGGTCTCGATCTCGGCCAGCAGTTCTTCGGCGTCTTCGAGGTCGTCGGGGTCCAGGTGGCGGTACAGCGTGGCCAGGGGCTCCAGCAGTTTGCCCTCGTAGCGGTCCATCAAGAGGGTAAACAAGTCCACGGCGGTGGCAAAGCCGGCCACCCAGGGCAGCACGGTCTCGGACGGCGTGGCCTGGTCGTCGAGTTCGTAAACCCAGGGGTCGAACCACTGGCGCTGGGCGATGGCGCGGTTCAGCTCGCTGTAGCGGCGCAGCACCAGGCTGCGCATCAGCGTGGCATCAAAACGCTTGGGCGGTGTGCGGCCCTCGACATCGGCGATGTGCGCCAGCCACATCGCCTCGGGTACCGGCTGCGGCTGCAGCAGTACACCACACAGGTAGCCGTCGATCATCACCGTGTCGAGCGGGTCCAGCGTATCGGGCAGGCTGTCCATCAGGCCTTGCAGGGTATCGAGCGCCTGCTCGTTGAGCGGGCCATGTTCGCCACCGGGGCCGGCCACTGCCGCAGCGGCTTGAGCGCCAAGCGGCGCCGTCGCAGGCCGTGCTGTCGATGCGCTGGCCGGGGCAGTGGTGCGGCGCTTGGGGGCGGGGGGTTTTGGCGGTGTGCTCATCTTGGGCATTGTCCTCCCGCAGTCTTCCAGTCCTGCTGCGAACCTGGCCGGATGACAGGCCCGGCGCCGGCCGGCTACAGCACCACCGGCTCGGGCTCCAGGCGGATGCCGAAGCGGCCGTACACACTCTCCTGGATCGCCCGGGCCAGCGTCACCACCTCGGCACCCGTGGCACCGCCCCGGTTGACCAGCACCAGCGCCTGGCGCTCGTAGACGGCGGCACCGCCAACGCTCTTGCCCTTCCAGCCGCAGGCGTCGATCAGCCAGCCCGCTGCCAGTTTGAAGCGGCCGTCGGCCATCGCGTAGTGCACCAGGTGCGGGTCGCGGCCGATGATGTCGCGGCACTGCTCGGCGCTGACCACCGGGTTCTTGAAAAAGCTGCCGGCGTTGCCGATCAGCGCCGGGTCGGGCAGCTTGGCACGGCGGATCGCGCAGACCCAGTCGAACAACGTGCGGGCGTCGGGCGTGGGGTTGCCGGTCTCGGCCATGCGGCGCTCGATGTCTTGGTAGCTGCGCACCGGCTGCCAGGGCCGCGGCAGGCGCAGCCGCACCCGGGTGATCAGGCTTTTTCCCGCCAGGCCGCCAAAACCGGTCTGCTTGAACACGCTGTCGCGGTAACCAAAGGCGCAGGCCCGCTTGTCCAGGGTCACGCTGCGGCCGGTGACCAGGTCCACTGCGTCCAGCGACTCGAAGCGGTCGGCCAGCTCGATGCCGTAAGCGCCGATGTTCTGCACCGCCGCACCGCCCAGGCTGCCGGGCACCAGGGCCAGGTTCTCCAGCCCGGGCCAGCCCTGGTCCAGCGTCCAGGCAACAGTGTCGTGCCAGGGCTCGCCGGCGCCGAACTCGACGATCCAGGCGTCGTCGCGGGTCTCGACCAGGCGCCGGCCCGCCACCTCGACCCGCAGCACCACGGCTTGCGGGTCGCGGGTCAGCACCAGGTTGCTGCCGCCACCCAGCACCAGCTTGGGCGCCGGGCCCAGCTCGGGGTGGTCGAGCACCCGGCGCACGTCGGCGTCGCTGCGGATGTGCACCAGTGTTGCAGCCACTGCCGGCAGGCCAAAGCTGTTGAGCGTGCGCAGGCTGCAGGCGCGCTCGATCACCAGCGGGGTCGGGGTGGACGTTGGCAAGGGCATGGCGTGATTCTGGCCGATGCGCCCGGGCCGCAGCGGGCAAGGTGCCGGCACAAAGGCCTCATGATTCCAGGTGCGACTGCCGATAGCCTGGGGTTGTGGCAACCCCCGCCCGCCCAGGACAACACCATGACCGCCCCATGCCAATCCGCCTCAACTGTCACCGGCCCGGTACCCCGGCTAGCAGCTGGTCCGGCATCGGCGGGCCCGACGGCGCTTGTCGGGCGCCGGTTTCGTGCCGCCGACGTGGCACTGCACCTGGACATGGAGGTGATCGGCAATGTCTGCGTGGCCATCACGCTGTCGGGCTACCGGTCCCTGCTGGACGGGTTTCTCGACGACACGTCGGGCAGCCAGGCTGCGCTGATGGCGGCGCTGGACGGCGGGCAGACCGATCGGTTGCCGGGCCTGGCCCACGCCGTGCTGGGGGCGGCGGCCAGCCTGGGTCTGCGGGCGATCGGGCAGCAGGCGCGGCGGATCGAGAGCGAAGGGGCCCGCCTCCAGCCGGGCGACTGCGCGCTCCATGCGGCCGAGCTGCGGGCGCTGCGGGTCACCGCCCGGGCTTTGCTGCAACGCATGGGTTTTGCGTGAAGTTGTCCCGATCGGGCCGGCGCATGGCAAAATTTTTGTTTCCGCCACCCTGAAGTGACCCCCACCATGCCCAGCTTCGATACCGTGCTTGAACCCAACCTGGTGGAATTGCGCAACGCCGTCGAGCAGAGCAGCAAGGAGATCGGCACCCGCTTCGACTTCAAGGGCTCGGCCGCCCGCATCGAGATCATCGAGGACGGCAAGGACCGCAGCCTGCAGCTGCACGCCGACAGCGATTTCCAGATCGCCCAGGTGCGCGACCTGTTCTCCATCAAGCTCAGCAAGCGCGGCGTCGATGTGCGCTTTCTCGATTTCAGCAACAAGATCGAGAAGATGGGCGGCGACAAGGTGCGCCAGACGGTGCCCGTCAAGCAGGGCATCGATAGCGAGACCGCCAAGAAGATCCAGACCCTGATCAAGCAGAGCAAGCTGAAGGTGGCCGCTGCGATCCAGGGCGACAGCGTGCGCGTGACCGGCGGCAAGCGCGACGACCTGCAGGCCGCGATGGCGCTGCTGCGCAAGGACGTGGCGGACGTGCCGCTGGCGTTCAACAACTTCCGGGATTGACCTGACCCACGACCTGACCCACGACCTGACCGGGCGCTGCCCGACCGTCAGGGCTGGCCGACCTTTCAGGGCATCGGCCGACCTCGCCGCCGTTGGCGTGGCCCTGTTGGTGGCTGCAGCGCTGGCTATGTACGCCGGGCCGGCGGCGGCGCAAAGCGTCAGCCTGGCCGGCAGCATGGGCAGCGACAAGGCCTTGCTGATGATCGACGGCCAGCCGCGCACGCTGGCAGTGGGCGCCAGCAGCCAGGGTGTGCTGCTGCGCCGCCTGGGCGACGGGCAGGCCGAGGTCGAGGTGGCCGGCCGCAAGATCACGCTGACGCTGGGCGCCGCGCCGGCGCGGGTGGACGGTGCGGGCGGCAGCGCAACCGCTGGAACACCCGGCAGCGACACCGACATCGTGCTGCCGATGGGGCAGGGCGGGCATTTTTCAGGCAGCGGCGCCATCAACGGCCGGGCGGTGCAGTTCATGGTCGACACCGGCGCCACCACCATCGCATTGAGCCAGAGCGAGGCCAACCGCATCGGCCTGGACTGGAAACGTGGCAAACCCGGCCTGACCGGCACCGCCAACGGGCTGGTACCGGTCTACGCCGTCAACCTGACGTCGGTGCGGCTGGGCGGGGTGGAGGTCGCCAACGTCGCGGCGGTGGTCTTGCCGTCGGAGATGCCCACCGTGCTGCTGGGCAACAGTTTTCTGGGCCGCTTCTCGATGCGGCAGGACGGCGATGTGATGCGGCTGGTCAAGAGGCCCTGAGGCTTCAAGGCCTTCATGTCATCGGGGCCCGAAGGGTAAAAGCTGAGCCGGGGTTGCATGAGGTGATCCTTGTGTTGTCGAGCTGAAAGTGGTTTGCCGCGCCTGGCGCCGCATCATCGGCACCCCGTTGCTGGCACCTGGCGGCAGCCTGGCGGGTCAAAAGGCGCGGTTGATCGCCATCACGACGGACGCGGCAGTCCGCTTCCGTGTGAGCGGGCTGTCCTTGGCATCGCCCAGCAGGCTGCTGGCAGAGAGTGCTGTCGTGATCGAGGTCTTCGGGCCTGCCGAGTAGGTGAGTGCCAGGTTGGCACGAACATCGCGGGCACCCGAGCCTGCCGTGTGGACCTTGTAGCCGCTGGCGGCGGACTGGGCCGCGCTGACGCCGAAGAAAGACTGCATGTACCGGGCGTTGGCCAGCGTGATGTTGGCGCCCGCACCCAGGTGCCAATTTTCGGCGATCTGGG
>Ga0335397_10013275_pt1 | contig 10035 bp, 3 predicted proteins | sample MAT04_FD_205740 | JGI IMG/M metagenome (GOLD analysis project Ga0335397, IMG submission 205740) | Freshwater microbial communities from Lake Fryxell liftoff mats and glacier meltwater in Antarctica - MAT-04 (spades assembly) (version 2) ...
ACACCACCGTTTCGCTGGCCGAGGACGGGGCAAAGCCGATGACTGGCTCGATGCCCGGCGACGCATCCTGCCCATCCGCACCAGCGGTGACCACTTTGAGTGAATTGATCGTGATCGTGTTGCAATAGCGCTGTTGATCCCACACCGCCAGGGTATCGCCACTGCCGTTGGTCGCCAGATTGTGCGGATGATTGCCCAGGATGGCGGCCGTATTGTTGGCGTCATTCTCGATCGCGCGCACGCTGCCGCCAGGAATGGAATAGCCCAGGATGTCACCAAAACCGATCGAACCGCTGCTCTGAATGGCCAGGGCCGAGAGCAGGAAACTGTCCTGGCGATCTGCCCGGCTGGCCGCCACTTCCGTGAAGTAGGGCAGCCTCGGCGGCACAATGCCGCCCAGCGGCGCTTCGGCGGCGACTGGGGCAAAGGCCCAGCCGGGCACGCCCGTATTTTGCAGGCGGGTGTTGATGGTGCTGGAGATGCGCGTTTGCTGTGTCGCTATACCCGGCGACACGGTCAGGCTGATTCCCTGGGTGGTCGTTTGGGTGACGGAGAAGGTGAGCGGGTCGAAGGCCATGACCAGCGGATTGGAGGCCGTGCCGAGGATGGGTGCCGGTTGCACATTCAGTACGCCGGTGACCATGGCGACATTGGCCACGGCGGTGCTGGTATAGCGATAGCTCTGGCCGGGGGCGAGATAGCCATCGATATCATCGGTTTCGACCAACAGCGCCAGTGGCGAGGTATTCGGCACATTGGGCGTGTAGGGAATTCCCTGGCTATCGATGCGATTGGCGGGATTGGGATCCTGCGCGAGTTGACGCTCGGTCTGGTCGGTGAGGCCGTCGTTGTCACCATCTGCGGTGAGCGGGTTGGAGGAGAGATGTACGGTGAAGGGGACGGTGGCATTGATCTGCACATCCCAGCCGCCGGCCAATGTGGTGGACAGCACACCCGTGTTCGGATCCAGGACCTGGTGATAAACCTCCTGGCCATCGGTCAGCCCATCATTGTCGCTGTCGGCTTTGCCGGGGTCGGTGCCCAGTTGCATCTCCTGCAAATCGGTCAGGCCGTCATTGTCACTGTCGCGCACAATGGGCGAGAGGGCGACGCCGCTGGCCTGGCGTTCCACTTCATACCGATCCGTCAACCCATCCCCATCCGCGTCGGCCGTAGCATCGTTGGGGTCGAGGCCGTGATAGGCGGCGGAGATCAGCCCGTCACCATCGGCATCGCGCAGCGAAGTGAACTGGCTGCTCCACGCCTGTCCCAAACCGCCGTCGCCCTTGTTGGTCAGCGCCAGGAACGCATCGAGTGTGGCGGGTAGAACGTCATACTGAATGGAATCGACCGGCATATGGTTATTGCCGGCATACTCTTTGACATAGCAATACGGAACGACGAGGATGAGCCAGCATTCGTAGGCCGGGATGGCGTAGCTCATGTTGAGCACAAACGGCAGGGTCTGGTTCAGGCCGACCGGCAACGCTATATCTTGCAACGGCGCAGGGATGGTGGCCATCTCGCCACGGAACATTTTGCCAGTCTGGAAATCGCGATCCTTTCGCACGTTCTGCCACGCATCATTCATTTGGTCGAGCGCCACCGGCAGCGTCTGGTCAGTATTGCGGGTCAGCTCATAGCGGAAGGTGCTCCGCCGTAGATTGCTTTCGGTGAACAGATACATGTATGAGTAGATCAGCACACCGTTGTTGGGGTCGGGGTCTTTGTGCACGATGGTGGTTGTGACCGGCAGAGTGATGTTGACCTTATTGCCGCCAATAAATCCCTTGCTGGGATCGGCCAAAACGACTTGCGGTGAACCCGTGACCATCAGATCACTGCGCGACAGGTCGATCATCAGATCGTAGCTGTACAGGATTTTGGTCAGCGCTTTGGTGAGCGCGCCGGTGAGGGTAAAACAGGCCCCGTCCAAAGTAGGCACCTGGCGCAGTTCTTTAACGCCCAACTCGCAGATGAGGGTGAGGATGGCGTCGATCACCCCCAGGATGGTGGCAATGATGGCGCCAATGGGGTTGGCCGACAAAATCACCAACAGCACCGTGACAATGGTGGCGGCAATCGCCTCGGCCGCGGCACGGTTGAACTGGGGTGAGCCGACCTGCAATCCGCTGGTGACCGCGCCATAAATAAAGAAGCCCCAAATCAGCACCACCGACAGCACGGCCCCAATGGCCGCGCCGGCCTTGACCAGGATATAGCCCTTGGTGACATGGGTGATGACCTGGGTCAGTGTCCGTGTCGAGACAAGCAGCGTGCGGGCCATCTCCACAATCGGCGCCACGATATTCATGAGAATGTTGAGCGCAATGGAAAAGCCGCCCAGGATCGAGCGTGTGCCGACCGGTAGATTGGGGATGAGGCTGGCGATCTGAAACGACACCATCAGGATGGTGCCGGCCACACCTGCAATCGCCGCGCCCAATCGAAAAATAAGATACTTGGCGGTGGTGATCCTTTTGGTCGCCTCAGCCACGGCATGCGCGCGGGTCATTCCATCGGGTAGCTCGACGCCGTCGTAGCCGGTTCGGCCCGCATTTTGGGCATTCTTGAGCGCGGTCTGAGCCTCCCGAAGCCCCTGGCGCAGAAAATCCGCATAGTTGATGGTGACGGCCTTCACTTGTTGCGCGCCACCACCGGGGGCATAGCCTGGAAAGAGCCGGTGGAAATTTTGAGCCGCCAGCAGCGGCACCATTGAAATCCCTTGCAAGGTGGCGCGCACACCGGTGGCCGTTTCCGACTCGGTTTCCAATCGGTTTTTGTAAGAGGGGATCTGCGCGCCACTCTGCACATTGATGTTGAAACCGCTGCGCAGGCCGGTAAAGAAGAGTTGGGCCAGCATCACACGTCCGCCCACCCAGTCGGCCGTTGCATCGTCTCCGGGCACCGGGGCCAGTCCGGCGTAACGCGTTTCGAGGGTGTCCCAATAGTCATCATCGCTGCAGGGGGTCAATGTGACGGGGCCGCTGGCGGGGCTGCAATAGCCCATCCATCTCGTGCCCGCATCCACATCCACTGGCAGCGCTGTGGCGGGGCTGGGGGCCAGGCTGAGGGTCAGCACGTTGGCATTTTGGGTGACGTAGTCGCCGCCCGCTCCACTGAGATCGAGGCTCAACACACGCGAGCTGGTTTCATGGACAAACAGCAGCAAGGGCTTGATCGCGCGGTTGGCCTGCACCTCTGCACTGAAGGCGTTGTTCAGAATTGACACCGTCTCGGTCATGCTGGTCCAGGCCAGGGCCGCATCGAACGTTGGGTAGCCATGCGTCACCACTTGCAAGAAGTCGGGCACATCCATGCGCTGGGCTGCACTGGGGGCATTGTCGCGGTCGAAGCGAGCGGCCAGATCAGTCACTTTTAGATCGCGCACGCCATCGTTGTTGACATCCCGTGGATTGACCAGATGCTCATCCAGAACGTGGGCCAGTGCCCAGATGCCGTTGTCATTGATTTTGTTGTCATCGACGGTGGGGTCTTCGTAGACGATGGCCATATCTGTGCCGTGCTCTTCGCGCACATTTAAGCCGGTGAGGCTCCAATCGCTATAGTAGCTTTGGAGCACCTGCGGAATGTTGTTGCGAACCCCGTCGGCCTGACAATCTGCCGAGGTGTCAATCGTTTTGTCGCAGGGCACATCGACCAGCGCCTGCACCACCCAGGCCAAACGCACCTGGTGGGGGAGCGTCCAACTTCCAGTTGGCAAATAGCGCATCTGCGCGGAGAAGGCGACCCGCTGGCCGGTCTTTTCGTCGGTGACGACGCTCAGTGGAATGTAGGCCACCTTGGTCTGTCCATCTGCGGTTAGGTTGTTGACTGAGATATTGAATGGCGTCAGATCATCCTGCGGGGGCAAATTCGCGCTGGCGGCGGGAATGCGTATTTCCAGCATGGGGATGAGCTTCATATCGCCGTTGGATTCGTTCGCATCGGGGGTGCGTCCGGCGGCAGTCGCCACATCGGCATAGGTTTTGCCATCCACATCGCGTAGCTGGCCGGCGTCATCCTGCGGCCAATCCAGCACGTTAAAGGCAAACCACAACTGCTTTTCATCTTTGGGACGCAGTTGAAACTCCACAAAGGTGGGCTTGCCGGCGGTCAGGTTGTTCACGGTCAATTGCAAGGGGGCCGCTTCGCTATAGTCCGCAGCGCCCTTGGTAAAAGGTGCCAAATCTTTGTAATCCGGCACACCATCACCGTCATCATCAAAATCGAACAGGTTGGGCGTGCCATCGTTATCGGTGTCGAGTGGGATGCTGCGCAACGTGCCATCCAGATTCAAGCCCCACTCCAGAAAATCTGGCTGCCCATCGCCGTTGCTGTCGGTTGCATCGGGTTTGGTGTACCAACGCTGACCTCCAAACACAAAGCCGGTCACCTCAACTTTGTCGGGTATCCCATCGCTATCGGTGTCCGAAATCGCTGGGCTGGTCCCAATGCTGGTTTCCGCAAAGTCGGTGAGGCCATCGCCATCGGTGTCCAGGCCGGTGTCGGCTTGTGCGGCGGACACTGATCGCAAGGGCAACTGCGAAGACTGGGGAGATTGGATTGAAGGCTGTGCGACCGCGTCATTCAGGTATGGAGCCATCGGCACGGCGCTCGCTGGTCCGGCCCGCTCCAGCGGACTCAGGTGTGGATTGAAGTCCATCCTGCCCAGAGCTTTGCGCAAATCGCTATCGTGCCGGACTTCAGTTTGCCGTTCTTTTGCCGCCGCGACTTTGGCCGTCTGGGCATCTACGAAGTTGCGGGTGAGGAAGCTATTCAAAGTCGGGCCAGCCACTTGAGCCACGATCAACAGCACCACCACTGCCGCTTGCACTCGCCGCGTGCGGCGGGTGATGAGCAGCGCCACAAACGCAAACACCGAGACCATTCCCAGCAGAGGTGCAAACGGGATAGCGTTGAACAGGTTGATGGCGTTGAACACGGGCGTCGCTTGATCATGACTTGCCGGCGTCTGGCCCGTTCCAAACTCGGAGAAATTGACCACGATTTGCGCGTGGGTCTCCTCATCGTTTTGGGGTGGGAATTGCAGAGTGAGAATTTGGCGCAGCGGCAAACCATCTTTGCCCACCCACAGCTCGCCCGAGCCGATCATGTCGCGGAAGTAGGCCGGCGCACCCAACTGCATGCCGGGCGGCAATTCACCGCGCGCCTGCATCATGCTTTCCAATTGCTTGTGCATGTACTCGGCGAAGCGGGGGCTATCAATCTTGAAGGCGTAGCGGCTAAAAACGATGCCGTTGCGGTTTTCTTCACCCAGCGGCTGCACATCTTTGATGGCAGCCAGGTAGCTCAAAAAGTCACCCTGAGGGGCGATCGAACTGGTGAAATCATCAATCTGCTTCCACTCGCCGCCCCCCGCCGCACGCGCATAGGCTTGGCCATGCTCGGTGCGGATGCTGGTGCCGCTGGCTTTGTCGAGCATATTGCCACCGTTGGACCACAGGGTCAGCTCCATCTGCTGGGCGTCCAAATCATTTTGCCCTTCCATGTAGAGCTTTTCGGTGCGACCCGCACGCCCAACGTTGCTCACGGTTGCCGCTGGGAGGGTCACCTGGGTAATATCACTGCTGAAGTGATAGGTGCCTGCCTGGCGTGCCGCGTCCCATGCGGTGATCACCGCATCTGGTTGGCTGATGGCGCCAGAACGTTGCGGCGCAAAAGGTGAGAACACTAAAACGGTCAGAAAGGGCAGAAGCAAGACGGGGATAAAAAACCAAGCGCGAGATGATTTGAGCTGGGGCATTGAGCAATGTCTCCTAAGTGGTTGGGTAAGTGAAGAGTGTTGATGCGGACGTTTATGGGGACTAAGCTAAAACGTATTTTTCGCTAATTTCTGGCTAATATTGAATCACAACGTTCGAATAGCACAACTGGGTATGGCCGACAGAGTGCATTCTCTAAAAGTGGCGGTCTGCAACAGGGCCTTGTTGGGTGTTAGATTTTCGTAAGGGCGCAGCAGGCGGGTTTGCACCTAAAAAAATGCACCTACTTGTAGCGAACACAGGAGAACACGACCATTTTGTGTGTTGTGTAGGGTCGTGTTCGCCAGCAGAAGCAAATGCAGTCGATTCGCCGACTTCAATCGGAGGTGGCTATACCCGATGCCACAGCCCATTCCGCCACTGCCAGCGTGTTTCGTCCTGGGTTAGCACCGGCAACAGCGCTGCCGAATGACTGGCGATGCTGATGTTGCGGCGATGCAGCGTGAGCTCGCGCGAGTCGCCCGTCAACTCGAGGATCGCCATCTCATGGGGTGGCTCAATCAGCGCCGAAAAGGACAATTGCAGCAGGCTGCCCTGGGCCAGTTCATCGCGCACATGCAGATGGCCGTGCAGCACCAGCGTCGGCGCGCTGCGTTGATGGAGCGCCGTGGTCGTCTCGGCAAAATTACGCAGATTGCCCGCATATTTCAAGCCCGCAGTTGCGCACCGTTCCACCAACGACAGCATCGGGAAATGGGTGAGAAACAGCACTGGGTCGTCCAGCCACACCTCTAGAACGGGTTGTTCCAGTGCGTGTGCTGAATTGCCGCCCTCATCGCCGGCGATGGGCAGCCCGGCCACGCGCCAGCCCGCCAGCACAGCATTGCGCTCGCCGACGGTGTCGATCAGGGTGATGTGGCTGGGCGCGTGTTTGCTGACCGCCGATGCGATTGCGTCGGCGCGCACGATGCAATCGTGATTGCCCGGCACCACCCACACTGGCTTGCCCATAGTGGCTGCGCGTTCAATGGCTGCTTCGAGGCTGGTGTCGTCGCCCACGTGTGCGATGTCGCCGAGAATGATGATCGCGTCCACATTTTCGTTCAAGCAACGCGCCAGCGCCGCGTCATACTGCGCCAGAGCTCGTTGGATCGGGTAGGGGTTGTGCCACGCAAAATGCTTCTCTGTGTTCGGATTTGGGTACAGATGAATATCTGTGATAACGCCAAGTTTCATGATTTGTTTTGACTTGCCGCCGAACGCGTGTCGCGCCACAACGCAATCTCAACCCGCCACTCGGCCTTGCTCAGCCGTGTGGATTCTATAGCGGGGTTGTGCAGGTAGGGGTCGCACCTGCCGTGTGGATCCATTAACCAATGCGTATTGGCCATTGCGTTGCCGGATTTCGACAAGGGTGTAGCCTCTACGCACTGTGAGAATGCATGGTTAGTCTACCAACACAAGCCAGTAAGAGGATTAAGATGCAACGGCAATGAATGCGCAACAACCCTATGTGATCGTAACCGGCGGCAATCGTGGCATTGGCTATGCCACCGTCATGGTGCTGGCCGAGCGTGGAGCCCATGTCATCCTCACTGCGCGTGATGTAAAGCGCGGTGAAGCCGCTGCTCAGGCGATTCGCGAGGCACATCCTGATGCCTCTATCGAGGTCATGCAGCTCGATCTGGCCTCACTGGCTTCTGTGCGACGGTTTGCCGAAATGTATAAAGCGCAAGCGCTGCCGTTGCATGTGTTGATCAACAATGCCGGCGCGCTCGGCCTCGGCAAGCCAATTCAATTCACCCAGGATGGGTTTGAGCTTGAGTTTGGGATCAATCACCTGGGTCACTTCCTGTTGACCAACTTGTTATTGCCTGTGCTGAAGGCATCTGCGCCTTCACGCGTGATCACGGTCTCGTCTATTCGGCATATCCCCGGCAAGGGAGGCAAAGGCGCTCGGTTCGACTTTGACAACCTCAAAGGGGAGACAGGCCACGATCCAGGCATCACCTACAACAACACCAAGCTGGCCAATGTCTGGTTCACCCACGCATTGCAACGCCGGTTGGACGGCACAGGCGTGACTGCAATTGCGGCCTGTCCGGGCTTTGTGCCGCAAACGGTGGGTGCGACCAAAACCGGGCTTTCATGGTTCTTCTATGACAAGCTGCTGATGTTGATTCCCGCCGCCCGCACCGCCGATGTGGCGGGGCGAGAGCTGGCCGATCTGGCGCTTGGGCCCGCTGTCAAAGCCGGTGCGTTCTATGCCGATGGCCACGAGATGCGCTCCAGCGATGCGTCCTATGATGACGCCAATGCCGAGCGACTGTGGGAACTCAGTGAGCAATGGGTGGGCTGGCACGGCGCACCTTGACCTCGCAAATGATTCAGATGCAATCCTCTTAGAAGGGAGTGGCTGAACACACGACCTACATCTCTTCTTCCCATTGAGATCGACTCACAAAATTGCGAATACAGTTCCGCCCAAACACTGCGGCCAACCCTTCACCCTACGGCTATTACAAAGTCGCTTGACGAATTTTGAATGTTATGGCGCTGCGCTAGGTAATAGGCTGTTTTTGATTCGATAGCCGTTAAATTGGGCGATTTATTTCGCATAGCCGGACTTTCGAATAGCCGTACCCTTCACCCTCATTTGCAAACACCCTTCGCAAGCCGTGTGGTAACCTCACCCAATGTGTGCATTTGATACTGCCGCGATTCGAAAAGACTTTCCCATCCTGGCTTCGAGTGAGGCCGGCCGGCCATTGGTTTTTCTGGACAGTGCCGCCTCGTCACAAAAGCCGGTTCAAGTGCTCCAGGCGATGGACACGATCTATCGTCAGTCTTACGCCAACGTGCATCGCGGCCTGTATCCACTGAGTGCACGCGCGACCGAGTTCTATGACAACGCCCGCGCGCGCGTCGCCCGGTTTATCAACGCGGAAGCGCCGGAGAACATCGTCTTTACGCGCAACGCGACGGAAGCCTTCAACCTGCTGGCCTACTCGTATGCGCGCAGCACACTGCAAGCCGGCGATGAAATTTTGCTGACCGAGATGGAGCATCACGCCAATTTTGTGCCGTGGTGGGTGCTGGCTCAGGAGCGCGGCGTCGTGTTGCGCTACATTCCGCTCACCGAGGATGGCCAGCTCCAGTTAAATCGGCTGGATGAAGTGCTCTCCAAACGCACCAAAATCGTCAGTGTCGCCCATGGGTCGAATGTGCTCGGCACGATCAATGACGTGAAGTGGCTGGCGGCGCAGGCCCATGCCGTGGGCGCGGTCATGGTCGTCGATGCCAGCCAGTCCGTCCCGCACATGCCGGTGGATGTGCGCGATCTGGATTGCGACTTCCTGATGTTCTCTGGGCACAAGCTGCTCGGCCCCACCGGCATTGGCGTGCTGTATGGCCGGCGCGAGTTGCTGGAGCGCATGCCGCCGTTTATGACCGGTGGCGATATGGTGCTGGAGGTGGGGCTGGACGCCGTGCGCTGGAACGAGGTGCCCGTGAAATTCGAGGCCGGCACGCCCGCCTTTGTCGAGGCAATCGGCCTGGCGGCGGGCATAGACTATCTCGATCACCTGGGGATGGCCGCGGTGCGCCAGCACGAGGTCGAGATCACCCAATATGCGCTGACCCGTTTACAGCAATTTCCGGGCCTGGAACTCATGGGGCCGGACGATGCCGAGCTTCGCGGCGGCCTGGCCGCGTTCAGAATCGAGGGCTTGCATCCACACGACCTGGCGGATTTTCTGGGCGAACACAATGTGGCGGTGCGGGCCGGGTATCACTGCGCCCAACCCGTGCACACACGCTACGGCGGCAAGCCCAGCACGCGCGCGAGCTTCTACATCTACTCCGAGCCGCGCGAGGTGGATGCCTTGATCGACGCGATGCACCTGGCCGTGGCGACGTTGATGCGCAAACGCCGGCCTTGAGCTGGTTTTTGCCTGTTGCTGTGTCGCCCACATCAGGACGGCTACAACAACAACCCAGACGGCCTATTGCGCAACATGCGCCGTTCATCGCCGTCCGGATCATTAGACATTATTGGGAATAACAAAACGCGTTGTCGTAGGGGCGAAGCATTCGCCTACAAAGTCTATGTTCACTGTAGTTTTGTAGGCGAATGCTTCGCCCCTACCTTGGCAAATCTTTATTCCCAATAATGTCTACTCAATCTGATGGGTTTTGTCTAATTCAAGCAAGTGTTGGTATTGCCACGCCCGTTCTTCGGCCACGGCGGCATCCGCATCTGTGGCGTCGGTGGCGCGATGGATGGCCTGCAAGGCGTAATTGGCCGCCC
>Ga0335397_10013276_pt1 | contig 10034 bp, 9 predicted proteins | sample MAT04_FD_205740 | JGI IMG/M metagenome (GOLD analysis project Ga0335397, IMG submission 205740) | Freshwater microbial communities from Lake Fryxell liftoff mats and glacier meltwater in Antarctica - MAT-04 (spades assembly) (version 2) ...
TCCTACCGACCCTCGAACGCGCCTTCGGTGCCACGACCACCCAGCTCACCACGGTGCTCGGCGTCGGCGAAGCAGCGGGGCTCTCGACCATCTTCGTCGGTCGTCACCTCGACCGCGGGCGAGAGCGCGCCGTGATGATCGCTTCACTCGGCCTCGTGGCCGCCTCGGCGGTGATGGCCTTGGGCGGCACGATCGCGACCTTCGCGATCTCGTTCGTGCTGCTGGTGCTCGGCGTGTCGAACCTCACCGTGGCCGGCCAGGCATGGATCAGCCATCGGGTCGACTACCAGTGGCGCGCCAGGTCGTTGGGGCTGTACGAGACGTCGTGGGCGATTGCACTGTTGGCAGGCGCACCCATCGTGGCGGTACTGATCACCGTTTTCGGATGGCGTGGGCCGTTCGTCGCGATCGCCATCGCGAGTGTTCTCGCCGCCGTGCTGGTCGCGGCGACGCTGCCGCCGCACGCGCCCGAGATCCACCTCGATCGGGTCGATGCAGCCGCCGCTGTCGACGGTACGCACCCGCAGGCGCAGGCGCAGACAGCGATCACAGCGCGGGCATGGCTCGTGATGATCGGCTCCGCCACCACGGCGATGGCCGGGTTGGCAGTGTTCGTGATCTCCGGGAGTTGGCTCGACGACGCGTTCGGGGTGTCCACGGCCGGGATCGGCGTGATCGCAATGCTGTTCGGCGCCTCGGAACTCGTGTCGAGCCTCGGCAGCGCCGCCTTCGCCGATCGACTCGGGAAGCTGCGTAGCACACTCGGTGGGCTCGTCGGTCTGATGATCGGGCTCCTGGTGATCGTCAGTGCGGGCGACCGTCTCTGGATGGGAATCGGTGGACTCGTCGTGTTCCTGCTCGGCTTCGAACTGGCTTTCGTGGTGTCGCTGTCGCTGGTGAGCGAGTCGATGCCCGATTCCCGCGGCTCCGCGCTCGCTGTGAGCAACGCGGTCGCGACGGTCGCCCGAGCGAGCGGTGCCGTGCTCAGCGGTTGGCTCTACGGCACGCACGGAATCGGAGGCACCGCGGGCTTGTCGGCGGCGGCCGCAACCGTAGCCGTGGGATCGCTGGTGCTCAGCCGACGGTTGCCGTCGAGCCGTCGCTGAGCGATGCCAGGAACGGCGCAATTGCGGTGGCAACGGCACGGGCGTGCGTGTGAGGACCGGCATGGCCGGCGTCGGGAACCATCGTCGACCGGCAGCCAGCGATCAGATCTCCCAGACCCTCCATCGCTGCTCGGTGGTGGGGTCGGGCGTGTTCGCCGTAGAGCGCGAGAACCGGCACGTCGACCCGGTCACCCTCCCATGGCGCTCGTCGACGCAGATCGGCGAGTTCGCCCACCATGGCTGCACCTTCCGAGCGACGCTCGACACGTGTCGAATCCGGCAGGTGTTCCCACACCGCATCACCGACGAGTCGGCGCATGAACGCCTCGGCGGCATCGCCAGGATCGTCGACCACCATCGCTGCAGCTCCGGCGGTGTTGCCGGGCCACGAGTCGAGCCACGACAGCGGTGTCTCATAGACCACCACCGCGCTCACCAGCTCCGGTCGTCGAGCCGCGAGGCCGAGGGCGACGTTGCCGCCGAAGCTGTGACCGAACACGACAGCCGTCGCCGAGGCTGCATCCAGCACGGCTTCGAGGTCGTCGATGTTGGCCTCGACGGTCCAGGGAGGACCCACGTCGGCCGAGCGACCGTAGCCGCGGCGGTCGTACCGGATCACCCGATGATCGGTGTCGAGCCGGCGGCTGAGTCGTAGGAGCCCCGCCGAACGATCCATCGAACCGTGCACCACCACGACCAGTGGCGAAGCTGGATCGCCAGCGGATTCCACCCAGACCTGCGCGATCACTGGACGCTGACGATTCGGAGCACGTCGGTGGCGGCGTCGGCGGGACGTTCCCGATTCGGGTCGGGCGCACCGGCCAGCACGAGGACCCTGTCGCCCGACTGGATCAAGCCGGCCTGCAGCGCGGTCTCCACGGCAAACCACACCATCTCGTCGGTGGTGCCGTAGAGATCTACCTGGATCGGGGTGACGCCCCAGCTCAACGACATCGCGCGGACGACCTCTGGGTGAGGCGACAGACCGATCATCGCTGCCGCGGGACGAAACCGGGCCATCGCACGGGCAGTGCGGCCACTGCGGGTGCAGCACAGGATCGCCGACACCCCGGCGTCGATGGCCGCCTGCGATGCCGCATGAGTGAGCGCCGCCGTGATCGGATCGATGTTCGACATCTCCTCGTGATGAGCGAGACGTTGCACACGGCCCAAGCGGTCGGCCCACTGCCGGTACGAGGCTTCGGATTCGGCTCGTTCGGCAACGATGGCCATGGTGCGGACCACCAATGCAGGGTCGTGACCGATCGCTGTCTCACCGGACAGCATGACGGCGTCGGTGCCGTCGAACACGGCGTTGGCCACGTCGCTGACTTCCGCGCGCGTCGGCGATGGGGCCGTGATCATCGATTCGAGCATCTGCGTCGCAGTGATCACCGGCACACCCGCTTCGACGCAGTGACGAACGATGCGCTTCTGGAGGTGCGGTACGTCCTCGATCGGGCAGTCGATCCCCAGGTCGCCGCGGGCGACCATCACCACGTCGGCGGCGGCAACGATCTCGTGGAGGCGCTCGACCGAGGCACGGGTCTCCATCTTCGCCACGAGTTGCGCTCGGTCACCGACCACGGCGCGCACCTGCTCGATGTCGCCGGGCGATCGCACGAACGACACTGCGATGAACTCGACCCCCGCCTCGGCAACCGCCTCCGCGAGCACCAGATCCTCGTCGGTCGGCGACGGCAGACGAAGGTTGTCCGATGAGAGGTGGACGCCGGGGCGCCCATTCGCTTCTCCGCTGGTCTCCAACTGCGCCGTCGCGTACTCGTCGCCGATCTCCACCACGCGCATGGCGATCGCGCCGTCGCCCAGTTGCACTCGCGCGCCGACGGCGAGGTCTTCGAGCAGTGTCGGGTAGGCCACGGTGATGCGATTCTCGTCACTGGTGCCGGCGCCCGGGGCGAGCTGCACCGTGTCGCCGGCGATCAGGCGAATGCCACCCTCGGGAAACGTGCCGGCGCGGATCTTCGGCCCGGGCAGGTCGGCCAGCACGGCGACCTGGCACCCCCGTTCAGCGGCAACCGATCGGATCCGGTCGAGCACGGCCAGGTGATGTCCGAGGTCGCCATGGCTGAGGTTCAACCGCATCACGTGGGTGCCGGCATCAATGAGTTCTCCGATGACCTGGGCCGAGTCGCTCGCCGGTCCGATGGTTGCCACGATCTTCGTTCGTCCGGTCATATCTGCTTGTCTATCTCACAATGGAACTGTTGATCATCCGCCACGGGCTGCCGGTACGACGCGAACTCACCGAAGGGGCGGCGGACCCCGAGCTCGCGCCCCAGGGTCGCGAGCAGGCCGAACACCTCGCCCGCTACCTGGCGTCCGAGCACATCGATGCTGTCTACGCGAGTCCGATGGCCCGAGCGAAGGAGACCGCCGCTCCCTTGGCCGAGCTGCTGGGGATGGAGATCCGGATCTCACCCGGTGTCGCCGAGTGGGATCAGAACAGCTCCGAATACGTGCCGGTCGAGGAACTCAAGGCGGCCAACGACCCGCGCTGGCAGGCGATGCTGGCCGGCGAGTGGTCGTCCGACGAATCGGAAGACGACTTCCGGGCCCGGGTGCTCGAGTCGATCGAGACGATCGTCGACGATCATCGGGGCCAGAAGGTTGCCGTCGTGTGCCACGGCGGGATCATCAACGGGTATCTGTCGCACGTCTTGGGACTCGGCGAGTTCGCACGGGGATTCTTCTATCCCAACTACACCTCGATCAATCGGGTGGCGGCTGCGTCCAGCGGCGAACGCTCGATCGTCACGATCAACGAGACCAGCCACCTACGGGGCACCGGCTTGCCGATGGGCCTGTTCCAACAGGGATGATGATGAGCGCCGATCGCAACCATGCCAACGACCGCATCGACCGCGCCGACGGCGTGGCCGACCTGATCGACTTCCTCGATGCGTCGCCGTCGCCGTGGCACGCCGTGCAGTCGACCATCGACCGACTCGACGGGTTCGTCCGCCTCGACGAGACCGAGGCCTGGACCGACATCCCCGACGCCGGCTACGTGGTGCGTTCCGGTGCCATCATCGCCTGGCGCCTCCCTGCAGGTCCGGTGCCCGCCCACGCACCGTTCCGTCTCGTCGGGGCCCACACCGATTCGCCCTGTCTGCGTGTGAAGCCACGGCCCGACACCGGCGGTCACGGCTGGAAGCAACTCGCCGTCGAGGTGTACGGCGGAATCTTGAACAACAGCTGGCTCGACCGCGACCTCGGCATCGCCGGCAGGGTCGTCGCTGCCGACGGGTCGGCGTCGCTGCTGAACGTTGCCGAACCGATTGCCCGGGTGCCGCAACTGGCCGTGCATCTCGACCGCGACGTCAACAGTGGCGGGCTCACGCTCGACACCCAGCAGCACCTCACGCCCGTCTGGGGTGTGGGCACGTCGTCGACCGGTGAGTTCGCGTCGTGGGTGCGTGAGGTCGGCGAGATGTCGAGCGAGCCGGCGTGGTGGGAACTGTGCCTGTACGACGTGCAAGGTGCTGCCGTGATCGGCGCCGATCAATCACTGCTGGCGTCGGGACGGCTCGACAACCAGCTGTCGTGCTGGGCTGCTGCCGTTGCACTCTCTGCCGCGACGCCGACCGATCACATCGCCGTTGCCGTGCTCACCGACCACGAGGAGGTGGGCTCCTCGAGCAATTCCGGCGCCGCTGGCCCGTTCCTCCAATCGGTGCTGTCGCGCATCGTGGCAGCACGTGGTGGCTCGTCAGAAGATCTCGCCCGTTCGATGGCGACGTCGGCGTGCGTGTCGGCCGACAACGCGCACGCGGTCCATCCGAACTACCCGGAACGCCACGAGCCCGGTCACCGACCGATCGTGAATGCGGGGCCGGCGATCAAGGTCAACTCGAACCAGCGCTATGCCACATCGAGCGAAACAGCCGCGGTCTTCCAGCGCGCATGCGAGCGTGCAGGAGTTCCGTGGCAGGTATTCGTGTCCCGCAACAACATGCCGTGCGGGTCGACGATCGGCCCGATCACCGCGACCCGTCTCGGTATCGCCACGGTCGATGTCGGCGTGCCGCAACTCTCGATGCACTCGGCTCGCGAACTCTGCGGCATCGAAGACCCCGGCCACCTCGCTGCCGCCCTGGTTGCATTCCTCACCGAGTAGGCCGCTCTCGGGTACCGCGAGCGATGAGCCAAACCCCCACATGGAGGGGTTTCGCTCATCGCTCGGGGCCTGTCAGGGGCCGGTCCGCTGGAGGACTTCCCGATCGATCGGCTCCGGTCGATGCTCGAAACGAACACGATCGGACCGCTCCGAATGATTCAAGCAGTCGTTCTGGGTGGCGAACCTCGACCAGCCGGCGGTTCAACGCGCACGACCGATGTGCTGCTCCGAGCTTGCGCGAATTGACTCCACCCGCTCAACCCGCGACAAGGATCTGGGCACCGCGATGGCTTCGAGTTGGCGTCGGGAATCAGCGTCTCACGGGGTGACGGCGATCGTGGGTCTGGCAGGGCGGTTCGACTGGATCGACGCGCCACCGTTCGTCGAGAGAACATGGGTGATCGCAGTGACCCTCCTGCTGTTCGCCGTCGAGTTCGTCATCGACAAGGTGGCCCTGATCGACAGTGTGTGGGACGGCGTGCACACCTTCATCCGCCCGGCGATCGGCGGCTACCTGACCAGTGGGGCGACCGACACCGAGCTGTCGGTGGCGGCGCTCGCGTTGACGGGCGTGGCGCTCGACTTGAGCAGCCACAGCGCAAAGGCCTGGACCCGGTTGATCGTCAGTTCGTCACCAGACCCCTTCTCGAACGTCGCAGTCAGTCTGGGCGAGAACGCGATGGTGGCGGTGCTGATGACATTCGCTCTCACCCGTCCAGAACTCGCGCTCGGCCTCACCGCGGTGCTGGCGATCTTTTCGACCGTGGTCGCCGTGATGCTGTTCCGCACGGCGCGCCGCATCACCCGACGCATCCGAGCCGGCCGCGCTGCACCACCCGACGTCGAGTGAGACCGTGCGCCGCGGCTGACCGGCACCGCGTCGGTTGACGTGAGCAACGACCTCAGCCGACGCGGGACTCGGCGAGGTCGTAGAGGCGCTGCAGTTCGGCTGACAGTCGTTCGGATGCTTGAGCGATCGCTCGGCGCGGGGCCTGACCAGACTCGCCGACCTCGACGATGATCGGGTCACCGATCACCACGTGTACCTTCTTCGGGCGGAACATCTTGGCGTGGCGTGGCATCACCCGGGCCGAGCCACCGATGCCGACCGGCACGATCGGCACACCGGCACGTGCCGCCACGAAGGCCGCTCCGTCGAACAGCGGATGGATACGAGGACCGTCTTTGCGTTCGCCTTCCGGAAACATCACCAACGGCTCGCCGTGTTCGAGCACCGAGACACAACGTGACAACGCCTCGCGATCGGCGGAACCACGGGTCACGGGGAACGCCCCGAGGGACGAGAACAGCCAGCCGAGACGCCGGTACTTCCACACCTCCTGCTTGCCCATGAACCGGATCCGCCGAGTCGAGATGCACGCAACGATCGGCGTGTCGACGTAGCTACGATGAACCGGAGCGAGCACGTAGGCGCCGCTGGCCGGCAGGCGCTCGCGGCCGTCGATGTGCATCCGGGTGAACGCCTGCGTGAACCAGCACACCACCGAACGGAACACACGGTAGGCCAGCATGCTCGCCCACGTGTACGACGCCAGGTGCGTCGCCGGCTTCGTCATGCCGGCATCAGTCCGAGGACTCGTTCCACCACCTCGTCGATCGACAGGTCGGTCGTGTCGACCAGCACGGCGTCGGAGGTCTCGGTCAGCGGGCTGTCGGCGCGGGTGGAGTCCTTGCGGTCGCGTTCGATGATCGACGCCTCGACCTCGAACACGTCACCACCGATCTCGGCGACACGGCGCTCGGCTCGGACTCGCGGCGACGCCGTGACGAACAACTTCAACGTGGCGTCCGGGAACACGACCGATCCGATGTCTCGACCCTCGACCACACCACCATTGTGAGCTGCCACCCATGATCGCTGACGCCGCACCAGCTCGGAGCGAACCCGAGGGTTGGCTGCCACGGCGCTCACCGCTGCGGTCACCTCACGTCCGCGGATCTCCACCGTGGCATCGACGCCGTCGACCGTGACCGACAGACCGTCGAGCGTCATCTCGACCTCGCTCGCGAGCACGGCGACGTCGTCCTGGTCGGCCGGGTCGATCCTGCGTCGCAACGCGGCGAACGTGATCGCCCGGTACATGGCGCCCGTGTCGAGGTAGTCCAATCCGAGGCGTGCAGCAACGGCACGCCCGACCGTGCTCTTGCCCGCACCGGCGGGACCGTCGATCGCCACGATCACTGCGGCATCACGATCACCGGGCACGGAGCTGCTGCTCACCACGACACACCGAGCGGTCGTCCCTCGTCGTAGCCGGCGACGCTCTGGACGCCGACCACGGCGCGTTCGTGGAACTCCGTGATCGAGTCGGCGCCCGCGTACGTGCACGACGAGCGGAGCCCGGCCACGATCTGGTCGATGATGTCTTCGACGCTCGGCCGTTCGGGATCGAGGTACATCCGCGACGTACTGATCCCCTCCTCGAACAGCTCCTTGCGGGCGCGTTCGAAGCCGTCGTCCTCGCGAGTGCGGTGTTTGACCGCACGATTCGAGGCCATCCCGAAGCTCTCCTTGTACAGCCGACCGTCAGGATCGCGCAGCGTGTCGGCTGCCGATTCGTACGTACCTGCGAGCCATGATCCGAACATCACACTGGCGGCGCCACCGGCCAGCGCAAGGGCCACATCCCGCGGGAAGCGGACTCCGCCGTCGGCCCAGATGTGATGGCCGAGACGTTGCGCCTCGTCGGCGCATTCGAGGACCGCAGAGAATTGCGGGCGCCCCACCCCGGTCATCATGCGCGTGGTGCACATCGCCCCAGGCCCGACACCGACCTTCACCACGTCGGCGCCCGCTTCGATCAGTTGGCGAGTGCCGTCAGCCGTCACCACGTTGCCGGCAACGATCTTCGCGTCGGGCAGCGCCGAACGCACCGCTTCGATCGCATGGAGCGTGCGGGTCTGGTGACCGTGTGCGGTGTCGATCACCAGCACGTCGACTCCGTGGCCGACGAGTTCCTTCGCCCGTGCGGCCGGGTCGCCGTTGATGCCGACCGCCACGCCGACCATGAGGCGACCGTCGGCGTCGACTGCCGGCTGATAGATCGTCGAGCGCAACGCACCCTCGCGGGTGATCACGCCGAGAAGCCGACCGTCATCGTCGACCACGGGCGCGACGCGGAGGCGGTTGCGGCCCAGGTGGTCGAAGGCGTCGGCGGGTTCGATGTCGGGGCGCAGGATGTGCAGGCTGGAACTCATCACGTTCACGAGCTGGGTGAATCGGTCGAAGCCCTCACCATCGCCCTCGGTGAACACCCCGACCGGAACGCCGTCGTCGACCACGACCACGGCGCCATGGGCCCGCTTGTGGATCAGCGACAGCGCGTCGGCGATCGTGGCATCGGGCCCGAGAGTGATCGGCGTCTCGAACACGGTGTGACACCGCTTGACGTAGTCGATCACCCGACCAACCACGTCGACGGGAATGTCCTGCGGGAGGATCGCGATCCCGCCACGTCGCGCCACCGTCTCGGCCATGCGACGCCCCGCGACTGCAGTCATGTTCGACACCACGAGCGGGATGGTGGTACCGATGCCGTCCGGGGTCCGCAGGTCGACACTCATCCTCGATGGCACGTCCGACAGGCTCGGCACCATGAAGACGTCGCTGTAGGTCAGATCGAAGCCGGGGTCGGGATGAAGCATGCGCATGGGTTCCTCCTGGCGTCGACCGGCCCCCAGTGGGCTCGCCGACTCGACTCGCTTGACGAGCGACCACAGGCTAGGGCCTAGCCTGGCGCGCGCATGACCTCTCCACTCACGCCTCCCGTCGTCCTCGTGCACGGTTGGGGCGGGTCGTTCGAGTCCACGTGGCAGCGCAGCGGGTTCACCGCGCTGCTGGAGGACGCCGGCCTGCATGTGACCGGCGTCGACCTGCTCGGCCATGGCACTGCCCCCAAACCCCACGATCCCGAGGCCTACGCCGATCTCACCGAGCGAGTGGTCGACGCTCTCCCCGATCAGCCGGTCGATGCGATCGGCTTCTCGCTCGGGGCCATGACGCTCCTGCGCCTGGCGATCGCCCAGCCGCACCGATTCAACCGGATCGTTCTGGCCGGCATCGGCCAGAACATCTTCGAGCGCGACGAATCGGGTACGCAGGCAATCGTCGTCGGGCTGGAATCGGTCGCAGCGGGTGGCGACCCGTCCACGTTGGAGAACACGGTGCGACTGTTCACCCAGTACGCCAGCCAACCCGGCAACGACATCGCCGCGCTCACCGCCGTGATGAAGCGGCCACCGTCGAACGAGATCACCGCCGACGCCTGTGCGACGGTGTCGTGCCCGGTGCTCGTCGTCGTCGGCGACAAGGACTTCGCTCATCCGGGCGACGAACTCGCCGCAGCGTTCCCCAACGGCCGGTGCCAGACCCTGCGCAACGTCGACCACTTCGCGACCACAGAGTCGTTCGGATTCTTCGACGCGGCTCTCGAATTCCTCGACGCCATCTGACACCCCCGATGGCCATCGACGATCTCGTCACCAACGACGTCGACCGGGCGGTCGCCGCGATCCGATCCGGCGGTCTGGTGGCCATCCCGACCGAGACCGTCTACGGGCTCGCCGCCGACGCCACGAACCCACAGGCCGTCGCGCTGATCTTCGAGATGAAGGGCCGTCCCGCCGATCACCCGCTGATCGTCCACCTGGCATCGGCCGGGGAGCTCGACGACTGGGCCCGTGAGGTCCCCGAGACGGCGCGCCTGCTGACCGACGCCGCATGGCCCGGGCCGCTCACCGTGATCGTCCCACGTGCCGCAGGTGTA
>Ga0335397_10013277_pt1 | contig 10034 bp, 9 predicted proteins | sample MAT04_FD_205740 | JGI IMG/M metagenome (GOLD analysis project Ga0335397, IMG submission 205740) | Freshwater microbial communities from Lake Fryxell liftoff mats and glacier meltwater in Antarctica - MAT-04 (spades assembly) (version 2) ...
TTACCTCTCCGGCGTCAAAGTAGACCTTGGAGAGTCTGTCGTCTCACGCGGGGTCTTGGGGGACTAAGTTTCCAAATTCATGCCCATCCACAAAGAGCCAACGATGTCGTAGGCTCCTTGTCTTTTAACGGATGACTGGGTGTAAGACGCACTCACAGCTACTTCACGCCACCGTCAGCCGGTGCGGGAACCTGGGCACTCGCCTGTTGAATGGCTGGCTCGACCTTTGGTTTGGGAGTCGCGGCTTCGAAGATCATTTCTTGGCGGTAGGCCGAGATTGGACCACCGGAGTTCGGTTGATCTCGGGAGGCCAGTGGGACTTTAACCGGGTTTCCGGCCAGTTGCGTTCCCTCGTGGATGTCCCCTCTCTGGAAGGGGCCAGCGCCCAGAATCCAGTAATCATGGGCCGAAGATTTGCCGAGAGCAATCCCGGATTGCCAGGCTCGCTCGCGAGTCTCGCGATGGTAAGCAAACGCAGCGACTTTGACGGCTGCCATATGGTCCTTCCGCTTGGCAATCGACAGCTCAGGAATGCTCGGTAAGAGGGGCACGCTGGTGGTCGCGGCCACTGCCGAAGACGCAGCTGACCCGACGCCGGAGCCGGAAGGGATACCGTAGACCAATTCATGGCTATCCCCGCCGAGGACGCCCAGCCGGGCCTCGACGATATAGTCGGCCTGGTCGCGGGTCTCCATCAGCTCCAACCCAGCGGCCGTCATCTGTTGTCGAATCGCGCTGACAACATACTCGGGATTGACGAACCCAATGCCGATCGGAGTCTTCGGACCTTGAATGTAGGACGTGTCGAGGTACACCTGCTGGCCCGTGAGCGGGGTGAAGTCGATTTGCGAGATCGACCGGTCGACTGCATCCGAAGCGACCAGCTGATCGGTGGCTGTCGCCTGGAGTGTCGTGCCACACCCCGCGAGGCTCAACACACTCGCCAGCGCCATCCCAATGCCACACAATTCAAGCCATACAGCTTGTCGCGGTCCGCGCGGAATCGGTGACGTGTTCCAGGGGCGAATCATCGGGGGACGTTTGGGGTCCATGCAGGCGGGAGAGCTGTGAGGCGGGAGCGGCACCGTAACACAGGGTCGCCTACTCGCAAACCCGTTCCCGCAAACGGCACTGCCTTGACCGGCAGGACTCGCCGGTCGAGTATATTTCACATGGGTGAATTCGAGCCGGGCTTTCAGGAAGGGCTAATCCCAAAGGGCTGCGATGACTCGCCCAGCAGCTTTGCGGATCGTTTTCAATTCGTCCCAGGTGCCGATCGCAGAGCACGAAACCCAGATCGTCCGCCCGCCCCCCACCGGCATCTTCTGCGGGGTCGCAGCTCACCCCTTCACCGATGAGAACGCCAGCATGAGCCGATCACTGGTTACCGTGGCCACCTACTGGGACCCCGTCGAGGCGCGACTCGCGAAGATCCATCTGGGGTCCGTCGGAGTTCGGTCGGTCCTGCAGAACGAGAACTCGGTCACCATGAACTGGCTGGAGTTTGCGAACGCCTCCAAGGGGGTTCAATTGCAGGTGAACAAACCCGACGTCGACTTGGCCATGGATGTGCTGGAGCGGCGAACATCCGGAGTCGATGAGATCGGCGACGAATGGAAGGTGACACCAGACTTTGCGGGTCACGGCGAGCTGGAATCGCCAGCGGAGCCAGAAAGTTTTGAGTTGGACGCTCCCGATGATGCGCCCTGGAACGCGAAGGAGTTACAGATTCAGAGAGCCTATGTGACGGCGATTCTGGGGCTGCTATTCCTTCCGCTGGAGTTCTATGCGACCTATCAGTTGGGGGTCTCAATGCTGTCTGACGATCCCGTCCGGCCAACGCTCTCCAAGACGGCCCGCCGTGCGATCGCAATCAACGTGGTGGTGCTGTTGGCATATTTCACGTTTGCGATGCAATGCAGTAAGTATGGATCCGATCCCACGTCTTCGATCTTCAGCATCTTGGAGCCTGTTCAGAATGAGCATTGAACCCGGAAGGACTGCGCGATCAACTCGTATTTGGCCTTCACTCAATTGAGATCATGAGGCACAGCCTCCGGTTTCGCCTTGTGGAATAACTCTTCCAAAACGCCCACTCTCTTCTGGCCCAACGGGCTGACCATTCTCTGCCGCCGCTCGTGAGCGAATCACCGAACGGTCGGCCCGTTGGGCCGGAAACGGGTCACAGATGGGATCATGCGAACAGGGAATTGAGACGCATCGATCAAATCCGAGGCTGTGTCCTTTCGACGCTCGCGTCACGCTCTGGGCAATGATTGATCAAGCGATCCTAACCCATCGCCGCCCGCTTGTCGGCGATCGTTTTGACATGATGGGGGATGTGGCCGGTGATGCGGGTCAGTAGCGTTTCGATCGTGAGCAGCCCATCGTGTGAGTGCTTGCCAGCCCGCTGAAAGGTCTCGACGGGGAGAGTTCGCAGGATGCTGGCCAGATGTTTGCGTACCGTCTCGATCAGCTGGAGTTCAGTGTCGAGGTCGCGTTGGTCATAGGCGAGCTTAGCGGCGAACTGGTCGGGGTCGCCGCTCAAGAGGAGCGGCTGGTCTTCGGCGATGACGCGCTTGATACGGTCGGCGTAGACCGGTTCGAAGTCCGCGATGTGGCAGATGACCTGCCGCGTCGACCACTTGCCGGGGATGGGAGCGGCGTTGAGCTGGTCAGGCGTCATGCCAGCGATCGCATGCCGGAGTGTCGCTGGTCCGGCGAGGTAGTCGTTGATCAGTCGGTCATGGCTCATGGACATGTTGCCTGTTCTGGGGAGTGGATCGGGTCCGAGGTCCGGCCGTCGTGGTGGGGCACGTTTCCTACTCGCCCGCCTGGTCGTTCGCATACGATTCTAGGTATCCGCAGCGCGAACACCGGAAAGACTGGATCGGATACTGCTGTTTGTCACCGACTTTGGTTCCCGTCCAAATCGAGGATACGGGTATGCCCGCCACCCAGCGTGAGACCACTACGCCTCCGCCGTGAGCACGATCCATAACAAAACCTTCCTGCATCTGGCCTTCGCACTTGGGGCAGGTGACGGGTTTATTCAACATGAGTGGTTCTCGCCACGCTGAGGTAGCAGAATTCGCAAGAATTCTGAGGGCACTCTCCCTCGCTTCGCTCGTCAGAATTCTTTCAACTTCGCGACGGTCGAAGCGGGGGCAGACGATGGGCTGCACGAACTCCAAAGACCGGCACGTTGAAAACGTGGCACACGGGTGGGATCGTTCCGTACTGGATGTGGCCCTCGAAGTTGTTCCCGCTGCCCGACGGCCACATCGCGTAGATCCCGGCGATGGCAGCTGCGATCAGTAACACGAACAGCGTGATCTTGGCCCAACTGTAAGGGCGCTCCCCCTGGACCTCTCCGGTGGCAGCGTTGACGAAGACGCGGAATGGTTTGTCGTGGTAGCGGTAGGCGAGCATCCAGACGGGCAGGAGCAGATGTTTGAAGGTGACGGCGTCGTGGCGGGTCTGGATCGAGCCGACTTGCTGACGATCGCCACCGATCCTTCGTCGAACATCTTGATCGAGCGCCTGTCGCATCCGTTCCCGACTCACCTCAAACCCGGCGTCGAGCGCCACGTCATAGGTCCGCGCGAACAGACCCGCTAACACCTGCTGCGTGAATGGCACCATCCGCTCCATGGGCCAGGGTTCGAGTTCGTTGATGAGATCGGTCGGCAGCCCTTGGAACGCGCAGATCAGCACGTCATCAAAGAACCGTTGAAACCGCCCCGAGGCGGGATACCAGCGAGTCCGAGTCTCGGTGCGCCGGTTCTTGCCCGAGCCGACCGTGACCGTGTAGTTCTCGCCGCGCTGGCCGACATAGGCATTGAACGTCAGCGCATCGAAGGTCCAGAACGGCAGGTAGAACCCGTCGAACCTGCCATCAATGCCGCGCCGCCGAAACTCAGTCGGCGCGAACCAGCGCGAGTTAATCCACTCCTTGAGGACCACTTGGGCGCGATCTTTCTCGATCAGGAACGGCATGACCGCATCGACCGGAATCCGGTGCGTCGCCGAGTGGATGTTCTCACGCAGAATCGGGGCCTGGCACCACGGGCAATGGGTACTCGTCAGGGTGCCGGTGAACATCACCGTGCCGCCGCACGATTCGCAGTGGACCTCTTGATTCCCCGCTTCGTCGTGACGCCCCTGCTCGTGCTGCTGCACCAGACGCTCGATGGCTGCGTGATAGTCCTGCTCGACGATCTGAGCATCCTCGCGCAGCTCGATCTGTTTTTGAAACCCGCAATAAGGACACTTCAGCGTCTGCTGCCCGATGCTGAATTTGAGGTCAGCCCCGCACGATTCACACGGGAAGACGCGGGCCTGGCTGTCGTCGACAACTCGGCCCGCTCGGTCGCGTTCCCCCTGAAGTGGGGAATCGTCCGTGACGGGGAGAGCTTGCTCCCCCGTCGTTTCGTTCTGGTCCGGCTCATCTCGCATTCAGCTGCGCCCTGCATCTGGCAGTCGGGGATATCGTTCAGGATTCTACGCCGTGCGATGTCACAGGGGCTGCTGAATATTGACTTCAGCAGCCCCCGATGACTGATACGCAAACGGAGCCCGCGCGGATCAAAAGTCCTCGACCACTTCGCCGCCCTGAATCGTCGACAGGGCTTCCATCACGGTGGGGTCGATGTTTTCAGAGATGAACCGCACTGACCCATCACCCAACACCATATGGCAGCCGTCAGTGGCATAGCGACCGATGCCGTCGGGCCCCTTGATGTACGGCTGCTGCGTAAATGCCCGAATCGTGGCCGGTCCGCCTTGTCCCCAAGGCCCGGTTGCTCCGTCCGATTCGGCCACCATCACGGTATTCGAAGTGCCGTCTTGAATGTCCGAAAACTTGGTACTGCGGTCGTACCCAAAGACACCGGCAACCTTGCTGGGCAACTCCGCGCTGGGCCCCTCCTCGGTAATCCCCGCGATCCCGACATAGTGAGTCGCGGCGATCGACGGATCGAGGATCGGCACGCTGGGGTTGATGTAGGTCGTGATCCCACTCCCTAGCAACGGGGCATTCGTCTCAGAAGAGAAGCCCTCGTCCAGATTGATCTGGTTGTAGAGATTCGCCTGCTCCAAAAACGGCAGAATGCTCACCATCCAACTGAGACGCTCTCCGACCTCCAGGTCCTCGTTCTCGACTGTCCCGGCTGGGAAGTGATTGTGAGTCTCGGCGTAGTTGTGCATCGCTAGCCCGATCTGCTTCATATTGTTCTTCGACTGCACTCGACGGGCCGCCTCGCGAGCTTGCTGTACAGCGGGCAACAGCAGTGCCACGAGGATGGCGGGGACAGCCACGCTGACGGCTCCGCCATCGCCGCCGGGAATCGGCAGACCGGGGATGGAAGAGGTCGTGCGCGTGGTCAGGCCATTCTCATCGACCAGCGAAAAGGCCACGTTCGGGTAGAGCCACTTCGTGACCAGTTCCGCGGGCGGCAGGTCGCTCATCTGGAAGATCACCGGAGGAGGTGTCCCGTCCTCCCTCGAACCAGAATTCTGAGCAATGGCCACCTGAGCGCCCCCCGCGACGAGGGGAGCCAACCCGAGAATCATGCGGTAGGTCGATTTGGGATCGACGATCGTCAGCCCGACGAACGACTCGGGAATCGCTGCCGTCGTCTCCTCGGGCAATGTCCCCATGTCCCAGGTGGGCAGTTCCCCGGCCACTCGCAAATTGAACGCCATCACCGGTTGTGGCAACAGCGAGACGCACATCCACTTGTCGCTGACCGAGACAGCGGGAGAGATTCCGATTTGTGATGCTTCAATGGTGTAGGTCTTGGTGCCATCCTTGTCTTGGACGGTTCCCTTCGCGTTCCCCTGCGACATCTGCGGCAGCAGTTCGACGATCAGCCGCTCCAGTGAAGTATTCAGTTTGTCGGCATCGGTGACCTCCACGAGCAAGGCGGGAGCAATCCCAAACCCGGTCTGGGCCTCGTCGTTGTAAAACACATTCACGTTCCCGAGACCTGCCAGCAGATCGTCAATCACATCCAGTCCCAACTGGTCCTTGGCTTCGGCTCGGAACTCCTCGACTTGGCCTGTTCCGGGGGACATCACCTCTTCCAAGTTCGCAGCCACTTCATACAACGTCTGCACGGCCTTGGCACTGTCGAAGCTGTACGCCATGAACGAACTCAGCTGCTCCGGCAGCGGGGGGAGGTCGCCCGTGGTCATCGTTTCCTGGTCGAGAATCGACAGCAACCCGCGTCGCTCGCCGGGCGCGTCGATCGAAGTCAAAGAGGTCAATGACCGCCCCTTAATCCCCGCCTGCATCCCGATCGAGTTCAAATTGTCGAGGCCGAGGACAATCAGCAGTTCCTGCACCGTCGTCTGTTTTTCCGGGCTTTGGGTCGGAACGGGCATGCCGCCGAAGATCGCTCGTACGGGGACGACATTCAGCCACGCGAACGAGGTCAGTTCGTTCTCTTCCGACTGGCTGTACTTGGCCCACAACTCATTGGTCGTCACGTTCGGAGCGGTGGCGTCCGCGACAGCGATCGACTGCTCGATGGCGTTGATGCCGACAGCGACCATTAGGTGTTTCCCCTCAGGCCACCAGCCGACTTCGACTCCTGGAGAGTCCGGAACATCCATGCGGACCACGGTTCGTTTTCCGACGGTCTTCTTCTCGGGCTTGATCTCCCCATTGGTTGCCAGTTGAACCGAGCTCGAGATCAGCTTGTCGAGTGATGCCCCTTCGTGCACGACCACCACGCCCCACGGCTGGGGCCCCTGGTCTCCCATACCGGGCGAGACCGCCAACGAAAATCCCTTTTCGGTGATGACCTTGATGGCGTCGAGGTAGGGTTTAACGGGAGTCGGCCCCGCCAGAGCCTTGGCTCGGTTGAACGTCTTCTCAATGGCTCTGACGAGCCCACTTTTGCAGAGCGCGTCATAAGCGGCCGTCTGCTTAAAGGCTTCTGCATGCAGCAGTGAACCGTCGACGCGGATCAGCAAGACGCTGTCCTCGGGGAGGAGCGACTCGGTGGCGACCACTTTTCGGGTTTGCCCCTGAACGATCCCCCAGCCGATACCGAGTCCAATCAAAGCCACGAGTGTTACCAAAAACGACAATCGACGTGCGTGCATCGCATACTCCTAACGATTCAGAGGGTCGCAGAACCGAGCCAGCCCAGGCCCGCGTTCCGTCCGGGACATGCTCGGAGATTACGTTGGAGGAGGTCCGTTACGCAACCGCGAGGGCCGTTCACGACACGGCTGGCGAACCCGCTGTGTTCACGGCGGGTGAATTTCTGGCGAGGAGAATCCAGACGACCGCGAACTTCCTGACCTTCGCGGTTGTCCACCTCGGACGACCTGCTTAGAATCACAGCGCTCGGTAGTTTGCCGAGCGTTCTCCTGCTCTCGGGAAGTGCGATGATTGCATCAGCGCCCCATTTCGCGGACGAGGACACACCGGCTGGAGCCGTGCCGAGGAAGCATCTTCGGACAGGCTCGAGCGCGATGCAGGCGAGTGTGTTGGCATTAAACCGGCACTTTGTCCCCGTCCATGTGTTCTCCTCGCCTCGCGCATTCTGCTTGCTGTGTAAGGGTTTGGCAGAAGTCGTCAGCGTGGAAAACGGCCATTTTGCCAGCCTCGACTTCGAAGCCTGGCTCGAGCACTCCCAACTCAAACAGGAACTGGGCCTGCGTGAGCCGCACGAGGATTGGATACAAGCGGTCAACTTCGAGATCGAAGTGCCACGAGTGATCCGCCTGCTCAAGTACGACCGCGTGCCCCGCAATACAGTGAAGTACAACCGCAAGAATGTGTTCTTGCGTGACGAACACCGTTGCCAATACTGCGCCCGTCGCTTCGCCGTCCAACGTCTGAGCCTGGACCACGTCATGCCGCGCAGCAAGGGCGGGCCGGATACGTGGGAAAATGTGGTCTGTGCCTGTCTGACCTGTAACGTTCGCAAAGGAGGTCGCACTCCTCTGGAGGCGGGTATGCGATTGCTCAGTGAACCAGTCCGCCCCAAGCGAAACCCACTGGTCAGTCGCCAGCTGATGCTGCAAAAGTACTCCGCCTGGAAAGCCTTCATCTCAGCCGTCCCCGACGGATCGTTCTGAGCGGCGATACAGAATTGGTTGTCACCGATTCACTGGCGAGCATCCGCCCATCGGTGGTCCATCCCAGAGCGAAGGGATCTCAGCCAATAGCCAGTCAGTCGTTCGATGAATTCCCGATCGAATTCGGGACTTCCGCTGTGGCCCAGGGTGGGTGACGCGACTCCTATCGAGACCGGTATCACCTCGAGTTGCGTCCCCTCCGGCCATTCGACCGGAGATGAAAGCTCCACTGTTCCATGCCGATAGGTGGCTTGTACGCCGATCATGAGGGATCTCGTTGGACAGAGGGAACAGCATGAGTTTGACTGTAACAGCAGTCCGACTCTTTGCTCATATTCGCAACTCCCGAATCCTCGAAAGTCCAACACACACCACCAGAACCGCAATTTCTGATAGACGGAGGGTGGCCACCGACGTGCTGAAATGCATGGCGAGTATTTTTGCGAGGGGGGATGCGAAAGCCGAGCCGGGGCGGAAGTAGGTGACGTGGATTGATCAAATCCGCAGGATATGATGATCGAGATGTGAAGCCGCAGGTGCGTGAGAGATCAGCATGCCAACTCCGAGGACATCACCGCTTACTCGCAATAAGCTCCCGCGAGCAAGGGGGCGTTCGTCGGGCTCGCGGACGCGAATTGGACGAAAATCTCGACTTGGCATTCGAACGCTGGAAGATGCAGTAACGGTTGCAAGTCCACCAGATTCGCCGTCACGCGACTCGTTCAAAGGCCTCGACCGTGTTAGTTTGTTTTCTGAGTACATCCGACTCAAGCAACAGCTCTTTGTCATCGAAAAGCGACTTAACGGCAATGTCGCGAATGATGTCGATCAACTTCTCGCCGAGTGGTATGTGTCAGACGAATTCTCAGCCCTCTTACAGAAACATGCCGCCATCGCGAAGCAAGTGACACTGGCCGGGACGGGACTGTAACGATGTCGCGTCCGTGGCTGTGGATGTTGGCTGGACCGAATGGGTGCGGTAAAACCTCTCGCGTTCAGCGATTCTCAATTCAGTCGTAGCTTCCCGATGTGGAGTTCTTGAACCCAGATGACGTGACGAAACAGAAACTGATCGCGCAAGGTTACCGTGGGTTTCAGGATTCGCCGCTGGAGCTGCAAAGAACGCTTTTCTTTGAGGCGGCCAATTTCGTGTGGGAGCAACTTTCCACTGCGATTGCGAAAAACGAAGGTGTCGGTGTCGAAACCGTCCTCAGCACCGACAAATACCTTTCGCTTGTCGAAGAAGTCCGAGCACGCGGCGGGTACTCCATGCTGATCTTCATCGTCGTCAATACCCCCGAACTCGCTTGCGAGCGAGTCGTTATTCGGACGGCCCAGAAGGGCCATTCAGTCCCGCCGGATAAGATTCATGATCGGTGGTACAAGTCGATCCGGAACCTGCCGAAGTTCGCCCAGTTGGCCAAGGCGTTCTGGGTCTTTGATAACTCGGATTCCCAGCCTGAGAACCCGCCGGTCCTGGTGGCCCGAGGCGTGGACGGCGTCCTCGTCGGCCCACCCATTCCCAGCTTCGCGTTGCTCGACCATCAGCTGGCTTTGCTACCCGTTTGGCCTTCGTCGGAGGCATAGACACGGAAAGCAAAGTGACTGGTCGGCTCCACCCCGACCCCGGCAGGGATCATAGAGATCGCCGGTGGTTGAGCGCAGCGACACCACCGGTTGTCTGTCGTACACTTCGGGGCGTTGTTACTCACCCTCTCCTGAACGACATACCGTGCCGCGTCAGGCGAACGCAGCGTCGCACTCACTCTCCGATGGACATCCTCATGCCACGTCGTCGTATTGGTCAAACCGATCTTTGGGTCTCCCCCGTGGCACTCGGCTGCTGGCCGATCGCGGGGATCACGAGTATTGGGGTGACCGAATCGAACAGCTTGGCCACAATCAAAGCGGCCCTCGACGCTGGGATCAACTTCTTC
>Ga0335397_10013279_pt1 | contig 10033 bp, 7 predicted proteins | sample MAT04_FD_205740 | JGI IMG/M metagenome (GOLD analysis project Ga0335397, IMG submission 205740) | Freshwater microbial communities from Lake Fryxell liftoff mats and glacier meltwater in Antarctica - MAT-04 (spades assembly) (version 2) ...
ACTCACCGGCCATCCGGTGCTCGGCCACCTCGAACTGCATCGGCCCGACGGCCGCGAGCACCGGCGCCTGGTCGCCGCGCAGGTCCGAGCGGAGCACCTGGACGGTGCCCTCCTGCTCGAGCTGCTCGATGCCGCGACGGAACTGCTTGTAGCGCCCGGAGTCCACGGCCCGGCAGACCGCGAAGTGCTCCGGCGCGAAGCTCGGGATCGGCGGGAAGGTGACCGCCTCGTCGACGTAGAGGCTGTCCCCGACCCGCAGGGCCGCGGCGTTGACCAGCCCCACGACGTCGCCGGGGTAGGCCAGGTCGACGGTCTCGCGCTCGCGCCCGAAGACCTGCTGGGCGTACTTGGTCGCGAAGGGCTTGCCCGTCGCGCTGTGCGTGACGACGGTGCCCCGCTCGAACACCCCCGAGCAGACCCGGACGTAGGCCAGGCGGTCGCGGTGCGCGCTGTCCATCCCGGCCTGGATCTTGAACACGAAGGCGCTGAAGGGCTTGTCGAGCGCCCGCGGCTCGCCGTCGACGTCGGGTCGCGGCGCGGGGGCCGGCGCCAGCTCGAGCAGGGTGTCGAGCAGCTGGTGCACGCCGAAGTTGAGCACTGCCGAGCCGAACAGCACCGGGGTGGTGATCCCGGCCAGGAAGGTCGACTCGTCGTGCACCTGCCCCATCGCGTCCAGCAGCTCGCACTCCTCGACCGCGGTGCGCCAGGCCTGGCCCTCCTCGGCCGCTGCACGAGCGGCCGGGACGCGCTCCTCGGGGGCGATCGTCGCGCCACCGGCCGTGCGGGTGAAACGGATGAAGTCACCCGTCGCGCGGTCCAGGACGCCCCGGAAGTCACCGGCGATCCCGACCGGCCAGGTCAGCGGCGTGGGCTCGAGCCCGGTGCGGTCCCGGATCTCGTCCATCAGCTGCAGCGCCTCGAGGCCGGGGCGGTCCCACTTGTTGACGACGGTCAGGACGGGGATCTGACGGTACTTGCAGACGTCGAACAGCTTCATCGTCTGCGGCTCGAGGCCCTTGGCGGCGTCGAGCAGCATCACGGCCGAGTCGACGGCGGCGAGCACCCGGTAGGTGTCTTCGGAGAAGTCGGCGTGGCCCGGCGTGTCGAGCAGGTTGACCACCGCGTCGCCGTACGGGAACTGCAGCGCCGCCGAGCTGATCGAGATGCCGCGGGCCTTCTCCATGTCCATCCAGTCGGACACCGTGCTCTTGCGGCCGGCCTTGCCGTGGATGGCGCCGGCCTGCTGGATGACCCGGGCGTGCAGCGCGAGCGCCTCGGTCAGGGTCGACTTGCCGGCGTCGGGGTGGCTGATCACCGCGAAGGTGCGGCGGCGCACGGCCTCGGCGGTGGCGGGGTCGGTCGAGGCGCTGACGACAGCGGTCATGACGGTTCCCCTTCCGGCTGGTGGCCGGCCGCGGGCCGCGCCGCCGGGCGAGGCCACATCGTACGGCGTGACCGGGTGACTCCGGGCGGACACGCGTTCATCCGCGCGGGAAGTGGGCAGGGGTTGATCACTGCGCCCTGGTGGCGCCCTACGGAAGGACACAGCCCGTGTACATCGGCGGCGGCATCGTCACCCTGCTCCTCATCATCCTCCTGCTCATCCTCATCTTCTGACGGGCACACCCCGCGCCCCTGTGACAGTCCCGCCGGGGGACCTCTAGCCTCGCCGGGCATGACCCTTCCCCACAGCGGCTTCGACGAGCAGCTCGGCCTCGCGATCACCTCCGCCAGCGGCGACGAGGTGGTGGCGACGCTCGTCGTCGCGCCGCCTCATCTGCAGCCCTACGGCCTCGTGCACGGCGGCGTGCTCTGCGCCCTCGTCGAGACCGTCGGCAGCGTCGGCGGGGCGCTGTGGTTCGGCGACCGGGGCAAGGTCGTCGGCACCGCCAACCACACGAACTTCTTGCGCGGCGTGCGTGAGGGCATGCTCACGGCGACGGCCACACCGATACACCGCGGGCGCTCGCAGCAGCTCTGGAACGTCGACGTCACCGACGAGCAGGGCCGCCTCGTCGCCAAGGGCGAGCTGCGCCTGGCGAACCTGACCGCAGGCGGCTAGACCACCCTGACCGACCGGGCGGCGAAGGCCCGCCGGGCCACCAGGGCCACCGCTCCGGCGGCCAGGGCGCCGCCGAGCGCGACGACGAACGCCGTCCGCGCCCCGGCCGAGTCCGCGACCGCACCCGAGGCCGCGAAGCCCAGCGCGATGCCCACGCCGAGCCCGGAGTTCAGCCAGCTGAACCCCTCGGTCCGTGAGGCCACGGGTACGAGCTCCTCGACGAGGGCGAAGGCCGCGATGAGGGTCGGGCTGATCGCGAACCCGGCCAGGAACGCCGCCGGCGCCATGAGCGCGATGCTCGGGGCGAGCAGCAGCGGGACCAAGCCGAGGGCGAGCAGGCCGGTGTTGACCAGCAGACGCAGGTGCAGCGGCGCCCGCAGGTGCAGCGCGCCGTAAGCGAGGCCCGCGATCGCACTGCCCCCGGCGACCAGCGCCAGCAGGAAGCCGGCACCCGAGGCGCTCCCCCGTTCCTCGGCGAAGGCGACCATCCCGACCTCGACGGTGCCGAACAGCACCCCGATGAACAGCATCACCAGGGCGAGCGCCGGCAGGCCCGGCGAGGCCATGGCGGACCGCCTGTGGTCGGAGTCCACGGGGTGCACCGCGGGCTCGGTGGCCCGCTGCCCGATGAAGACCAGCGTGCCCGCCGCCCCGAGCGCGAGCGCCGCGAACAGCCCGACGGCCGGGTCGACCAGCGCGCAGAGCACCACGACCAGGGGCCCGAGCACGAACACGACCTCGTCGACGACGGCCTCCCAGGCGTAGGCGCGGGGCAGCTCGCTCGGCCGGTCGGTCAGCAGGGCGCTCCACCGGGCCCGGGCGCACGACCCCAGCTGCGAGGCCGACGCGCTCATGACGGTGGCCGCGAGCAGCAGCCAGCCGGCCGAGGCCTGCGACCCCGCGAGCAGGACGACGGCCGTGATGCCGACGGCCGACACCAGCAGGGAGGCGGGGAGCACCCGGCGCTGCCCGCGGCGGTCAACCAGGCGGGACACCAGCGGGCCGAGACCCGCGAGCCCGAGGGCGTACGCCGCGCTCACCAGGCCGGCGAGGGCATAGGAGCCGCGCCGGTCCTCCACGAGCAGGACGGTGCCGATGCCGAGCATCGAGATGGGCATCCGGCCGACCAGCCCGGACAGGCTGAACGCCAGCGCCCCGGGGGTGCGCAGCAGGGGTCCGTAGCCCCGTCCGCCGGCCGGGAGGTGCGTCGTCACGGCGACAGCCAAGCAGGCCGCGCGGCCGGCCGCCGCCCGACCCGGGGGCAGCTCCGAGTCCGAAGCGTGACCGAGCCGTTCTTTGCCGATCACCCCAACCGGCCCATACGCGGACTAGCGTGCGACCGTCCCGGGGGAGCTGCTCCGTCGGAGATCCCCACCCACTGACGGAGGAACACCTTGCGCCGAACTGCGACCGGCCGCCTGCGCCTGGCGGCCGTGATGACCGTGGCGAGCCTGGCCCTGCTGGCCTGCGGCTCCGACGACGACACGACCGACACCGCCTCCCCGGGGGCCGAGCCGTCCGCGGCGGCCGCGAGCGACGTGCGCGTCGGTCTCGCCTACGACGTCGGCGGCCGTGGTGACCGCTCGTTCAACGACGCGGCCGCGGCGGGCCTCGACCAGGCCAAGACCGAGCTCGGTGTCGAGGGCCAGGAGCTCAGCCCGAACGCCCAGGGCACCGACCGCGGCGACAACCTGCGGGCGCTGGCCGAGCAGGGCTTCAACCCGGTCTTCGCGGTCGGCTTCGCCTATGCGCCGGAGCTCGAGACGATCGCGCCGGACTTCCCGGACACCACCTTCTTCATCATCGACGACTCCTCGGTCGAGGCCCCGAACGTCAAGGGCCTGGTCTTCGCCGAGGAGCAGGGCTCCTTCCTCGTCGGCGCAGCGGCCGCGCTCAAGAGCGAGACCGACAACGTCGGCTTCATCGGCGGCGTCCAGACCCCGCTGCTCGAGAAGTTCGAGGCGGGCTTCGTCGCCGGCGCCAAGCAGGTCAAGCCCGACATCGAGGTCCAGACGACCTACCTCTCGCAGCCGCCGGACTTCTCCGGCTTCGGTGACCCGGCCGCCGGCCAGGAGGCCGCCAACGGCATGTTCGACGCGGGCGCCGACGTCATCTACGCCGCCGCCGGCGGCTCCGGCCTCGGCGTCTTCCAGTCCGCACTGGCCAACGACGCCTTCGGCATCGGCGTCGACTCCGACCAGTACGAGTCGATCGGCGCGAGCAACCCCGAGCTGCAGCCGGTCATCATCACCTCGATGCTCAAGCGCGTCGACGTCGCGGTCTTCGACGCCCTGCAGGCCTTCGTCGACGACGAGGAGATCCCGGCCGTCACGACCTACGACCTCGAGGCCGACGGCGTCGGCTACTCCACCTCCGGTGGGGCCATCGACGACATCACGGAACAGCTCGAGGAGCTCAAGGCGCAGATCGTCAGCGGCGACATCACGGTCCCCAGCACGCCGTAGCGGACTGCTCGCCCCGGGGGCGCCGTACCTTTCTGGTGCGGCGCCCCCGGCCCGTCCGACCCCCGTCCCATCTCTGCAGGAGGATCCGTGGCCGAGGCCACCCCCGCCGACGACGTCGTCGTGCAGCTCGAGGGGATCGCCAAGCGCTTCCCCGGCGTCGTGGCCAACCGCGACGTCTCGCTCGCGGTCCGCCGCGGGGAGGTCCACGCCGTCGTCGGCGAGAACGGCGCCGGCAAGTCGACCCTGATGAAGATCCTTTACGGGATGCAGAAGCCGGACGAGGGCACGATCACCGTCGACGGCCGCGAGGTCCGCTTCAAGAGCCCCTCGGACGCCATCGAGGTCGGCATCGGCATGGTTCACCAGCACTTCATGCTGGCCGACAACCTCACCGTCCTCGAGAACGTCGTCCTGGGCGCTGAGCCGACCCGGCTCGGCTTCCTGGACTCCAGAAGTGCGCGGGCCCGCATCGGCGAGCTGTCCGCGCAGTACGGCCTGGGAGTCGACGCCGACGCGGTGGTGGAGGACCTCGGCATCGGCGACCGGCAGCGCGTGGAGATCCTCAAGGTCCTCTACCGCGGCGCCCGCGTGCTCATCCTCGACGAGCCCACCGCGGTGCTGGTGCCGCAGGAGGTCGACGAGCTGTTCACCTCGCTCGCCGAGCTGCGCGCCGAGGGCGTGGCCATCGTGTTCATCAGCCACAAGCTCGACGAGGTGCTGCGCGTCGCGGACGCGATCACCGTCCTGCGCGGCGGCACGACCGTTGCGACGGTGTCGCCCGACGGCACGACCGCGCGCGAGCTCGCCGAGCTCATGGTCGGCAGCGAGCTGCCGACGCCCAGCACCGACGCCTCGACGGTCACCGACGTCGTCGAGCTGTCCGTCGCCCACCTCACCGTCCGCAGCCCCGAGGGTCGGCCGCTCGTCGACGACGTCAGCCTGGTCGTCCACCGCGGCGAGGTGCTCGGCATCGCCGGCGTCGAGGGCAACGGCCAGGTCGAGCTCGTCGAGGCGCTGCTCGGCCTTCGCTCTGGCGATGGGGTCGTCCGGCTCGGTGACGACGACATCTCCACCTGGCCCACCCAGCGCCGCCGCGAGGGCGGCATCGGCTACATCCCGGAGGACCGCCACCGGCAGGGGCTGCTGCTGCCTGAGGCGCTCTGGGAGAACCGCGTGCTCGGCCACCAGACCCGAAAGCCGTGGCGCCGGGGCCCCTGGATCGACCGGAAGGCCGCCCGCACGGACACCGAGCGCATCGTCCAGGACTACGGCGTGCGCACGCCCGGCGTGGACGTGCCCGCGTTCGCCCTGTCCGGGGGCAACCAGCAGAAGCTGGTCGTCGGACGGGAGATGAGCGGCTCGCCGCGGCTGCTCGTCGCCTCCCACCCGACCCGCGGCGTGGACGTCGGCGCGCAGGCCACCATCTGGGACCTGCTGCGACGGGCCCGCGCCGAGGGGCTGGCGGTGCTGCTCGTCTCCGCGGACCTGGAAGAGCTCATCGGGCTGTCCGACCGGCTGGTCGTCATGCTGCGCGGCCGGCTGGTCGCCGAGATGTCGCCCGAGGGGACCACGCCCGAGGTGCTCGGCAGCGCGATGACCGGGGCCGTCCCAGCGCGCCCGCAGGAGAGGACCGGATGACCACCACCGTCGAGGCACCGCCCGGTGGCGCCCCCGAGCGCACCGCCCGCGTGGGCAGCCCGCTCGGCCGCCGGGTGCTGCTGGCCGTCGCCGCCCCGCTCGCTGCGGCGGTCTTCGCGCTGCTGGTCAGCTCGATCGCCCTGCTCGCCAGCGGCAACGCGCCGCTCGAGGTCTACAGCACCATGCTCAGCGACGGCACCGAGCTGCGCTCGGTGCTCATCACGATCAACAACGCCGTGCCGCTCTACCTGGCGGGCGTGGCCGTCGCCATCGGCTTCCGGATGGCGCTGTTCAACATCGGCGTCGAGGGGCAGTACGCCCTGGCGGCGCTGCTCGCCGCCTCGGTCGGGGCTGCCGTCGACCTGCCCGGCGCCCTGCACATCGGGCTGATCCTGCTCGTCGCGATGGCGGTCGGGGCGTCCTGGGCAGGGGTGGCCGCGGTCCTGAAGGTGACCCGCGGCGTGAGTGAGGTCATCTCCACGATCCTGCTCAACGTCATCGCCGCCGGCATCGCTGCCTACCTGCTCGCCGAGCACCTGCAGGAGCGGGTGGAGGGCAGCAACAACAGCGCCACCCCGCCGCTGCCGGAGTCCGCGCGCTTCCCGAACCTCAACGGCCTGCTCGAGGGGCTGGGCATCCAGGCGCCGCAGGGGACGGACCTGGGCGGCTTCGTGCTCGTCGCGGTCGCCGTCGGCGCCCTCTACTGGTTGCTGATCAACCGGAGCCTGCTCGGCTTCGAGATGAAGGCCGTCGGCATCAACCCGTTCGCGGCCCGCGCCAGCGGAGTCCACACCAAGCGCACGACCCTGGTCACGCTGCTGCTGTCGGGTGGGGTCGCGGGCCTCGTCGGCCTGGCGCAGGTGCTCGGCACCTCCTTCTCCTACGGCCTGAGCTTCACCGCCGGCCTCGGCTTCACCGGCATCGGCGTGGCGCTGCTCGGGCGCAACTCCCCCGTCGGCATCGCGTTCGCCGCCATGCTGTTCGCCTTCCTCGAGCGCTCCAGCTCGACGCTGCAGTTCATCGACGTCCCGACGGAGATCTACGTGATCATGCAGGGGTCGATCGTGCTATCGGTCGTCGTGGCCTACGAGGCGGTGCGCCGCGTCGCGGCCACCCAGGCCGAACGGACCGTGCGCCGGGACACCGAGGGGAGCACGGCATGACCGTCGCCAGCGGCCCCACGCCCTCGCTGGCCGATCCGGAGGTCGTGCAGGCGCCCAACCGCCGCTTCGGCGGCTGGCAGAAGACCGGCCTCATCGCGCTCGGGGTCATCGCCCTGCTCTCGCTGACCCGCGCCATCAGCGGTTTGGACGAGCTCACCTCCAGCGGCACCTCGGGGGCCGCGCTGCGCCTGGCCGTGCCGATCGGCCTGGCCGCGCTGGGCGGCCTGTGGGCCGAGCGCGCCGGGATCGTCAACATCGGCCTCGAGGGCATGCTCATCCTCGGCACCTGGTTCGGCGCCTACGTCGGCTTCGAGGTCGGCCCCTGGTGGGGCGTCCTGGCGGGACTGGCCGCCGGCGCGGTCGGCGGGCTGCTGCACGCCATCGCCACCGTCACGTTCGGCGTCGACCACGTGGTGTCCGGAGTCGCGATCAACCTGCTCGGCGCGGGCGTCGCGCAGTACCTCAGCCAGGTCTTCTACAGCGACGGCCAGGTGCCGGGTGCCGGACCCACCCAGTCGGCGGTGGTCTCGCCGCTGCCGGACGTCAGCCTCCCGCTGCTGTCCAGCGGTCCCGACCTGCTGCGCGACCTCGAGGACACCGGGCTGTTCTTGCTCAGCGACGCCGGCGGGATCCTGGGCGGCCTCACCCGCGACGTGTCGCTGCTGACGCTGCTGGCGGTCCTGCTGGTGCCGTTCAGCTTCATCGTGCTGTGGCGCACCTCCTTCGGCCTGCGCCTGCGCTCGGTCGGGGAGAACCCTGTCGCCGCCGACTCACTCGGTGTCGCCGTCTACCGCATGAAGTACGCCGCCGTGGTCATCTCCGGCGCGATGGCCGGACTCGGTGGGGCCTCGCTCGTCATCGGCTCGATCTACCGCGAGGGGCAGACCGCGGGTCGAGGCTTCATCGGCCTGGCCGCCGTCATCTTCGGCAACTGGCGGCCCGGCGGCCTGGCCGCCGGTGCCGGGCTGTTCGGCTACGCCGACGCCTTGCAGCTGCGCGCCGGCAACGCGGTGCGCGGTCTGCTGCTGCTCGTCGCCCTGCTGCTCGTGGTCATCGCGATCGTCCAGCTGGTGCGCCGCCGCCTGCCGATGGTCGTGGCTGCGCTCGTCATCGCGGTCGCCTTCGGGCTCTGGTACAGCGTGGTCGACAGCGTCCCCAGCCAGCTCGTCGGCTTCACCCCGCACCTGGTCACGCTCGTCGTGCTCGCCGCGGCATCGCAACGGCTTCGACCCCCTGCTGCGGACGGGCAGCCCTACCGGAGAGGCCAGCAGTCATGACCTTCGACAGTGCCAGCGTGGACTGGGACGACCTGCGGGCCAAGGCCGTGGCGGCCGCCGGCCAGGCGTACGCGCCGTACTCCCGCCTGCACGTCGGTGCCGCCGCGATCGTCGACGATGGGCGCCTGCTCCAGGCCTGCAACGTCGAGAACGCGTCGTACGGCCTGGGTCTGTGCGCCGAGTGCGGGCTGGTGTCGCAGCTGCACTCCTCGGGCGGCGGCCGGCTCGTCGCGATGGCCTGCCGGTCCGGGGACGGCGAGCTGCTCATGCCGTGCGGCCGCTGCCGCCAGCTGCTCTGGGAGCAGGGTGGGCCCGAGCTGGTCATCGACTCCCCGCGCGGCCCCGTGCCGATGACCGAGGTGCTGCCCGATGCGTTCGGCGCGCGGGACCTGCCCGCGTGACGGCCAGCGCTGTCGACGTCATCCGCACCAAGCGCGACGGCGGGGAGCTCACCGACGAGCAGATCGCCTGGGTGCTCGGGGCGTACGTGCGCGGCGAGGTCGCCCACGAGCAGATGAGCGCGCTGCTCATGGCCATCGTCTGGCGCGGCCTGTCCGCGCGCGAGCTGTCGGCCTGGACCGGCGCGATGGTCGCCTCCGGTGAGCGGATGGACCTGTCCGGCACCGGCCGGCCGGTCGTCGACAAGCACTCCTCCGGCGGTGTCGGCGACAAGGTGTCGCTCGTGGTCGCCCCCCTGGTCGCCGCGCTCGGCGTCGCGGTGCCCAAGCTGTCGGGCCGCGGCCTCGGCCACACCGGTGGGACGCTGGACAAGCTCGAGGCGATCCCCGGCTGGCACGGCGACCTCACGCGCTCGCAGTTCCTCGCGCAGCTGCGCGACGTCGGCGCCGTGATCGGCTCGGCCGGCGAGGACCTCGCCCCCGCGGACAAGCAGCTGTACGCGCTGCGCGACGTGACCGCCACCGTCGAGTCCATCCCGCTCATCGCCAGCTCGATCATGAGCAAGAAGATCGCGGGGGGCGCCGACGCCGTGCTGCTCGACGTCAAGGTGGGTGCCGGCGCGTTCATGCGCGAGCTCGGCTCGGCCCGGTCGCTGGCCGAGACGATGGTCGGTCTCGGCCGCGACGCGGGCGTCCGCACGGTCTGCCTGCTGACCTCCATGGAGGCCCCGCTGGGCCGCGCCGTCGGCAACGCCCTGGAGGTCGCCGAGGCGGTCGAGGTCCTCCAGGGCCGCGGTCCGGCCGACCTGCGCGAGGTGTGCCTGGCAGTCGCGACCGAGATGCTCGCGCTGGGCGGGTCCTCCGAGGACCCGGAGGCGGCGCTGCACGACGGCCGGGCGTACGACGTGTGGCGCGCGATGGTGGCCGCCCAGGGCGGTGACCCCGACGCCCCGCTGCCCACCGCCTCGCACGTCGAGGTCATCGGGGCGCCCCGCGACGGCTGGCTGTCGCGCACGGACGCGCTCGCGGT
>Ga0335397_10013281_pt1 | contig 10033 bp, 8 predicted proteins | sample MAT04_FD_205740 | JGI IMG/M metagenome (GOLD analysis project Ga0335397, IMG submission 205740) | Freshwater microbial communities from Lake Fryxell liftoff mats and glacier meltwater in Antarctica - MAT-04 (spades assembly) (version 2) ...
CCATCGCGGCGCGCACCGCGAGCGCATTCTCGAGGGCGAGCTGTACGCAGCGACCGCACGCATCGACTGGCGAACGCTGCTCAAGCGAACCTTCGATACGGACCTTCGCGTTTGCGTTCGATGCGGCAGCGCGACTCGTCATTCGCGCCGTCGTCACGGAGTCGGCCTCCGTCGCCAAGCTCCTCGCCGCTCTCCGCCGCCCCCGCGCCCCACCCGCCGCCGCCTGAGCCCACCCTCGACCTGAACCCTCGCGCGATCCGTCGTGCCGCGGCAGACCTGCGCCTCGCGGCCACCACGGAACCGTCCATTTCCAGCCCTGCTGGACGACCCCGCTCCACACCACACGCGGGCGCCCCTCCTTGCCAAGCCTTCCCTGACGATACCGCCTACGACGGACTACTCTCCGAAGGCGCGCGGCTGCTCGTCGTATGTACTTTGCACGGGTTGCGCTGGGCGGATAGGAAGTGCAACGCCGAGTCGGGCGTCAAGGACAATCCGCTGGGGACATAATCCCGCTTCCGCGAAGTTCGCGAGCCCCCAAGGCTCCGCCCGGTCTTGGCCCAGGAGCGCCGACTGAGTTGGGTACCCGCGCGCATGGCGGGTGTCGTGAGCTCGACGGAGCGCGCGCAATCGTGTGTTCAGAACGCCTCTCGCCGCACGCCCACGCCGAAGACGGGGACTATCGATGACTCCTCGCCGCTCCGCCCATACACGTCCACGCCCACGTGGGTGGACGGGCGAAAGTCGAAGAACGCCAGCGCATCGATGTCGACGAACAGCCGAGAGACCAGCTCGGTCTGCTGAAATCTCACGGTCGAGATGACGGTGGAGATGCCGGTGTTGGTGCCTGCCGTCGTCGCCGCGTTGGTGCGCGTCAGTGAAAGAAGTGCGCCATCCACGCGAGCCCGAAGGGCCAGGTAGGAGGGCACCACGTTCCACTGTCCTCGCACCCGCAGCTCCCCGCGCGCCGTCGTGGGGGTCTCGTTACGGACCGTGAGCGATCGCCCTGCCACGTCGACCGCGCTGAAGTCCTCGACTTCGAAGCCTCCGCCCGCCGAGATGAGGAGGGCGACTCGATCGGAGGGCGCGAGACGAACGCCGACCGAGCCGCCGCCGTGTCCGACCAGCGACGTCTCGTCCGGTCGAAGCGCGTTGCCGCCGCGAATCACGCCCGAGGTGCCGGAGTCGTAGAGAAGTGCGCCGCCGCGCAGCCGGAGGTCCAGACGGACGCCGCTGCTGACGGCCGGCATGACATAGAGCTCGAGCCGGCCCTCGTAGCGATCGACCTCGACACGGCGCCCGGCGACATCGTCGTAGGCGCTGCGGAGCGCGCTCCCGAATCCTTGTGCGCCGTAGGATCCGCCGTTGTAGCCGAGCAGGAGGTCACCGTTCAGCTTCGTTGCGTTGCCCAGAACCGGCACGGATCCGTTCACGTCGAACACCAGAGCCTCGGTCCACGGGGGCAAGGTAAGGAGCAGCGAGCGCGCAAGGGCGATGGAGTCTCTCCGTGATTCGACGGCCAGCAAACGGAGCGCGAATCGGAGCCGCTCGGCATCCGCCGTTACCGCTCGGGCGACGAGGGCATCGAGGGCTGCAGGCCGCGGATTGTCACTGAGCAGCGCCCCCGCGATACTGGCGACGACCTCAGCGCGCTCCGACGCGTCGCTGCGTAGGCGAAGGTCGAAGAGCGGCGCGCTCGCCACCGCAAATGCCATGTAGCTTCTCACGAGCGCCCGCGCCGCTTCGGCCGACGCGGGGCCCACGCTTGCCGTGTAGGCGGCGCTGGCCCGGTGCGCCGCCTCCCAGCGCACCGTCACCTCGTGGACGCGCACCGCAGCGGTATCGGTTGCGAGGGTGAGGGTGGCCGCACGGGCCGCCCCCCGCGCCGCGACGGTCCCCGCGTCAGCCGCGGTCGCGAACGCCGCCAGCTCCTCGGGCGCACCGAACGCTCGAAGCCACGTCTCGAGCGGCGCGCCGCCCAGCGACGCCGCGATCGTGCGCCCGGGGTCCCCGGCGGGAAGCCGAGCAACGAGCACGGCCACGATGTCCTCCAGCACCGCCGCGCGGATCTGCCCCACGCTGACCGTGCCGGCGAGGGCGCAGGTCCGGGGCGCGATGCCCGCGAAGGTCTCGGCGCACGCGGAGCGCAGCGCGTCGCGAAGGAGCGCCAACCCTGCTGCGCCGAGCTCGTCGCGACGCGGTTCCAGGCGATCGGCGAGCGACGACTCGGCAGCCGCGGGAGACGTCACGAGGAGCATGACGAAGAAGGCCAGCGTGGACATTGCTCCGCTCGCGCGAAGTCGGAACGACCGCCGGTAGGTCAAGGAGTGTCTGCGCAGCAGCGAAAACCAATCAAGTCATTACGCGTGCCCCGAAACGCGTAGAACCCTCCGCAATCCGCGGTGGTGCCCCATGTCGTGATGGCGCCGCCCACGAACATGCACTTGTCGTCAAAACCTTTGCCTTCGGTGCAGCTGTCGATTCGTTCATGAACGTTGCCATTCATGTCGAGGAGACCTTCGGGAGTACGGCAGTCGGGATGGGACCCGACGGCGGAGAGTGTCCCGACGACGTTGTTCTTCTTCGTGGCGCAGACGGAGTCGTTCCACGTTGCGCCAAACGACCACTCTCGCGCGCCTCCGCCGTTGCAGGCGAGACTCCACTCGTTGTCGACGCGCTTGCCCTCGGCGGGAGCGCTGAAGCTGGCTTCGTCGTAGGCCACGGCGCCTCCGCCCCCCGGCTTGCCGCACAGCCGCTTACCCGCCCAGCGGCAGTACGCCCACGCGTCACACCAATCGGTGCCAGTTGCGGGAAGGTGCGCGTCGCTCTCCGAGAGGAGCGGCCAGCCACCGATCTGCGGCGCGTGGCCACTCTTGAAGGAGCAGCCCACGGGTAGCCCTGGCAGCGTCTTGCCATCCATGGCCTTCGTGAAGCGGAGGTACTGCGCGCGGGTGGTCTCGACGGGGTCGATGGATATGGTCCTCGGGCCTGCGCTCACCTTGACGGGCTTGCAGGGAGGGTCCCCCTCGCTGCGATCGGAGCTGCCGCCCGGGCAAGGCACCCACGAGTCCGATGCCTGGATAGCCGGACTTCCTGGCTTCTGGCACTCGGACTGGCCCTGGACACAGCCGCCGGGATCGCACACCTCGATGCCGTCGAAGCCGAGGCCATCGTCGCGACAGCGTTGCAGCTGGTCTCCGTTGCAGGAGAACTCCCCCCGCCCGCAGGCCTGGTCTTGCGAGGTCACGTTGGTCGCCTTCGAGCACGACGCGAACGCGACCAGCACCAACGCCGCGACTCCGAAGGTCCTGGCTAATCCGCGCAACATCGGAATCCGAGATCTCCCAGTCTTTGGTTTCGATTGAACTGTCCGTGCACCTTGCATCCAACGAATCCGTTCACGTAGCCGCCCTCCGCCCGACAGGTATCTCCGTTGGCCTGCGTGGAGCAGACGTCGGTCAGCTCGGCGACGTTGCCCTCGAGGTCGTAGACGTTCTCGGGTGAGACGCAGCCGGGGAAGGTCCCGACGGCGGCCACTGATCCGGCATCGTTGCACGTGCCCTTGGTGAAAGGGCCATAGACGTGGTCGCGCGTGCCGCTCGCCGAGCACGCCGCGTACCACTCGCTGGGGGTCGTCGCGGCGGCGTCGCCCTGATAGGCCTTCTTGTTCGCTGCGCCACAGAGGCGCTTGCCCGCCCAGCGGCAGTATCCCCATGCGTCGCACCAATCGATGTTGGTGATGGGAAGGCGAGTCTCTGTTTCCTTCATCGAAGGCCACTCCGCGAGATCGGGCGTATGCCCGCGACCGCCCTCCTTGAAGCCGCACACCGCAGGCAGACCGCCAATGTTCTTGCCGTCCACGGTGGCATGCCAAAATGCGAGATACTGGCTGCGCGTGACTTCGTAGGGGTCGAGCCTCGTGCCGCCGGCATTCACGGGCCCGCAGGGCATGGTGCCAGCTATCGCATCGGCAGAGCTGCTCTCGTTGCAGGAGATCCACGTCGTGGACGCGAGCGGCGTCACGGGGCCGCCGCACTCATCGTTGCCGCTCGTACAGGTGCCGGCTGCGCAGCGCTTCACGATGTCCCAGCCCGATCCGACGTCGTTGCAGCGTCGGAGCGTGTCGCCGTTGCAGTCGTTCGAGCCGGGCGCACAAACCTGATTCACGACCGTCGCGTCGACGCTCTTCGTACACCCGATAGCGCACAGGTAAGCAATGAAGGTTGATATGGCGGCGACATGTTTCATCGGATAACGAGGGTACTGTGCGGAGGATACTACACGCCACACGGCATCTACCTAACCGCCGCCGCCCGCGTGGGAAAAATGACTATGCCGAGCTGCGCGACGGTGTCGCCATCCGAGGAGCTTCTTCGTCATGGGTCTCGTGCGGCGGATGGGAAATGCAATGCCCGGCCTCAGTCGTTCTTCGGGCGATTGTCTGCGACGGCGAAGAGCGCGCGTGCGTGCTGGCCGAAGAACGAGGCGAGCTGCAGGTCGTCGGCGAGGCCGAGCTTCCGAAGCCCGGACCTGACGTGACTGATTGGACGCTACTGGGCAGGCAGGCCGTTCGCGAGCGCGGCGCGCGTTCCCGCTGGGAGCTGAAGAAACGTTCGGGCTACCGCGAAACACAAATGACCATGGAGGCTCGCGGCGGCTCTCTACTATTGTGTAGAGAGAGCCGCGGGTGGCTCGCGAACCTTGCGCAGGGGGAAGGCATGCTACGCCGCAACGGTGACTCGGCGGCAGTCATAGAGGCGATCCATCGGCCCGGCGGCTCGGACGAGGACTGGGGCCGAGGGGCGGTCGAGGCGACCTCCGCGATCCTGGAGGGCGTGGTCGCGCTCGGGCTCTTCGTCCTTCATCACTCGCCCGATTGCACGACGGCAGAGGAACGACTCCGCGTCTTTCCTGATGCCTACGACCCATTCTTCCGGACGGACGATTCGCGCCTTGCCGGCCTGGGGATGAACGGGTTCAAGAGCTACTTCTACCCGCCCTACCCGGTGGGGAGCTACCTCGAGACCGAGCGCGAGCTCGACCCCGAGATGGCCACGATGCCGCGGACGTTTCGCAAGCAGTTCGGCATCGGCGACATCCTCGCGATCCACGCCTATCCAGAGCCCGGCACGGTCATGGTCATGAGCGCGGTGACGGAGCGACCGATCGCGCTGTCACGTCATGCGCGCGAGCGTCTCGCGCGGATCGGACTGCATCTCGGCACGAGCTACCGGCTCCGCCATCGACCCGAGATCGTCAAAGCGGAGCTCGATATGGCTGGTCGCGTGCTGCACCGCACCGACGACGCACCGCTCTCGCACATGCTCTCGGCGCACGCGGGACGCGTCGAGCGTGCGCGCGACCGGCGGGGCACCGACCCGAGCTCCGCCATCGATCTTTGGCCTGCCCTGGTCGCAGGGCATCTGAGCCTCGTGGAGCGCGGCTCCGGGCGTAGCCGCCGCTACCTCGTCGTCGAGAACGGTACGAACGCGCAGGCCATGCGCGCCCTGACCTCCACGGAGACAGACGTGCTCGCGCACGCTTCGCGCGGGCTGACGACGAAGCTGATCTCCTACGCGCTCGGCATCTCGCAGTCTGTCGTCTCGGCGCGCATGGCGAGCGCGGCGTCCAAGATCGGCGCGTCGTCGCGGCTCGGTCTCGTGCGGCTCGCCGCGATGGTGACCCGTGATCCGCGCGCCAGTGTCATGGGTACGACCACGCTGACCGCGGCGGAGCGCGACGTCCTCGAGCTCCTGCAGCACGGCCTGTCGAACGCGCAGATCGCGAAGATCCGGTCGCGCTCGGTGCGCACCATCGCGAACCAGGTCGCTTCCCTGCTCAGCAAGACGAACAGCCACACCCGCCGCGCGCTGCTCGCCCGCGCCGACGACGACCTCGGACAAGTTCGGATCGCGTCCAGTTAGTCGGTGCCAAGAGCGACCCATCCTAGCTAGTTCTCATCCGGGAATGCGCAAGTCGTTGAAGTTAAATGACTTTTCCGTGCATCTTGCATGGAAATAGAGTCGAGGATCTGCCTGTTTTATCGGGGAAACGCGAATCGCCCCCGAAAAAGCGAGGTCCTCGATGCGAGCTGTCTATCACGCGCAACTTCCGCTGACGACGACGAGCGAGCACCCGCGCGCCGAGGAGCTCGTGGAGATGAGTCGCGTGCTCGACGCGAACCACTCGGTTCTCGACGCCGTGCACCGCGACCTGCTTCGACTGAAAAAAGCAGCCTCCTCAGCAGAATCTGTGGGTGAGCCAATCCGGCTCGGGTAGGTCGCCGAGTGCGTGATACAGGGCGATCTCGGCGTGTTCGTAGGTTCGGAAGCCGTAGGCCTTTCGTGTCGTGACTCGCGCCTTGTTGTTGAAGCCCTCGGTGGCGCCGGCGGCGAACCGTCCCCGGGCGAGGAACCAGTTGAGGAGCTCGCGTTGATGCTGTCGCAAGGTCTTGGCGAACTTCTTAAATGGGGGCAGACGCGAGCGCATCGCCATGGTCGTCCATCGCTTCAGGAAGCGACGGCCTCCGGCCACGGAGGTGTAGGTCCAGAAGTGCTGGAACTGCTCCTTGAGGAGGTAGGCGCGGACGGAGCGGAGGTTGACGGCGACAAGGTCGCGCAGGCGGACGCGCTCCTTGCGTGTGAGGTTCTTCGGCCTCTTGAGCAGGAGCCATCGGGTCTTGGTCAGCACGACCTGTCGGCCTGTGGCACGGAGGCCGCGAACCTCATCGCGGCGGACAGTATCGACGGCCTTGCTGAGGAGCTGCGCGACGTGGAACCGATCGAGGACGTGAATGGCGAGCGAGCAGCGCTTGCGTATGACGCCGAGGAAGGCTCTCCACATGTCGCTCGCCACGAACAAGATTGCCTTCGAGCGCTTCTCGCCGAGCATGTCGAAGAAGGTGTTGAAGCTCGCCGTGGTCCGCTTCTCCGCGATGTGGAGCAGACGACGGCGACCGTGATCGATCTGGTAGACGAGCGTGAGGTACTTGTGGCCCTTCTTCCACGCGAGCTCGTCGACGCCGATGCAGCGGATGCTGTCGAGGTTGCGGTGCTCGAGACCCCAGCGAACGGCGTGCTCGACGCATCGGAAGACGGTGTCCCAGCTCGACCGGAAGCGGCGCGCCGTCTCCTTCCACGACAGGACGCGAGCCCAGCTTGCGACGAACCACACGAAGGCGTGGGTCGACTGCGTCTTGCCCGACGTCCACGGCACCATCTCGACCTTGATACCGCAGCTCGGGCAGTCGACCCGACGCATCGCGTACACGAAGAAGACCGTGATGGCCCAAAGCGGTACGAAGGTGAAGTGCCGCGGAGGCCCGGGAGCGTCGTAGCCGGGTCGCTTCTGGCAGCAGCCCGAACAGATGCCCCGCGATCCGCTCCGAGGGCGGAGGTGAACGCGAAGATGCGGACGGACGCGGCTGCCGGCCCACTCCACCTTCGCGTAGACGAAGCCGGGCTGCGGTTGGAGTCGACGGAGGATATATTCCAGGTGCATCGTGCTCGTCGTTGTTGGTGTAGGAACCCAACTTCTTGCACGATGCATCCTTCTCATCCAGTCGCCTGACGTCGCAACGGGTGCCCATCGCCGACGTAACCGCCGATCACGAGCGGAGCGCAGGGGCCGTCAAGGGCGGGAGCCGCGGAGTCTTCGCAGCGGGCGGCGAAGCCGACCCTTGACGGACCCGAGCACCGCTTCGAGTCTCTCCCCGTCGGCGATGGGCGCGCTCGACTACCCCGCCAATCAGCCGCTGCTTATCAACCCACTGATCCTGCGGAAGAGCCACGATGGGGAGAAGTAATTGACGTCAGGCACTCCTTCAAAGGGAACGAGAGATCGTCCTCGCCTGAGGCATCCCGGACCTATCCAAATCGCCCGCTCGTGCTCGGCACAGCCAGTCATTTCCGCAAGCTTGCTACAGCTGACTACTCTCCACTGGTCGGCCTCGGCGGGAGCGAAGACGAGGCTCTGCATTTCGTGCTCGCCGCTCACGACGATGAACGGTTGCTCGCGCTGTGTGGGCGACGAGACCGGGCAGTGTTGCCACTTCGCGCTCGACGGTCGGCCGGTCCTCGTGCGCGGCACGCTTCAGGCCGCCCCGGACTCCAGCGCGGGCTACCGGCTGGCGCCCGCCGCGGTCTGCACGCCGCCGAGGTAGCCCGCGCCGTGGCGCGCGAACGGCGGTTCAGCGCAGGAGCGCGTGACGCGTGGGCCTGACGGCTTGGTGCGCATCGGTCTGAAGAAGGCGTTCTCCGACGGCACCGTCGCGGCCGACCTCGACCCAACCTCGCCGGCCCTCACTGGCCGCGCTCGGAGACGAGCCGATCTCGCGGCGCCCTACCATCGCTTGTTCGACGAGTGCCAGAGTGCGCGACACGAGCTCGCCGAGCGACGCTTCGAAGCTGTCGGGGTCGTCTCGATCGACGGACGGAAGAATGCTCCCGGCGGCGGCCCGCAGCTGCGCGGCCGCAGCGCGGAGCAGAAGCTGTTGCGCCGGGGTCGTGGCCGAGAGTGGCACCTCCTCGAGCCTCGCGACGACCGAGGTCGCCGCGCGCACTGCCAGGACGATGCCCGCCTTCGAAGGCGCGCGGAGGCCCGCCCCCCGCACGGGTTTGACGATGACGAGGGCGCGATCAGCGAGCTGCCGCGCGACCCGCACGACGGCCGCGCCTAGCGGAGGCCGAGCCACGAGAGAACTGCGATTACGATGACGACGGCGCCTACGATCCAGATGAATTTATTCATGAGGCCGACCGCTTGCGGGACTCGTGCCGAACGGCTTTACGGGTCGAAGCCGGGCGTTTGACGGGGTAGGAGTCACGCCTCCACCGACCTTTGCCGCCCTTCGTCACGCCCTCGGCAGCGGCAAGGCGGTCACACGTGGGGCACATCGGCATCTCGACGCCGAGCGGGCGAAGGTGAACATCCCCCTGACGGACATTCCCGAGTGAAGCTCCGCGCCCGCGCCCGCGCGGCGAGCACGCCGCCGGAGCAAGCCTGCGCTACGCCTGCTTGCTGCGTCGGTCCACGCCCGCCGAGTGCAAGCCCGCGATGTCGGCGCGATCGGGCTCGAGCTCGCTCGCGACCTCGAGCTCCGCGAGCGCATGCCGCTCGAGGCCCGTCGCCAGATACAAGCTCGCCGCCGTGATTCGATACTCACTGCATGCCGGGTCGAGCGCGATTCGAGCGTGGGCGAAGGGCGCAGGCTACGTGCGAAACGAAGCCAGTCGGATCGCGGCACGGACGCATCCGCATGCTACGGCCGCTTGGCGGAGACCAAGACGTCCACATCGAGAGCGATCGGCCGAGCACCACGTCGGATCGCCTGCAGTCGTTGAATCTCATGGATGGTGCGGAACAAGGCTCTCTCGAGGTGGCTCTCGTACCTTACGACGTCGGTCGACGTCCTCCGCGGGAAGAAGGAGCCGCGCGCGTCTGGACTGTTCCAGTGATCTGCGCGGCGCACACTCGGGCGCAGGAGAGTATCCCCTGCATGAGCCCCGTCTTCCGCGGGTGAGCTGCGCGGCGCAGACTCGCGGGCATGAGAGCGCGGGCAGTGCAAGCGAGGGCGGACGTGGACGGAGCGAGTGCGCGCGTGGCGAGCATCGGGGTTGGAGGCCGAGGAGTTCGCGAGGGGCAAGGACTTCACCGGCCGAATGCTCCGATGGTGGGCCGGCGAGTTCGTGCGGCGCTCGCGGTCGAAGGCTCCTCGCGCAGCGCGGTCTCGAGGTCGCGAACCTGCCGATCGAGGGCGGTACGAGCGCTCGCGCTCAGCAGATCCGTGGAAGCGCGTCGCCCACGAGCCAGTCGAGGATGCGACGGCCGCCGAAGGTGGTCTCGAGCTCGACGAAGTGATGCTCGTCGTCGACGACCCGGCCGATGTTCGCGGCGTTCTCGCCGAGCGGATCGGCACGCATCGCCTCGAGGAGACGCGGCGCGTCCTCGGCCGCGCAGATCGCCACCAGCTTGCCCTCGTTGGCGAGGTGGAGCGGGTCGATCCCGAGCAGCTCGCACGCTGCGAGGACCTGCT
>Ga0335397_10013283_pt1 | contig 10031 bp, 9 predicted proteins | sample MAT04_FD_205740 | JGI IMG/M metagenome (GOLD analysis project Ga0335397, IMG submission 205740) | Freshwater microbial communities from Lake Fryxell liftoff mats and glacier meltwater in Antarctica - MAT-04 (spades assembly) (version 2) ...
GCCGCACCTCGATTCGGTCTTCGCGCACATCGCTGCGGCCCATCACAACCCAGTGGTCGGTGTCGGGCACGCCGGCCAGCACGTCGGCCTGGCGTACCTGCCACCCGATGGCCGCCGCGACGGAATCCGCGAGCGGCAGCGGCAACGCGCCGAGCTGCCGGCCGGCCGTGGCCAGCAAGTGCAGGGTGCCCAGCTCGGACAGCACCTGCTGGTGCCAATCAGCGTGCGCCCCGACCACGCCGGCGAGCCGGCGGACACGGTTGGCCAACCCGCCGACCTGGGCGTCGATCAGCCGAGCCGCCACGTTGTCCCACGTCGCGTAGCGGGCCAGGGCCGGGTCGGCGAGGCCGGTACGCACACGATCGTCGAGCCAGCGGTCGAGCTCGGCCAGGCCGGCTGCCATACGAGCGACACGGTCGTCGCGACCGGTGTTGGGGTTGCGCTCGGGCACGGCCGGTGGACGTGCCGGCGCACCGTCGGTGCCGCTCGCGAATGGCACTGGAGCCGGCGAGGGAACCGCCGCGGGCGGCGGTGACACGACCTCGGCCACGGCCCGCTTGGCAACCCACGCTGCGGCGAACGACGGTGGCTCACCCGCTGGCACCTGACCGCGGGCCCACAGCAGCAGCAGCGCCATCGCATGCTTGCAGGGCAGCACACGGCTGGGGCAGCTGCACCGGAAGGCGACGGCCACGTGGTCGACCACGCACTCGTACGGCTCGGCACTGTTGCCGGTGCACCGACCCCACACGGCCCGTTGGTCGCACCCGGAACCGACCCAACGGCCCGGCACCGCCAGCGGCTGGGCAGCCGTGAGCGACGAGGGCCTGGGCGCGAGCGCGAGCACCTGCTCGAGCTGCCATCGCCCTACCGCGTCGGTCATGTCCGGTCCCCTCATTGCCGCCACGGTAGCCAGAGGGTGCGACACGATGGACGGTGGCTGCTCGATGGCCCCCGTGGAAAGGCCGGCAGGCGCGGTGTGACCAATGACCCTACGACTTCGGGCACCAGGTCCATGCGTGGTCGGGAACCCGATGGCGACACTGAGCGACCTATGGGTATGCAACTTCATCACACCCCCACCGGTATCCGCCATCGCGCCCTGGGCGCCCTCGTGGCAGTCAGCTCGCTGGCGCTGCTCGCTGCATGCGGCGACGACACGAAGTCGGCCGACACCACCACTGCCGCTGCCGCCGACACCACCGTGGCGTCCGGCGAGATCATGTTCGCCGGTCAGTGGGCCCGCACCAGTCCGATGATGGCCAGCATCGGCGCCGCCTACGTCACCATCACCAGCCCCGCCGACGACAAGCTCGTCGGCGCCAAGGTCGATGCCAGCATCGCCGCGACCACCGAGGTCCACGAGACCTACATGATCGGCAGCGACTCCACCATGATGGGGAGCGAGACCACCATGATGGGGAGCGAAACCACGACCGCCATGGGCAGCGGTGAGATGGGCATGCGCCCCGTCGAGTTCATCGAACTGCCCGCCGGCGTTGCTGTCGAGTTGAAGCCGGGCGGCTACCACATCATGCTCATCGGACTCGTCGCCCCGCTCGAGGTCGGCACCACCCTCAAGCTGACTCTCGTCTTCGAGAAGGCGGGTGAGGTCGTCATCGACGTCCCCGTGCTCGAAGAGGCTCCCTGACCGTGACCCACTCGCACCCGTTGGCCACCTTTGCTCGAACGGGAGCCGTACTGGCCGTCGTCGCGCTGGGCGTGGCCGGGTGTGGCAACGACTCGAAGGGCACCTCGGTCACCGGGGTGCCCTTCACCGCGGCCGACGGCGCCCAGGTCACCGTCGCCGACTTCGCGGGGCAACCGCTGGTGCTCAACATGTGGGCCACCAACTGCCTGCCCTGCGTCAAGGAGATGCCGGCACTCGACGAGGTCGCCGGCGAACTGGACGGCACATTGCAGATCATCGGGGTCAACGTCTTCGACAGCCCTGAGAACGCAACTGCCTTCGCCGCCGATCTCGGTGTCGGCTACCCGCAGTTCACAGACCCCGACGGCAAGTTGTCGACGGCGTTGTCCGTCACCGGCCTTCCCGCCACCGCGTTCTTCGATGCAAAGGGCACACTGCGCGAGGTGCACCAGGGCGCGTACACAGCTGACAAACTGCGGGCGACGATTGCCCAGCAGTTTCCCACTCTCGCCCCCGAAGGAACCCAACCGTGAACACGATGCGCCGCGGCGCACTCCTCGTCATCGCAGCGCTGCTGCTCGCCACCTGCGCGAGCGACAAGACGCCCCAGTCGCTCAGCGGCTACGAGCTGGATCCTGCCCCGACGGTTGCCGCGTTCTCGCTGCCCGAGGCCTCCGCCGCCGACAGTGACTTCCCCTTCCGGGCAGCCGACGGGCACCTGCTGGTCGTCTACTTCGGGTACACGTCCTGCCCCGATGTGTGCCCAACCACGCTCGCCGAGGTGAAGAAGGCGCTCAAGCAGGTGGGCGACGACGCAGCCAAAGTCGATCTGGCGATGATCACCATCGACCCCGACCGCGACACCGACGAACTGCTCACCAAGTACGTGCAGAGCTTCATCCCCGGCTCCCACGCGTTGCGCACCACAGATGCTGATGCGCTGCAGGCCGCGGCTCAGGCGTTCGGCGCCAGCTTCAGCGTGGAGACCACAGCTGATGGCACCGTCGAGGTCAGCCACAGCGCGGCGATGTACGTCGTCGACACGTCCGGTACCGTCGTGCTCACCTGGCCGTTCGGCATCCCCGCCGACGGGATCGCCACCGACCTGCAGATCCTCTTCGATCGGAGCTGAGATGAACCGACGACAACTGTTCCGCAGCATCGCCATCGGCGCCACAGCGCTCCTGCTGGTCGGCTGTCTCGGCGACGAACGCACCGGCGAGGTGCAGACAAGTTCGCTCGGCGCGAACGAAGCCACCGACTATGAATACGTGGTGCCGTACGGCACCGGGAACCGGCTCGACGGCGGCGAGGTCATCGAGCTGATGCCCCCGACGCTCGATGTGCGCGTGGGCGAATCGATCCGCATCGTCAACGACGACACCCGCGACTACATGATCGGGCCGTTCTTCGTGACCGCCGGCCAGACCCTCGCCATGCGCTTCACCCACCCGGGCAAGCTCACCGGCATCTGCCTGGTCAACGCCGGCGGCGAGTTCACCATCAACGTCGTCGCCTGACGGCGGCGACCCGCCGGGGCCGTGTACAGAGCGCGCTGCACCCCGCTACCCTCCGGTCATGGCCTGGGGCAACGACGCAGCTGATTCCCGTTTGCACGGTACGAGCATCGCCGAGAGCGTGCTCGACACCATCGGCAACACGCCGCTGGTGCGCCTGAAGCGCATCAGCGAGATCCACGGCATCCAGTGCATCCTCGCGATGAAGATGGAGACCACCAACCCCGGCGGGTCGGCCAAGGACCGTCCGGCACTGGAGATGATCCTTGCCGCCGAGCGTTCCGGCGAGCTGCTACCCGGCGGCACCATCGTCGAGCCGACAAGCGGCAACACCGGTGTCGGTCTCGCCATCGTGGCTGCTCAGCGTGGCTATCAGTGCGTGTTCGTGATGACCGACAAGGTTGCTCCAGAGAAGGTCAGCCTGCTGCGCGCGTACGGTGCCGAGGTCGTGGTGTGCCCGGTGGCTGTGCCGCCCGAGGACCCCACCAGCTACTACAAGGCGGCCGAGCGGCTCACCGTCGAGCGCAAGGCGTTTCGCCCCAACCAGTACGCGAACCCCAACAACCCGCTGGCGCACGAGCAGTCCACCGGGCCCGAGCTGTGGGCGCAGACGGGCGGGCGCATCACCCACTTCGTTGCCGGCGCCGGCACGTGCGGCACGCTCACCGGCACGGCCCGGTACCTGAAGCGGCAGAACCCGGCCATCCGTGTTATCGCCGGCGACCCCGACGCCTCGGTGTTCAGCGGCGGTTCCGGGCGCCCGTACCTGGTTGAGGGCGTGGGCGAGGACTTCTACCCCGCCGCCTGGGCACCCGAACTGTACGACGACGTGATCCCCATCACCGACGAGGAGAGCTTCCTCACCGCCCGCGAGGTCAGCCGCGAGGAGGGCATCCTCATCGGCGGCTCCGGCGGGATGGCCGTAGCCACTGCCATCCGCGTGGCGAAACAGGCCGGGCCCGACGACATCGTGGTCGTGCTCAACCCCGACAGTGGCCGCGGTTACCTGTCGCGGTTGTTCGACGACCAATGGATGGCCAACTTCGGGTTCCTGCGCGAGTGCGACGAATGCATCGCCGCGGTGCTCGACGCCCGCGGCGACACTCCATCGCTGCTGTACGTGAACCCGTCCACCAGCGTGCGCGACACCATCGAGATGATGCGCACCAACGGCATCAGCCAGCTGCCAGTCTGCAAGAACACGCCACCGTTCGCCGCCGCCGAGGTGGCGGGCGCGGTCGACGAGCTCGACCTGATGGAAGCCGTCTACCGCGACAGCGGCGTGATGGATGCCGCCGTCGAGCACGTGATGGGGCCCAAACTGCCCACCATCGGCATCGGGCAGAAGGTGGCGTTGGCTGTCGAGATGCTCGACGTGTCACCCGCACTGCTGGTGTTGTCCGGCGGGCGGCCGCTCAGCGTGCTCACCCGAACCGATCTTCTGAGCTATTTCGAGGTGTTGAGCAATGGTTGAATCCGAGCAGCAAGCGTCCTGGGGTTTCGAGACGGCGGCAATCCACGCCGGCCAGGCCCCAGATCCGGTCACTGGCGCGGTGGTCACACCCATCAGCCTCAGCACCACGTTCCAGCAGGAACAGGTCGGCCAACACCGCGGATACGAGTACAGCCGCAGCGGCAACCCCACACGTACCGCGTACGAGACACAGGTGGCCGCGCTGGAGGGCGCCACCCACGGCCTCGCGTTCGCCAGCGGCCTTGCCGCGGAGGACAACGTGCTGCGCCTGCTCGCGGCCGGCGACCGCGTGCTACTGGGCAACGACGCGTACGGCGGCACCTACCGCCTGATCAGCAAGGTGCACACGCAGCTGCCGTGGACGGCGGTCGATCTGCTCGACGTCGACGGTCTCGCTGCGGCCTGGCCCGACGACACGAAGCTGATCTGGCTGGAGACCCCCACCAACCCGTTGCTGCGCTGCTTCGACATCGAGTCCATCGCAACGCTCGCGCACTCGAAGGGCGCGTTGGTCGTGGTCGACAACACGTTCGCCACCCCGTACCTGCAGCAGCCGCTGTCGTTGGGTGCCGACGTGGTGGTCCACTCCGCCACCAAGTACCTCGGTGGGCACAGCGATGTCGTCGGCGGTTTCCTCGCACTGGACGACGAGGGCCTCACCCAACGGTTGCGGTTCACCCAGAACGCTGCCGGCGCCGTTCCCGCCCCGTTCGATTGCTACCTTGCACTGCGTGGCGTGAAGACGCTCGCGATCCGCATGGAACGCCATTGCTCCAACGCTCGTGCGGTGGTCGACCTGCTCGTGGGCCACCCCGCTGTCGAGCAGGTGCTGTACCCGCAGCTGCCCGATCACCCCGGGCACGCAGCTGCCAGCAAGCAGATGCGCGATTTCGGCGGCATGGTCAGCTTCACCCTCCGCGGTGGCGAAGCCGCCGCGCTGCGCGTGGCCGCGGCAACCGAGCTGTTCACGCTGGGCGAGAGCCTGGGAGCGGTCGAGAGCCTGATCGAGCACCCCGGCCAGATGACACACGCATCGGCAGCCGGCTCGCCGCTGGAAGTGCCCGACAACCTGGTACGCCTGTCGGTGGGCATCGAGACCGCCGCCGACCTGGTTGCAGACCTGGAACAGGCACTGCAGCAGGCCTGAGCCGAGGCGCCAATCTCGGCGCAGTTCGGAGCAGTTCACGGCAAAGCGGGCGTCCAAGTGTTCTGCACTCAAGCATGCCGTCATCGACTCGCCCGGCAGTTGATCTGGAGTCACGTTGCTTGTCCAGGCAGCAACGCGCTCCGGGGTCTGCGTCACGGAACAGACGGAACCCGCTTCCATGCCGTGGCACAGTGGGCCGGGGCCGCAGCACGACCCTGCTCAAGGGCCGGAGTCCACGCTGGTACTCGAACAGTCCTGCGATGCGTTCCCTCCATCGCTCGTTCCCGCCATCGCTCGTTCCCTCCGTCGCTCGTTCCCTCCGTCGCTCGTTCCCCCCGGATGCGTCGAGGACCGCGACGCAACCCGTGGGCCCTACCCCCACCGCTGCGAGTGCACTGCCTCAGGTCTCCTCGCGCAAGCGGAAACGCTGCACCTTGCCGGTTGCCGTCTTCGGCAGTGCGTCGATGAACACGACGGACCGTGGGTACTTGTAGGGCGCGATCGTGGCCTTCACGTGGTCCTGGAGGCGACGGGCGGTCTCGTCGGTTCGTGGCACGCCGTCGCGCAGCACCACGTGGGCCTGTACGATCTGCGTGCGCGCCTCGTCGGCCACCCCGATGACCGCACACTCGGCCACGTCGGGGTGCGCCAACAGCGCGGCCTCCACCTCCGGGCCAGCGATGTTGTAACCGCTGGAGATGATCATGTCGTCGCTGCGGGCGGCGAAGTGGAAGTAGCCGGCTTCGTCCTGCCAGAAGCTGTCGCCGGTGAGGTTCCAGCCGTCGCGCACGTAGACCAACTGACGCTTGTCGGCCAGGTAGCGACAGCCGGTTGGCCCCTTCACCGCCAGCTTGCCGACAGTGCCGCGCGGCACCTCGTGCATGTCGTCGTCGACCACCCTCGCCTGATACCCGGTGACGGGCAGACCGGTGCACGCGGGTTGTGAATCGCCGAAGCGATTACTGATGAAGATGTGCAGGATCTCGGTGGCGCCAATGCCATCCAACATCGGCTTGCCGGTCTTCGCGATCCATGCCTCGTACACCGGCGCGGGCAGAGTCTCGCCCGCCGAGACTGCGGCGCGCAGCGACGACAGGTCGGCACCCTCATCCATCGCGGTGAGCATGGCGCGGTAGGCGGTGGGTGCGGTGAAGCAGACGGTGGCGCGGTATTGCTGGATGATCTCGATCAGGTTCGGAGGCGACGCGTTCTCCAGCAGGGTGGCGGCCGCTCCGAAGCGCAGTGGGAACACGGCCAGCCCGCCGAGGCCGAACGTGAACGCCAGCGGCGGCGAGCCGACGAACACGTCGTCGGATGCGACCTGCAGCACCTCCTTGGCGTAGCCGTCGGCGATGATGAGCAGGTCGCGATGGAAGTGCATGGTGGCCTTCGCATCGCCGGTGGTGCCGCTGGTGAAGCCGAGCAGCGCCACGTCGTCGCGACCGGTGCGTACCGCCTGGTAGCGCACCGGTTTGTGCAGGGCGACCCGGTCCAGTTCTGCGTCGTGGTTGGCGGTGCCGTCGAAGCCGACCACCTTCGTCAGGAAGGCACTGTCCTTCGCGCACGCAACCATCTCGTCCATCAGCCGTGTGTCGCACAGTGCGAGCATGATCTGCGCCTTGTCGACGATCTTGCCCAGTTCGCCGGCACGCAACATCGGCATGGTGTTCACGACCACGGCCCCAGCCTTGGTGGCCGCCAACCAGCAGGCCACCATCGCCGGGTTGTTGGCCGATCGGATCAGCACCCGGTTGCCCGGCTGCACCCCGTAGTCGTCGACCAGCGCGTGCGCCAGTCGGTTGGTCCAGTCGGTGAGCTCCTTGTAGGTGCGACGGCGGCCGTTGCCGATCAGGGCCGTGTGGTCGCCGAAGCCCAGCTGCACCAAGTGGTCGGTCAGTTCGACGCCGATGTTGAGGTACTCGGGGTAGTCGAAGCCATCGAGGAGTAGCTCGGGCCATTGGTCGGCGGGCGGCAGGTTGTCGCGACTGAACGTGTCGGTGTGCCCGCTGGGGCCCAGCACGTTCATGGCACGACCGCCGTCGCCTCGATCTCCACCTTCGCCCGGGCTTCCATCAGCGCTACCACCTGCACCATGGCCATGGCCGGGTAGTGGCTACCGATGACCTCGCGGTACACCGACCCCATCTCTTTGAGCCGACTCAGGTACTCGTCGCGGTCGGTGATGTACCAGGTGAGCCGTACCAGGTGCTCGGGCTGCGCGCCACCGGCGGCAAGGACGTCGACGATGTTGCGCAGGCACTGACGCGTCTGCTCGATGAAGTCGTCGCTCTCGAACTCTTGCTGGGCGTTCCAGCCGATGGTGCCGCCCAGGTACAGCGTGCGACCCTGCGCGGCGATGCCATTGGCGTAGCCGCGAGCGGGTTTCCACCCGGCGGGGTCGAGAGACTCGTGGATCGTCATGTGGGCTCCTTCACGGGTTGGCCGCAGCCAGGGTGGACCGGGCGATGATGACCTTCTGCACATCGGTCGCGCCCTCGTAGATGCGCAAGGCGCGTACCTCGCGATAGAGCCGTTCGGTGATGACGCCGTGACGCACGCCATCGCCGCCGAACAACTGCACTGCCGCGTCGACGACCCGTTGGGCAGCCTCGGTGGCGTACAACTTGGCCATGGCCGCCTCGCGGCTGACGCGGGCTGCGCCCATGTCCTTCGTCCAGGCAGCGCGGTAGATCAGCAGGGCCGCAGCGTCGATGTCCACCGCCATGTCGGCCAGGTGACCCTGCACCATTTGCAAGTCGGCCAGCGGAGCGCCGAACAGGTTCCGCGTTCGGCAGCGTTGCACGGCTTCGTCGAGCGCGCGGCGGGCGAAGCCGAGCGCGGCCGCACCCACGCTGGGGCGGAACACGTCGAGCACCGACATGGCGATTCGGAAGCCGTCGCCCGCATTGCCGATCAGCGCTGCTGCGGGCACACGCACGTCGACAAATTGCAGGTGGGCCAGTGGGTGCGGCGCAACGACCTCGATGCGTTCCACCACTTCCAACCCGACCGAGTCGGCGGGCACCAGGAACGCACTCAGGCCCTTCGCTCCGGGCGCTTCGCCACTGCGGGCGAAAACGACGTAGACGTCGGCGATGCCACCGTTGGAGATGTACGTCTTCTCGCCGCGCAGCACCCACTCCTCACCATCGCGTGTCGCAGTAGTGGAGGTGGCTGCGACGTCGGAGCCGGAATCCGGCTCGGTCAGTGCGAACGCGCTGATCGCTTCGCCGCTGCGTGTGCGCTGCAACCATGCGCGCTGCTCGTCGGTGCCGAACAGGCTGACGGCGCCCATGCCCAGACCCTGCATCGCGAACGCGAAGTCGGCCAGCCCGTCGTGCCGGGCGAGTGTCTCGCGGATGAGGCACAGGGTGCGCACGTCGAGCCGTTCGCCCGCTGCGGCGCCGGTGTGCTGCAACCAACGGGCTGCACCCAACTGCGCGACCAGCGAGCGGCAGGCGGCATCGGTGTCGGAGTGGTCGACGTCCAGGTTGGCGGCGCACCAGTCGTCGAGCGCACTTGCCAGCTTGCGATGGTGCGGCTCGAACCAAGGCCAGTCGAGGAAGCTGCGATCGGCCATCAGTTGCCCTCGAACACGGGCTTCGCCTTGGCCACGAACGCGTGGTACGCGCGCTCGAAGTCGGCGGTTTGCATGCAGATGGCCTGCGCTTGAGCTTCGGCCTCGATGGCCTGCTCCAACCCCATGCTCCACTCCTGGTTCAGCTGGGTTTTGGTGATGCCGTGGGCGAAGGTGGGCCCGGCCGCGATGCGTGCGGCCAGTTGCTGCGCTGCGGCCTCCAGCTGGTCGGCCTCGTGTAGCGAGTTGTAAAAGCCCCAACGCTCGCCCTCCACCGCTGTCATCGATCGGCCGGTGTAGAGCAGTTCGGCGGCACGCCCCTGGCCGATCAGACGCGGCAGGATGGCACACGCGCCCATGTCGCAACCGGCAAGGCCGACGCGGGTGAACAGGAACGCAGTGGAGGCTTGCGGGGTGGCCAGGCGCAGGTCGCTGGCCATGGCCACGATGGCGCCGGCGCCCACGCAGACGCCGTCGATCGCGGTGATGATCGGCTTGCCGCAGCCGAGCATGGCCTTCACCAGATCGCCGGTCATGCGGGTGAACCGCAGCAGTTGCTTCATGTTCATGCCGACGAGTGGGCCGATGATCTCGTGCACGTCGCCACCCGAGCAGAAGTTGCCGCCGTTGGACCCGAACACCACCACGTCGACGTCGTCGGCGTA
>Ga0335397_10013284_pt1 | contig 10030 bp, 8 predicted proteins | sample MAT04_FD_205740 | JGI IMG/M metagenome (GOLD analysis project Ga0335397, IMG submission 205740) | Freshwater microbial communities from Lake Fryxell liftoff mats and glacier meltwater in Antarctica - MAT-04 (spades assembly) (version 2) ...
GCACGTCACGATGAGCCAGATGCTCCGAGCAGGGTTCGGGCTCAACATGTTGGCGGTCGTCGCGATCACCGCGGCGACAGAACTTCTTGGCCTGTTGGTGATGCAGAAGTGATATTGCCTCCAATTTCTGGCCGCTCGGATCTCACCAATCGGCGGTTTCCCGGCCCTCACACTCGAACGCCTTTCAAGAAAAGTTCTCTCGGTGTTCTGTCACCCCGATTTGAATCGTCCAAGTCAGATGCAAATGCTGAAACTTCCTAGACCGACGCTGCGTTTAACCTCATCTTGCCGTTCCGATTGGCACGATGATCATCGGTGATCGTCAGGGCAATTTGTGTTTGGATGAACTTTAAAGCGATAACCGCGGCCACTCAGAGAACTCTCCTAAGAGAACTCCCCGCCTCGGGCCGTGAATCACCCAACGGGCGCATTACGCTTCGGCACAGACGGACCCGGGCCTTCCGTATCCTATGAGATCTTAAGGCGCGCCCGGGCCCGCTACGGCAACGACGACCGACCGAGGCTCGCTCCGCCATCGACATGAAGGGCCTGCCCGATGAGGAACCCGCCGCCGCTTCGAGCAAGAACACTACCGCGGCGTCAATCTCTTCGAGATCACCCAGACGTCGCATCGGCTCCATCGCCGTGTATCGTTGCTCGCCAACGCTCTCGGCTGGGTTGTTCTTCCGGAACAGACGGTCTAGGTCGGCACGGGGCCCACGGCGTTCAAGGTGATCTCGCGCTGCGCCAGCTCCAGCGCCCACGACCGTGTGAAGCTGGTGAGCGCGGCCTTCGCCGCGGCATATGCGGTCCGCTCCGGCGCGCCAAGCACGACCAAGCTCGTGATGTTGACAATCTGGCCTCATCGCCGCTCGCGCATCTGCGGCAGCACCGCCTGCGTGAGCGCGAGGCGAAGGTTTAGATCGAGCACATCATCGAGATTCTGTTGCCGGACTCCGTCGACGCCCCCCGGCCGCACCAGCTCAACGTTGTTGACAACGCCGTCGATCCGCCGGTCCAGGCGGCGCCAGCGAGCGGCTCGGCCTCAAGCCCACAACCTTGGCGTCCAAACTGAAATAGTTCGGCGTCCATCTCGAGCGAGTCAACGTGCGAGCCGGCTCGTTGGCTGGCGGTGTGCGGCACGTGCCCGAGATCGCCGACGCGGAAGCTCCGCACACAGCACGCGGGTGCTTCTTCTAGGCTTGGTCGGTCGCGGAGATGTTGCGGCTGGACCGGGTCGTTCTCGCGATCGACTCATCTTCTGCGTAGAGGCTGACGTCAAGGGTGAGCCATCACATCGAGGAGGCATCGCGGGAGAGTTTTCGGTCGAAGCCGACGCCCCCCCGGTCGATCAGAGCGTTCGGAGAGTCAGTTCACACCGTTCGGAGGATTCGATGCCCACCGCCGCAGCCCATGTTTCGAACGCGCTGAAGCGGCACTGGCCGGAGTACCTGATCGAAGCGGCGGCGCTGGGAACGTTCATGGTTTCAGCGACGGTTGTCACCGTTCTGTTCGAGCTGATGACGTCGCCCGTACACCGAGCGATCGAGAGCGCCGGGGTCCGGCGGGCGCTGATCGGCGTCGCGATGAGCCTGACGGCGATCGCGCTGATGTACTCAAGGCCCGGGCGGCGTTCGGGTGCGTACATGAACCCCGCCATCACGCTCACCTTCCTGCGGCTTGGGAAGATCGAGCCTTGAGACGCGTTCTTTTACGTGCTGGCGCAGTTTTGCGGCGCTCGCCGCGATGCGGGACAGACCCGGCCACGAGCGTCTTGGATCTCAACTGCTGGGCGTACGATCTCGAGAACTTGTACGTCGTGGACGGGTCGTTCTTCCCGTCGAGTAGCGCTGTCAATCCCTCGCTCACGATCATGGCCAACGCGCTCCGAGTGGCGGATCACCTTCTGGCTCGGCTTGAGATTTCCGTTCGAACAGAAGAAGGGGCGATGGCATGAAGGATCGAGCTCAGGAGAAGGCGGCGGTCGCGTCACCCATTGTTCTGGGCGAGAGCGCGAGCGATGGCGCGGAGGTCCGGAGATTGCGCGCGGCCGACCGTCGTGAAGCGCCGTGAAAGCAGTGGGGGCCGTACTTGTCGGAGCGGCAGTGGGGGACGGTGCGCGAGGACTACTCGGCCGACGGCGATTGCTGGAACTATTTTCCGCACGACCATGCGCGCAGCCGGGCTTACCGATGGGGCGAAGACGGGCTGCTGGGCATCAGCGACGATCACGGCTTGATGTGCTTCGGGCTCGCGCTCTGGAATGACAAGGACCCGATCCTGAAAGAGCGTCTCTTCGGGCTCACCGGCCTCGAGGGCAACCACGGCGAGGACGTCAAGGAGCATTACTTCTATCTCGACTCCACGCCCACGCATTCGTATATGAAGGCGTTGTACAAGTACCCGCAGGCCGAGTTCCCGTACGAGAACCTCGTCCGCGAGAACCGGCGTCGTGGGCGTTTTGATGCCGAGTTCGAGCTGGCCGACACAGGGGCGTTCGCGGACGAGAAGTACTGGGACGTGCAGGTCGAGTACGCCAAGGCGACGCCCGACGACGTGCTCGTGCGGGTCACGGTGACAAACCGAGGGCCCGAGGGGGCGACGCTGCACCTGCTGCCGACGCTGTGGTTCCGCAACACGTGGTCGTGGGGCGGGGCCGGGGCGGGGCCCGACGCCAGGCCATCGATCACGGGCACATCGGCGGGATCCGCGAAGACGACGCACCCGTTGGTGGGCGATTTCAGCGTCTCGTTCGATGCCGCCTCCGACCGCTCCGCGCCGGAGTTGCTGTTCACCGAGAACGAGAGCAACAACCAGCGCGTGTGGGGGAGCGAGAACAAATCCGCGTATGTCAAGGATGCGTTCCACGAGCGAGTGGTCCATGGCAAGCACGAGGCCGTGAACCCCGGGCAGGTCGGGACCAAGGCGGCGGCGTGGTACACGCTGCGTGTGGATGCCGGGGCCACGGTCGTTGTACGGGCACGTCTTCAACCCTTAGCGAGCGCGACACCACATCCGTTCGCGACCGGGGCGAACGGTTTCGACGCCGTGTTCGAGAACCGTGTGCGCGAGGCCGACGAGTTCTATGTCGCCAACCCGCTGGGTCATGGTCGGCTGGATCCGGAAGCGCGGAACGTTGCCCGTCAGGCCGCGGCTGGCTTGCTGTGGAGCAAACAGTTCTATCACATCGACGTGCGAAAATGGCTGGCGGGCGACCTCGCGCAGCCCAAGCCTCCGGAGTCGCGCAAGGCAGGGCGTAACGCGGAGTGGGGGCACCTCAACAACGCGGACATCATCTCGATGCCCGACAAATGGGAGTACCCGTGGTACGCAGCCTGGGACTTGGCGTTCCAGATGATCCCCTTCGCGCACATCGACCCGCAGTTCGCAAAGGACCAGCTCGTGCTTTTCCTGCGCGAGTGGTACATGCACCCCAACGGACAGGTACCGGCCTACGAGTTCGCGTTCGGCGACGTGAACCCACCGGTGCACGCGTGGGCGGTGTGGCGCGTGTACAAGATGACCGGCGCACGAGGCGTGCAAGGCCAGGGCGGGCGAGATCGTGTCTTCCTTGCGCGCTGCTTCCAGAAACTGCTGCTGAATTTCACCTGGTGGGTCAACCGCAAAGACCCGACCGGAAAGAACCTCTTTTCCGGCGGGTTCCTCGGGCTGGACAACATCGGTGTCTTTGATCGCTCGCGCCCGTTGCCGACCGGCGGGCACCTCGAGCAGGCCGACGGCACGGCGTGGATGGCGTTCTACTGCGGCACGATGCTCAACATGGCACTCGAACTCGCGGCCGGGGACCCTGCTTACGAGGACATCGCCACCAAGTTCTTCGAGCACTTCATCGCGATCACCGACGCGATGAACACGCTGGGCGGCACGGGCCTATGGGACGACAAGGACGGGTTCTATTACGATCAGATCCGGATGGAGCACGCCGGTGCCTGCGACGCGCCAACGCCGCTTCGCGTGCGCTCCCTGGTGGGGATGATCCCGCTGCTGGCCGTCGAAGTGCTCGAAAGCGAGGTCATCGACAAGCTCCCCGATTTCAAGTCACGGATGGAGTGGTTCCTGAAGCACCGCACGGACGTGCCATGGCACGCGACCTGCGCGTGCGGGCACGGCGGCGACGAAGGCTCTCAACGACTGCTTGCGATCCCGACGCGCGAGCGGCTGATTCGGGTCGTGTCGTACCTGATGGACGAGCGCGAGTTCCTCTCGCCCTACGGCGTGCGCTCGCTCAGCAAGCACCACGAGGCGAATCCCTACGTCTTCCACGCCGACGGCCAAGAGTTCCGCGTCGATTACACGCCCGGCGAATCAACGACCGGGCTGTTCGGCGGTAACTCGAACTGGCGCGGCCCGATCTGGTTCCCGCTGAACTACCTGCTGATCGAGGCGCTCGAACGCTACCACCACTTCTACGGCGACTCGCTCAAGATCTCGTTCGCAAACAGTCCCGGCGGCGAGATCACGCTCCAGCAGGCGGCCGACGAGATCCGATCGCGCCTCGCTCGGTTGTTCCTCCCCGATGCCAACGGCAGGCGTGCGAGCCACGGCGAGGAACAGGCCTTTGCCAACGACCCGCACTGGAAGCATCTTGTGTATTTTCACGAACACTTCCACGGTGATACGGGCCGCGGCCTGGGCGCGACGCACCAGACCGGCTGGACAGCCCTCGTGCATCAACTGCTCGCGAATCGGTCGTGAAGGTTTAGAAAAGTGCTCTCATCGGGGGAGACGAAGAAGCGGCTATCGGCCTACTTTGAACAGCGTTCGCAGCGACTCGAAGATATCGTCGCGGCCGTTGACCTTGCTCGTGATAACCCGCGGCCCGGCCTCGTCGGGCGCTCCGCCGGGGAAGCCCTCGTTGAGGACGCTAAGGAAGCTGCCGCTGCCATAGCTGCTGGTGACCTGACAGTAGCCGAACATGTTGCAGTGCGGCAGGAGTTGCTCGTCGATGATCTTCACGCAGAGGCGGTTGTCGTTGTCAGAGCTGTTGTCGCCGTCGGAAAAGTGGAAGAGGTAAATGTTCCAGTCGTTGCGGTCGTAGTGGGCGCTAAGAAGTTCCTTGCAGCACTGGTAGGCCGAGCTGATGCGCGTCCCGCCGTCCTCACGGACGCTGAAGAAGGTTTTTTTATCGACCTCGGTGGCGCGCACGTCGTGGACGATGTAGCGGCTCTCGATACCCTCATAATTCCGCCGCAGCCAGGTGTCGATCCAGAAGGCTTCGAGGCGGACGATCTCTTTCTGTTCGTCGCCCATCGAACCCGAGACGTCCATCATGTAGATGATCGCGGCGTTGGACTGGGGCTTCTTCACCTCGTTCCAGGTGCGGAAGCGCAGGTCGTTCTTAATGGGGATGACGATCGGGTTCTCGGGGTCATAGGCGCCCAATGAGATCTGGCGTTTGAGTGCTTCGCGGTAGGTGCGTTTGAAGTGCCGCAGCGAGGCCGGGCCGACCGGGCGGATGCCGGTGTACTTGTCACGGATGGTGGTGAGCTTGTGCTGCCCGCGCGGTTCGATTCTCGGCAGCTTGAGTTCCTCAGCCAGGATGTCGGCGAGTTCTTCGAGCGTGACATCGACCTCCAGCATGTGCTGGCCTTCTTGCTCGCCGCCCTTGCCGTCCTTGCCGCCAACGGACTGCCCTTCGCCGCCCTCGCCCATACCGACGCCGCCGGAGTTATCCCCGTAGCGAAAGGTTGGGATGTCGATATCGTGGACTGGGATCGAGACGTAGCGTTTTCCCTCGCGCCCCAGGAGCTCGCCCTTGGTGAGGAACTTGCGCAGGTCCTTGCGGATCTTGCCGCGGACAATCTGGCGGAAGCGTTGGTGGTCTTGTTCGATCTTGTTGACCATGGGTCGTGGCCGTCCGTGGCTGCCCGCGCGATCGGGGACGCGATTGCGGGGCTCGATCGGAATCTTTCATAAGACTCTTCGGACCAACGCGGGTGCGAGTTGCGTTGGATTCTGGCTTCGAGGCGAGTACAGATTCGCTGGGAGCAGCCGTGTGAGCGATGCTGGGGGAAGCTCGGATTTCGATTCTTGTTGTACGGATTGGCGGGAGGCCGCGTTCGCTTCATACTCGGACGACGGGGAGATAATCGTGATCGCTTCGAGAGGAAGAGTCGGCTCGGAGAGCCGACCTACCAAGACCGTTACTTCACCAACTCCGCCCGGTGCGTCTGCCCCGTCAGGGCGTCGATAAACTCAACCCGGAGCAGGAGTTTGGATTTGCGGTCGGCGATCGGCGCGTCGAACTTGAGTTCGACAGCGTACGCGGTGCCGAGCAGGCCGCTGCGGTAGGCGTCGCGAAGTTTGGTCGGAGAGAGCTCAACGCGAGATTGCCCGAGCACGGCGCGGTCGAGCGCGGCTTGGTCGTTCTTCGTGACGTCGAGACTCGCGGGCAGCACGAGCGCGGAAGCCCGAAGAGTTCCCACGAGCGAGACAAAGCGGCCTCGCCCGTCGCGAGGCTGGATAGAGATGGTGACGCCGGTAGCGGGCTTGGTCGGGTCGGCGGGGTCGAAACCACTCAGCGAGTCGATGGAGATGCCGGTGCAGCGCGAGACCGCGTCGAGAACTTCGGCGGGGAGGTTCGAACCGCGAGCGTGCTCAGACTCGGCGAGCTTGACGCGGAGCTCTTCCTTCTCGCCGGTGAGCGCGGCGATGGTGCTTTCGAGGCCAATTTTTTCGCGACGCAGCTGGTCGTTGGCTTCGGAGACAGATTGATTGCCGCCCAGCGTGCACGCGCTGAGGGTCGTGAGCATCACGAGCACGAGCGTGTATGCAATGGTGTTGAGGCGGGGACGACCGGACTGGTCAGGAAGTCTTAGCGTCATCGGCAAGAGCGTAGCGCGGTGCGTGTGAACGCGGGAACAAGAAAAAACCCACGGCTTGGTCGCCGTGGGTTGGTGCGTTCGGTCGGTCGCGCGAGGCTCGATTTATTCTTCGCTGGCCTTGGGATCGCGCTTGATCTGGGTCATCTTGGTGAGGATCTTATCGACGAGCCCGTACTCGAGCATCTCGTTCTCGTCGAGCCACTTGTTGCGGTCGCAGTCCTTGGCGATGCGGTCGATGGTCTGCCCGGTGGTCGCGGCGTAGGTGTGGTAGAGGCGGTCGCGGATGCGGAGCATCTCGCGAGCCTCGATCTCGATGTCGGTGGCCTGCCCTTCCATCACGCCCGAGAGCAGCGGCTGGTGCATCAGGTTGCGCGAGTTGGGGAGCGTGAACCGCTTGCCCTTGGTGCCGCTCACCGAGATCAGCGACCCCATGCTCGCGGCCTGCCCGATGATGTAGGTGCAGATGTCGCAGTTGATGTGGTTCATCGTGTCGATGATGCCCAGCCCGGCCGAGACCGAGCCGCCCGGCGAGTTCACGTAAAGATGAACATCGTTCTTCGAGTCGTCGTTGGCCAGGAAGAGCAGCTGCGCGATGATGACGTTGGCGACCTCGTCGGTCACAGGCCCGCCGAGGAAGATGATGCGGTCCTTGAGCAGGCGCGAGTAGATGTCGTACGCGCGCTCGCCCTTGGCAGACTTTTCGATGACGATCGGGACCAGGTAAGACATGGTTTTCTCTTCCAACAAAGGGCCGGTTTTGTCGCAGCACGCCGGTTGATTCGATCAGGTTGATTCACGAGCGGTCGTTCGGATCCAGTCGGTGAGGTGGTGACCACGCCGACCCGTGTTCACTCATCGCGCCCCGGGCGTCGCGGTGGGCATCTTCTGCGGCTCACTGAGTACCTCATCGACGAGCCCGTAGCGCACGGCCTCTTCGGCGGTGAAGTACTTGTCACGCTCGCTATCGCGCTGGACGCTCTCGATCGATTGGCCCGAGTGCACCGAGATGATGCGGTTCAACTCCTGCTTGCTCTTGATGATCTGCTCGGCTTGGATCCGGATGTCCTCGGCCTGGCCGGTGATCCCGCCGTAGGGCTGGTGGATCATCACCTTGGCGTGCGGCAGGATGTAGCGTTTGCCCTTGGTGCCCGAGGCCAGCAGGAGTGCCGCCCCGGAGAAGGCCCGGCCTAGACAGTAGGTGGAGACGTTTGAACTCAGGAACTGCATGGCGTCGTAGATGGCCAGCGTGTCGTCCACGGCCCCGCCGGGCGAGTTGATGTAGAGGTTGATATCGGTCCCTCGTTTTTCCTTGTCGAGGTAGAGCATCTGCATCATGACGCGAGCGGCCGAGCCTTGGTTGATCTCCCCGATGAGGAAGATAATCCGGTTCTCGAGCAGCAGCTCGTCGATGGTCATCTCACGTGTGCGCTGATAGGAAACGTTGGCGGCGGGCATGCGGGCGGTTCCTTTCCGGAGAGACAGAGGCCGGGCTTGCGACGCACGGCTCGGCGTGGCTCGTTCATGTCGAACCGCTTTTATCGGTTCGACCGGGCCTGCCGCGCCATGGTAGCGTCGAGCTTTCCATCGGAGGATCACGCAATCGGCGTGAGCGAGGGTCATCGGCATTCTGAGGGCCGTACGAGGCCATGCGGCGTCCACGAAGCTGTCAGAGTGACAGCCACGCCCGTGGAGAACGCCGGGACGACAGGCGGCGCGCAGCTGAAGATGTTCGCAGGTCAGCATCCGGCGATGAACGCTGTGGCGAAGGCATCGAAGTCGTCGCCGTTGGTGAAACCGTCGCCGTTGAAATCTGCTTGGTGGTCGCCAGCTTCGAAGAGGGCTGTGAACACATCAAAGTCGTCCCCGTTCACGAAGCCGTCGCCGTTGACGTCGGTCGGGCACGGGTCGGGGTTCAGCATGGCGGAGTTCATGAGCATTGCGAGGTGCTGGACTCCAGCGGCGTTGGGGTGAACGCCGTCAGAGAGGTACGCCGCCTTGTTAAAGGACTCTCCGCCAGCCAGCCTGTAAAGGTTCAGAGTTGAGACGCTCAAGTCGGCCAGCGCGAGGTCGAACTGAGCTTGGGCGACCTGCTGGTGGAACGACTCGTCGTAGCCGGTTTTGTACTGTGACACCAGCAGCCAGCGGGGCGCGAGTGCTCCGAGCGAAGAGATGACCGTGTTGTGCCGGTCCATGATCGCGCGAAGGTTGTTTCGGTACGGTGAGCGGTCGCCGACGGCGAAACCGTTCGCCTCCTCCTGGGAGATGTTTTGCCCCAGCCAGAGTATGACGTGGGTCGGCGGGTCGGTGGCGCGGTACAGCTGCGCGATGGCCTCGTTGGAGAACTTCGCTGGCGCAAGATGGTCGATGGTGCGCCACCCGCCGTGTGAGATGAACTGCATCTGAACGCCCGCGATGCCCTCGGCTCGGAATCGAGTTCCCATCGTGATGACGCCGTTGCGACGCTCCACCGGGACCGCGGTCAGCGTGTCGGAAGCGACGCGGAGCGTTGGCAGTCCGGGTCCGCCGGAGATCGTGCAATCAACGAAGACGATCTCGTTCGTGGGGATCTCCGGGCCGCGGTACACGGTTTCGCTGTTGATAACGTCGTTGCGAACGCCCTGAACCGTGAACCCGGGGTACTGGCACGGCCCGTCGAAGGCGATGAGCCGAGCGCTGAGCGTGTAGCGGCCGTCGAACGGGTTCCCGAGCCTCATGTTTCCCAGGTTCGAAACATTGACGGCCGAGAGCGTGAGTAACGAGCCCACGCCCGGGGGCGCATCCCAGATCGTGTCGCGGTAGCGCAACGGCGAGAAGGCCGACGGCCCACAGAAGGGGAAGTTCTCGGGCTGTCTGACCACGCTTGCCGCCGGAAAGGACTGCCCGTTGGTGTACCCGATATCGCTGTTGCCGTTGTCGGCGTGGACTACCCAGCCATTAAAGGGCATCTCGAACTGATCGCGATATCCCGCCTGCATGCGGTTGATGTTGCCAGTGGAGTTGATGGAGTCGCCGATGACTTCGAGAACCTGCTGCCCGTCTGGGTTGTACAAGTCATCGGCAAACGCGGAGAGTCGGAAGCTCGTCGGCGGTTCGGCCCGAGTCGGGTGTGCGCCAGCGAAAAACGCCAGGGCGTTCATCGTCAAAAGGGCACTTGAGTATCTGAAGAATGAAGGAGCGTTCATAGA
>Ga0335397_10013285_pt1 | contig 10029 bp, 4 predicted proteins | sample MAT04_FD_205740 | JGI IMG/M metagenome (GOLD analysis project Ga0335397, IMG submission 205740) | Freshwater microbial communities from Lake Fryxell liftoff mats and glacier meltwater in Antarctica - MAT-04 (spades assembly) (version 2) ...
CCCCCACTCCCCCACTCTCCCACTCTCCCACTCCCAATCCCCACATCTGCCATTAAATCGCCGACGACGGTAAATTTATGAGCGTATTTCTGATGGGTATTGGCAACAATTTCAGGTTTCATCACCCCAAATCTGTCAATCCAATTGTGCCAACGTGCTTGCCATTCTGCGTAGACAATGGTACGATAGTTTAAACGTTTGCCAATTAGGACGGTGAAAAATTGATCGCCGCCTAAAAAGAGAACCGCACCTTTTTGTCGCCAGTCCCAATTTGCGGCAGTCTTACCCCACAGCAAAAACCGAAAGAAATGTTCTGGCCCTTGAACGCGATCGACTTCTGGATAGCTTTGGGCAATTTCCACCTCTTTGCCACTGGCGTTGGGACAGGGGGATAGCACGATCGAAATGCGTAAGAGAGTGCGATCGTCTCCTAATTGTTGACGAAGCGATCGCACTACAGGACGCACCCAAGTTGCCAACTCCCCTGGCCCATTGGAGAGAATCAGGATATCAGCGTTCATAGTTTATGCTTCGTAGTTCATCATTCATAGTAATCAACAACGAACTATCAACGACGAACACTAAACAATCAACACTGAAAAGTCAATGCTTGCAGTATAGAGTTTCTAAGACAGGAAGAAAGTTTGACCTTGGGGGAAGAAATCATCTCCATTAGCAGAAGTCAGTGGAGTTGTTATCCCTTCCACAACCCCAACCAAATCTCCGCCAGCCAAGATATTGAGATTGCCGCCAGACACTTGCTGAGTGATATTACTGAGTGGTTCTGGCAACTCGATTACGTCAACTCCGCGCTCGAAATTGCGAACGATCGCATAGTCAGCTGCACCGCCACCAACATAAAACTGTTTGGGATTAGGATTACCTGCGGTACTCCCATAACCAAGCTCGAAATTTTCTCTTCCAGGCGAACCGACGAGGGTATCGATCTCCCCAGATCCAGTACTGAGCAGCGCATAATTGAAAGGATCGGCAGATGTTATCTCAAAGTCAACACCAAACAAATACGGCTTTATACCAAAGCCTTGTATTGTGTCATTACCAGCAGTGCCGCTAAAAATGGGAAGTCGCTCTTCAAATTGCCCAATCTGCACAAAGTGATCGAAAGCCGACACAATATTGTCGTTTGGATCTGCTATGGCAGCAACTGCATCAGCGTAGAATAATCGATAATCATTGGGGTCAAAATAAGTTGGCGATCGATCTTCAGCTAAACCAAACTGGAGAAAATGATCGTACCAAGATTTGAAGATTCCGGCTGCCACCGCTATCCCTACATCGGCGTATTTGCGTAAATAAACATCTCCCGACCCAGGAATCCCTATATCTGGAGAGCGTGCCTCATTGTAGCCAAACTCCAGAAAGTGTTGCAGTCCAGACGAGAAAGCACCTGTTGTGACAGCAGCTGCCACATCTGCGTATTTTTGCAAGTACGAAGCTTCGCTAAAATATGGCGTCACCAATGTCCGCCCTTCATGTACACCTTTAAGATTGAAATGCTCTAATCCGGAAGGGAGTAATCCAGATCCCACAGCCCCAGCTATATCCGTGTTATTTTGCAAGTAGTATGCTTCGTTAAATAACCCAGGGGGGACTTTGCTCTCCGTTAAGCGCACATTATCGAAACCGACTTCTTTACCTGTGCTAGTCAGAGTATTGAGCAATCTGATTTCCAGTTGTTTGCCCAAGTTTGGGTCATTGGCGCGTGGGGTGTATGAGATGGTTGAGAAGCCAAAAAGACCTCTACCCGGTCTGAAGGCATTAAAGTCTTGAGCAACCACCCGATCGCCCGCCACCAGTTGCACCCCATAGCCTGGGAAACCAATCCCGGTGAATTCATCCGGCGCGGCATTACCCACATCAACCGTCAAAGTATAGGTTGTGCCAGCTTTTACTACTTGGTTTAGCGTCTGGGATATCCCAGCTATACCGCTACCGACGGGGTTGTCCAGATAAAGACCCGCGACATTATTGCCTTGCGGTGCTTCGGCAACATAAGAGCTTGTAGCCGGATTTAAGGTGCTGTAATTAGAACCTTGATTTGCAAACAGATTGGATGGATCGTATACTTGCCAACCAGGGATATTTCTGGCGGCGAAGCCATTGTCTTCAAGGGGGATCTCCTCAAAGCCAGCGTTGGCAATTGCCGGATTTGCTTCTAATCGAACGTTATCAAAATTCAGATCGCGAGCGTCATCTTGCAACAAGTGCAGCAATCGGATAGAAAGTGGTTTGCCCAAGTTGCGATCGGTCGCTTTTGTGGTATATCCGACTGTGGCGGTGCCAAAACTCCCTTCAGCTAGGTTCAGAGCGTTCGTGCTTTGAGCAATCACCTCATTACCTGCCAAAAGCTGCGCTGCATAGCCAGGAAAACCAGCTGGCGAGAAGTCGTCAGGCAAGTGATTGCCCACATCGACCGCCAATTTATATGATGTGTTAGCGGTCAATACATCCGGAAGTGTCTGGGAGAGGCCAATTACGCCGCTACCCGGCGGATCTTCCAGATAAATATTGAGAGTATTATTACCTTCTGGCACATTGCCACCTGGATAAGCGGCTGAGGTGGGATTAAACGAACCGTAACTGGAAAATGGCTCGCTACCTATAAGGTTGAATGGGTCATACGCTTGCCAACCAGGCACAGAGAGATCGGTAAACGTCCCTTCCTCAAGCGCTGGTTCTTCAAATCCCGGATTTGCGATCGTTAAAAACATCTGTCTTACCTCACACTAAAATTGAAGTTAACTTTTTTAGTTTCGCTCTCAAGGGAATAATGCGATCGCCCCAAAGAAGTTTACCTCACTCAGAACACTAAAATCGCACAAAGTTTTTGAGATGAATCAAAAATTTTGTGCGATCGCGCTTGGCAATTTATCGTTTAGAACAAACGACCTTCAAAAGTGCCAAACTGAACAAAGTGGTCATAGGCCGATTTGAAGATTCCCGCAGTTACATACTGAGCGACATCAGTGTTTCTTCCTAAATAAGCAGCTTGTCGATCGCCCGTCTGTGCAGTCCCTCCCGCTCCGTCGCGTCCTTCATTGTAACCAATCTCCAGAAAATGTTCTAATCCAGAAGAGTAAATTCCTGCTCCCACACCACCAGCCACCTCTTGATACCTTTGCAAGTAAGAAGCTTCATCGTAATATAGCGAAACCTCTGTCCGGCCTTCATTCAAACCGAAGCGATTGAAATGGTCCAATCCCGAATCAATTAATCCAGCTCCCACAGCCCCGGCGATATCCGTGTTATTTTGCAGGTAGTACGCTTCATTAAAGAAGTTACGAGGTAGTTTGGTTTCCGTTAACCGCACATTATCAAAACCGACTTCTTTACCTGGCTCTTGCAACTCATTGATCAATCGAATCGACAGAGGTTGACCCAAGTTTGGATTGTTGGCAAGTGCGCTATAGGTTACGGTAGAGGTGGTTGACACCCCCTCATCAGCTGCACCAAATAAGGGATCGGCTGGCGGGAAGTAATTGTCTTGGGCAATGACTCGGTTACCAGCCAACAATTGCACCGCATAGCCTGGGAAACCGGGATCGGGTTGGAAATCATCGGGCTTGGGATTACCGACATTGACGCTCAAATTATAAGTTGTATCAGCCGTTAGGACGCGATTGAGTGTTTGCTGAATCCCAACTTGTCCGCTGCCGATGGGGTTTTCCAGAAAAATATTGGCGATATTGTTGCCTTCTGGTGCCGCACCGGGATAAGACACTTGGGTGGGATTAAGAGTAGCGTAAGTGGAATCCGGGTTACTTAAAAGGTTGTTTGGGTCATAAGGTTGCCAGCCTGGGATATTTCTGGAGCTAAAGTCACCGTCCGCCAACGTGACATCTTCAAATCCTGCGTTAGCAACAGGAGCATAGCTATCTAACCTGACATTATCGAAATTGACCTCTGGGCCTGGTGTCTGTAGGAGATTGAGCAATCGGATTTGCAGTGGTTGCCCCACGTTGCCGTCATTGGCAGATGTGGTGTATGTGAAGCTGGTGGGTGCAAAAGTGCCGATCGCCGGTCTGACAGTGTTAACGTCTTGGGCAATCACCTTACCGCCAGCCAACAGTTGCACCGCATAGCCTGGGAAATCCGGGCCATCTCCGGCATTATTACCTACATCAACGCTCAAACGATAGGTTGTATTCGCCCTTAATCCTTGTCTTAACGTCTGGGATACTCCAGCTATACCGCTGCCGGTGGGATTTTCAAAATAAGTGGCTAAGACATTATTGCCTTGGGGCGCTTGGCCGGGATAAGCCAATGCAGATGGATTGAGCGAACCAAGGTTAGAATTGGCGTTGGTACCTAATAGGTTGAATGGATCGTAGAGTTCCCAACCGGGCACCGTTCTGGAAGTATAACCGCCATCCGCCAGAACTGGTTCTTCAAACCCTGCGTTAGCGACAGCTGGATTAGCTTCTAAGCTGATTTGATTGAAATCGACTTCTCTACCTAGATCCAGCAAGGGATTGAGCAATCGGATTTCCAGAGGTTGATTCAAGCTGGGGTCGTTGGCGATCGGGGTGTAGGTGACGGTGGAAGTTACAAATGCCCCTTCTGGCACAACCCGCGTATTGAGGTCTTCGGCAAGCAGTTTTCCCCCTGCCAACAGTTGCACAACATAGCCTGGGAAACCCGCCCCCAATGCTGCGTCGGCCAAGGGATTGCCTATTTCCGCTCTCAATGTATAGGTGTTACCGGCTGTTAAGACATCTGTAAGTGTCTGGGACAAACCTGCTATACCGCTGCCGAGCGGATTTTCTAGATAACTGGCGCTGACGTTGCCTAACGATGCTTCGTTAGCATAAGAGAGGGTCTGGGGATTGAGGGTTGCATAGTTGGAACCTACGTTCGGTGCGGTAAAAAGGCCCGATGGGTCATATACATTCCAACCTGGTATTGGTTGTGCGACGGTATATCCGCCGTCTTGTAGTGGTAAATCGTCAAAGGCTGAATTTGCGATCGTTAGAAACATCTGTCTTACCTCACACTAAAATCGATGTTAACTTCTTGTGCAATCCAGACAAACAGCACCTTTAGGATAGATTAGTCTATTCGTTGCTGCAAGATCTCAGTTCAAACAATATACTACAAATTTCCCACCGGGGCCGTCCTGTCCCGACGTTAGCGAGTAGCAGATGGTATTGCAAATATCATCTGCCTCCATTTGTGACTCTTCTTATGGATACGCCCGCTAAGATAGTCTCTTCGTTTCAACCAGGAAAAGTAGGAAAAGTAGGAAAAGTAGTTTCCCAACTCCACAGCCTAAACAGGCTTGATTTTTTGTCAGGAAATTCAGAAGTTCCTGATATAATCCATGTTGTATATTTTATCTACCCCGCCGGGAAGACCCTATCCATCTTAGGTAAAATGTTAGAAAATACCGTCGGGCAGACGGGAATTAACGCCTCTGGAGAGAATGGCCTCTGCTTGGTTGAGGAAACTCAATTAAGTAAGCCGACTCGTAGAAAGAGGAAGCCCAAAGAGCAATCTTTGGAATCCCGCGCTATATTCGGTACTCCGAATTAGCGCCGGGAGGATGTCAAGTAGGTAAACCTCTAACTGGAGAGTAATACTTACCTTACAGCAGAGTTAACATTTCTTTACGAGAAATTTAATTTATGTTTTTGTTGCTTTATGCTAAAAGGAAGTAACAAAAGCATGAAGATGAGTTTCTCCAGTGCCACAGCACAAACAGGCTTGATTTTTTGTCTGGAAATTCAGAAATTCCTGATATAATCAATTTAGTGTTAATTGATTTAGGTAACCATCTCACTAGAGTGTAAACAACCCACCGCTAATCATGACCGACATACTGATGATGCTGTGCCACTACAAAATGTTCGTTTTGAACGGCATAATAATTCCGAAAGACCAAATTTTTGTTTGATATTTTAGAAAGGAGACCGGAAATCGTATGGAAGACCAACAAATGATGGACATGGGCAACATGATGGGAAATAACCCCCCAGGAACAACACCAGTAAGCTCACCCATGATGGCACCGATGGAGGCCAATAGCTCCTCAGTAGCGCAAGCAAACGGAGATGGATTTCGCCAATACGACGCACTAAAACAGGCAATCAGCACACCTGATAAACACGTGCGGAAAGCCGTTCTAGACCTCACTCAGGATGAGAAAAACGCTTACACCAGCGCCGTGCTGAAGATGAAAAACACATTCCGTCCGGGATCGCCCATTAGTATACTGGACGAGTTTGTGATGCTTCACATTGAAATCATGGCCTTTGCCAGGATGCCCCTGAAAGAGGGTCAGACGATGGGCGAAGGGCCTTTGGATATGTCTGGCATTAACGCGGCTCACTTCGCTCCTGCCTTCGCATCTTGGCACCGCGAGCTGCTGTCGCGTTTTGAAAAGGGATTGCAACAAGTTTCTGGAAATCCCAACCTAACTGTACCCTACTGGGATTACACCGATCCGAGAACCCTGGATGTCTTATTCTCTCCCAATTTTATTGGCAGTAACGGGAGCGGCGATAACTATACAGTAACGCCGAATCAAGAACTCGTACCAAATGTAGGAAGCACCCAAACCATAAACGGCGGTACAGTCAAAGACGGCCCCTTCACTAAGGCGAATGGATACGTCCTCGACCCCAGAATCCACACCAATATGGATGATTCTGTCAGCCGGGGTGATGAGTTGAAACGCTATCTCTACAACGAACCTTGGGGAAGGAATACGATCCCCAGAGAACAAGTAGAAGCTTACATGAGTCTGGATGATCCCAGTTTATTCATCAGCGCCTTGGAAGGGAATATCAAGATCCTTTCTGAGAATGGTGAATTGCTCAGGGATGCGAATGGCAACATTCGGTATGACTTTCCCATCCAAAACCTAATTTATTACGGCCACAACTTAATTCACGATTTTGTTGCTGGCAGCCCAGTCCCTGCGGGCAGCTTCGATAGCTTAATATACAGGGGGACAATGAACGTCTCCTCCTCGCCCTACGATCCAGTGTTCTGGATGCTCCATTCCAACATAGACCGGAAGTGGGCGGAATGGCAGGCCGACGGGCATAACGGGACTGATTTCTATGCGACAAGCAACCCTCTAGACCCTGTACCGGGAACCCCGCTACCCTACGGACAAAACCTGAACGATCGGATGTGGCCGTGGGATGGAGGTCAGAATAATCCTCGCTATTCCTTGGCTCAGACCGATACGAATGGTAACCCATTGCAGCGCCTGGATGTCGCGGGTATCAATCGGAATGCCTACGGAGACGACATTGTTCTGTTAAGAGATCCGATCGATATTTCGTCGGGTCGTTACAACTACACCTACAGTTCCCTCGTTACCAGATTAAGTGCCCCACCGACCCTTAGCGCTCAAACCCTGGTCAACCCCACCTATTATGCCAAAATGAATGCCGACGTAGCCAACGCGGTTAATGGTGGTGTTTTCAGGAGTGCTTTCCAGCACTTCGCTCGCAGTGGTTTCCAAGAAGGGCGCAACCCCAGTGCTTTATTTGACCAGTACGCCATAGACAATCCGGATGTGGCTGCTGCCGTTGCTAATGGTAGTGTGAAAAGCGGGTTCGATCACTTCATGAAGAACGGTATAGCAGAGGGGCGCGGACTTGCTAGACAGATGGCTGGGTTAGAAGCAGTTTACGAACTCCAAAACCAAGATGTCGCCCAAGCGGTTCGCCAAGGCACTATTACAAGTGGGCTGGCGCACCTATTCGGATCTGGTTTAGCTGAAGGTCGCGATCCTTTCAGACTCTACAACCTGATTGCCGAAAACTTTGACGCCACCTATTATGACGCCAAAAACCCAGATGTAGTAGCAGCCGTTCGGCAAGGCATATTCGATAGTTCTCTTGAACATTTCGTTGAGTCTGGAATGTTTGAGGGTCGCAACCCCAGTCTTCTGTTCACCAGCAAGACTTACGATGCAAGCAATCCCGATGTAGCGATTGCGGTAAGCCAAGGCACGGTAAGAAGTGAATTTGAACACTATTTGACCAGCGGTTTCGCTGAAGGAAGAGCCCTTTCGGCAGGCACAGCAGCTAGCTTTCTAGCGGGTAAAACGCTCACAGGTAGTGCTGGCGATGATGTCATCACGGGTGGCTTTGGCAACGATACCATCAACGGTGGTGCTGGAGACGATGTGATTGACGGCGGTGCTGGTATGGATATGGTCACTGGCGGTGCCGGTCGCGATTTGTTTGTGCTGGCAACGGGCATGGGAGGAAACACTATTACTGACTTCTCTGCGGCTGAAGACCGACTGCAATTATCTATGGGTATGGCATTTAACCAGTTGGGGATCTCCGCCTCTGGACAAAATACCGTGGTCAACATTGCTTCCACAGGCGAACAATTAGCAATGCTGATGGGTGTATCAGCTAGCGCTATCACATCTAGTGTGTTCGCTACCGTCTAAGACTGGAGTTTATTGACATCATCCCCCGGTTGAAAGCACCGGAGATGATTGGATTAAAAGAAAGGACAGGTCTACGATTTGCGATCGGGCCTGTCTTTTTTTTACAGCGCTTTTCAGGTGAGTAGGTACGCGAAACCCGGTTTCTTGAACAATACCTTCGCCAAAAACCTAAAATGCCTAATTTGTAGGTTGGGTTGAGGCACGAAACTAGGGCAAATGCGTTGGGTTTCGCTTCTCTCAACCCAACCTACAAAAAAATGGCTTTATTTACCCGGACTTACTTAATCCAAAATCCAAAATCTAAAATCCAAAATCGATTCGGCTAACCCAGGAGAGTAAACCCACTTTTCACAGCATCCGCTGGGTTCAGCAGTCCTAAATTCGGATTTCCTTCCACAACAGCAACCAAGTCGTTTCGTTTGCCTAAATTGCTATTGGAAGCTGTATAAATCAGATAATCTCCTCCAAACCCATTGGGTACCAAAGTGTATTGATTTGGTGTGCCGCCCAGAACTATGGTATCTTTCCCCAGCTCGAAATTCTGAATTATAGCGTAATCGTCAGTGCCAACATCCTTGGAATTTAGATAGAACGATTGAAAGTTATTCTGACTGGTGCTACTTGTAATACGCCCAACCCCCAGAACAAATTGGTCTTGTCCAGATCCACCAACCAGGGTATCGATTTCAGCATCTCCCTTGCTGGTAGTTATAATATCGTATGTGCTGCTGCCAATATCGCCAACTACATTAGTGACACCAACTCCATAGATCTGAGTTTTTCCACCAAAGCCACTTACGACATCGCTAGCGTTGGAAGCAACGAAATACCCTGTTCGCGCTTCAAATTGTCCAACTTGTTGGTAGTGTTCCAAACCAGACTTAAAAGTGCCAAGTCTAACCGCCGCAGCCACATCGAGGTTGTTTGTTATATACGCCCTTTCGTTAAAAAAGCTGACGGGATCGGGCCCTCCTGAAGGAACCCCAGAACGACCTTCCGCTTCTCCGAAGTCGATGAAGTGTTGCAATCCAGAACTGAAAAGTCCAGATCGAACAGCGGCTGCTACATCGCTGTATTTTGCTAAATAACTTGCTTCGTCAAAGGAAGGAGATATTAAAGTACGACCTTCTCTTACACCAGACTCCTGAAAGTGCTGTAGACCAGAGGTAATAACCCTAGCTTCAACCGCAGCTCTTACATCGGGATAGCTTGCTAGGTAGAAACTTTCATTAAAGATAGCGAAACTCATGTTACTCTCCAGGTACATTTATTGTAATATACGCTTATTCGGCGTATATTATTGTTGTCAACCTATTTTTTGGTGATTTTTAGATACTCCCCTTTATTAACTATAATATTAATTAATTTACCTGACTATGAAGTTTACGTAAGCGGGTAGTTAATATACAGTCCTAAGTTTATCAACACTTTAAAAAAGTTTCATTTTTTTGGTATAGCAACCGCCAAGGCGGTTAAGCCATAAATCTGGGGTAGGGGCGAAGCATTCGGGCATATAATTTATTGGTTAAAACCGAAGATTTACTACCCGAATGCTAATGCCTCCGGCACGCACTCGCGTTCGCCCCTAC
>Ga0335397_10013286_pt1 | contig 10028 bp, 9 predicted proteins | sample MAT04_FD_205740 | JGI IMG/M metagenome (GOLD analysis project Ga0335397, IMG submission 205740) | Freshwater microbial communities from Lake Fryxell liftoff mats and glacier meltwater in Antarctica - MAT-04 (spades assembly) (version 2) ...
AGCTACCGAGTTATCAATAAATAACTTTGGCGAGGTCGTTAACGGGTTAGGCGGGTTACAGCTCCTATTTTATTATTTATCTAAATATTGGATAACTCCTAGATAACTCTCATAAATTATTAAGGTTTAGTGAACTCGTTACCGCTCTCATCCGTAGCTGTATAAGGAGTTAGAGGTATCGGTAGTTCATTTACTATGGCGTTAAATAACTCCTCAGAGCTAATACCTCTCAGTTGAGCCTCTACCGTTAACCTATCTTGAGCATCAGACCAGTTACGAGAGATATAGGTGTAGAGCGCGGTCTGAACGCAAGCGGATAGGGTCTTATTTAGCAGATAAGCCATTACCCGTAACTTTGCAGCATCTAGCGTACCGATATCTGATGCCTTGAACCGGGTCTTTACTTTCGTTAGGTCTAACTCTGACCAGTTGAACTCTTTACTCTGGTAGCAATTTGAAATATCCACATCATTATCACTCATAACTTTACCTTAATTATTTTGGTGCATCTATAAGTATTATACATGATGAGTACCAATTTAGCACCGAACTAGTACCGAACTCTTTTCATGTGCTAGTATAGAGGTATCGAACCAGTACCGCCTAGTACCGAGTACCACTAAGAACTAGTTCCCAGTACCACCCAATACCCTCTAGAGTACCACTCAGTACCACCCAGTACCACTCAGCACTAGTACCGATGACCAAGTTAACCCCATCTCATATTTGCCCCATCTGCTATCATCCCCTATCGGTTCATTGCTCCATCGTATGCAGTAAGCGAGATGACCAATTACTGCCTACTATCCCAGTTGCTCCCATCTCTAACCCACTTAACCTCACTCAAGGAAATTAACCCTCATGCTTTATACCTTTTCTCAAGCAACTGCACTACTCAATACTGAACTAGGTCTAGCGGGTCACGCTCTCATCAGTGCCACAACCTTAAAGAACCGCTGGTTAGGTGGTAACTCTACTATCCTCTCTAAGCTACCCTCATCACTCTCAGAACTGATGAAAGTTAACGGCAAAGTAACTGAACTGGGTCTAACTATCACTCGTTCCTATCTAGCGGTAAGCACTGGCGAGGTCTCAACTGAGGTATGGCTGAAAAGCATTGTATTGACCTATCCCAAGCACTACGCCACGGCTGATGAGTTCTATGAGAGCTATCAAGCTGAGATGGTGGATGACCTCACACCTACATCGTTCTCAACATCTGAGCTGATGGTAGTTGAGCCAATGCCTACCTATCAAGTGGATGCTCTAGAGGTCTATCAGAACCCCTTTTCAGAGACCAATTACTCAACTCAGCAGAGTAATTTATCAGTATCTCAGACCATTGCTAACGCTCAAAATTTCAACTCTGATATGGCGGCGTTCATTAAAAGCAAAACCGATAATTTAGGCGCTCAGATGGGTGCTTATATTTCAGGAGAAATTATTGCTAAAGCTGAGCAAGTAAAGCAGCAAAATTTAGGCGAGTACCTAAAAAATACGCTCTGAGGTTAGCACTGGTAGGGTTAGGCATTTTCATTGGTCTGGCCTTACCGCTATTAACCTCTCAAGTTCCATCAACTCCTATCACCCCTACACCATCCTCTACCGAGTAAATATGATGACCAAGTTAATTAAGTACACAGAACAACCCGGCAAAATTGTAACTACCACCAAATTAAAAGCACCGGGTCTATGGCGTGATGAGGGTTCGGGTATGCTTTCCGATACGGTTAAAGATGCTGAGTACGTAGAGGTCATAGAGCAAGCACCTATTGAGAGAACGGTTCATCTAAGAGTATCTTTTGATGGGTTAAATGATGCTCTAGTAATTTGCATCTTACCCGCTATCGTGGCTCTATCTCTACTCATTGGTTATGCAGCTATCAACACTAGAACACAACCTACCTACCTATTTCCAGCTAACACAGTTGAGGGTATCTCTAATGAGTAACCAAGGTTCTCCCAGAGTTCAGGTCAAGACCTCTAGCCCCTTTGGTGATAGGGTTCAAGATATTAATGTTGATAGCAATAAATTTAGCCCCATTGATGACCTCAGGTATACAACTCTACACCGCCTATCGTTGCCAGCTCGCTTTGAACATCTAGTAGCTGATGTAACCCTATGGATATCATCAACTGCTTTTATTACCTCAGTAGTAGCTCATGGTGTGAGGATAGGTCTGCTAAGTACAGGAGTAGTAGGAGTTCTAATTTTCGCAATGCTGATACCCGTTCTACTTTGGGCTATCTGGTTAAATGCAACCGTTGATAGTTCGTTCAAAGCGTTAACAGGTATCAGGGTATTACTAGTGCTAATTGGTCTAATTGTAGGAGTTGCCATTTAATGAACCACTCTATGAAAGTGAACTATATCAACTCTCAGAGGGTCTTTACCCTAGCCAATATTGGGGGGTGGTCTGCGAACGTTGCATCAGTGTTAGCACTAACCCTTGCTCCATTTAGTAACGGTCTTGGCATACCTCTAAGCTTTATGGCTCTAGCAGGTTCATTTGGAGCTAACGCTTGCTTTAGGAGTTCAACCCGTACCGAGCGGTTACTAGATGACCATGAGGAGATATCAGACCAAGCGGTACAGAACGCCATCTATCAGGAGTTAGACCCTACTCCATCAGTTGAGCTAGAGGCTAAATTTGCAGCAACTAACCTATCATCAAAAATTAAAGAACTGCCTAATTTCCAATGGTCATCTATTGGGTTAGACCCGGTAGAGTATCCCCACATCGCGTTACTAACTAAAACAGGAGGTGGAAAGAGTACCCTTGCTCAGTACATCTGCTCTTTATTTCCCGGTATCACCTACGCCCTAGACCCACATTATGAAAGTGGCAGCTACTCAACTGCTAACCACATCATAGGAGCTGGTAGAAATTACGGTCTATCAGTTGAGGATGAGAGCGAGGTCTTAACGCCAGATGGCTCAACTACTATTGCTCAGTTCTTTGGATGGCTTGAACGCGAGATGAACCATAGGTATCAGTTGGGAGATAACGGCATGAGGGTGAAATATCCTCCTATCAACATTATTTGTGATGAGTTCGGTTCATACGCCAGCATCAAGGGTATTTCTCCTATTTTCAAGACCATCTTAAGAGAGGGTAGAAAAGTTGGTATCAGGTTCATTATCTGCGTTCATGGTCAACAGGTTAAGAGCCTAGGTCTAGAGGGTGAGAGTGACCTTAGAGAGTGCCTTACCTTTATCCGGTTGGGTGTATTTGCAACGGAGTTCGCAGAGATGAACATACGGAACTCTAAGAACGGAACTCTTTCGAGATGGGAACAAGTGCTAGGCAAGCTAGAGAGCTTTGAGAGACCCGCATTAGTTGAGGAGTTACCCGCACAGATACCTAATATTAAGTTGCCAGAGAGTAGAGGTCTACACCACTCGTTAACATCTATATCCAAAGCATCTACCAGCGTAATTGCTAAGCCATCCTTAGCTACACCTCCTGAGGTCATCTACGACCCTATGGCGATAAATGGGCTATCTACCGCTACATGGGTTAACAGACCCTCAGAGAGCGTTACAGTGCCATCTGAGAGAGTTCTAGTTACTCCTCTATCTCAGAGTATCAATGGGAACGGTTCGGTAGTGGTAATTACTCATATGGATGAGGTGAGTACGGATATGGATGAGGATGAGGATGAGGTCAAGCCTAATTATGATGACCTAATTGCACTGGCTAAGAAATATAACAACCGGATAACCGCTAGTGTACCGGGTCAAAAGTTGAAAGCTTATAAGGGGATGAAAGCTAAGGAAATGAGACCTATTTTTCTAGCGATGGCTGATGCTGGATATGGCACGTATGACCCTCAAAGTGGTAGCTTTACTCTTTAAGTTATTGCCTAAAGTATATTGGTTGTTCGATATAGCAGTAGGCAGAGAGTTATCTTACTTACTGCTATTTTGTACACAAAACCTAAAGTAGATAGATACCGTAAAAATCTGGGCAGCTAGTGACCAAAATATGCACCCATTTGTATACAAAATCTAAGGTAGATAAGTACCGTAAAATACTGGGCAGATAGTGACCACCATCCAAGATGAAAGATAACCCGTTTGAAAAACTATCCAGAGCGTTCAACCTCGCCAGCGATATCATGTTGAGCAAACTAGAGGAGCAAGGTAACGATACGCCAGTAGAGGAAATTAAAGTAGTGCTTAGCCTTTACAACGTTTACTCTATGGCTAAGGCTAGAGATAACCAATCTGAGGAGTTACGCAATAAAGAGAAATGGCGGCAGATTGAACATGATGCTATAGAAAACCCTAAAGATTATTGCCCCAATATCACCATCATTACTAACGCGGATTTACATTAATTATGAAAATGGATTTGATGAAATACTACGCTCTTACATTAACGAAAGCAGACCGCGATTATATCCAGAGCTTTGATTTTCACAAAACACAACGGATGGAGGTGAAACTAAGTATTGTTGATATTTTACTGTTAGATAGTTATGCCTCTAGCGCTGGCATTACTCGCAGTGCTTTTATCCGTAACCTGATATTGGTTCACGGTAGAACCGCTTGTGAGATGTTGACCCCATACCACAGTAGTTAAATAGATGTTTGGCAGTAAGCTAATTTGCTGCTTTTCATTTGTTCTACGGTACGGTGTATATAAATATATACGGTATGTATCAGGTGATACATTTAGATAGGTTAACGAGTTTATTGAGTTTCAGCCGTAAAATGCACCCATTTGTACACAAAACATAAAGTAGATAGATACCGTAAAATACTGGGCAGATGGTGTATACTATAAGAGAGACCAGAAAAGAACCCAGTTCAGACCACCTTTATTACCCAGAGTAAATTAAAATGACCAACTCCACTACATCAGCTCAAATCGTTCCTACCGTTTCAGACCTAAAGATTATTGCTGGTATTGCCTTTAAGCAACCATCCGAACTAAAGGAAAAACTTTTCCTAGCCTATGCCAACACTCATGAGTTAGGCAGATTAGACCGCGATACTCTACGCCAGTTCGGTAAAGAGTTTGGCGGTGATACTCGCAAGCTTAAAAAAGCTGAGTTGGTTGAACTGGTTTGGGCAGCTATTGAGAGCCAAGGTAGAAAAAATGAGGATGCTGCTAGATTTCTACTAGATAAAACTGCACCTGTGAACGCTGTTGATATCGCTCTACTGATGGATAAAGACCTATCCCCCCAAACGATTAAAGATATTATCCTCTCATCTATGGTTACTTACACAGATTGTAATGGTAATGAGCATAGGTATGAGGCGAGTACAATCATCAAAACCTACATCCCCAAGATAAATAAAATACTACTTTCGTTTGGCGAGTTAGGTTCGGCAGTTCATCGCTTGCTAAATGATGATTTAGAGGAGATGCGGGCTAAGGTGAACGCTATCACTAAGCAAAATACATGGTCTAATCATCAAAATTTAATCCCCATCTCAGAGAGAGAGGTTAACAATTTCATTGCACAAACGGTTCTAAAATGCTCTAACACACATATCAACTGGTTAGATGTTGGTTTGGCTCTGGGTCTGCTTACAGGCCGTAGGCAAGCTGAGATATTTGGAACTGGCAAGTTTTCTAAAGTTGATGAAACTCACATCCTATTTTCGGGTCAACTCAAAACCAAAGGTAGAGAGGATGTAGGCAGCTACGTTATCCCAGTAATTAACGCTACTTGGGTTATCATCCTACTGGATAAACTCACAGAGCTAGGCAAGCGTGATAAAGAGTTGAGCTACATTAACAAAACGATTTCCACTTGCTACGCCAGAACGTGTACAGCTATCTCTAAACTCGGTTTAACGGTCTATAAAGATAGCCGTGTTGCATACGCTCTCTACCATTGCAATTACACCAAACCTGTAGAAATCACCGATACCGCTTATTGCTCCTCTCTGATGGGGCATACAGTAGGCGACCTAACCACCGCTCAAAGTTACGAAAAGTTCCGGTTAGTACCTTGAAAACTAAAACATCTCCCAGAGGGTCTATAAAGGCTCTCTGAGAGGTCTAAGGTAACGAACGCCCTATCTATCATCCAATGGTCTAACCGCGCTCTAAACCTATCCTAGGAGCATCTGAGAGCATCCTAATAGGTCATCATCATTAGAGTTCCATCAAACACTACCTCCTCCTCTAGTTCATCCTCATCCTCATTAGTATCATCAGCATCATTATTTAGACCTAACCAGTAAGCGAGTTCGCTAGCGTTCATAGTTCACCAAAAGTAATTTCCTCACTTGGATGGTAACAAACTCTTACACCACTTAACTTAACAGCACTTTCACGGTTACAAAATATGCGCCCATTTGTACACAAAACCTAAAGTAGAGAGAGGTATATAGAAAAGGTATATAATTAGAGGAGTACCAAGCAAATAAAACCCATGCGATACAAAATCACACCCAAACCAGAACACCGACCTAAAGGCTACTACTTTGTTTTAACAGCGGAGCAAGGAGAAAAAATTAAAGCAGCATCTAAAGAGCTAGACCTATCACAATCTTTCATCATGCGCGAACTGGTAGACCGCTACCTATCCAAATTAACCGTAGAAAACATCAACCCACCTATCTAAAATCCATGCACAACATCTTAAACGCTTTTGCCGATATCTCACTACTCCTCATCCAACTTGGTCTTACCCTTTACGTTCTCCTTGGTGTGTTGTTCCCTATCTATCTCCGAACTCTACCCACACCACAACCGTTATCATCCCAGATACATTATCAAAAATAAAGCTGCACAATCTCGTACAGCTCTACCTATCAAATCTCATGAGTAACCCGTTCAGAAAATCATCTCAGTTTAGTAAGCGTTCACCGTTCCGTAAACGTTCTCCGTTCGGTAAGCGATATCGTAATCTGTATCAAGCTAATATTGTTACTATTGCCAGTTCCATCTAATAACCGATACGTATAGGGTTAGCAGCTCGTTAACCCTTTTCAAATATAAGTAGATTGTACCATGCTCAAAGTTAAAAGTTACGTAGCACCTAAAGTTAAGAAAATCTATACGCTTAAAGAGTGGAGCATCATAGACCCGGTATCAGTAGAGTGTAATTTTCCTGTTTACCCTTTTGGAGATATAACCTCTATAACCAATGATGCTGAGTGGGAAAACGTACCATTTGTAGATAACGAGTTTGGAGGTAGTAAACCAAGATTTCTGAGTAAGCAGTTCAAAGTTTATAACAAAGGTGGTTCTAGTATCTGTGTTCTTATGGTTGATGGTTCAGTACCCAAACCCAATATCTTAGCTAAAGAAATCCTTAAAAAATATCCTAAGTTGGTAATCATCTATGGTGATATCCAAGATAGGAACTTTACACCTGATATGCGTTTACTGCGTATGAGTTGGGATATTAAATCCATAGTTCCATATTATTTTTTCTACTCGTTCACCGATAACCTAAGTTTCTTTGGGCGTAACGAAAATACTAAAGAGTATCTACGAGATGGTATTATCACCTCCAAAAGAAATACCTCCGGTACGATACCCGCTAGCAATGGTCTACCATCGTTTAAGTTATTTGACCTGATAGGCGGTTTCAACTGCTCATTAGATAAAGCTTTCGAGATGGTAGGTATGAACGAGAGCCATTATACTAAGAACCTACCTCCTGATTGGGCTAAGGATAAATGCCCTAAAGGTACTAGTACAGTTGAACTGAGGAACTATGCTATGAGCAACTACAAGTTATTTATGATGGATGAACCGGATAACGCCGCTCTGTATAGTTTGGGAGATATTGACCTAGTAACCCTATGGAGCAAGCGGGTAACGCAATTAAACGGTCTAATTAAAGAGAGCCTAGGTTTCTACCCTAATTTGGATACCGCTACATGCCCTAGGTCATCCGGTGCCTTAGTTTCTCTAACGTTCAATAAATGGATTACCCAAACCTATCCAGCTCTAGCGGTAGCAGCTAACGTTCTGTGTATACCCTCGCGTGATGGTGTTCAAGCCTATAGCACGTTCAGAGATGAGTTAGCAAGTTGGGATAGTTCCCAGTTTACCAATGAGAGCAAGTTTACCTATACCGTGGCTAAGGAGCTAGGAACGGGCTGTAAACCTAAGGCGCGAGTTATTGATACAGAACACCCTGAACGCAACTTTAAGGTCAAGGATGCTCCTGTGGATAGCATAGCTGGTATATCCGGTGCATCCATCCGAGCGTTCGGTGAGAGAACCAATACAAGTGCCTGTTTTAATGGGGTGGTACAGGGTGGTAGATGTGTTAACGAAAGACCTGAGGTTATCACATGGCGAGCTGTATTTGATATTGACCTAAATAGCTGCTACGGTTCGGCTCTTAAAGAGTTTACATATTGTGTTGGTCTACCTACCGTTTGGTCTAGCGCTAGGGATACGAAAGGAGTAACGTTAGGAGCTTGGTTAGCTAAATATGAACATGAGCTGCTAGATAACCTCTATCAGATTATGGTTGAAACTAATGATTGTGAACCGCTTACTTTCAATCAAGACCTCATCTACTCAAAGTTAGGGGTTACTAGAGATAGTATCCGTAGAAACTTGGATGTAGCCGAACAAGATGCACCGGATGATTTTGATGAACCTTGGGTAAGAGAGGTAGAGGCAGCACACATTAAAGGTGATTTTGCTCTATTAACTAACGAGATAAAATTAGGCGTTATTACCTCTGATGTTCTAAAAATTATCCGTAAAGTGGCTACTGATAACGAGCGTAAAGAACTCATGAACCTAACGGTAGTTACAGCGGCATACTATCCAGCTAGCGAACGAGTATCACCAGATGAGTTAGTGAAAGAGTTGTGTGATAGACCCGGTGAGATGACCACCCAAGATGGCGAGTTAGTTGATGCTCGTACTCGTAAATGGTCTGGTCTACCTATGACCGAGTTTATCGGTAAATTTGTTTCAACTCGTAAAGCTATTAAACGGCAGAAAAGGGCTAAAGGGGATGAGTTCGACCTAAAACAAGAGGCTCTAAAACTCTTTATCAATACCACTTATGGCTGTTTTGCATCTCCCTATTTTGCTATGGGTAACGCAATCATGGCTAACAACATCACGGCTAAAGCTCGTACAGGTGTATGGATGCTGGCTAAAGCGTTAGGTAGTGCCCAATCAATAACGGATGGTGGTCTATACTCTAACCACTTAGTACGGTTTCTAGATTTGAGTAAGAGCAATAAAGATAAGCCGGGTTTGGGTGTTCTATCCAATCCAACTAATCTAGATAAGCATAGAAATATAAAGGTAGGGTGTTTAACCGACCACACTAAATTTATGAGTATGTGGCGCGAGTTAGTTAACCTTAAAGACCCGATGGAGAACGCTAATAACACCGCTATTGATAACGAGATAAAGGTTATGGCGGAGAACCTAGATGCACTCGGTACAGCCCACATTAACAAGTTCTGGTCTGCGTACGGGTTAGAGCTACCGTTTCAAGTTGAGCACAAATACGCTAACACTTGCGAGAGAGCTGTAACGTTCGGTACATCCGATTATCTGCTAGTTAACCCTTTAGAGCGTGATACGGTTACGTACAATAAGTTGAACTATGTTATTAAATCTAGGGGTGCTAAGGAGGTTAACCACCCTAAGAAACTATTTCTTTTGTTCTTAGCTGGTTTAGCTACAAAAGAGGAGTACATCAAGGTTGCTCGTAATTTCCTGTATGAGCAACGAGTAGGGGTGAACGAGTGGAAAGCAAGCGAGAAACCGGGTAATAGGTATGCAGATATATTTCCACACGATACCCTCATCCGTTCTACAAACCACACACCCAACTTGAACCACTCACCCACTAGAACGGTTAAGGAGTTTCAAGAGCGCAGCCGTAGATATGGTAGAGCGATAGCTGAGTTCAATAAGAAAACCGTTGATGAGTTATTTGATGATTTATTTGGTTTGGGGCAGTTTGCCACTACTAACCCTATCCAAACAACTCAAACCCACATCAAAAAGCAAGTAACTGTACTGAGGGTAAAGTTGGTAACATCCAAGTAAACCGTTAAACTCTAG
>Ga0335397_10013287_pt1 | contig 10028 bp, 7 predicted proteins | sample MAT04_FD_205740 | JGI IMG/M metagenome (GOLD analysis project Ga0335397, IMG submission 205740) | Freshwater microbial communities from Lake Fryxell liftoff mats and glacier meltwater in Antarctica - MAT-04 (spades assembly) (version 2) ...
TCCGAATCGACATGCCCGCCGTGCCCGCATCGGATCCATTGCCGGCGCCCACCCCGAGCCCGGTGGTCGGTCCGGCGCCAACCACGTCGTCGGTTGGCAGCGCGTCGGATGTTGCCGCCGATGACGCCACGTCGCCGGACGGTACCGGCCGCATCAAGCCTCCAGTGTCATCCGGTGCTGACTGGGTGTACGCCGATCGAAGCGACGCTGCCTCGTATCGGACATTCCGCTCCCTCTATGACCGTTGGTGGGCGCTCGTGAACGGCTCGACCGAAGAGGCGGCAGTCGAGCGGCCCGCCGACCCGGAACCTCAGCGCCCATTCGACCCCTTCGATACCTGTTCCGGCGTGCTGCTCGGGAACCGGTCTGCTCCCTCGGTGCCGACACGTCCAGGCGCGATCTTCACGCCGACCACCGACACCTTCGCCTCCAAGACCCCCGTTGCGGGTCAGCCACGACAGGTCTGGGCCAACGGCGGGGCGTCCAACGGTGGGACGTTCAGCACCCGCTGGGTGGGTGGCGTTGAGCAGTTCCTCATCGAAGCCAACGTGACCTCGTCGCCTGGCTCCAACCTGGCCTTCTTCTGGCCCGAGATCCACGTCGGCATCCTCGGCCAACCGGAGCAACTCTTCGACCCGTCCAACGCCAACGTCGACGTGCTCTGCTACGCCCAGGACGCTGGCATCATGTTCCCCTACCGTGGCTACGTCCGTGCATGGCTGCCGGTCTCGTTGTTGGCCGAACCGGGCATCCAGGTGCGAGCTGACGTCGGCAACCGTCCGCTCCCGCCGTTCATCCCGCCGCATGTGTTGTTCTTCGGTGGCGACATGGCGGTCGTACACATCGCGCCGAAGCCCCTCGGAGCTCGGGAACTCGTGCAGCACGCCATCGGCCTGCAACTCGATGACAGCCTGATCGTCGACACCGACAACAACCCCGCCAATGACCTCGAGGGGATATTGGCACCTCAACTGTCGGATTCGATCACCAACTCGATCAACAACACATCCACTGGACCGAGCGCTGTCACGTGGAGCGGATTCCCGTTCTACGGGTGGGTCACGGTTCGGACCTCTGCTGTCACTCGACCCGTCACGACCAACCTGAGCTTGCAGCCGGTCGTGGCCGGCGACGACGAGCGCAAGGTGTCCGCAAACATGACGATCGGCGAGGCCACGTTCCGGGGCTCGTTCAACGGTCTTCTCACCGGTTACCGCCCCTGCTACTACCGACATACTTGGTACTCGCCGAACGCCGGCGTCGAGTTCGTGATCGATCCAGATGCGGCCAACCCCCGCATCTTGCATCCCCGAACTGCCAGCGACACCTGGGCCGACATCAGCACCCGGCAATGGGGCCTCACCAACGGAACGTGGCTCCGGCCGATCTGTCACATCATGGGGATCTTCGTTCGTACCTCCATGAAGAAGGGGATCGCCAAGTCGATCAAGGATGGGCTCAACGAGGCGTTCAATGCCGGACCCAAGAGCAAGGTCGATGAGATCTTGCGGGGCATCGACCTCACCTCCGCCATGCAGGCCGGCGCTCAGTTCCCCAACGGCAACGGCGTCACCTTCCCAACGGTGCCGGGAGCGGGGTGGATGCGGACGTGTGTGCCCAGAGGATGCCAAGGCGGTGGTGTCGCCATCTCAGCTGAGGGTATCGAGGCGGCGCTGGCGCTCAACGCCGCGGATCGCAAGACCGCTACAACGGCGTTCAGATTCCCACAGGTCTATAGCGCCTCCTCGTCCGCCAGTGTGGATCAACTCATTCGCACCCACACCGATGCCAACGGTCAACCGTTCAGCTTGGGCGTGGTTTTGAACAACGGATTCGTGAACCAGTTGTTGCGATCGGTCACCGAAGGCTCGGCAGGGCCGGATCCCACGAACCCGGCGCTCTCTCCCAACGGCATTCTGGATCAGGAGTTCAACTTCGCGCTGCTGGGCCAGAACCTGAGCGTGCGGATGTCGCCCAACGTCGCACCAGCCATGGTCGATGTCCCGGTCGATCCGGGCAACCCGAACAAGTGGCAGGCGGTGATTGCCATCCCGGATCTGCGCTTGAGGGTCAACGACGGCTCGGGCTGGGGCGACCCGGCCATCCTGGGCGTGACCGCGTTCGCGGCCCTCGACGTTCACACCGTGACGGCTCAGACCATCGACCCGTCGTTCGTGATGCGGAGCGACACCCACGTCCTGCGGTGCCACTCCCTCATCTGGGCGCTGTGTACGCCACTGTTCGGCGGGGCGGTCGATCTGGCGGTGGCGGCGGTATCGAACTCGCTCGACGCCAGCCTGACCGACATCGTGGTACCGAACCTCTCGCCGGACTTCGTGGTTGCCAACATTCGCCTTGAACGACGTGGCGCACATCTGGCGCTGTACGCCAACGTCTACCAGAAGCCACGGATCGAAGTCAGCGGTTGGTACGACAAGCCGTGGTACGGGTTCCACGCCAACGCCACCTTCCCTCCAGGGATGCCGATCACTTACACCTGGGAGATCAGGGATCTGTTGATGGGTCCGGTTCCTGGCAACCCCAATGCCAATATCGTGTTCTCGGGGTCCACGACGGCTCCGGACATCACCCAGCACATGGGACCGCTCACTCGGGTACGGGTCCGTCCGCCGGGTTGGTTCAACCACTCCCAGTGGATGCGCAAGGTTCGGGTCCGAGTCGTTGCCTCGTCGGGCGGACTGTCGACGGCCGGCAGCTACGACATGACCATGATCACCAAGATCTGGTAGCCGAGAAAGGGTCGGTATCAGCCGGCGGCGGCGGCGAGGAGTTGGGCCATCTCCTCGTTGCCCAGGGCCGCCGGCTCGGTGTTGGCGACGAAGTCAGTGAGAATCCGAACGAAGCCACGTGGATCCTCGCAGTGAGGGAAGTGTCCGAGCCCATCCATGATCTCGAGTCGGCTTCCCGGCATCGCCTCGTGGGCGGCGTGCGCGTGCGACACGGGGATGACAGGGTCGGCGCCACCCCACACAATCAGCGTGGGCACATGGTCCGTCAGATAGAAGCGGTCACTGGCGCTCACGCGTTGTCCCTTGAGGTCGACCACCGCCCGCAACGTATGAAGGAATGCGGTTCGAGTCTCCGGATCGATGAGCGACGTATACGCACGCCACATCTCCACCGTCGCCGGTGCCGGTCGGAGCCCGACCTTGGCGAACCAGCCGGTGATGGTTTCAACGGAGCTCTGGATGAAGGGTTGCATGGCGATCGGTAGGACGTATTCGACTCCGGGCGCTGTCAGGCCGCGGAGCAGCGGCATGACCTCGGTGCCGAGCCCGCCAGCACAGACGAGAACGAGTCGCTCGCACATCTCGGGGTACTGGTACGCGAACTGCATGGCGATCCCACCACCGAGAGATTGACCGACGATCGTCGCCCTCTCATGACCCAACGTGATCAGGAGGTCGCGCAGGAAACTGGCCTGGGCGCCGAGCGAGTAGTCGCCCCGGGGCTTGGCGGAATGTCCGTGACCAGGCAAGTCGGGTGCGAGGTATCGAGCGTGCTCGCCGAGGTCCTCCAGAGCGGGAATCCACGACGCCGAGCTCCCGGCCATGCCGTGGATGAGCAGTGTGACGGGCCCGCTTCCTCCGGTGCGATACGCGACCTCATGGCCGTGGACGGTGACGGTGTGACGTTCCATGAGAACTCCCAGCGGCTCGGTGGGGTGAGCCGACGCGCTTCACGCTACTCGTGAAACACCGACATCGTGACAGTTCTTACTGGCGTAATCTTCGGGAACTGGAATGCTGAGCGGCCGAGCAGGCTCACACTCGACGCGGCACGCCCACTCGAACCGACACGCCGTCGGAGCAACAGACATGGGGGACGCCAGTCGGGAGGGGCAGTCCAGCAGCCACGACAAGGGTGTCCTCGAGGTCCACGAGCGTTGCCTGTCGGAGCGGCCAGCGCGGATGATCGATCGGCGCATATCGGAGTCTCCCGGCCCTGCCGCGGGAGTACAGCCCCCATCGCGCCGTGAGAAACAGGTCGAGATCGCTTGGTTCCTCGATTGGGTCGCCGACCTCGATCGAGATGGATGTCCGCGGTCCGGAGCTCGGCCATCGGCGCTGTACCGAGGTGGTCAGCATGCGGCCCACTCGCTGGTGCGAGGCGCGCCCCCAGCAATACGGCAGTCGATAGGTGGTTCGCGCCACGATCGTGGGTGCCAGCCGGTTGATGTCGAGTGAACAGAACCAGACGCCGGGCACGCCGCCGCGGATCACGTAGGTGCGCACGTTCACCTCGGGAAACGAACCGAAGTACGGCACCGCTGGGAGATGCGGCAGGCCGATGTTCCGCATCGAGAAAGGGATCAACCCCACCCAGGCCGAACCGTCGAAGGTGTCGACCTCGAGGCCTGGCGGGAGCAGCCCTGCGACGACTGCTGGGTCGTAACGCCAATGGACATACGCGATGTCGTACCAGCCCTGTCGCATGACGGCCTGACGAATCGGCGACGGACAATCCGGCGCCATCGAACGTTCGGTCATGGAAGCCGGTCTACCAGTCGACGGACGGAGTTGGCGGAAAGATCGTCGGGCGTTCCGACATGAGCTTGGTGCAATCCCACGAGGGATCAACGTTCTTGAGGATGATCGGCCTCCTGGTGAGATCTGGGTACTGGAACCGGGGTGCTGACCGGCTTGATGGCGGGTCGGTCGTGGTGAAGGAGCTGTTGCCGCTCTCGAGAGTGGTCACCGACTTCGAGCTGCCACATCCGCCGACAACGATGCCAGCAGCGCACCGCAGCACGCAGCGATCCGCCTCACCGAGCGACCGATGCCTCGACCGGTGCCGGGGTCGGGTGCTCGATCAAGTGATCGAGGACCGGCGGCACCCGGTACTCCGACGGAACGCTGGTGCCGATGGCCGCGTCGACATGGCGTTCGAAGTGGTAGAGCAGCCGCTCTTGATATCCAACGAGGATGTCGGGGCATCCCGCCGAGCGGAGTGATTCCTGCATCGGGGCGAGGTTGGCCGTGTCCTGCGCGACGATGGTCTCGAAGAGCTCCATCCGCTCGGTGTGTTCCCGAGGGGGGTCTCCTCCGCCCCAGTCCGTTCCGAACCAGGTCAGCTCGAGGCGGCAGGAATCGACCCCGGTGGGCCACGCCACGATGAATGGAAACGAGGCGGGGTCGGGAACGATCGTCACGTTCGGGAAAACCGAATACGAGGTCGAGGTCGTGCGGATGAGCTCGCCGACCGAGTCGTTGTCGAACGGGGCACCCTGAGCCTGGTTGAGAAACGCCATGTCGGGCTTCTTGTCGACAGTGAGTCGATTGTGGCCGCGTTCGAACATCGCGAGTGAGGTCCGCCGCGAGTCGTAGAGCAGGGCCGCGCTCTCCGGATGCACGGTTCTGATGTGGTACACCTCCATGAACGCGTGAACCGCGAGCTTCCAGTTGCACGTGAAGTCGGCAACCTGTCGGCCGATCAAACGCAACGAGGCGCCGTCGAGCTCGGCGAGCTGGTCGGGGATCGGACCCAACCATGACTCGAGGGCTTCGGTGTCCGGCGAGGCGCACACGAAGACCCAGCCGTCGAAGACCTCGCAACGAAGCGCCACCAATGCCCGGTCGTCGCGATCGAGTTCGGCGAAGTCGCGTTCGTCCGGAACGTTCTTCAACTGCCCTGCCGTGTCGTAGGCCCAGCTGTGGTACTGGCAGATGAGCAGCTTGGCGGTACCGCAGGTATCACGAGCGACCGGCGCCCCACGATGGCGGCAACTGTTGAAGAAGGCACGTACGACAGAGTCGTTGCCACGGATCACAATCACAGGACCGATGGGGAGCTCCGCCACCCGATAGTCGCCCGGACGGCCGAGCTCGCTGGTGTGGCCAGCGAAGAGCCATGACGATCCGAAGACGTGGTCCTGTTCCAAGGCGGCGAAGCTCGGATCGGTGTATCGACCGGCCGCTATCGGCGGCAGTGCGGGGAACCCATCGGGTGGCGCTGTCCGCTGCTCCTCCTCGTCGAGGCGGTGGCGTATCAGTTCTTCGAGCTCGATATTCAACGGACAACCTCTCTGTCGAAACGACCAGTTAACCCTGTTCACCGTCGTCGCGTTGAGCATGGGGGAATCCTGCTCGGGCACCCTGGGTAGGGTGTGGCATGAACGACGACGTGCAACGACACCTCGAAGAGCTGGCGACCCAACTCGATGCCCACGCCGGCGAGGACGCCGATCGAGCGCAAAAGCTGGGCGCCGAGGTGCGCTCCCAGATGGCCGACGGCGCACCCCATGGACTCCGGGAGCGGTTGACCGAGGAGGCGATCGCCTTCGAGAACAACCATCCGGACCTCTCCGCTGTGCTGCTGCGCGCCGCCGAGCTGCTCGGTGGCGCCGGCATCTGAGCCTCGAACCAGTCGCGTCGGACAGCGACTCAGCTGAAGATGGTGGACACCACGATGCCGCTGAGGGCGGTAGCCGCCACGTCGGGATCTGGATCTCGAAGATCGTTGGTGCTGGGCATGTCAGCGATCGCCACCAACGCCAGGCGCATGGCGGTGATCTCGGTGTCGAGTTGAATCACCGCGTGGGCGACTCGCTGGCGCGTGGTTCGGAGCGCTGCGGCGCCAGTGGCCGTGACGGGGAGTCGCACCTCGGCGGCGTAGTGGTTGACGAACATCTCCGTGAGCCGCATCGAACGTCGTCGATGGAGCGCCACGATGTACCGCTCGAAGGCGCGTGCGGATCGTTGGCTGTCGTCGAGCACGAGCGCTATCGAGGCGAGTTCGTGGCGACGATCTCGTCGATGTTCGAGCGTCCCCAACGAGGCCAGCGTCCGGTCGAAGACGCGTTGCCACAAACGCGCCTTGTCGAGCTCGATTCGAATGCTCTTGGCGTTTTCGACGGACTCTCGCATGAAGTCGACGACCTCTCGTTCGGTTCGAGAGAGCCCGTCCGCGTTGTCGGGCGAGGTGGCAGGAGTCGCCCACATCGGCCCTGATCCCTCGAGCAGGAAGTCGGCGCGGAAGCCCCAGATCGATTCGATGAGCACGGCCAGCGCCCGCGATGGTCGACGTTGTCCGCCGAGCACCGCGTAGAGGCTCCGCTCCCCGATGGCTCCTTTGACTGCGACGACGAAGCTCTCCCGAGTCAGCCCTGACGCATCGAGGAAGTACGCGAACCGTTCGCCGACGTTCTCGCCGCCGAGCGCTGGACGTGACGACATCTGGTGACCTCACTCTCTACAATGATGACAACGGCACTCTAGTCACCAGTGGTGACGGACCGACGACAGGGATCACCGCAGATGACAAGCCTCGAGACCACGCCCAGACATGCCGAACAGCGATCTCGGTATCTCGACGGCATCTATGCCCCCACTGACACCGAGAGCATCCAGACATTGACCGTGATCGCCGGAGCCCTTCCGGACGACCTCGAAGGGGTCTTCGCCCGAAACGGGGCCAACCCTCGATTCGACCCACCCGGCCGGTACCACTGGTTCGACGGCGACGGCATGATCCACACCGTCCAATTCGGTGGCGGTGAGGCCACCTATCGCAACCGCTATGTGCAGACCAACGGCTTCCTGAAGGAGGCCGACGCCGGCAGGGCGTTGTGGAGCGGAATCATGGAGCGGCCTGACCTGACGAAGTATCCGGAGGTCTTCAAGGACACCGCCAACACCGATCTCGTCTGGTTCAATGGCGAACTTCTGGCGCTCTGGTGGCTCGGCGGCGATGCGTATCGCATCGGCCTACCCGACCTCGAGACGCGAGGCATCCAGGACTTCAACGGAACCCTCCACACCAAAATGGCAGCGCACCCGAAAGTGGATCAACGCACTGGTGAGATGCTCTACATCGATTTCGACCCGCTGCCGCCCTACCTGACCTACGGCGCGATCTCGGCGGCGGGTGAGGTGACCCGATCCGAGAGTGTCGAGCTCACCGGTCCGCGACTGCAGCATGACGTGGCGTTCACCGATGACTGGATGATCCTGTTCGACTTCTCGTTCACATGGGATACGGACTCGATGGTCAGCGGCCGGTCGCAGCTGAAGTTCCAACGAGAGCAGCCCACCCGATTCGGTCTGGCGCCGCGACGAGGAGCCTCGACGATGGTTCGATGGTTCGAGACCGACCCGTGCTTCATGTACCACGTCGTCAACGCCTGGCAGGAGGGCGACGACCTCATCCATCTCGTGGGCTGTCGCAGCATCGAACCACTCGCTGATGATCCCGACAACGAATCGACCTACGACGCGCCGACCCTCGGGATGTTGCGCCTCGAGCCCTATCTCACCCAGTGGACCTTCAACCTGCGCACGGGTTCACTCGTTCATCAGCAGTTGGTCGATGTAGCAGCGGAGTTCCCCCGTATGGACGACCGTCTCCTCGGTCAACCATCCCGATACACGTACCTCCAGCGGTTCGCTCCCCGGTCGACGCTGGCCTTCGATGCCGTGGTCGGACACGACCTGTCGACGGGGAACTCAACGGCACACCTGTGGCCCGAGGGTTGGTTCGGTGGCGAGACGGTGTTCTGCCCTCGGACTGGCGCCACTGCCGAGAACGACGGCTACCTGGTGACGTTCGTCGTCGAGGAGGCGACAGGAGCGACCGAGGTGCACGTGGTCGATGCCAGCCGTCTGGAGGACGAAACGGTGTGCCGGTTGTCCGTCCCGGTACGCGTTCCGGCCGGCTACCACGCGTGGTGGATCACGGCGGCCGAACTGGCTGGTCAGCGCCCAGCATGACCCGGAGTGAGCCTGTCTTCATTCTGGGTGGCGCGCAGACCGATTTCGCCCGCAATGTCCATCGCGAGGGCGGTACCCTCATCGACCTCCTCCGCGAGGCCACGTCTGGCGCGCTCGAGTCGGCGCAGCTGACTGCGGCCGACATCGGCACGGCCCATGTCGGCAACTTCTTGGGCGAGGTGTACTCAGGTCAAGGTCATCTGGGTGGGTTGCTCGTGGAGTCGACGCCGGAGCTGGCGGGGATCCCGGTGTCACGCCACGAGGCGGCGTGTGCCTCCGGCTCGATGGCGGTGCTGGCTGCGACCGCCGAGCTCGACGCCGGCCGTGCTGAAGTCGCCTTGGTCGTCGGGGTCGAACTCATGCGGGCGGATGGCGGATTCGCCGCTCAACAGGCCCTCGGCGCTGCGGCGTGGGTACCGCGGGAGACGCAGGGGGTCGAGTACCCGTGGCCGCACCTGTTCAGTTTGTTGGCGGCCGAATACGACCGACGATACGGGCTCGACCATGTGCATCTCGGTGCCCTCGCTCGGAAGGCATTTGCCAATGCCACCAAGAATCCGGTCGCTCAGACCCGCGAGTGGAACGTGGTGGACGGCAACTTCGCCGATGACGACGACCTCAATCCACTCGTCGCAGGGATGCTCCGCCGGTACGACTGCTCACAGGTCACGGATGGGTCGGCAGCGGTGGTGTTGGCGTCCGAGGTCGCTGCTCGGTCGTGGGCGACTGACCGCGGCCTGACTCTCGATGATGTGCCGCGAATCGAAGGATGGGGGCATCGGACGGCCCGGATGACGATGGCTGGAAAGCTCGCTGACCACGCCGACGATCCGTTCGTTCTGCCACACGTCAAGGCAACGATCGACGACGCGTTCGGGCGCGCTGGAATCGCTGACGTCGCCCAGATCGATGCCATCGAGACCCACGACTGCTTCACGATCAGCGAGTACGCCGCCATCGATCATTTCGGGTTGACTGCTCCGGGGGAGTCGTGGCGCGCCATCGAGGACGGCGTTGTCGACCTCGGGGGCTCGACGCCGATCAACCCCGGCGGTGGACTGACCGGGGGCGGGCATCCCGTGGGTGCCACAGGTGTCCGCATGCTCTGGGACGCGGCGAAGCAGGTATCGAATCAGGCGGGGGAATGCCAGGTCGACGGTGCGCGTCGAGTCGCAACGCTCAACATCGGTGGGAATGCCACCACGGTGGCGAGCTTCGTCGTCGCCGCCGGCTGATACCCCGGGCGGTCATGGCAGTCGCTTCGCCAACTCGCGGCGAGCCTGGTCGATCCAGTCGAGC